>VAPF01059877.1_pt1 | contig 14533 bp, 10 predicted proteins | sample 3393931 | NCBI WGS metagenome assembly VAPF01 (sample SAMN08290437, study PRJNA428436) | hydrothermal vent metagenome | isolation source: Deep-sea hydrothermal vent chimney | place: Atlantic Ocean: South-mid Altantic Ridge | depth 2773 m m | reverse complement strand
TCTTATTTCAGTGAGATATTTATGAAAAAAACGTACGCGAATAAGTTATTCGTATTTTGTTCGGTCATTTTTATCATTTTGATGACCGGATGCTCTTCGAACAAACAATTGACACTTGATCCGGCAACATATGCCGGTGGGGCTCCACTGTATATTATTGGTCCGGGTGATAACGTTAATATATTTGTGTGGGGAAATGGTGAATTATCTTCCTCGGTCCCTGTGCGTCCTGATGGCCGGATAACAACCCCTTTGGTTGAGGATGTTGTCGCCAGTGGCAAAACAGCGAGTCAATTGGCGAGGGATATGGAAAAAGAGCTCGCACGTTACATAAAAAACCCAGTGGTGACCGTTATCGTAACGGGCTTTACCGGACGCTATAGTGAACAAATCAGAGTGATAGGCGCAGCTGCAAAGGCCCAATCGTTACCTTATAGGGAACACCTGACACTTTTGGACGTGATGATTTCAGTAGGTGGGTTAACGGAACTTGCGGCTGGCAACAAGGCCAGTATTGCGCGTGTAGTTGATGGAAAGCAGCAGCAATATAATGTGCGACTGGAAGATTTGATTCAGGATGGCGACATCACTGCTAATGTCGATATGCTTCCAGGTGATGTGTTGATCATTCCTGAAGCATGGTTTTAGATACTGCTAAATTTAGAATGAATCTACCGTGAAAGACCCCATTTTGGTTTATTTTTTCGATGATAATGTTAAATAGGCTCAATTATTCGTCACCAATGAGCAAAAAAATGGATTCAAAATAACCCTCTTCTTGCGACGATCACCTCATTGTCCGACAGGCCCGGCTCCAGATTTACGGAATGCAAACGAATTAATCGATAAGGCTATTCATGCAGGAAATTATTCAACAAACACTTAACTATCTTCGCGGGATATGGCGTTTCAGATGGTACGCCATGTTACTAGCATGGGTGATACCCATTATTGGCTGGGTTGTCATAGCCAAGATGCCTGATCACTACGAGGCTAATGCCCGTGTGCTTGTGGATACTGATTCTATGTTACGGCCATTGTTGAGTGGGCTTACGGTGGAATCTAATGTTCATCAGCGGCTGGGTTTGATGACTCGGACTTTGCTGAGTCGGCCGAATCTGGAAAAAGTTGCCCGTATGACGGATCTTGACCTGCGTGCGAAAACCCCTGAGGAAATGGAATCGTTGCTGGATAATTTGTCAAAAAAGATTCGCATTAAAGGTGTCAGAGGGGCCAATATTTATACGATTTCGTACAGTCACTCTGACCCGAAGATGGCGAAAGAAGTCGTCAGATCACTTTTGTCTATTTTTGTGGAAAGTACTTTGGGTGAGACTCGGCTAGATTCTGATGCCGCGCAAAAATTTCTTTGGCAGCAAATAATGGAATATGAGAAACGACTTATCGAGGCGGAAAACCGCATTAAGGAGTTCAAGCAAAAAAATGTTGCGCTAATGCCACGAGCTGGCCAGGATTATTTTGGGCTGTTACAGGATTCTCGTGCACAGTTGGAGCAGGCACAACTGGAGTTGGAAGAATCGACTAACCGGCGAGACGAACTCAGGCGGCAGCTTGTTGGTGAAGAGCCAGTATTTGGGTTTGGGAATACGACTAGAAATATCAGTCATCGGCTGGATGATCGTATTTCTAAATTGCAAGAACGGCTGGATGATTTGTTGTTACAGTTTACTGAAGAGCATCCTGATGTTATTGCCGTCAGAAAAATGCTGGAAAATATGGAAAACCAACGTGAGCAAGATCAGAAAAATCCCATATCGAATTTTCAATCGAATGATCAATCTGTAGAGCGAAATCCGGTTTATCAACAAACTAGAATTGCACTTGGGCAAGTCGAAGCCAACGTGGTTTCTTTAGAATTTCGGGTTAAAAAATATGCTCAACGGATCAATGATCTAGCTTCGAAAGTCGATACTATCCTGGAAATTGAAGCACAGCTAAAGAACCTGAACCGTGACTACACGTTGAATAAAAAAACTTACGACACACTCATTGGACGCCTTGAGTCGGCAAAATTATCTGAGAAGGCAGAAAAAACAGGAGAGGACGTCAAATTTAAAATTGTAGACCCGCCACGGGCACCACTGACTCCTTCTGGTCCTAACCGTTTAGCGCTTGATTCATTGGCGCTGCTCGCCGGTATTGCTGGTGGTATCGGACTTGCCTTTCTTTTATCTCAAATCCGTCCGGCATTCTATGATCATCGTACGTTGCAAGAGTTTTCGGGGGTGCCTGTTTTTGGGGTTGTGAGTCGCTTATGGACACCTGAGCTGCTACGACGCAAACGCCTAGAGTTTGCTATTTTTGTAGGTGTCGGGATCATTTTGCTCATTGTTTATGGCGGTGTGGTATTTTTACAAAGCATTGATTTTAATCCAGTTTCATTGCTGGCGGAAACGTTGAAGGAAAAAATATGAGCTCTATCGAACGTATGGTTGAGAAGCTGAAATCATCGTCCCCCAATGGAGCGGAGCAGCGTAAGACGGTGGAGCGAAAACCTGCTGGCAGAACACCCCCGGTATCGGGTGATGCTGCGAAGCAACGCGAAGCCGGTTTTATCGATATCGATATGAGAAAACTGGAGAGCGTTGGCTTTATTGCTCCGCCGAAGGACCGTGCAAAATTGGCAGAAGAATATCGTCGAATCAAGCGGCCGTTGTTGAGCAACGCTTTTGGCAAGAATGCGGATGCTGTTGAGTTAGGAAACATGATTATGGTTGCCAGCGCCATGTCTGGTGAAGGAAAAACGTTCAATACCCTCAACCTAGCTTTGAGCATGGCGAACGAAATGGATATTACCGTTCTGGTGGTCGATCTTGACGTACTTAACCCGGCGCTTACACGATTGCTTGGGCTGGATACAAAATTAGGGTTCACAGATGTGCTATCGGATCCTGATGTCATGCTTTCAGATGTCATTCTCTCTACTAATATACCGAAGTTAAAAATATTGCCTGCCGGGAGCAGGCATTCACAAGCAAATGAATTGTTGGCGAGTGAGCAAATGCGGCAAGTGACCCACGAACTGGCAACACGCTACCCTGATAGAATTGTTATCTTTGACGCTCCTCCTTTGTTGATGACCAGTGAAGCAAACGTGGTTGCAGGTTTGGTCGGTCAGGTATTGCTTGTCGTTGAGGCGGGTGGAACTCCCCAAAGTGCGGTCAGGGAAGTCGTAGGATTGTTGGATGAACGAAAAGTGATTGGTATTGTGCTGAACAAATACAAAGGCTCGAGCACAGGACAATACGGTGCTTATTATTGTGCGTACGGAGAGGAGTAAGGTCAGTGTTTTATCCATGTGATAATGATGGCGCTCGCAATTATCACATGGGGCAATTACTGGAGTCTGTCGAAGTTAGGATAAAATTATTTGGCAACTACGTCCGTATTTTTCGACCTTCTGCATTTACGCAGTTGTGTGAATAGTCTGCTAATGGATTCAAAATGGCTTTTTTTCGCTACAGCCAGCTGAGCCTGACAGGCTCCTGGTTCGCCATGTTGTTGGTTTTACGACGGACAAATAATGGCTATATATGGTTATGTGCTCAGTTTTTGGCGACTGTCCTGTTGGTTTTGATATCTGCACCTACGTTTGCAGTACAGTTATCGTTTGAGCCTTCTCTGGAGATCAGAGAAACTTACACAGATAATGTGACCTTTAGTGATCAAGGGAAAGAGGATTTTATCACTGAGGTTAATCCAAGTTTAGCATTGCAGGCTGATGGCAACAGATTGAATGCCAGCGTTGGGTATACATTACAAAATATTTTTTATGCGAAAGGGTCGCGTCAAGATACCCGGTTTCATAATTTGGCAGCTGATGCAACGGCAGAATTAATGAAAGGTTTTGCTTTTCTGAACCTGAAGGCCAGCGATTCGCAGCGAGTGATTTCACCTTCCGGCGGGTTACCGCTGGATAATCTTAATACGGTTAACCGCACCGATGTTTCTGCCCGGAGTATCAAACCATACTTTAAAAAACGTTTCGGAGGGAAAGCGGAAGGATCAGCTAGTTACTCATATGAAACGTTGACTTATGAAGGGGAGGCATTGGATGCAGAAATCGAAGCAGTGACTGTTGATCTTGATAGTGGCCCTTCTTTTCGGCGTATGTCCTGGTCGTTAAGTTATTCGCAAAAAACGACAAAAAGAGAAGGAACAAGTAATGACAGCAGAGAGTCATCGGCTCTCCAGGCGAGTTATCAGATCAATAAAAAACTAGGTGTATTGTTTCGCGCGGGTAATGAGCGCAACGACCTCGCGACGCCCCAAAACCAAGGTTCTCGAAATGGTTCTTATTATGCCTCCGGTATCAGCATTACACCGCATTCAACATTTCGAATAGATTTATTGTCAGGAAATCGGTTGGATACAGCATTCATTTCCTGGGCTCCCACGCGCCGAAGTGCGTTGGATGTTTCGTGGAAAGACCAAAAAGTAGGGCTGAATCCGGGCAAGGTCTGGCAAGGAGCTCTTCGAGTGATTAATCGACGCGTGACTTGGCGTGCCAGTTATCTTGAAGATACTACTTCGGTACAAGGTTTGCAGAGTTTGGGCTCAAGCTCTCAAGGTGCTCAATCTGCTAATTTATCTTCCTCAGCACTTCCGTTGTCTAACGGGCTTTTTTTGCGCAAGCGTGCGCAAATGGACTTTGGATACAAAACAGCAAAAAGCCTCATTAGTGCCATCTTGTATGACGAACGCAGGGAGTTACTTGTGAGCAACGACAATCAGCAGCTACGTGGAGGTACTGTTTCCTGGCGCTGGCGATTTGCTGCTCGCACCACCATGTTGCTGCGTTTTCGAGGCTTGAAAAGCGAGTATCCTGATGGTACTGGTGGCCGTGTAGGTGCAAATCTTCGCAGTATAGATATCAACTTTTCCCGGGAAATGGGGCGAAACGTGGACGGGAGTGTAATGGCTCGAAGCACATCCCAGGATGGTTTGGCGGGTGGACGAAGTTACGATGAAAAAAGACTCAGCGTTGGCGTGAAGTGGGGATTTTAACATTTCCCCTGGTTTGCTTGACCCTGCTGGTCTCCAACGATAATCAGTATAATAAATTTACAAAAAGGAAATCTCTGTCATGAATACCTCCACGATTATGTGCGTGGTTGGCGCTCGGCCCAACTTCATGAAAATCGCACCGGTTATGCGGGCATTGAAAGCATCATCCACCCTGAAACCCTGTTTGGTACACACCGGCCAACACTATGATGCGGCAATGAAACATGCCTTTTTTGATCAACTGGATATTCCTGAGCCGGATGTGGACCTGGGAGTGGGGTCGGGGACACACGCAGTGCAAACCGCCGAAATTATGTTGCGGTTTGAGCCTGTGCTGGACGAATATAAACCGGCAGCGATTCTGGTGGTGGGTGATGTTAATTCCACCATTGCCTGTTCGCTGGTCGCGGCAAAGAAGGGGATCCCCGTTATTCATGTAGAAGCAGGCCTGCGTAGTTATGACCGGGAAATGCCCGAAGAGATTAATCGGGTACTCACGGATCAAATTTCCGATTTACTTTTTATTACTGAATCGGATGCGGTTGCCAACCTTGAACGGGAAGGGATTGATCGCACCCGAGTCCATTTTGTGGGTAACGTGATGATCGACACATTGCGTCATCAGTTGGACAGTGCCACTTTACCGGAAAAGACCTTGTCACAGGTGGCAAACAGTGAGGCATTATTGAAAAATGGTTATGCCTTGTTGACATTGCATCGGCCATCTAATGTGGACGACCCAGACATTCTTGAGCGTTTGTTGAAAACCATGCAAACCATCAGCACTCAATTGCCCATTGTGTTTCCCGTTCACCCCCGGACTCAGGCTTGCATCAAAAAAGCCGGGTTGGGTGATATACTGGATGCTGCCGCTATTACCCGATTAACTCCGCTGGGTTATCAGGAAATGCTGGGACTGATGGCCAACGCCCGTATGGTGTTGACGGACTCCGGGGGAATTCAGGAAGAGACCACCGCGTTAGGCGTTCCTTGCATTACACTGCGTGAAAATACAGAGAGGCCCATTACCGTTGAGCAGGGCACCAATACCATTGTAGGAACCGATTCTGAAGCAATTCTGGCAGCGTTCAATGAAACAATGGAAACTGGCGGGAAGGCGGGACAGGTACCGGATAAATGGGATGGTAAAGCGGCTCAGCGCATTATTGCTGTTATCGAAAACTGGCTGAATACGGCCACCCCTCATTAGAGATGACCCAGTGACTTATCATACAATTACCAATTCAATGACTGTGGACGTGGAAGATTATTTCCAGGTTTCCGCTTTTGAAAAAGTTATTCCTCGCAGCGAATGGGACAACATTAGCGTACGAGTAGAGAACAGTACCGAGCGGGTGCTTGATATGTTTGATGAGGCCGGTGTGAAAGGCACTTTTTTCATGTTGGGTTGGGTGGCAGAACGTTACCCGGGCTTGGTGAAGCGTATTGTTGCCGATGGTCATGAGTTAGCCAGTCATGGTTATTCTCACATACGTGTTGTTAATCAAAAACCACAAGAATTTTTTGAGGACATTGTACGCACCAAAAAATTACTTGAAGATATGTCAGGTCAGGAAGTGCGTGGTTACCGTGCAGCAAGTTATTCCATCGGAGCCAAAAACCTGTGGGCACTCGATAAATTAAAAGAAGCGGGTTACGTTTACAGCTCCAGCATTTACCCCATCAAACATGATTTGTATGGTATGCCAGAGGCACCGCGTTTTTCGTTTCGGCCTCGTGGCGATGATGGCATTCTTGAAGTTCCGGTGACTACGGTGGAAGTGTTGAATAAAAAGCTTCCTTGTGGCGGTGGCGGTTATTTTCGGCTTTATCCCTATGCGGTTTCACGTATGGCTATACGCAGAGTGAATCAGCATGATGGCCAGTCTGGTGTTTTTTATTTTCACCCTTGGGAAATTGATCCGGGACAGCCGCGCCAAAGAGGTATCAGCGCCAAAACACGATTTCGACATTATCTTAATCTTGGACGCATGGAAAAACGGTTGAAAAGATTGCTCAGGGATTTTCAGTGGGATCGGATGGATAAAGTATTTCTTGAATAGAATACTTTTTCAGGCTAAAAAATAGAAAAATAAAATGAGATATTGCACAGGAGCAGAATAGGACGTGTCGGAAACATCAATAGAAATAAAAGAACTGGAGAGTCCATCGATACAGCGTTGGGACGCCTTTGTGGAGGCATGTCCCGAGGCCACATTTTTTCATCGTGCGGGATGGAAAAAAGCGATTGAAGCAGGCATGGGACATCGCACCTATTTTTTGTACGCAGAGCGCAATGGCAATATCGAAGGCGTATTACCATTGGGGCATGTCAAAAGTTTCCTGTTTGGTAATGCGCTGATGTCTGCACCCTTCTGTGTGTATGGCGGGATTGCCGCTCATTCGGATGCGGCACGGGTCGCGTTGCATCAAGCGGCAGAAAAACTGGCGCATCGTCTTGGCGTAGATTATCTCGAAATGCGCAATGCACAGTTTGCCCAAACTGAATCACTTGAATCACAATTGCCTAATGAGAACTGGCTGGAAAAAGAACTGTATGTGACCTTTCGAAAAGAAATTGACCCCGATGCCGAAAAAAATCTGCTTTCCATTCCACGTAAACAACGGGCCGTTGTGCGTAAAGGAATTAAAGCGGAGTTGAGCAGCGAAATAGATACGGATATTCATCGTTTTTACGATGCTTATGCGCAGAGCGTCAGAAACTTGGGGACACCGGTGTTTCCTAAAAAGTTTTTTTCCGTACTGCGTGATGTGTTTGGTGAACATTGTGAAGTGCTAACCGTGGTCAAGGAGGGGCGGCTCATCAGCAGCGTGATGAGTTTTTATTTTCGCGATGAGGTACTGCCTTATTATGGGGGTGGGACCAGTGAAGCACGCGCTGTTAAAGGTAATGATTTTATGTATTGGGAGCTTATGCGACGGGCGGGTGAACGCGGCATCCGTGTTTTCGATTATGGACGTAGCAAGATGGGCACTGGATCTTATAGTTTTAAGAAAAACTGGGGATTCGAACCTGAGCCTCTGAAATATGAATATCTACTGGTGAAAGCAAATGAAATTCCAGATGTAAATCCATTAAATCCCAAGTATCGGTTATTTATCAATGCCTGGAAAAAGCTTCCTCTGTCTGTTTCAAAATTTGTCGGGCCATTTATTTCCCGCAATTTAGGATAGTATGTCGTTAAGGCTGTTTTAAGGGATTCAGTGCTCTATACGTTGCTTATAGTTATAAGGAGAGGTTTTTGTATTTAGGCTATATTCACTATTTTAGAGCCTTGGCTATTTTTTTTATTGTTGCCGGCCATTCCATAGATATTTTCACTTGGGAAAATAGCGAAAATATAGAAAGAATTCTCAGGGTATACATATCCAATGGTAGCGTATTATTTGTATTTATTGCGGGCTATTTATTTCAGCATTTATCACATAAATATGAAATCAGAAAATATTACAAATCAAAAATCAAGAATGTTCTAGTCCCTTATTTTCTTATTTCTATTCCTGCTATATTTGTTTTTGTCACCGTTATGGAGAGAGAAGCTATGTGGCCTGGGTTTTATGATAACCCAGCATGGTTACAGGTGATTTTGTTTTATCTGACGGGTAAACATCTTGCCCCATTGTGGTTTATTCCGATGATTGCTATTTTTTACCTTATAGCACCTCTGCTAATAAAAGCTGATAAGGGTCATGCAATTTATTATGGTATTCCTGTTTTTATCATTTTGTCTTGCATTTTTGGCAGAGGAGATCTCCCAAATATAAACTTTATCCATTTTTTCTCGGTTTATCTTCTTGGTATGGCCTGTAGTAAATACAAAGATGAATTAAATTCTATTTTTGAGAAATCTCGTTTCTTATGTATTACATTCACAATAGTTGTTGTATTAGGGCTGGTTGAATTATTTTTTATTGACGGCACAATGAGCTATGTCAATTATATGCAAAAAATCACTATGTCACTTTTCTTTCTTGGGTTGCTTGTCAGGTATAATTCGAACCTTAAATCCAAGCTTATCAGTGTGATTGCAAATACCAGCTTTGGAATATTTTTTATTCATTCATACATCATTACTGGAAGTAAATTATCATATAAAGAGATTTTAGGTGCATTGCCGCAAGGCAACCTGGTTGTGTATTTGTTAGCAGCAATTGCGACGCTTCTTATTTGTACCGCCGCTATTTTATTAGTACAGAAGGTTTCTGGGCGCAACAGTCGATACCTAGTGGGCAGCTAAAAGCGAATACGCACTAAATTCGAGCGCGCTCCTTATGAGTGGAAGTTAAATGATTTATCACTGGGTCATTGACGCCCCAGCTTTAGCCCGTCTTCGTCCATTCTTCAATTACAAAATCTCGAAATAAAACGACTATTAAAACCGGGAAGTTATTTCATGCGCATTTCTTAGTTGGCCATAGGCATGACATCAATGTTTTGATCTGTTATAGCAATATCGCCGCGACCATTGTAACCGTAATACCACCATGGGTAGGGCTGCGGTGGAAAAACAATGCTTCCCAGAGTCGTTGATAAATCCTTGGTTGAGGCAGCTTTTAGTCCTATGTCTGAAATGGTATAGAGATAAACGTTTTCGGCATCCGTCATCACCACTGAACGGCGTGGTGCTGCCCATTGAACGTACCAGCCATTGTCACAATCCTCCGTATGAGGATAAATCAGTGGCGAATCATCTGGACGACAATAATAATCAAACGCCAAATCTGAATGATCTACCCTGCCTAACTCTTTAAAGCCGGAGGCTAAAGTGATTTCGTAAGCCACAACACCACTGAAATATTCTTTGGAAGAGTGGGGCGATATTTGCAGAGGTATGGCTAACAGGTTGGCCAGTTTATAAAAAGTAAATGCTTTGTGGTCATATTCGGCAGCACTCCAGGACCAGCTTTGAGGTACATCCGGTGTAAATTTATGGATCACCTTTGGTTCACTCATATCGCTAACATCGACCAATTGCAGTTGCATGCCATTACCGACACCGATGCCACCTTCACCACCTGCGCGGCCAATAGTGACAAGATGCTTGTCATCATAGGGATGCATGTAACTACTGAAGCCCGGAATAGTGAGTTCGCCTGTCAGTACAGGGGAGGTTGGGTTACTCAGATCAAAGGAAAATAAAGGGTCAACGTTTCGAAAGGTGACCACAAAGCCGCGTTCACCCATAAAGCGTGCGCTTCGAATATTTTCATTGGGTGCAAAATTACGGACTTCGCCTACGATGTTGAGTAGACCATCGCCATTGTCGCCCAGCACGGATAAATGATTCGTTTGTACACGTTGCCAGTCAGGAGTATCACTGTCGTCGTCAACCCGAAAAAAATCATCTTGAGTGGACGCAATGCGTAACATGTTTTTACCGTCATATTCGTATTCACTCAAACTGAACTGATTATTGATATACCCGTCCACACGACCGGTGGCGACATAATTTGGCGCATCTTTTGAAATGGCAAATTTATAAATCGCTGATTGGGAGCTTGGACGTTCGTTGTTGGGCAGTATCCACCACCAGTTCCGGCTGTTCTCAACAAGATAAAGATTGCTTTTGCTGGCATAGATAATGTGGCTATTATTAATAATGCCGGTCGCTGCCAGGTTAGAACCGTCAGTGTCTATGCTGGTTATAATCTGTAACCCAAGGCTCATATTGACTTCAGGGTGATTGATGTTATTACAGGCAAGATACGGAACAGGTTCGAATGTATCATCAGTTATACGTCTGGCATCCGGCAAATAATTCGCGGGATCAATGGTGCTGATAATATTTTCAATTTTTGCACCGAGGTTTTTTTGTGCCTGTATCACATCGGAATTATTTTCGACTTCGCCATCAGGTGTGTCGCATTTAACCGTATTTACGGTATCGATAAATGTTTTTTGTAAATCGATAAACCCGGGGTCAGTATGCAGCGCGGCAGTCTGTAAATAATGATTGGATACTAAATGTAAACGGTTCTCAACCCGGCGTCCTTCCCGGAAATAGCCGCGCATTTGAATCTGCTCAATGATTTCAGGTTTGTTTGGCGTGGAAACGTCATAAAAGATAGCGGTGGTGTAATCATTATCAGGTTGCGGATAGATCACCGTCAGGCTTTCATCGGTTCGTGAAGGTGTGTCGGTAATATAATAAGGTTCATCATGCCGGGCTAAAATGGTGACCCGTTGATTTTCTTTGTCAAGAAAGAGGTTTAAGCCACGCGCCCCCAAGTCTATTTTAGCCAGTGTGCTTAAGTCGTGAGGAGGAAACCCTTTCGCAATAATAAAGTGCCGACCGCTAAGAATGTACATATTACCTTGTCGGTCTGTTTTGACAATATCACCCTCATTGACACCTGCTACCTGATTGTTTGTATCAGAAACATCGTTGGGTGTGGCCGGAGAGCCATTGGGTGCGTCGCCGGATAAACCGGCTTCATCACTAACGCCGGGCGAACCCGCACCGGGCAAGCCGGGCTCGAACCTGTCGCTGTCTGAAGGGCAGCTATAATAATTGTGGCGTGGGACTGATGCATAACGCTTGATTAGTGACGTGGTTATGTAATTTTTTAATTCATCGCAATCATTGACTTGTTGCAGGCGCAAGGTAGCTAATGGAACACGCTGTATTAATTTTTCCGACGTGGGTTGCGAGTTTGTAGAATTGGAATTGTCGCTGGAGCAAGCGGTTGTGAGTAATATCAAAATGAGCAATCCTGGCCATTTGTACCATGCTACGCAATGTGTGTGTTTTCTGAACAGCATGCGATTTCCCTCGTTGAATGTGACGATGTTATTTTGTTTAGCATGGCTCTGTGTTTTTTCTGGAGCCTGCAATATTTTCTTGTGAATACAGGGTAATTAACGCTTAACCTTATAAAAAAGGTTCATTTAATTTTTCAATATTGGGTGTTCAGAAAAAGTGTATCGGGGAAGGCATACACATGCTCCTGATGGCGCAAGAGGCCGACGGGGTATGTGATGTATGAGAAAATGGTGAATGGGCGCGAGTGGATACAAGGAACTCCCGACGCAAAGGACATTGCTTTGCTCGCATCGTACTTAATCTCTTTGGGTTTAATTCCCCGCAGCTTGCTGCGTAAGTTTTTTGTTCAAACGTCTACGCGTTTGAACTGGCAGTTGTAATACCCCGCTTCGCGCAGCGAGATAGCTTGCTGCGGGGTCGTTTATTTGATAATTCGTCAATAATTACGAATAATGGCCGTTTATCGTCACAGTTCGCCAGTACTGACGACTTGATTTTTTGGTTGGTATAAGCTATATATCGTCAAAAGTTACGAGAAATGCCTGTTTATCGGCTTAACTCGTCAAAGGTGGCGATAAATGAAGATTTCCAGACTACTTGCCGATGAGGCTATTTTGGCCGAACTGGGTGGCCGTATTGCACGACGTCGGCTAGAACTGCAATTGACACAAGCTAACCTGGCGGAACAGGCAGGGATCGCCAAGCGTACAGTGGAACGTATTGAAGCGGGCGCTTCGGCGCAGATGGCCAGCCTGATCCGTATTTTCCGGGTATTGGAGTTATTGCCAAACCTGGAATTATTGTTGCCCAATGTCCAGCCGAGCCCCATGGATTTACTTCGACAAAAAGGCAAAGTGCGACAACGTGCTTCCGGTCAACGACAGGCAAATCATGTCGCTGAAGAGCCACAGCCATGGTCCTGGGATGACGACACATGAACCGCGTTACCGAAGTGCGGTTATGGGGGCGCAGCATCGGAGCGGTATCGCTGGCTGATGGTGATGACGTTGTCCGTTTTGAATATGATCCTGCGTTTATTGGTAGTGGTATTGAAATTGCCCCACTGATGATGCCATTGGCCAGCCGTGTTTATCATTTCCCTGAGCTGTCCCGGCAGACATTCCACGGTCTGCCGGGTTTGCTGGCGGATTCCCTGCCGGACAAGTTTGGCAATGCGCTGATTGATGCCTGGCTGGCCACCCAGGGGAGGCAGCCGGATTCGTTTAACGCGCTGGAACGCCTGTGTTACACGGGAGAACGGGGCATGGGTGCGCTGGAGTTTACCCCCGTCATTGGACCGCAGGCGCGGCAGGCAAAGCAGATACAAATTGATACACTGGTTAAGCTGGCATCGCAGGTGCTTAGCCATCGCAGTGATCTGCGCGCTTCTTTTGCGGATGCGGAGAAAGAGCAGGCACTGGCTGATATTTTGCGTGTTGGTACTTCTGCCGGAGGTGCTCGCGCCAAAGCGGTAATCGCCTGGAACCCGACCAGCAACGAAGTGCGTTCCGGGCAGGTGCCAGCGAGGGAGGGTTTTGAATACTGGTTGTTGAAGTTTGATGGTGTTACGGGAAATCAGGATAAAGCGCTGGAAGACCCGCAGGGTTTTGGTGTCATTGAATACGCCTATTACCTGATGGCAAAAGACTGTGGCATTGAGATCAGCGAATGCCGTCTGTTTGAGGAAAACGGCCGACAGCATTTTATGACACGGCGTTTTGATCGTCTGGCCAATGGCGAAAAACGGCACATGCAATCGCTATGCGCACTGGCACATTTTGATTTTAACCTTGCAGGTGCCTACAGTTACGAACAGGCATTGTTAGTGATTCGTCAGTTGGGTTTACCGATGTTGACTATTGAAGAACAATTTCGGCGCATGGTGTTTAATATCATTGCTCGCAATCAGGATGACCATGTGAAAAATATCGCCTTTTTGATGGACAAATCCGGCACCTGGTCGTTGTCACCGGCTTTTGATCTTACTTTTAATTTTAATCCTGTTGGTCGATGGACAGCCAATCACCAAATGATGCTCAACGGCAAACGCGATAACTTTACCCAGGCCGATTTCAAAGCCTGTGCAAAAATGGCTGCAATGAAACGCGGGCGTGCCGAAGCTATTATTCGGGAAGTGCAGCAGGTTGTGTCAAATTGGCAGGTTTATGCTGAAGATGCCGGTGTACCACCTGTGTGGCAGGCACAAATACAGAACGCGCTTCGGTTAAAGGATGTCGATTAGAAAAAATGCTCCCCGGAATATTTCTGAGGTAGTGCGTTCAGTGGCCATTTTTCAAATAAAAAAATACTTGTTATGGCTAACTGCAAGTCAAATATTGACGACTCACCCAGGATATTTCGGAATAGTTAGCTTTTGGTTCTCAACTTTTAAATTGCTTATGCACGGGAGGTCTGCAAATGTTTGATCGTAGATATAAATCGTTGTTATTGATTATCGTAATACAGTTATTGTTCGCCTCATCTGTGTTTTCTGATAGCGCTTACACACTTTTTGAATCCGGCCAGGTACGTCCTTTGGCAATGTCACCGGACGGTAAAAAATTATTTGCACTCAATACGCCAGATAATCGTTTGGAAATATTCAGAATTAAAAGAAACGGCACATTAAAACATCAGCGCTCTATCCTGGTGGGCATGGAACCTGTCGCACTTGCTGTGCGAAATCGTAATGAAGTCTGGGTCGTTAACAGCATTTCTGA
>VAPF01078161.1_pt1 | contig 14535 bp, 12 predicted proteins | sample 3393931 | NCBI WGS metagenome assembly VAPF01 (sample SAMN08290437, study PRJNA428436) | hydrothermal vent metagenome | isolation source: Deep-sea hydrothermal vent chimney | place: Atlantic Ocean: South-mid Altantic Ridge | depth 2773 m m | reverse complement strand
TTTTGATATTCATGCACGGGAAATTCTTGCGGTTAGGGATCGTTTGAATAACATTATGGTTAAGCATACGGGGCAACCGATGGATGTTATCCAAAAAGATACCGATCGTGATAATTTTATGAATGCAAAGGAAGCGGCTGAATATGGGATTATCGATACAGTGATGACTCATAGGGATGCTTGAACTGTTGTTATTTTTAAAGCTGGATATGATTTTTAAAAACTGACAGTAATACTGTCTGGATATAATGATAAAGCGGAGACTGTTATGAGTGACGACAAGCAGAATAAAGGTGATAGCGAAAAATTACTTTATTGCTCTTTTTGCGGGAAGAGTCAGCATGAAGTGCGCAAGCTGATTGCAGGTCCAGCAGTATTTGTGTGTGACGAGTGTGTCGAGTTATGTAATGACATTATTCGGGAAGAGGTGAGTGATCAAGCCACATCTGTTGAAGGGGCTAAGCTTCCTTCACCTCGTGAAATCAAGAAGACACTGGATGATTATGTGATCGGCCAGTCTCATGCCAAGAAGGTGTTAGCCGTTGCTGTTTATAATCATTATAAACGTTTGAACGCCGCGAGCGAAAACAAGGATGAAGTTGAGCTTTCAAAAAGTAATATATTGCTGATTGGCCCAACAGGCTGTGGTAAAACATTGCTGGCTGAAACACTTGCCAGAATGTTGGATGTTCCTTTTACAATTGCTGATGCAACGACTTTGACTGAAGCAGGTTATGTGGGTGAGGATGTTGAAAATATCATCCAGAAACTGCTGCAAAAGTGTGATTATGATGTTGAAAAAGCTCAGTCCGGGATCGTTTATATTGATGAGATCGATAAGATTTCGCGTAAATCAGATAATCCATCAATTACTCGGGATGTTTCGGGGGAAGGTGTTCAGCAAGCACTGCTTAAGCTGATTGAGGGAACCATTGCTTCGGTACCTCCTCAAGGGGGTAGAAAGCACCCTCAACAAGAGTTTTTACAGGTTGATACCAGCAATATACTTTTTATTTGTGGTGGTGCATTTTCTGGGCTGGATAAAATTATCCGTGATAGAACTGAAAAAAGTAGTATTGGTTTTTCAGCGGCAGTCAAAAGTAAAGATGATGAAAGTCAGATAGGTCAGCTGCTTTCTAATATAGAGATGGAAGATCTTGTTAAATATGGTTTGATTCCTGAGTTCATTGGGCGGCTACCTGTATTGGCAACCTTGGAAGAGCTGGACGAGGAAGCTTTGATTCGTATTTTGACAGAGCCAAATAATGCATTAATAAAGCAATATTCACGTTTGTTTGAAATGGAAAATGCTGAACTTGAGTTTCGTGAAGATGCATTGAAAGCTATTGCTTCAAAAGCGATGGAGCGTAAAACAGGTGCTCGGGGGTTGCGTTCTATTTTAGAGCGAGTTTTACTTGATACGATGTACGATTTACCTTCAATGGATAATGTGAGTAAGGTTGTTATTGATGAGGGCGTTATTAATTCAGAGACTGAACCTCTTCTGATTTTTGATGGAGGCGAACAGAAGCAGGCGCAATAACGACTAAAATAGACTTTGCAACACCATAATTTTTCATAAATTGATGGTGTTGCTGAGTATGTTGTGAAAATTGATTGTTAACTAATTTGATGATCTTTAAAAGTATTTTTTCTGCCGTTCGTAAACATTGGCGCAGAATTTCTTTGTAGACCTCCCTTTAAAGCCAACATCCTGAGCGATAGTATCGAAATATTCAGATTAAGGTCATAGTCCTTGATTTTTTCTTAATTGCCCATACCTACCCTCATACTATCTTAGATATAAATCTTGCGACACATGCCCTGATAAAATTGGCAGGTTTAGCCACTATGAATATAGTGTAATCCATTATTTTAGAAAGGGTGATTATGGAACAAAATAACGATAAAGTTTTAGATAAAGTGTTATTTCCGATATTGCCGTTAAGGGATGTGGTCGTTTATCCACACATGGTCATTCCTCTATTTGTTGGGCGGGAAAAATCAATAAAGGCTCTGCAGGTTGCGATGGAAGGCGACAAGCAAATTATGCTTGTTGCTCAAAAGAACGCGACTGTTGACGATCCTAATCCTGATGATATTTACAGTTCAGGAACACTTTCAACAGTATTGCAGTTATTAAGGCTTCCTGATGGTACCGTGAAGGTACTGGTTGAAGGGGTAAAACGTGCAACGATTCTGGAAGTTTTTGAAACCGACGATTTTTACTCTGCACATATTGCAATGCTTGAAGGTACACTTGCAGAGGGAGAAAATACTGAGGTGCTGTGCCGCTCTTTGCTTGGGCAGTTCGAGCAGTATGTTAAATTGAATAATAGTTTGCCTGCTGAGCTTCTTACATCACTGGCGAGTATTGAAGATCCTAGCCGTTTAGTGGATAGCATTGCAGCGCATATGGTTCTTAAGATAGAGGCGCGTCAAGAGGTTCTGGAAATAGAGGATATTGCTGTTCGTTTGGAGCGCCTTATGGTGCTTCTTGAATCAGAAATTGACCTGCTTCAGGTTGAAAAGCGTATTCGCGGTCGTGTGAAAAATCAGATGGAAAAAAGCCAGCGAGAGTATTATTTGAATGAACAAATGAAAGCCATTCAAAAAGAGCTGGGTGAGATGGATGATGTGCCGAATGAAATTGAAGAAATTTCACTCAAAATTGAAAAAGCAGGGATGCCTAAGGAGACTAAAAAGAAGGTTGTTGCTGAGCTTGGTAAATTGAAAATGATGTCGCCGATGTCAGCTGAATCAACAGTAGTCAGAAACTACATTGACTGGATGGTCGGACTTCCCTGGAAAAAGCGCAGCAAGGTCAAGCACGATCTGGATGAAGCAATGCAAACGCTGGATGATGATCACTATGGGCTTGATAAAGTCAAAGAGCGAATCTTGGAATATCTAGCTGTTCAACAGCGCGTTAAAAAATTAAAAGGGCCTATCTTATGCTTGGTTGGGCCGCCAGGGGTTGGAAAAACAACGCTTGGGCACTCTATTGCAAAAGCGACAGGGCGTAAGTTTGTACGGATGTCTTTAGGTGGTGTACGAGATGAGGCTGAAATTCGTGGTCATCGGCGTACTTACATCGGTGCAATGCCTGGAAAAATTATACAGAGTTTATCTAAGGTTAAAGCAAATAACCCACTGTTTTTACTGGATGAAGTGGATAAAATGGCGATGGATTCCCGAGGTGACCCGGCATCTGCGTTGCTTGAAGTGCTGGATCCTGAGCAAAATCATACATTTAATGATCACTATTTAGAGGCAGATTATGATCTCTCTGAGATCATGTTTGTTGCAACAGCAAATAGTCTGAATATCCCATCTCCGTTGCTTGATCGCATGGAAGTTATCAGGCTGTCGGGGTATACCGAAGATGAAAAGCTGAATATTGCCATACGCTATATAATTCCAAAGCAAATGAAAAATAATGGCCTGAAAAAAGAGGAGGCAAGCATTTCTGAAGGTGCTGTTTGGGATATTATTCGCTACTATACGCGAGAAGCGGGTGTACGAAGTCTAGAGAGAGAAATTTCAAAAATTTGTCGCAAGGTTGTTAAAGCTATTTTGCTAAATAAGAGTAAAGGGAAAAAGGTTTCTGTTGGTACACGCCATCTTGAAAAATACCTTGGAGTAAGGCGTTTTCGTTACGGGATTGCTGAAGAGCAAGCTCAGGTGGGGCAAGTAACAGGGTTGGCGTGGACTGAGGTTGGTGGTGATCTTTTGGTCATTGAAGCGGCCAAGGTACCAGGTAAAGGGAGGCTCAACATTACTGGGCAGTTAGGTGAGGTGATGCAGGAGTCAATACAAGCAGCGATGACAGTTGTACGGCACCGAGCAGCAAGGCTGGGGATTCAACCTGATTTTTACCAGAAACATGATATTCATATTCATGTGCCCGAAGGAGCCATACCTAAAGATGGCCCAAGTGCTGGTATTGGAATGTGTGTTGCTTTAGTTTCAGTGTTAACTGGGATTCCTGTTAAGTCTAATCTTGCAATGACGGGAGAAATCACATTGCGGGGAAAAGTACTGCCTATTGGAGGGCTTAAAGAGAAATTACTAGCTGCGCATCGAGGTGGAATACAGAAGGTTCTGATTCCTGAAGAAAATGTACGAGACCTTGCTGAAATTCCAGAAAATATTAAGCATAATCTGGATATTCAGCCTGTTCAGTGGATTGATGAAGTGTTAGCGGCTGCATTGGTTGAAGCACCTCAAGCACTTTCTAAAAAAGAGATAGAGGATGCTTTGCTAAATAATAGGGTTTCAGACTCTGTTGCTGGTACGGAAATCAGGCCCCATTAAACTCTAAAAACTAATCAAAAAGCCACTTTATTTTTTGTGAAGTGGTTTATTTTTATAAAAAATAATATTTTCGTTGACAAGCTTAAGCATGCGCTGTAGAGTTCGCGCCAATGGATGCCAAACGCTAATGCAGTAAGCGTTTAGTGTAATAATGACAGGCGAAATTGTTGTTTTTATTTCGCCCTTGATGTAAAGTTCGCACTCTTTATAATTTTAGAGTTTGTTTCATACTAATTAGGAGTATGCTTGTGAATAAGTCTGGGTTTATTGATGAGATTTCTGCGTTTGCTGATATATCTAAAGCAGATGCTGGTAAGGCCTTGGATGGAATGATTAATGCTGTTACTGAGACCTTAAGAAAAGGTGAGCAGATCTCATTGGTAGGCTTTGGTACTTTTACTGTTCGTGAGCGTTCAGCGCGTACAGGTAGAAACCCACAAACTGGTGAGGCTATTAGTATTGCCGCTTCAAAAATTCCTGCATTTAAGCCGGGTAAAGCGCTTAAAGATGCAGTTAAAGAAGGTTAGTCTTCAAGTAAATTTGGGTGCTTAGCTCAGCTGGTAGAGCATCGCCCTTACAAGGCGAGGGTCACAGGTTCGACCCCTGTAGCACCCACCATTTATGGAGCGGTAGTTCAGTTGGTTAGAATACCGGCCTGTCACGCCGGTGGTCGCGGGTTCGAGTCCCGTCCGCTCCGCCAAATAAAGGGTGTATCTTGTTATGGGATACGCCTTTTTTTATGTCTGAAATATATACATTGTAATTTATTTTGTGAACGCTCCTATAGTAATAGTGGCTTAATTATATTAAAGAGAGTTAGAAAAAATGCTGCAATTTATTAGAAACCGTGCAAAAGGGCCGCTTTCCTGGATGATCGTTGGTCTGATTATTATTCCTTTTGCTCTTTGGGGAATTAATAATTATGAAAATGAGGTCGTGGTCAGTGTTGCCAGCGTAAATGGTGTTGACATTACTCAGCGTGACTACCAAAACGAGTATCAACGTGAACGATCTCGCCTTCAATCTATGTACGGTGAAAATTTTGATATCGAATTATTGGGAGAGCAGCGTGTTAAGCAGGAGGTCATTGACCGTCTCGTTGAAACGGAGTTGTTGCACCAAGCGGGTGTTGATGATGGTTTTTGGGTGAGTGATACCCAGTTAAGCTTATCAATTAAAGATATTGATGCTTTTCAAGGGGATAATGGTTTTGATAGTGAGCGATATAAGCGTACATTGGCAATGCAAGGTATGCAGCCTGCTGAATTTGAGGCTCATTATCGACGCGCACTTTTTGTGGATCAAAGGCAGGCAGGAATTATAAACAGCTCATTTTCAACACCCAATGAAATAGAGGCATTGGTTGTGCTTAGTGAGCAGCAGCGTGAATTGAGCTATTTGACTGTTCCTGTAGATCAGTTCATAGGAAAAGCAATAGTGAGTGACGATGCTTTGCAGTCGTATTACGATACCCATAAAGAGCGCTATGCAATACCTGAAAAGGTGAGTTTGCAATATGTTGAATTGAGTGTGGATGGTGTTGCCAAGTCTGTTGACGTGACTGATGAAGAGGTTCGAAATCTTTATGAAGATCGTCTGGCCGAATTGACAGAAGAAGAGCAGCGCCGAGCCAGCCATATTTTAATTTTAGTGGATGAAGAGACAGATGACTCTTCAGCACTGAAAAAAGCAGATGACTTACTGAAACGTATCAAGTCAGGAGAAGATTTTTCACTGCTGGCTAAAGAGTTTTCTCAAGATCCTGGTTCAGCTGAACTTGGTGGTGATTTAGATTTTTTTAGTAAAGGTGTGATGGATGATGCGTTTGAAGAATCAGCATTTTCTCTTAATAAAGGCGAAGTTAGCGAGCCTGTGAAAAGTAGCTTTGGCTATCACTTGATCAAACTGACTGATATTCAAGGTGGTAAAACAAAGCCATTTGAAGAGGTGAGTGATCAACTAAAAGAAGATATTGTTCAGCAAAAAGCAGCTGATATTTTTCTTGATCAAGCAGAAACTTTGGCAAATCTCACTTATGAAACCCCTGAAAGTCTGGGTGCAGTCGTGGATGAACTAGGTCTGTCCATACAGAAAACCTCTCTTTTCAGTCGAGGGCAGGGCGGTGGAATTGCAAAAAATTCGAAAGTAAATTCGACTGCTTTTAGTAACGATGTTCTGGGCGAAAAAAATAATAGTGAAGTTTTGGAGATTGCTCATGATCGGTTGGTCGTGGTTCGTATTGATAAACATGAAGATTCAAGTATTCGTCCTTTTGAAGAAGTGAAAGAGACTATTATAAACGATCTCCGTCGTACTGAAGCCTTGAAGTTAGTGAAACTGGAAGGTGACAAGTTACTTGCTGATATGAAAGGCGGCACTAATGGTAAAGGGTTGGCTGGTGAAAGTGGCTATGATTGGAAAGAGCCTGGGTTTGTAACACGTAACAATCAAGAGGTGAGTCGTTCAATATTAGATCATGTTTTTAAAGCTGAAAAACCTGTGGGTGATAAAAAAGTGATTTCTGGATTTGAACTTCCTTCTGGTGATTATATTGTGGCTGTTGTTTCAGGAGTAAAAGTAGGTGAAGTACATAAAGCGGGCACGCCTGAATGGCAAGGCGCTGAGCAAATGCAGAGTCGTATGCATGGAATGGCTGATTTAACGGGTTATATTAAAGCGCTAAAATCAGAAGCAGACATTACGTATAAAGCTAAAAACTTTTAAGTTCAAGACTTGAAAAAAAATTATATAAAAAAAGGTGCATCACGACATTATGTTGGTGGCTCTGATATTTTCGCTTATGAAGCACAAGCTTTATCTGAAAATCTGGGTGGTGATATTGTTATTAAATTGCAGCAACGGGGTGCACATCGAGGCTGGGTGAGTGATTCCAGTGCACCCCAAAGCCAGGTTGTTTTAGTAGAAGATATTTGTGATGCCTGGAAGCTGTCTGAGCCCATTGTTCTATCAGGATTTATTGATTCCAAACGGCTAATAGAGCATGAAACACATATAGATGAATCGTATCAATTAGTGAGTGATGTGCTTGATGATGAAGAGTGTAATGAGTTACTTTCTCAACCCCCTTATTTTTCACGTTTATCCCATCGCTTTGAAATACTTTCCAGTATTTATGATGAAAATGACCCTCAAGCGATTGAAAAAATAGAGTGTGATGTGATTGAAGAGGGTAAGGTTGTTGCTGAGAATTTGTGGTTGAAGCTTTCCTGGCTCTCTTTTGTAGAGAAGGATGCTTCATTACGGTTTCGTTTCTCTTTTGGATTAGAGTCTTATGAAGATGTTGCGGCTGACCCTGCTCGCCAACAATACGCTGCAGAGTTTACAGAGGCTATTTTCCCAGAGTCAGCACTGATCAGCCGTAATGAAGAGCTGAAAAAGGTATTATGTAAAGTACTTGGTGCCCACGATGTTTCATATGTTGAGCGGATCATTTTTTTTAATGCACCTGAGGGTGGAGCACAGTTTCATCAAGATATAGAGAAAGGTCATCAAGGGGTTGTTTATGCACAGCTCAGTGGGCGTACGGGTTGGTTAACTTTGTCCAAACAAGCTTTAGTTGATGAAATCCAGTTTTTTTTATCACGCCCTGATGCCTCTTCTTTGATGCAGCTTGTGAATAACACAGAAGAGATTGAGTATTTATATTCAAAAGCATTAAACAATACCTCATTGTCTGTTTATCTGGATGAGCAGGATAACGAACCATTAGAAAAATTGATTAATCGTCTTCCTGCTTTTGCACAGCAACTTGTTGAGCGGGGACATTTTTATATTGTGAATCCAGGTGATGTCGTATTGTTGCCACAGCAAGATATAGATCATTGCGCATGGCATGCCGTGTTGTGCCTAGATGATTTCATCGGTGAGGGGCTCTCTTTTGCTGTTCGTAAGGCTTGATGTGGGGTGGGAAAAAATAAAAATCAGGATTGTCGTTGTTTATGGATGACCCTCGCTCAAAAGTGCGCTGGCAGTGCAGGCGCGGGATGCGTGAACTGGATGTATTGCTGTTGGGGTTTTTTGATGCTCGTTACGATGCACTTTCTAAAAAAGAAAAAAATACTTTTCTCTCACTGTTAAACTATCCCGATAATGAGTTGCTTGAATGGCTTATGGCTCGCAGCAAACCCAAGGATTCAGGGTTAAATCATGTTATCACCCAAATACGCAACGCCGCTGCATCTTGACTTAAAACCCTCTCGGATATTGTTTGCACTTTTGTGCTTTATGCATGGAGGTGCGGTTTTGATTTTATTGATAATTCCTATTCCTGCCTGGTTATCTGTTTTTCTATTTTTTCTGATAGCGCTTGAATTATTTTTACAGACAAATTTACATGTTCGTATGTGCAGCAAACAGTCGGTGGTTCGCCTGATCTGGCTGGAAAGTAGTCGGTGGAAAATTTTTTATAATGAAGGAACGTATGTTGAAGGGGTGCTTTTGGGGCAAATCTATTTACATAAGGGGCTGGTTATATTACGGTTTCAAACAATAAAAAAAGAGAAGAAATCTGTCATTATTTTTATTGATAACATCACTTCTGAGTCACATCGGAAATTACGAGTACGTTTGCGCTTGCAGGCGGATTCATAAAAATAATTGGAACTCTGGTCAAGTATAGATGCCTCTCAGTATGTCATATTTATGATACACTCGGCGTTTTTAAAGGGACTATTTTTAAGTTTCTAATTACATATTTGGCAGGTTTAAAGTTATGTCTAAAAGTAGTACTGCTGTGGCGCATAAATCATCATCTGATAGTAATAATAGTGCAGGTTTGAGCGCTAAAGATATTCATGCGTTAAATGATAAATATCATTCGCTGAGTATAGAGGCGCGAATACAAGCGCTCTATAAGGATTTTTCTCAAGACAAAGTGATGCTGACCTCTTCTTTTGCGGCAACTTCAGCATATTTGCTACATATTTTTTCACGTTTTGCACCCACCCAAAAAGTATACTTTATTGATACAGGTTTTCATTTTCCTGATACGTTGGCATATAAAGAAAAATTGACAAAAATGTTTAATTTAAAAGTAGAAGATGTGTGTGCCGAGGCGTGGAAGCATGAGTATACGGTGAAAGATGAAACCTGGAAAACCGACCCTGACTTCTGCTGTTCAATTAATAAAGTTGAGCCACTCCATAATTTGCAGGGGTGTTATGATATCTGGGTATCAGGTCTGATGCGTTGGCAAACTGAGCATCGTGCAACATTAGATATTTTTGAAGAACGCAATGGAATTATTAAGTTTTATCCTCTTGTTGATGTAAGCAAGGAAGAGCGCGATCTTTATATTAAAGAGCATGACCTTCCATTTCATCCATTAGTTGCGCAAGGTTACTCCTCTATTGGCTGTACACATTGTACCAAGCCAGGGGATGATCGCTCAGGCCGTTGGAACAATAGTCCTAAAACAGAGTGTGGTTTGCACCTATGATGAGTGCCAGCACTTGCAGGATTTAAGTTAAAATGGGAGTTGTCCTTTGAGACCCCGAATCATTTTTTGCATCCCCCCTTTTTTGCTCATTCGCTTCATCATCTTTTGCATTTGAGTGAATTGTTTGAGTAAACGGTTCACATCTTGTATTTGAGTGCCGGAGCCAGCAGCAATACGGCGTTTACGAGAACCTTTGATAACGGCAGGGAATCGGCGTTCGTGAGGTGTCATGGAGCCAATAATAGCTTCAAGCCTCACGGTCTCTTTGTCATTAACTTGATTTTTAACGGATTGAGGAATGTTGGGCATCCTTGGAAGCTTGTCCATCAAACCCGCCATACCGCCCATATTACGAATTTGTTGCAGTTGATCACGAAAATCAGAAAGGTCAAAGCCTTTTCCTTTTTTCAGCTTTTTAGCCATTTTTGCAGCTTGTTTTTGGTCAACAGAGCGTTCAACTTCTTCAACCAATGAAAGTACATCACCCATTCCTAAAATACGTGAAGCCACACGATCGGGGTGAAATGGTTCCAATGCTGTCGTTTTTTCACCAACACCCAGAAATTTGATAGGTTTCCCTGTGATTTTTCGTACTGAAAGTGCTGCGCCTCCACGTGCATCACCATCCGTTTTAGTGAGTATCACGCCCGTTAAATTGAGTGCGTCACCAAAGGCTTTGGCCGTGTTGGCTGCATCTTGGCCCGTCATACTATCAACAACAAACAGAGTTTCGATCGGGTTAATGGCGCTATGCAGCTGCTTGATCTCCCCCATCATTTGTTCATCTATGTGTAGGCGACCGGCAGTATCCACAATTACAACATCAATATGGTGGTTTTTGGCGTGGAGAATTGCATTTTGAGCAATATCAACAGGTTTTTGATCAATGCTGCTTTCGAAAAAATCAACATGGACTTCATTTGCCAGAGTTTTTAACTGTTCAATTGCAGCGGGGCGATAAACATCGCAACTGACGACCAGAACTGATTTTTTCTCACGCTCTTTAAGAAGGCGTGCCAATTTAGCAACTGAAGTGGTTTTACCCGAACCTTGCAAGCCAGCCATCAGTATGACTGCGGGAGGTTGTGAGCGTAAATCAAGTGCTTCGTTAGCTTCACCCATCACCGTAACGAGCTCTTCATTAACAACTTTGATCAATGCTTGGCCAGGGGTGAGGCTTTGTAGAACCTCCGTGCCAATGGAGCGTGCGCGTACGCGATTGATGAAATCGCGGACTACGGATAATGCGACATCAGCTTCAAGCAGTGCCATACGCACTTCGCGCAGAGCTTCTTTGATATTGTCTTCAGTGAGACGTCCTTGGCCGCGTAATTTTTTTAAGGTATGGCCAAGTCGTTCAGAAAGTGAGTCAAACATAGTGATTAAGAGCTAATTATGGTGATTGATTAAGGTTGTTGGTAGATGATAGGGGAGTGGAGGGTAACATTCAAATGTTACAGCTGAAAAACCTCTCCCCCTTTGAGCGCTTTGATATTGAAATCAGAAAGTGCTATTTCACACTCAGCCAGAATGGCTTGTTCAGCTCCAGGTTTTGCATGCGTCAGATAGATGCGGGTATCATGTTTTAGTTTTTTTAGGTCAGCCGCTAATGTATTCGGGCAGTAATGTTTGGCGCGTTGGCTAAGCGCTTCATCTTGATTGGCGAATGCAGATTCAATGATCAGTAAATCAATGTGATCGTAATGATTAATAATATTCCAGAAGCTATCGTTACTTGTTGTATCGCCAGAGTAAACAAAAGTTTTGTTTTTATGGCTCACCCGGTAGCCAACAGTGGGCACGACATGGTTGACCGGAATCATTTCAAAATGGCGACCATTCAGGGTGCAAATTTCCCCAGGTATTAACGGATAATAGGCGATCGCAGGATGCTTGGGGTCAGGGAGTTCTGAAAAATCAGGCCAGATTACCCAGTTAAATATATGTTGCTGTAGAGCCTTAATAGTTTCTGGCAGTGCATGAATTGCAATGGGGCGCGTAATTTGATCAAAAACACTGTCAATTAACAGAGGCAAGCATGCAATGTGATCCAGATGTGAGTGGGTAATAAAAATGTGCTGGATACGGCTCATTTCATCCAGCGTGAGTTGCCCAGCCCCTGTGCCGGCATCAATGAGAATGTCGTGATCCACCATGAAAGAGGTGGTTTGCCGCTGTGCGCTGATGCCGCCACTGCATCCTAGTATGCGTAATTTCATTTAAATTCCCGGAGGTTTGGAGCTGTCATTATATCTTGCGTCCTATTTTTCGCTTTGATTTTTGAAGTTAAAAATTATTAAAATTAAGTATTAAGTCTTTGTATTAGCGTCAATAATAATGATATTTTTAATTAAATGCACGTAACCCGTTTTTTAAATTTTCATGTGGTGCCCGATTATGCCATTATTTACCCTCTTTTTAATTGCAACTCTTAAGGTATAATAATGTTAACTTCTTTTGCCGGTTTTCTTGCTGCGGCTCTTTATTTGATGACGGCGGTCTGGTTGGTCGTGCGTATTTCATCTGGGGGAGCACAAAAGAAGAGCTATGGGATTCTGGCGTTAGGGTTTGTTGCAATTATTTTGCACGTTGTGACTCTGGTTCCCAGCTTATTTACTGCGGCAGGAGTGAATCTGGGCTTTTATAGTGTGATTTCACTCTCCTCTTTGTTGATTGTTCTGCTGCTCTGGATTGCTGCGTTGAGCAAGCCCGTTGAAAATCTCGGTATTACCATTTTGCCTTTAGCAGGTTTGTCCGTTGTTCTGGATATGACACTGCCGGCTCTGCACCTCTTTCAAGAGCGGCCACCGTTGAGTCTTGAAATTCATATTGTGATGTCTATGTTGGCATATAGTCTGCTTGCACTTGCCGCTGCACAAGCACTTCTTCTGGCGGTGCAGGACTGGCGTTTACGAAACAGAAAGCCTGGTGGGTTTGTGCGAGCCTTGCCTCCGCTGGAAACTATGGAGCTGCTGTTGTTTCAGGCCATTACACTTGGCTTTGTACTTCATACCCTGGCGCTGTTGAGCGGCGCTGTTGCGGTGCAGGATCTGTTTGCACAGCAGGTTGTACATAAAACAGTTTTATCGCTGATTGCCTGGGTACTATTTGCGATTCTTTTATTAGGGCGATGGCGTTTCGGATGGCGTGGTCGAGTGGCCATTCGCTGGACGCTTGTTGCATTCTCTATTTTGTTGCTATCCTATTTTGGCAGCAAACTTGTACTTGAAGTTTTACTGACCTGAAAAATAGATCATGGATAATATACCGTTAGAGTTTTTGTTTGGTTTTCTGGCTTTATTGATTTTGCTCTCAGCATTTTTTTCTGCAAGCGAAACGGCAATGATGAGTATTAATCGTTACCGTTTGAGACACCTTGTTAAAATGGGGCAAGCTGGGCCGCAGCGTGTTGCGAAATTGCTGGAGCGTCCTGATCGTTTGATTGGAGTTATCTTGCTGGGTAATAACTTCGTTAATATTTTGGCATCATCTCTAGCGACCATTATTGCATTGCGTTTAATGGGTGAGGCAGGGATTGCGATTGCAGCAGGCTTGCTGACATTTGTGATACTTATTTTTGCCGAAGTAGGGCCAAAAACACTTGCTATTTTACATCCAGAGCGTATCGCTTTTCCTGCGAGTGTTGTGTTGTTGCCTATGTTGAAGTTGTTTTACCCTATTATCTGGATCATCAATACCATTGCGAATAGCATGTTAGCTGTTATTGGCGTTTCGCCCGACAAAGGTGGGCATCAAAATTTGAGTGCAGAAGAACTGAGAGCTGTTGTTAATGAAGCAGGCGCATTAATTCCGGCGAAGCACAAAAAAATGTTACTTAATGTGCTGGACTTGGAAAAGGTGACCGTTGAAGACATTATTGTTGCACGTAATGACATCGTGGGGATTGACCTCAATGAAGGGATTGAAGACATTATTGAGGTTATTACAAGCAGTCAACATACACGTTTATTAGTTTATCGTGGCAATATTGACCATGTCATGGGCGTGATGCATGTGAGAGATGCATTGCCACTTTTACATCGAAACGAATTGAGTGTTGATGCGATTATTGAAATCAGTAAAGAGCCTTACTTCATACCTAAAGGTACACCTCTTAATATTCAGCAACTGAATTTTCAGCGCCAAAAAAGACGTATAGCACTTGTGGTGGATGAGTATGGTGAAATATTCGGATTGGTGACGCTGGAAGATATTCTGGAAGAAATTGTTGGTGAATTTACCACAGATATTTCTGACAGTGGACGCGAGCTCCATCCTCAAAAAGATGGTTCATGTATTGTAGACGGAGCAATCAATATCCGAGCTTTAAATCGAAATATGCAAATAAATTTGCCGACTAAAGGCCCAAAAACATTGAATGGCTTGATTATCGAGCACCTTGAGTCAATACCAAGCCCAGGCACCAGTTTATTGATTGATAATTATCCAATTGAAATTTTACAAACAAAAGATAATGCGATTAAATCTGCCCGGGTTTTTCCTGTATTATCAGAAAAAAGTAAAATGGAAGTATGAAAAAGAAAAAGCCCCTGAAAATTCTTGCTGATGAAAATATGCCACAGGTTTGTGAGATATTTTCAGAGTTTGGTGATGTGGTTTTACGTTCTGGGCGGGAGATCACATCAGCAGATTTAACTGATATTGATGTATTGCTGGTGCGTTCGGTTACTCAGGTAAATCAGGCGTTGATTGCAGATTCACCGGTAAAATTTGTAGGTACGGCGACGATCGGAACGGAT
>VAPF01015068.1_pt1 | contig 14546 bp, 10 predicted proteins | sample 3393931 | NCBI WGS metagenome assembly VAPF01 (sample SAMN08290437, study PRJNA428436) | hydrothermal vent metagenome | isolation source: Deep-sea hydrothermal vent chimney | place: Atlantic Ocean: South-mid Altantic Ridge | depth 2773 m m | reverse complement strand
TCGGCCTGGCATTATCTCGGCGGCAGCAGTAACTGTGAGACCTTTACCGTCACCGGCCCCAATCCAGACGGCTCGGGGATTGCCAGGGTCATGCGGGACGCCCTTGCGGATACGGGATTACAACCTCATGAGCTGACGGCAGTCAAGGCCCATGGTACTGCCGGCGAATCAATGGACAGCGCCGAGTTACGCGGCATGGAGCAGGTTTTTGAGACCATACCGCCTTATTTTTCCCTGAAGCCCTATATCGGTCACACCCTGGGCGGCTGCGGAGTCGCGGAGCTGGTACTCACCATGGAGTGTGTTGAGGCCGGATTTATCCCTCCAACCATTAACTTCAACCACCTGGAGTCGGAGTTCTCACAGCCGCCGGTTAAAGAGCGGAGGCCAATGACCGCGGGACGTTTCATGCTGAATTATTTTGGCTTTGGCGGTAATAACACCTCGTTTATTATTGAGAAGGTTTTATGATTTATATCCACGCCATAGGAATTCATAATACTGCTCCCGGGGAGAAACTGCCGGATCTTACGGGCGAACTTAAATCCATCGGCGCCAGTAACCGCCGCAGTGACCATTTTATTCAACTTGCCGTAATTGGCGCCCACAAGGCCGCTGAAGGGCATAAACTCTGGGAGCAAACAGCTGTTTATATGACTTCCGGCCAGGGCAACACCGCCGTCTTTAACCGGGTCTGCGAGGCCCTGCGTATTCAAAAGAATCTACCTAAACCTGTTGATTTTATTAATCTATTAAGCAACTCAGCTGGTTTTTATGTCGCGGCTCACCTGGGCCTGCATGGCAAAAATCTCTTTTTGAGCCATCACCATTTCCCGGTGCAGATGACTCTGCTGACTGCTCAAAATGATATAACCCTTGGCAGACAAAAGGCAATTCTCGCCGGTGGGGTGGACGAGTGGCTTCCAAGGCAGGATCTGGCCCGGAAGCTGTCAGGGGTAAGTGAAACAACGGCATTGGGTGAAGGAAGCAACTGGCTGCTGCTCAGCTCACAACAAGAGGGGGCGATTGCCACCTTTGAGCTGACGGGCAAATGGTTAAAAGAAGATGAACTCCAGAAGCTATTGACAGCCGAAGTGAAGAATAATCAATCTTCCATCGCCTTCGCGAGGCGTGTTCCCGCCGCTAAGGCCGCCGGGATAATGAGTCAATATCCGGAATTTAAACGTTATAATTACGAAGAATCCTGCGCCTATTACGAAACCTTATCATTTTATGCCCTGAACAGTTTTCTGGGCGGCAATAAAAAAGGCCGCCTGCTCCATATTGATGCCAGCGCCGGATATTATATGGTTATGGTTATCGAAATCATCCCCGCAAAAATATGAAATTTCAATCCTATCCCCCCCACCTAAATAATTTTAGTCGCCAATAGCCGACACTACAGATATTTAGCATAGATATTTAGCATATTCGTTAAATTGCAACAAAATGGAAATACAGTCCGTTACAAGATGACTTGGTCGTGGCCCCCCAGCCGACAAAGATAAAGATACATTCAAAGCATACGTTCCCCACCTTATTTATCATTCCCAGCTCTCACTGAATAATTACAAAAATAAAAATAATCCCGTCACAAAGGCGGGAAAAGAGTGTCAAAACTGACAATCAGCAATAATAATTTCTTTCTTGGCCAGAACAAAGCAAAAAAAATGACCTCGTAAAAATTCAGAACCAGCAAAAAATCAGGTCTAACAATTTCAACAGGTTACATAATACAAGATCACTAAAATCAGATTTTTTCACCAAACTGTTAAAAAAATATTGTCGTAAAAAGGCGACATCGCTCTTGACAACCTCCTTATCCTGACAGTATGCTGTGAATATTTTAAAAAAGTAACTTCAGTTGCACCCCATCTTCGTCTGTTTCGCCCTCCTCACGTACAGGAAATACAGACTCGGAGACCGAAACAAACGAACCTGGAGTATATTCAGAGTCTGCGCTTACCTGAACAGATGTAGTGTTTCAACAAACCATCGGTCAGACTATGATACCAGAAAGTCTGTTGAAACATCACAACGCAGAAAATTGAGCTTTTCATGAAATCATAATTCATGAGCGTATGTTAGGAGGGAGTCGAGCATGAAAAAAAGCTTTGTCCTGTCTATTGGAGTTTGTTTCGTATGGCTATTGATCGTTTCAACAGCCGCTTGGGCAATAACAGTCACCTCAATCGGCGAAGGCGAAACACGCCAGGCTGCAATCAACAATGCCTTGCGTGCAGCTGTAGAACAGGGGATAGGCAGTTACCTGCAATCCAACACAAAGGTTGCGGCCGGTAAACTTGACTATGACCGAATCATTACAAGCAGTGCCGGATACATTCGGAACTATAATATCCTGACCGAAGGTAAAGATCCTGTTGAAGCTGTATATAAGGTCAAGATCAAAGCAGATCTTGATGACTACAAACTAAAAAATCTGATTAAAGAATTCAAAAAAGATCCCCGTTTTCAGAAAACCTTCCAAAAGGCAACTTTCGATAACCGGCGTGTAGTCGTCATTTACAAAAAACGTACAGCCAATGCCCTGCCCGCAAATTCCATGGCCGCCAAAGAGATCGTCGATCTCGTGGGTGACAAACTGCGTAGTTACTCATTTCGAGTTTTTCTACCTAATCAGCTAAAAAGAATAAAAAACCGGAATCTGGAACTTAGTCTTGATGAGGAGACAGCCATTCAGATAGCCCGTCAGGAAAACGGCGACGCAGTTGTCCTTGTCGATGTAGCGGCAGGGTCACGGCGTACCCCAGACGGATACTGGATTATAAATACGACTCTGGGTCTTAAAGCCTACGATGTAACAACTGGTGAATTATTTGCAAATGTAACGAGACGGAACAACACCATTTCCCGCAGAGGAGATTACGCTATTGCGGAAGGAGCTGCCCGCGCGGTTGACAAGGCGGGTCAAAATGCCTGTGATGAATTAGTTGCCAAGATTGTTAAACGATTCAGCAACAAACGGGAAAATTTTGTCGTTTTTACCTTCAAAGATACGTCTGCGGCAACGCAAGACTCGATTTATAAAGTAATGCAGAATCTGGGCTGGAATTTTCAAGTGGATAAACAATACGGTACCTACCTGGAAATCGAAGTGTTCTCCGAAGCAGACCCAACGGCTATGAATTTCAGTTTCAGACGAGGTATGCGCAATAATGCAATGTCCTTAAAACAAGTGGAGATGAAGGGCTCCCAAATCGTCTATTCAGGCCAATAAACGTAACTGCGCCAAATTGTTTACAGGTTTAGAACAACAAAAAACAGGGGGAGGGAAAAATGACTCAGTGCATTAAAATGATAATTTACCTTATAGTGGTCTTTATCCTGACTGCCTGTGTACCGTCTAAAGTTGTGGACATGTCACAATATCAGCAGACTGAAGCTGATACAAAAGTGGCTGCCTGTAAGCCGCCTGATTATGTGATCAAACACAAGAAACCCGTAGTAGCGGTTTCAACATTTGAAGATCTTTCGGGGACGCACTTAAAGAATATGGGCCAGTTAGCGACTGAAGAGTTCCAAAACATGATAACCGATATGGGACGGTTCAACATCATTGAAAGGGCTCAGGCAAAAAAGCTTGATAAAGAGTTCGACTACGAGAATGACCGTGGTTTAAGCGACAAAGCCTGGGTCAAAAAGCACAACGCAATAGGCAAATGTGTCAACTATCTCATTGTCGGCACGGTTAAAGATGTGACACCCAATATTACCCAGAATCCCGGCTATGGTGATTCCAATGGGATTTGGCACCCTCCACTATGTACGGCAACGGTGCAGGTATCAGTTACCGCCCGGATCATAAATACAGCAACAGGGCGCACAATACGTAATTTTGAAATGCGGGGCGATGACACGAAGATTCAACGGACAGGGTGCCGGATAACAAGGGGAATGGCCAGGAAGGCTTTGGGAAAGGCTATCAACCGGGAAGGCAGAGTAGACATTGCCCAGGCAATCCCCGTTATTGGATACGTCAAACGCCTCATGACCGGCGGTAAAAGCGGCAAAGAGCGGGTCGCCTACATAAGCCTGGGGCAAAACGATGGTATTCAGCCTGGCGACGAAATAATAGTTATGAAGACTGAGAAAGATGTGGATTCAATCTCCGGCAAACACGAAACCCGATATATCAATATTGCCAAAGGCGTTGTCGCAAAAAACGGCCTATCAGAAACGGAGTGCGTTATGGTTCTTAACAGAAATCACAATACCGGGGTAGTCAAAGTTGGGGACGTGGTTGAACAAACCGCAAAGCGCATTGAGGCAGAGTCCCAATGGAGTAATTTAAAGGATACGTTGACAAATGCATTGCACACTATAGAACGTTAGATTGGAGGTATATAATGAAAAAATATTTTCTATCAACTTTTTTGGTTATCATTTCAGTCATGGCCTTAGGGGCTTGTGCCCCCAAGGTCATGAAACCTATATCCGCCGAAGACAGCCCCGGCCATCACTATCTTGTCGGGATGGGCTTGATTGACAATGGTGAACTGAATCAGGCTGCAGCACACTTTGACCGGGCTTTAAAGCTGCAACCCGACTATGCGCCGGCACTCGCCGGCAAGGCACTGGTATCAGCCATAACCGCCGGAACTCAGACGGACATAGAACATAGAGCCGTGGATCTAAAACGGGCCGCAAAGTTACTCAACAATGCCGTTGATAACGCAGAGGGTGATTCACAAAAATATGCCGTACTGGTAACGGGGATTCGGGTCTACACTCATGGAAAACCAGACAAGTGGTTCAACAACACTCAGAATACATATGATGACGCCATATCCCTGGAAAAAGTCGAGGCAGCGAAACTACCTTATTATCGCAGCAGGGAGGCGGCAGATTACTTTATGGGATTAGCCGCCTACAAAGATTTTAAGTTTAGAGACGCAGAGAATTTTCTATCCAAGGTCACTCAGGCCCCGCCAGGACGATGGCACGAACCAGCCAGCGCTCTTTTCAAGAAAGTCCACAAAATCGTGCGGGCCATTGCCGAATATACGCTCACCGATGTAGCCAAACGTATTGCAATCAAAGATAAGGTTGGCCGGGCCGATGTCGCCGCCCTCCTCGTAGACGAGATTCACCTGGGGCGACTTATGGCTGGACGTATCCCTGTACCAGACCGCCAGCCTAAGGTAGCATTTATCCCCGCTGACATTATTAACAGCCCTTTTAAAGACGAAATTCTGACCGCCCTCAAATGGAGAGTGCGGGGATTAGAACCACAGTACGATCAAACATCAAAAGCTTACCTTTTCCATCCCAATTTGCCCGTCAAACGAAAGGAACTGGCCTTTATTCTGGAGGATATCCTGACTAAAATTACCGGCAAAACAGGACTGTCAACAGCTTATTTCGGGGAGCGCCACTCGCCTTATCCTGATGTTCTCCCAACCGCGCCATGGTTCAACGCAGTAATGAACGTAGTCAGCCGCAACTTGATGGAACCTGGGCTTTCAGGGGCCTTCAGACCGGATGATCCAGTCGACGGCGCGGAACTGCTGCTGGCAGTTATGCGCTTAAGGGATGCGATGAATATCTACTAAAGCAAGACGTTAAGTAACTATTCAGCTACACCCCATCTCCATCCGCTTCGATTTTCTCACGTACATGAAATGGTGAACCGGAAGCCGAAAAAAACCAGGAAAGCGCAAACTAAGATCAAACTAAGATCTAAGATCCAAGGCACAGATGAATTCTTACGGTATGGAGGCAACATAGATCTTAGTGCCCTTGGTGAACTGTTATCTACTAAATATTAATTTGAGGAGGACATGGGCTATGATTATCAAAAGAAGTATTGTTGGGGCGGTTGTCTTATGTGTTTGCATGCTGCACGTTGCCTGGGCACAAGAAAATATGCAGACGGTTACCGAGCCGGTGAAAATTTTTCAGAAAGGCTATATTCAGGTCATCGGAGAGTCTGAAGAGGGACAGAGTCATTACAGGGCTTCACGAGCCGCAGAGGTTATAGCTCAACGTGATTTGTTAGAGGTATTGCAAGGTTTAAAACTTTCCGGCACAACCTCGGTCAAAGATGGCATGCTGCAGTCAGATGAAGTTAATACCAGTGTGCAGGGTTTTCTCCGCGGCGCCATGAAATGCGGCGAAAAATACCATTCCGACAAAGGTTATGCGGAAGTCTGCATGAGACTCAACATCCGTGGAAAAGGCGGTTTGTATGATATTATCCTCCCATTGCTGAAGGACAACAAACTGGTACCCGACAATAAACCATCCTTTAAGCCTTCAACAGTAGCAGCATTGATTCCCGAGGAAATGAATTCTCAATCAACCGGACGGCAGAAAGCAAAAAACGAGCCATCTGAAGCAACTACGCAGAATGCGGAATTTAAGGCCCCTTCTAAACTAACTAACCCCTACGACGGCTTGATAGTGGATACCAGAAATTTTCAATTTCGTCCCGCCCTTGTGAACAGAATTGTAACCCAAAAAAATCAGGTTGTTTTTGAACCTTCCAACATCCAGAGCAACGTGCTTGTTGAACGCGGTTGTGGGGGCTTCACCACCAACGACAACAAGGCCAAAGCATTACTGGAAAGCTGGGGGAGCAAGAACCCTATGATCGTTAAATGTGTGGGGGTAGAGAATAACACCGATGCGAAAATCTCTCAGGATGATGCAGCTGCGGTGTACGTGAATACCCAAAAATCAAATCTTCTCGCGCAGGCAAGGGTTGTTTTCGTTCTAAAATAAGCCCCCTACAAGTCCATCAGGGTTAAGTTGGATTTACTTTGTAAAATTCTGGTTATCCCTTTTAAATCCGGTTGTTACCCCGCCCGGATGATCTGTGGCTGCCAAGAGATTTTAATAGAGACGAAGGAATTAAGGAGAGATAAAAAATGAAGAAAATAGCCGTGATTCTCGGCTCATGTGTATTATTATTCACGATCCTGATTATCGGAGCAGGTTTCTGGGTCAAAAGCCACATGGGCGAAATCACACGGCAAATGACCGGTATGGAGATGCGTTTTTCATCTCTCAGCGTCAGCTACTCCCCTATGCCTACCATTGTCCTGACCAACGTGACCCTTAAAAAGGGGAAAAACAGTATCAGGATTCCTTCCCTTAAGTTATGTCCTGATTTCAGAAAGATTTTCAGCGGACATTTCCAGGTTAGAAAAGCCATCCTTGAAAATCCATTAATTATAGCACAAGAACCGACCGCACCCCCGTCCACCGGAGAAACTTTCCGTTCCTCTGACAGCACGCCTCTGGCAAATTATATTCCGGTCGGAATAGTTATGGTTAACCACGGCAAACTGCTTCTTGAATCGGCACGGGGTAACACAGTGTTACCAATTTCCGTCACAGCACAAGCAGAGAAGGTGGATCAAAGTTTGTCAATACAGCTCAAAAACGCTTCGATTGACGAGATCGGCTTAAAGTTCTCCGGCAATGTGGACATCAATTCGTTCACCCCATTACAGTTGAAAGTCAATGCGACCAGAGGAACATTCAATCCCAGCACGGTCAAAGATTTTCTTGTTAAATTCGGCTATCTGACCGATAAAACCGCCGCAGATATTCCCAGCATCAAGAACTTCAACTTCAATAAAATGCAGCTTACACTTGATACCGCTTCGGGCAGTCTTGATCTTACCGCGAATAACGTAAACATAGATAAGATGAGCTTACAAAAGGTAGCTGTTAAACTATCCGCTGGTGGAAATTTTCTGGTTAGCTGTTCCGAGGGAGTTATAGACGCAGGCAGTGCTTACGACTGGTTACAGCAAAATCCCAAAGGGCAAAAGATACTTACCAGCATACTCGCCAGCACCCGATTAAAAACATTAACGGCCAAGGGCAAGATTCGGCTTTCAGCTTTACACTTTCAGGGCAACCGCAAAGATAATCAAAATGAATCTGCCAGGCTCGTGGTGGACGGCTCTGTAAATGCAAAAACACAAGGTCTTGTGCTGCACCTTGCAGCCGAAAACGGAGCTGAACAAAATTTCACTATCGGACAGCTGGATGCGAAAATAACACTCCGGCACAGTAAGCCTTCCATTCAGGTGAAAAAGCTCAAATTTAATTCGTCCAAAGGAGGCAGGGGCAACATCAGAGCCGTCATCTCTGTACCTGTCGACCTTAAACAGATTTCTCTGCAAAGCTCGGTTAACGCCTTAAAGATTTTCAACACAACCATTGATTTACATATCAACAAGGCCGGACACCCGAAGTCAACCTTCGACCTGGCGATCGCCGCCCCATCTTTAAAAATTATCGCAAATGGCGTTGCCTACATACCAGGACGCAAAAAGACCAACCTGGATATCAGCTTCACCAACTTACACATTATTCCTTCTGCGGCTGAATCTCGGCCAAAAGCATCTCAAACAGAGACCGCGCTTAAACAGCATTTTGATTTTAGCACTATCAAAGGCAGGAAGTTTGCCGCCAGGGTTTTTATTAAAAACTGTCAACTAAAGCAGTTTACCAGTCTAAAAAATGTTAATCTGCAATTAAAATCGGACGTTAACAGAACCGTGCTGCATGGAACCATGCAGATGTGCGGTACCGATTTAATTGTTACGGCCGTTACTTCCCAGACCAATCAGCTGACCACTAATGTGAATATAAAGGGCACTGATATGGATTTGACCTCCTTTATCGCCTGTTTTTCCAACAAACTTCCAGTTTATCTTACCGGCAGGTTGTATCTGACCGGCAGTTTATCAGCAACCGGCAATACCTTACAATCCATAATCGACACGGCAAAAGGATCGGTGACAATGACGCTAATCCGACCGGAGGTATCACGGCTTTCAGGACTGGATCCACGGTTGAGCTTTTTCCTGGATATACTTAGGGCCGCGGGCATCAGTTCCGACCAGGAAGACTCAATCGGGTTCAGACGCAGTGTAATCAGTGCCAACCTGAAAAACGGCCGAATCGTTATCGATAATTTCTCTCTAATTGGACCGTTGTTTAGCGCTTGGGGTACAGGGGAATTCAACATTAAAAGACGACACCTAAAACTTTCCGGCAACGTCAAGACAGCTCTCGGGGTAACAACTGATTTAAATATTGATCGTATTCTAACAATAAAAGAGACATGACAACAACAACTCTGAAATCCAAAGCATCGGCCGGTGGTTTAATAATTATAGAGCTATTATGTATGACATGTTTTCTTGTATCGTGCGCTGGCACAAGTTCTAAAAAACCGGCGGCTATATCCTATATAAAAACAAATGCTCTGCCAATGAGGTTGGCGGTGCTGCCTGTTAAATTTCTCACGGTAAAGAAGAATACGGCAGGAGAATTCCCTGCTAAAAATAACAGCAAAAAAGGAAAGTTCATAAGCAGCATAACCCGGGGGGTAATTTACAACCAGCTGGCTGGCAAAGGATACAAAATGATGTTTTTAAGCAAGATAGATCAAAAACTGGGTTCCACCAGTGCCTGGGAAAAGATGCCGCCGCGAAAGCTATGCAAAAAACTCAGTGTCGATGGACTTATCTATCCCGAAATTATCACTACCACGATGGTGTCCGCCGTAGCTTATGATCTTTTCAAGATTGATGCCAGAATCAAGATGTTCAACAGAGCGGGCAAAAAGTTAGGCACATGGAGCAGCAGCTCGTCAAAGCGAAAGATATCGTTACCAACCAGCCCCGAGGCCATTGCCGCGACTCTTATCGGGGCATTTCTTGATCAATCGGCCCGCAAACAAATGCGGCTGGTAATTTATGATTGGGGCTGGAAGGTGAGTCAATTCGTACCAAATTGCCCGCAGGGGAAAAACTTACCAGAAGTTGTGTCAGTGGATTCCAATATAGATAAAGGTCTATTTGCTGCCGGTAAACAGATTCGGGTGACCGCAACTGCTGAAAAAAATTTAACCTGTACTTTTGACATAGGCGATTTCAAAGAAAATATACCCATGCCTTCTACCGGAAACGGTGTTTACAAAGGTATTTATGTTGTCCAGATTGGTGACCAAGCCGCTAACCAGCCCCTGAGCATTCACTTTACACGACAAAACGGCGTGGAGCGGATCTGGATGGAAAGCGATGGAACAGTAACCATCGACGGTGTTTTACCCCCAACTCCCAAAAAAATAGTGGCTCAAGCCAGCAAAGATGGAGTGTCTTTAACATGGGCTTTACCTCAGAGTGAAAACTTAAGAAAATTCATGGTGGAGAGGAGCGAAACAGCAGTTGGACACTTTACTACTGTAGCAAAGACAAAGGGTTTACGATATCTCGACACCAAGGTGTCTCAGGGGCATACATATTATTATCGGATTAAAGCGGTCGATATGGCGGGCAACCGTTCGGTTCACGACAGAACAATCCAGGTAACCATGCCCTTCTACGATGAAGTCAAGCTGAGCGGATCATTGTCCGGAATCCTGGTTCAGGGACTCTACCGATTGGATAAAGGGGGGACTGTCCCTTCGGGCAAGGTACTTGATATAGGAGCTGACTCCAGAATAACTATAGGCCCGAAAGCAAGTATCGTAGTCAAGGGTATCCTGAAAGTCACAGGTTCAGCACCACAACCCACAGTTTTTGAGGGACAAGGCTGGAAAGGTATTATTGTCACTCCGCGCGGACAGGCCCAGTTAACACACACTACCTTAAAAGGCTGCACAACCTGCATGGAATCTAACGGAGGCAACGTATTGATGCAGACAGTTTCAGTGGAAGGCGACCAGGGTGACGGCATCGTGGTTAAGAATGATGGAGTCTTAACGTTGCAAGGTGTCCAGGTCAGCGGCTGCAAACGGGCGGTTGTCGTTGAAAACGGCAGGAGTTCCATTGAAAAAAGTACGTTGAACCGCAACACGGTAGGACTGGACGTGGAAGGCGGCGAGGCCGTCTTGAACAACAGCAATGTTTTCGGCAACACTCAAAGCAATGTTCGTACACGCCGCAAAATGGTTTTGGAGGGGAACTATCTGGGGGCAACAGCAGTCAAAGATCTCAAACTGGACGGTGATATCCTGGTCAAGAGCTTGTTGGACGCCCCGTATCCTCACGGCCGGAAAGTAGTACTTGTTGAAAGCAGAGAAATCACCCCTCAAGAGATCGCCAAGCGGTTTAAAGCCCACAAGTCCCAGGGGATCAAAGCGTTCAGAGACAGAAGATTTGGAGACGCCTATCAGAATCTGATCATAGCATCAAAGCTTAAAGAAGACAAAGAGATCTATCTTTATCTGGCCTATACCGAGAGCAGTCTTGGTGAAGATTCAAAAATGGCCGAAACCCTGCAAAAAGGCATAGCGGCCTTCCCTTATGAAGTACGGCTTTATCAAGTTTATGTTAAATATCTTATCGCCCATGGCAAAAAGGAAAAGGCCTTATCTCTCTTGCAAAAGGCCTTGAAAATGAATCCAGAAAGTCAGAACCTCATTTTCATGCGGCAATATGTAGAGTCCATGAGCAAGTGAGTATAAAAAATGTGCGACATGAACCCTGTTAGAGAACTGAAACAAAACTTATATTTGATTACCGGATTGCTTGTCATGTGTTTTGGATTAGCGGGGTCGGCTCATGCCGGCATGTCCCATGACAAGCTGGAAAAGGAGCAATTATCCAGATACTGTATCAACTACGCCGGCTACCTGATTGACGTGGGCAGATATCTTGATGCTCTGGATAACTACGAAACCGCTTTAGAGGTCACAACAATTCCAAAAACAAAAGCCGACGCCATGCTGGCCAAGGCAACCCTGCTGTCGTCTTTTCTGGATGCGCCGGAAGAGGCGCTCAAAGTCTATCGGCAGGTGCGTAAGATTTATAAACCGGCCGCAGGAATCGCAAACTACCGGGAAGGACTCCTGCTTTTCACCTTGCGCAGATATAAAGAGGCAAAAATAGCACTGAAACATTACATGAAAATGTTTCGAAAGGGCAGATTCAGGTTCCAGACAGAAGCGCTGCTGGGAGAAATTGCCAGGATAACAGCTCCCGTCCCCCAGCAGCCTAAGCCCTATGCCCCGGTCCCGTCTTTAAAGAAACTGCAACAGCCAGAGGTGCGAGTGCGCGTATGTCATGCCACAAATGAGGCAGACATCTCTGGAACCCAAATATGCACAGCAGGACGGGGTTGCAGAAATCAATTCCGCCTTGCTGTTAAAAACGATAAGCTGCTGATTAATAATGCGTTGGCTCCCGGCAATCACATGAGCTTTGGCAGTGATAGTCCCCTGAAGATTACATGCGGCAAAAACAAAAAACGCCTGCGCGGCAAACTTGTAGCCAGAATTAGGGACGGTAAACTACTGGTAATCAATGTCCTAAGTATAGAAGACTATCTGTTCAGCGTCGTCCCTTCCGAAAATCCGGCCTCCTGGCCGCTTGCGACTCTCAAGGCTCAGGCTGTGGCCGCCCGGACATACGCCTATTATCAAATTCTGCATCGTAAAAACTGGGCTTATGATCTCGTGGATTATGCGGGGGATCAGGCTTATGGCGGCATAGACAAGGAAAACCCCCGAAGTACCAAAGCAGTCAAATCCACGGCAGGTGAAGTCTTGATCTATGATAAAAAACCGATTCTGGCCATGTTTACAGCCAACAGCGGGGGCTATACAGCCGATTCTCAGGCAATTTTTGATTTGTATAAGCCTTATCTGGTTGCGCACCAGGATCCGGCAAGCCTCAAAGGCAGAATGGCCGATTGGACCAGAAAATTTACTACAGCTGAAATCGTGAAGGCACTTGGCCGGATCGGTGTAACAGCCTCAGGACTTAAATCAATTGGCGTCGGAGAGCGCGGCCCATCTGGCCGTATTGTTGAAGTGCGTTTAGTTTTACAAGACGGAAAAAATAAGATTCTGCGTAATCGCACCACCCTGCGCCGAGCCTTAAATCTGCCTGAAATTCTCTATAAAGTCCACAAACAGGGTAATACATATATTTTTAATGGTCATGGCTGGGGACATGGGGTTGGCTATTCACAGTGGGGAGCAGAATATATGGGTAAGAATAAAAACTACAGAGAAATTTTATCTTTTTACTATGCTAACACCAAACAAAAAAAGTTGTGGTGATAGATGGCTCGTCTAAGTTAATTGTGGATGTAATCTGCGGTTCCTCAGTGAACAAGGTGACAGAATTACTCTTGGAGGCCACTGGCAAGTGCGAACACGTTTTAAAAACACCCAAATCATTTATCATAGAAAAGATCAACATGGTAAATCATAATCTCCTGAACAATTCCCATACCAATGACAAATATTGATTTAAATCTCTAAGCCAAGGATTTCGTATTTTGGGGGCTATAAGGGGCTGACAATTAGCATAAACCAGATAAATGACTATACCAAAAATTGATACCATCAATTAAGACATTCCATCTGAATTTGTATAAAAAATCACATATGAAATAAAATGTATATCATGAAGACAAATTGGAAATTTTTGTTACCTGTCTTGATTCTATTATTATTGGTAAAATATGTTCATGCTGACACTGAAGTTAGCAAATGGTTACAGCTGAATACAGATTCAAGGGGAAGTATCAGTCAACTGATCAAGTCTGATGTGGAACGACGCAGGGGATTCTCAACGGTTGAAGAAGACCGGATTAATACCTCTATGGTGGAGGAAGAACGACAAAAAGAAAACTCAGCCTATAAAGCGGCAATTGATAAAGCCAACAGTGAGTTTCGACGAACTAAAAAACGTGCGGATAATCTGAAAGCTCAGTTTCAAACTTCATCTTACGACTTTGAAGAAACTAAAAAAAATGTAGATAACATTAAAGCTGGGATCAAGAATATTGACAATTTACTTATGCACTACCAGCAGGATATTCACGCACAGCAGCGAACCTTGAGTAAATGGCTGAAAACTACCAAACAGGGGGAAGCTGTTGTCGCGTCTATTTACAACAGGGGATTTATGAACTCAGCTCACCAGTTAGAACGTTTGGCAGATGAGGCTTCTGCACCCCTTATGGCGAAACAAATGGGTGATTATATTCATTCTTTTACCAAAGTCGTTAACGGTGTGATGATCGGCGATTTTATCAAAGAGGTAGAAGAGGGAACCGCTAAGTGGAACAGTATATCTCCCATGCTTATTCCTTTAATACGAAGTGCACGGGGAACCACCTACCTGCGGCTCAAATGTTACGAGCTTTATCCCTTTCAAGCCCCTGATACCGGCAATATTAAGCTTAAAGACGCCGCAAAAAATATAAAAACACAACTTATCTTCTCCATGAAAGATTTGGACTCGTTTCTTGCCGGCAATGGTTATTCGGCCAACAAATATGATTTAAGTGCAGCGGCAGGTATCATCAAAGATGCAACGTTAGCAAACCAGCAGGCTAAGGCCAATCTGCGTGAGCAACTCCTTGCTTTCAATAAAAGAATTTCTTATTTAAAGCATAAAACCATAGGTTCTCGCAACGATAAAAAATCTATGCTCACAATCCTGTAACCATTCAGCGTGTTCTCCAAAGTTACCAGCCTAATTGACAAAATCAGGGATCTCCCCCTTGAACAATAAACCAAGAGCCATTGTCGAGCTGATGTC
>VAPF01007137.1_pt1 | contig 14549 bp, 16 predicted proteins | sample 3393931 | NCBI WGS metagenome assembly VAPF01 (sample SAMN08290437, study PRJNA428436) | hydrothermal vent metagenome | isolation source: Deep-sea hydrothermal vent chimney | place: Atlantic Ocean: South-mid Altantic Ridge | depth 2773 m m | reverse complement strand
TCTCACTTCTCACTTCTCACTTCTCACTTCTCACTTCTCACTTCTCACTTCTCACTTCTCACTTCTCACTTCTCACTTCTCACTTCTTACGTCTTGATAGTCATCCATCGTATTAATATTAATAAACGACCTGCCGTCAGGGTCGGCGTTAAGTATCTCTTCTTCCTTAATATAGCCTGCATTTACATCACGCAGTAAATTCGTCAGACCACACCTGTCTGATTTTATTCTTTCTTCCATCAGGCCCATCATTTTTGCTGAATATATGGCCGGTAACGGCTGCGGCTTACCATTATAAACAGGCACCACCGCATCCTGCCCTTTATAATGCCCGGCAATTACATCCATGACATTGCAGTTTATGAAAGGCATGTCACACGCGGCAACAAAAATTTCCGGAGCACCTGAACAGGCCAGAGCGGAGAATATTCCCGACATCGGCCCCCTGCGGTCTATTATATCGCCAATCAGGGGATGTCCCAGATACCAATAAACCTCAGGATTATTGGTGCTTATATATACAGACTCAAAGTAATCCTGAAACAGTTCCGATATTATCTCAATGAACCTTCTTCCATTAATCTCCAGAAGACCTTTCTGTTTTTGTAACCGTCTATTTTCTCCCCCAGCTAAGATTACAGCTTTCATATTGATATTTATATAGTTTATTAAAAAACCGCTTTCAATACAAGATAAATGTCCGTATATCAAAAGATTTTTCCCTTGCTCTATTGGACAGTATCTGTTATATAATATATTAAGTTGAAAATTTGGCAATTACCTGCCCTGTTAGTGATGTATGATAAAGTTGATCCGGCAAATTAGATCTTTAGGGAGCCAGCTTAAGGCGTTGGTGAGCATGTTGCCTGCGCGGCAAAAGCCTGAAGGCGCCTTTAAGGCACCCACTTATAAAAGTGGCGGATCTGATTCTTCATGCACACGGCAGGGCGGGATTAAAATTATGCCGGTAGCTATGGTTTTAGTGCTTTTGGAGGAGAAGTTGAAAGAAAATAGAATGATCAACATGATGAAGTCTGTTTCAAAAGATTTTTTTATAGATTTTTATTACAAATTTTCCTTTAAGATTAAGGTATTTTCACCCCCAAAAGTCTTTTTCAGACCGTAGTCCGGCTCAGGACCGGTAAAATTGGAACTCTTTAAATCACAACAGAGAACATCCCCTCTTGCATGGCGGATGCAGCCGGACAGTTTCGATGATTTCATCGGACAATCACATCTGGTCGGCATGAACAGGCCACTGAGGAGGCTTATAGAGGACGATAAAATAGTCTCCGTGGTATTTTACGGCCCCCCAGGTTCAGGAAAAACGGCTTTAGCTCATATTATCGCAAAAACAACAAGTGCCGACTTTATCTCCATCAACGCGGTTACATCCGGGATAAAAGATATAAGGCAGGCCGCCCTATCGAAAAAAAGAGAAAAAACAATACTTTTTGTCGATGAAATACACAGGTTCAACAAAACTCAACAGGATGCTCTTCTCCCCTACGTCGAAACGGGCGTCTTAACCCTCATCGGGGCATCCACGCAGAACCCTTTCTTTTCTCTCGTCCCCGCCCTCTCCTCAAGATCATTAATCTTCCAGTTCGATCCCCTCTCAAGGGACGACATTAAAACCCTGCTGCAAAAAGCGGTTACGGACAACCGCGGACTCGGAGAACGTCATGACACGATCGACACCGAAGCCATTAATTTTATCGCATCCATAAGCGAGGGTGACGCCAGAAGGGCGTTAAACATACTTGAACTGTCTTTTATTTCATCTATTGACAGTGACGGTAACAGGTCTGCCATCACTCTCGGCCACGTAAAAGACGTTTTGCAGAACAAAACGCTTTATTACGATGAAAACGACCATTACAATACGATTTCGGCCTTCATTAAAAGCATGCGCGGCTCCGACCCCGACGCCGCGGTCTACTGGCTTGCCAGGATGCTGGAATCAGGAGAGGATCCCCTTTTTATCGCCAGAAGAATTGTTATATGCGCGTCGGAAGACGTAGGCAATGCCGACCCATACGCTCTGGTGGTCGCTGTTTCCGCAATGGCCGCGATCGAAAAGATCGGAATGCCCGAGGGAAGGATACCTCTGTCTCAGGCCGCCATATATGTCGCGACCGCGCCGAAAAGCAACGCATCATATATCGCGATTGAGAAAGCGATCGCGAATATAAGAGAGACACCCTTACAGAAGGTTCCCGACCATCTGAAGGATTCACATTATGCCGGCGCAGAAAGACTCGGCGCTGGCAAGGACTATTTATACCCTCACGACTATGAAAAACATTACGTAAAACAGGATTACATGAGCAGACATAAATCGTTTTACACACCTTCCTCGGAAGGCTATGAAAGAATTATCAAATCAAGGCTGCAAAAAAGGAGGACCACACCAGATGTTTGATACTCAATATCTGTTGATCGCTATCAGTACCGGAATTTTGACTGGCCTGGTTTTAAGTCTTATTTACAGGAGAGCTTTAAATATTCAGAAGAATGTAGTTGAACTGGAGAGGAAAAAAATTCTTGCGGAAGCGCTGAAAGACTCTGAATCAATTAAAAAAGAAGCTGCCCTGGAATCAAAAGATATAATATATCAGGCGAAGATAGAAGCAGAAAAAGATTTAAAGGAACAGCGTCATGAACTGAACCATATCGAAAAAAGAATCAGGCAGAAGGAAGAGTCGATCGAGAGAAAATTCGACCAGCTTGAAAAGCGTGGAAATGATTTAAGCAGGAAGGAAAAGGAATATAACACAAAAGAACGTTTATTGCTTGAAAAAGAAAATCAGGCCAACCAGCTTATCAGCGAGCAGTCTCGGGTTCTCGAGAAATTGTCCGGGATAACCGCTGAAGAGGCGAAAGAGGAGCTACTCAGGCGCACGGAGGAAGACACGAAATTCGAGATCGCCAAGCTGGCAAAAAGGATCGAGGATGAAGCTAAAGAGACGGCCGTCAAAAAAGCCAGGGAAATAATAGGTCTCGCCATCCAGCGTTATGCCAGCGATTACGTAGCCGATGCCACCGTCACCGCCGTCACCCTCCCCAGCGATGACATGAAAGGCAGGATTATAGGAAGGGAAGGAAGGAATATAAGAGCGCTTGAGGCCGCCACTGGGGTCGACCTTATAGTCGATGACACCCCGGAGATGGTGACACTTTCGGCATTTGACCCTGTAAGGCGTGAAATCGCGAGACTTTCACTCGAACGTCTGATTACAGACGGACGTATCCACCCGACACGAATAGAAGAGATCGTCGAAAAAGTAAAAAAAGAGATTGATATGAATATAAGGGAAGAGGGTGAAAAAGCCGTCTTCGATCTTGGTCTGTCAGGCATACATCCCGAGCTGATAAAGGTCCTTGGCAGGCTTAAATACAGGACCTCTTATGGACAGAACGTACTTCAGCATTCGCGCGAAGTAGCATATTTCGCCGGAATAATGGCAAGCGAGCTCAGGGTGGATGCCAAGCTCGCCAAAAGGGCCGGCCTGCTCCATGACATAGGCAAGGCGATTGATCATGAAACAGAAGGCTCCCACCAGGAAATCGGTTCAAACCTGGCGCGCAAATACGGTGAAAGCAACAAAGTAACAAACGCTATTCTGGTACATCACGGCGACGGCGACCCCATCACAGTGGAGGCTGCACTGGTCGCCTCGGCAGACGCCCTTTCCGCTGCCAGACCGGGCGTCAGAAGAGAAAGCATAGAACATTACCTGAAACGTCTTGAGAAGCTTGAACAGCTGGCGCTTTCATTCGAGGGAGTCGATAAATGTTATGCTATTCAGGCAGGCAGGGAAATAAGGCTCATAGTAAAGCCGGACGATGTGAATGATGAAGTAACATCCATGATCGCCCGTGATCTTGCTCAGAAAATTGAGGCCGAGATGACTTATCCCGGACAGATAAAAGTTACGGTCATAAGAGAATCAAGGTACGTTGAGTACGCAAAATAATCCATGCTACACGACCTGAATATTTATGAATTTTACGCGGCGTCCGGGCTAAGTAAATGGCCGCAGCCCGGACGATTGTGGTTTTGAGGTTTTTCATGTGAAAGTACTTTTTATCGGAGATATCGTCGGGAAAACCGGCAGAAACACGGTTAAGGCCCTGCTTCCAAAACTGACGGACAGGTATAAAATCGACCTTGTAATCGCCAATGGAGAAAATATCGCGGGAGGCTTCGGTCTGACTGAAGCCCTTGTCTCGGAGATATCCAGATACGGTGTCCATATAATCACCACGGGCAATCATGTATGGGACAAAAAAGAGTTTGTTAATTCCATATCAAAAAACAATCGCGTTTTGAGGCCCGCGAATTACCCTCCCGGGGCTCCCGGGTATGGTAGCCTGGTCTTTACTCTTCCAACCGGCCTGAAAGTTGCTGTTTTAAATCTTTCTGGCAGGGTTTTTATGTCAAACCTGGACTGCCCTTTCAGGGCTGCCAGGGCGGAACTGGAACGTATCAGGGAAGAAACAAATATCATTATAATCGATTTACATGCGGAAGCAACTTCCGAGAAAATAGCTTTCGGATATTTTGTCGACGGGCAGGTGAGCGCTGTATTCGGAACCCATACGCATGTTCAGACAGCCGATGAGAAAATACTGGCGAACGGGACCGCTTATATTACCGATGTGGGAATGACCGGACCGGTAAATTCAGTAATCGGTATAGAGACAAACCAGATTATACAGCGTTTTTTGACCGGCATGCCCGCAAGGTTTGAAACCGCCCATGGAGCAGGAATATTATCCGCGGTTGTTACAGAGATCAATAACGAGACCGGCGTGGCAACCGCGATACAGAGACTCCAGCTCAGTTATCCATAATCGCCATAAATTCAGTCTATCTATCTGTCATTCCGGCAGTTCTTAACTTATCCTTACCCACATTCAGGTTTGGGTACCGGGACGGAGCCCATGAATTTGTAAATCTCCCCCTCTGATATGTAGTAAACCTGTCAAGTGGGAGCCAGGGCATCTGTCCCTTAAGTTTTATTGTAAGCTTTAAGAAACTCGTCTCTAGAAATGCCGGTTTGTGTACAAATTGTTCTTAATGTAGAAGCCTTTATTTTAGGATGATTGGGCATTGTTAAGGGTGTTCTTGTTCCGTCAGGGTTATCTCGTACCATAGCGATATGTTCTTTTTCTCAACCCGTGCGGAAACCCAAAATCCCCAAAGCTTTAATTACCCTCTGTTTTACCCTCTGTTTTGGAGTATCAATGGGGAATTTTGCCACTAAGCTTCTACCCCTGTCTCAGCGACAAAAGCTTCCAGTATAGGCGGATCTATATCTAACACCTCATCGCCAAACGTTTCAATATGAAATCTGATTGCCGATTTCACATCCAACAGGGCTTCTTCATAAGTGTCTCCTTGTCCTACCACAACACCCTTCAACCCGAGTGGATAAGCAACAAATCCATCCAAATGTTTTTCTACAATAACTTTATATTGCTTCATAGCGAGTGCCTCCTTATATTCATCTCTTGTGCTTATATTTTAGCATGGTTTACTGCTTTTGGATGTCATTTAATATACGAATTTCCGGTTTCCATATTTAATGTATGAAAGCAGAGTCTCTAACATTTTAGGGGGGGGGTTGTCAACAATGAAGATTTGACCCTCATAGTCTTTCTTCTCACAGCCATCTTTTCTGCGAGGTTTCTGTTGAGGGTCGCGTCTGAATCCAGTCTTTTCAGTGGGTTCTGGATGCCCGATTAAAGACTTTGGGCATGACAAAAAAAATGACAATTTATGGACAGACTCTAGGCAGCCGTTATCTATGGCATTACCGGCCGCTGCGCATGTTTTATGGATAATTTCCGGATAATACAGGTCTGACTTATGGCCAAGAACAAAATGCCCTAAACCAGGCTATTGGGGGTCCTGTTTATTCTGCCTGCTTTTATAATCATCAATCGCCTTTTTCAACGCGTCAGCCCCCAGGTTGGAACAATGCATTTTTTGGGCCGGAAGTCCGTCAAGCGCGGACGCAACCGCCTCTTTGGATATGGCCAGCCCCTCGTCAAGTGTCTTGCCCTTGACCATCTCGGTCACCATACTGCTTACGGCAATCGCCGCGCCGCAGCCGAACGTCTTAAATTTCGCGTCCGTAATCCGGTCATCCCGGACCTTGATATAAATCCTCATTGCGTCTCCGCAGGTTGGATTACCGACTTCACCAATACCATCGGCATCCGCCATATCACCGACATTCCGGGGGTTCGTAAAATGGTCCATCACCTTATCACTGTACATTATGCGCCTCCCTCCTTGTCTCCCCATCCTTGCGCGTACGGGGAAATTTCTCTCAGTCTCTTAATCACTAATTGAAACTCATTCAGCAGGTAATCTATATCTTCGGGTGTATTTCCGGTACCCAGGCTGAAAACTATCGAACCCTGGGCCAGGCCGGAAGGTATGCCCATCGAAAGGAGCACCGGTGACGCCTTTAATGCCTTTGATGAACAGGCTGAACCGCTCGCGGAAAAGATGCCTTTTGACGCAAGTAACAGCAGCATTGCTTCCCCCTCGATAAATTCGACGCAAAAACTGGCATGCCCGGGCAGCCTGTTTTCCTTATCTCCACCAGTGAGATAAACATTTTTTATGCCGGACATCGCATCGATAATGCGGTCCCTGAGCGGTCGCAGATATTCAATCCTGCTCTGCATTTCAGCCCCGGCCATTTCCGCGGCCTTTCCCATCCCAACGATCGCCGGCACGTTCTCGGTCCCAGCCCTTCTTCCAGACTCCTGAATTCCCCCATATATAAGAGGGGCGATCCTCAACCCCTGCCTTATGTAAATACCGCCCGCGCCCTTTGGTCCGTAAAACTGGTGCGCCGCCATACTCAACAGGTCAACGCCCAGGTCTTTAACATCAACGGGAATATTTCCGGTTGTGGCGACGGCATCGGAATGCACGGTAATATTTCTTTCCCTGGCCACTTTTACGATATCTTTCAGCGGCTCTATCGTGCCCACCTCACTGCTGGCGTGGGTTACGGATATCAGTATCGTCTCTTTTGTTATCGCCTTCCTGACTGTATCGGGATCGACAAAACCCTTTTTATCCACGGGAATATACGTTACCGTGAATCCGCTTTTTTCGAGAAACCTTGCTGAATTCAGTACCGAGTGGTGCTCGACACGGGAGACTATTAAATGTTTACCATCATTCTGCCTCGCAATGGCAATGCCTCGTAAAGCAAAATTATTCGCCTCCGCACCACTCGATGTAAATATGATTTCAGAAGGCTTTGAGTTTATTAGCCCCGCGACTTTCCCCCTGGCCTCTTCGATCGCATTCTTCGCCGTAACGCCATATTCATAGACACTGAGGGGATTGCCGAATTCCTCCCTGAAATAAGGCATCATGGCATCCAGCACCTCGGGATGCAGGGGATTTGTCGCAACGTGATCAAAATAACATTTCTTCATAGCCTACCTCGCCATCTTTTTTATATAAAATTTAAAAAAGTCGCCTGAATCTTCCATCCCGAGAAATTCATTCCCTGTCTTTCCACACCATTCCGGTATATCTTCAAGCGCCCCGTCATAGTCCGTCATAATTTCGAGTATCTGGCCCTGTCCAAGCTCTTTCATCTGCTCCTCGAGTTTCAGCAGGTGCATAGGGCACATCATATAAACGATATCGGTAGTTACATCCGGTTTTATGTTCTCGACAAATTTCATACGGTATACTTATTAAGCCGAAATAATATCCTTTCAGCCGTCATTTTTTTTCGCCTGTCCTCTTTATATTTACAATCTGGTTTCCTTCCAGCAGGTCCTTCAGCGTCATGTGATCGAGAAAGCTCTCAATCTTCTCCCCGAGAGATTTCCATAAGAGATGAGTAACACAACCTTCCACTCTTATGCATCCCTCTTTCGGGTCAAGACATGACGTTATCGCAACCGGGCCTTCGAGTTCCCTCAGGATCCGCCCGATACTGATTTTGTCGGGTGTATCGGCCAGGATATAACCGCCTCCGGGGCCCTTCACACTTTTTATAATCTCCGCCTTTCGAAGTTGATTAAGTATCTGCTCCAGGTATGATACGGATACATCCTGTTTCTCCGATATCTTCCTGATGGTTATAGGTCCGGAATTATAACCACTCGCGATCTCGAACATCGCCCTGACTCCATACTGACCTTTCGTGGATAACCTAAGCATAGTATAAATTATAATAGTTTAGTAATATTGTCAAGTATTGTCTGGAGGCTTTTGCGGCGGTGCATAAAATTCAGTAATAAGAGCTACCGGGGGCGAGTAAAACAGGGGTGAAAGGTTACGCTTCTCCGGTCCTTCCGGTTATGACTATCTCCGCGTTATCTCCGATCGAGATACCATTTTCCGAAGAAACATGACCCATATACATAAAAAATTCCAGATATCCCGAACTGTTGATTAACGAATATATTCCCTTGTCCCGGGCCTCTGAATAACAGCCAAGGAGAAGCACCTCCCTCCCCTTTAAGAATATTTTCAGAACTCCTTCGGGATTAGAATCGTAAAGCTTACTGATTTCCTCCATGCTTAAATTGGTTATCGCGTTACCGAACCGGTCGATGAGTATCACCTCGCCCTTCAGCCTGTCTTCAGACACCATAACCGGCACCGGCAGCAGGATTCTCGTATAGTCTTCAATCTGCCCGCCGAAGTCTGATGGTCCGACCCCTCTTGAGATGTGGGCCGCGACAGGAGCAAAAACATCCCTTGCCTGAAAGGTAGGACTCTTTGATGAGAGAAAATACTGTTCGGACGATATGTTAATCACCCGGTACGCGCCGGGTTCCATATTATATACCATCGAAAATATTCCGTTGTCCGGCCCGACAAAATAATGTTTCCCGGTCTCTATAATAACCGGCCTTCTGCCTGATCCAACGCCCGGGTCAACAACGACTACATGGATTGTGCCGTCCGGGAAATACTTATAGTTCATCCCGATTATAAACGCGGCCTCCCTTATATCATGGGGTCTGATACCATGCGTCAAGTCGATTATCCTTGCCTCGGGATTTATCGTCAGGATTACACCCTTCATAACACCGGCGAACGGGTCTTCATATCCGAAATCCGTCGTCAGGGTTATAACAGGGCTATTCAATATCCAGGGACCCGGTTAAGGAACTTATCCGCTCTATATTCTCTCTTTCCATATACTTTATTAACCCGCTGAGAATCCCGGTTGTCGCCTCGGGATTGACGAAATTCGCGGTCCCAACAGCGATTGCGGACGCACCCGCGATAAAGAATTCTATTGCATCGTCAGCGTTCATTATACCGCCCATACCGATAACCGGTATCTTTACCGCATTGGATGCCTCGTAGACCATTCTCACCGCGACCGGTCTTATCGCGGGACCTGACAGGCCGCCGGTTATATTTTTAAGCCTGGGTCTCCTGGTATTGATATCAATCGACATCCCCGGAATCGTATTGATCAATGAAATCGCATCAGAGCCTGAGTCTTCCGCTGTCTTTGCAAATTCCTTTATATCGGAAACAGTCGGCGACAGTTTAGTGATAAGAACCGTATTCTTAACGGTATTCTTCACGCTCGTGATCAGCCGGCCGAGCATCTTCCTGTCGGTACCAAACATTATTCCACCTTTTTGCACATTCGGACACGACACGTTCAGTTCAATCGCATCTATCCCCGCATCATCAAGCGCCTCTGCGATCTGCTGATATTCTTTCAGTGAATTGCCGAGGATGTTAACTATAACCCTGGTATCGAATTTCCTTAAAAATGGCAGTTTCTCTTTCAAAAAAAGCTCTAACCCCACATTCTGGAGGCCGATTGCGTTCAGCATGCCGCAGGGGGTCTCGGCTATCCTCGGTGGGGGATTGCCCTGCATCGGCTTAAGAGAGATACCCTTGACCACAATAGCGCCAAGTTTATTGAGATCCACAAACCCGGAATATTCTTCACCATAGCCGAAGGTTCCGGACGCGGTCATTACAGGATTCCTGAGTTTCAGGCCCCCGATTTTAACTTCAAGATTCATCCCTGGAAAATCCCCTTCACCATAAAATTTCCGCTGCATCGAATACCGGCCCGTCTTTGCAGACCTTCCTGTATATAAAATCCTGTTCAGACCCCTGAAGCACGGAAACGGGAGACTTGACCCTGACCGCACAGCCCAGGCACGCGCCTATCCCGCATGCCATCTGTTCCTCGAGAGAGACAAACGCCTGAATTGAATGTGAAGAGGCGGTCCGCGCTATCAGTCCAAGCAGGGGCTTCGGCCCGCACGCGTAGATCAGGTACTGGTCTTCCGTTTCATGTTTCCGGCCCAAAAAATCTTCCAGGACCCCTGCTATGCTCCCCTTTTTACCAAGAGAACCATCGTCCGTACTGATATATAATCCCTTGCAGAGCGCCCCGAGTTCGTCCAGCATGAACAGCTCGTCTTTTGACCTCGCCCCGTAAAATACATATGACCTTTTCGGTATGCTTTCGATTAAGGAAAAGACCGACGCCATCCCGACTCCTCCGGCAATCACAAGGGGTGTTCGCCCTGTTTCAGGAACGGGATATGACCTTCCAAGGGGTCCGATCATGTCTATCATGTCTCCCTCTTTCATACTGCCGAGAAGTGATGTGCCCTTCCCTTTAATCCTGTAGAGCACCTGGAAACCATCCGAAGTATTTCTGAAGAGGCTGAACGCCCGCTTTAAAAGAGGATCGTAACCTCCCCTGTTCACCCCGAGCATATAAAACTGACCGGGCAGAGGTTCGTTTACCGGGCTGGATGTTTCTAACGTAAGAAGTTTATGGTTCCTGTTTAAAGGGAGATTCTCTCTTATCTTCGCTCTAAAGTATCTACCCAAAGGCGATCTCTAGTATCTCATACTCGATTTTTCTCGACGGGGCGTTCACAATTACGAAATCGCCGACCTCCTTGCCGATAAGAGACCTGCCCACCGGCGAAGTAATCGATATCTTCCCGATCTTTGCGTCGGCTTCATCGGGTCCCACAAGATAAAACCGGTACTCCTCGTCTTCATCGACGTCGACCACTTTAACCTTCGCGCCGAAAGCAGCCTTTGACTGTTTGATTTTCGAGGGATCGATAACCTGCGCAAGAGCAATTTTTGCTTTGAGTTCCTGTATCCTGCCGACTATAAAAGACTGCTGTTCTTTTGCCGCGTGATACTCAGCGTTTTCCGAAAGATCGCCGTGAGCACGTGCTTCCGCTATCGCCTGAACGTTTTTCGGCCTGTCAACCTTAAGCAGCCTTTCAAGTTCTCCCTCTAATTTTTTATAGCCTTCGGGTGTAAGCGGAACCTTCTGCATTATCTCCCCCTTTTATTTTTGTATTTAAAGTAATTTAACACGTTAATGGCTTTTTTTCAAAGCAAATGCCGCGCTTGACTAACGCCAGGTTATTTATTAATCTATAATACTTTCAGACAGGAGAATATTATGCGTTTTTCTCAAATGTTTATACCGACACTCAGGGAGGCCCCTGCCGACGCGGAGGCGATAAGCCATATACTGATGCTAAGGGCGGGATATGTACGGCAACTCGCGGCCGGACTCTATATCTCTCTGCCCCTCTGCACTCGGGTCATGGAAAAGATCAACAGGATACTGCGCGAGGAAATGAACGCCATAGGCGGCCAGGAAATAACAATGCCCGTTCTTCATCCGGCGGAGATATGGCAGCAGACCGGCAGATGGGACACCATAGGTGACGAGATGTTCCGCCTTAAGGACAGGGGCGGCAGAGACATGTGTCTCGGGATGACCCACGAAGAGATAATGACATGGCTTGCATCAAGAGAAATACGTTCTTACAGGGACCTTCCCCAGGTATGGTACCAGATACAGACCAAGCTCAGGGACGAGGCAAGACCGAAGAGCGGCATCCTGCGTACAAGAGAATTCCTGATGAAAGACAGCTACAGCTTCGATGTCTCTGATGAAGCCCTCGGCAGGAACTATCAACTCCACGCGGACGCGTACCACAGGATATTTAAAAGGTGCGGCCTGGAATATATGCAGGTGGAATCCGACCCGGGCATGATGGGAGGAGCAATGTCACATGAATTCATGGCGCCCAGCCCCTCCGGGGAAGACGATGTTGCGGTATGCGGCAATTGCGGGTACGCTGCGAATGTCGAGCTCGCTGACTCGGTCCCCATGAAAATCGAAATAAAAGACTGGGAGTTTGAAGAAATACATACACCCGAGAAAAGGACCGTGCAGGAAGTATCCAACTTTCTGAAGCTCTCTCCTTCATATTTCATAAAAAGCATTCTGGTAATCTCGGGAAACGATCCGGTACTCGCCCTGGTCAGGGGAGACCAGGAACTTCACGAACAGAAACTGTCAAGATTGATCGGAGACCACAGACCAGCGCAAAAAGCGGAATTAAAAGAGATACTCGGCGTTGAAGCCGGATTCATAGGCCCGATGGGTCATAAAATAAGGATTGTTGCCGACAACTGCCTGAAAGACGGGCTATATGTCAGCGGCGCAAACAAGCCGCATTATCACGTTAAAGGAGTAAAGGCCGGACGGGATTTCACCCCGGAATGGCATGACCTGCATGTTGCGTCTTCAGGGGATTCATGCGTAAAATGCGGCGGTAGCCTCACAATAGAGCGTGTGATCGAAATCGGTAACATATTCAAGCTCGGGACTAAATATTCAGTCGCATTAAAGGCATATTTCCTGGATGAAAAGGGGCAGGACATGCCTGTTGTCATGGGCAGCTACGGAATCGGTCCCGCCCGTATCGCCGCGGCAGCCATCGAGCAGAACCATGATAAAGACGGCATCATATGGCCCGGAAGCATCGCTCCATTTGATATCGAAATCCTCCCTCTGAACATGAAAGATGAAAAAACAGTCGAAACAGCGGAAAAACTCTACAGGGATTTAACGGATGCAGGGATTGAGGTATTAATGGATGACCGGGACGAAAGGGCCGGTGTCAAATTCAAGGACGCCGACCTGATCGGAATTCCCACCCAGGTGGTCATCGGTGCGAAAAACCTTAAAGAGGGCCTTATTGAGATCAAGAACCGGCGGACAAAAGAGACTCTGAAAGTAAAGGTGGATGAAGCAGTAACAAGCTTGAACCCTGATATTGCGTAATCATCGCGCTTAAATTCTGCGTATAAACCCGGTTTGTTTGTCTGTCATTCCGGCAGTCCTAAATTTCCCCGGTAAACAAGATAGTTTCTGGAATTATCCAAATACCTGGGGCGCTGCCCCTTCCCCCTGTTCATTCTTTTGAACGCCTTAAAAAAGTTCAAGGTTCAACGTTCAAAGGCAAACAAAAGCAACGAACAGAAGAGCGGGACGGGAAGCAATACCTGCTGACGACTATTATAAAATCCCCCTTTACTAAAAACAAGGTTTTACCTGCCTGTGCAGATGGCAGACAGGTGACAGGAGAAATATCAAGCATGATAGATATACAGAGTTCTTGTTATCATTACAAAATGCATGTCAACCAGCTAAATAGCAAGAGAAAACCGACAGAACGCTTGTCACTTACCATTTCAGTCTGGTACACTTTGTGAAAGCGCAGAAGACTATATATTAACTGGTTATGTTTCTCAATAAAATAGGAATAAATAATGGGCTTTCCTCCTGATGTGGCAGAAAGTGCTCTATTGTGTTGTGGCAGATGCTGTTGCATATGTCACAAATTTTGCGGGACGAAAATCGAATTGCACCACATAGTTCAGAAACAAGAAGGTGGAAAGGACAGCGATGATAACTGTATTCCTTTATGTTTCGATTGCCATGCTGAGGTAAAAACTTATAATCCCAAGCACCCAAAAGGTAGAAAATATACAAGTTCCGAATTAAAAACGCATAGGGATCGATGGTACGAAAAAGTGGCAAAAAGCCATGGTATAACTGCCAATCCAGATTACATAGAACTTGATCGAAAGGTTTTCGCTGAATTGCGAACAATTCTACCCAGCGACAAAGGTGCTGCAATCCCATTTCTTCGAGCCCATGATTATGCGGCATCCTACCCCTGTGATATTCATCATGATCTGCACAAATTTATCTATAATTGTACTAAGCCAGAATTTGAATTCATTGATATGGATCTTGAAGGCTGCAGAGCTAAGCTGGCTAAAAATATTGATGATTTCTTAACAGCAGTTGGGCTCCATGTATTTTCGCTTGATAACAGGCCTGATAGATGCCGAGTGCCAAAAGAATGGTCTTATGGTTCTGAAGAGCAAAAGAAGGCATGGCACAAGGCAGTAGAGCTTCTTAATGAACTCAAGACGCAGGTATTTGAAACCTATGATGAACTAATTCGGCTAGGCAGAAGAAAGTTGGCAGTTCATTAACAAAACATAACATCGCAATTCACCTGACCAGCTACAGCCTGCAGCTTCTGCTGGCCGGTGATTGCGGGCGTTGTCGAGGTCGCTTCGCTCCCTCGACAATGCCGCTGATGAGGAGTATCCACTGTTTGCTTGGCGCTTCGCGCCTCACAACCAGCGGATTGAGCAGATG
>VAPF01012826.1_pt1 | contig 14575 bp, 12 predicted proteins | sample 3393931 | NCBI WGS metagenome assembly VAPF01 (sample SAMN08290437, study PRJNA428436) | hydrothermal vent metagenome | isolation source: Deep-sea hydrothermal vent chimney | place: Atlantic Ocean: South-mid Altantic Ridge | depth 2773 m m | reverse complement strand
CGGTCTCGCGCAATAAACAATTGTTCCTGCTTACTGTCCCATATCGCAAAAACAAACATGCCACGAAAGCGGTCAACACACGCTTCTCCCCATTCTTCCCAGGCATGCACGATCACTTCAGTATCGGAATGTGTACGGAATGTGTGTCCTTTCTGGCGCAGCTCTTTTGCCAGTTCGGCAAAATTGTAAATTTCACCGTTGAACACGACAACCACTGACCCGTCTTCATTAAACAGAGGCTGCTGCCCGCCGGAGCGATCAATAATAGACAGGCGACGATGCCCCAGACCTAAACCCGGCGCAGTATGAATGCCTCCTTCATCCGGCCCGCGATGAAACAGTGATTCATTCATACGCACCAGTAAACCCCGGTCCACTTCGCGCTTTGAGCGCGTGTCAAAAATGCCTGTTAGCCCACACACAATAACTATCCGTTAACCCTTTATTATTTTAAACAACATTATTTTAAATGTGAATTAAACGCCACTTGTCAGTACCCTGCAACATAAGCTCCCATTGTATTGAGACGACGCTTGTCCGGAGAGCACACCTCTGGATTCCGGCTAAAAACATGCCGGAATGACCGTGTTCTCAGTAAAAAGCGCTAACGCTATGCTCATTGGCGTGGTAAAGAGGCATGTCCAATGGAGCATTTTGTTAGGGCTTTTTTTAATAAAACCACCATAGTCACTTTTTCAACTCTTGTTCTTTTCTGCTTGATCTCATTATTTTAAGGATTTTCATCCATTTTTTTAATTATCACGTCTGCAATTTCATGAACCAGAACGGCTTGTCCCCAATCTTCAATGCTGATTTTTACCGAGAAATGTTTTTCTAGTGCCATATCAACTTCTGTTGCATCATCACCATCCACATTAAAATCTTTTATGATATGAGTGTTTTTGTCAACCATCTTTTTTTCATCGCCAGTCAGGAAGCCTATTACATCTATAAAAATAGTAATGACATCTTTTATAACTGATTCACGCCTTAACTCATTATTAGTCATTTGTGTATCCTAATTGTTCTTTTTATACACGCATTGGCCAATACTAATAGCATCAAATACGGCTAATCCAACCGCTGAAAATGGTAGTGCCCGACCTATAATTCCAAAAACTCTAGTCGTTCCAAATACTCTTTTTGCAGCATTTGCGGATACAGAGCCAGATCGTAGATTTGTTCTGGGAAAAAACTTCAGACCAATATGACTGGATAGGTTTGTGTACTCACTTGCACCAGGATGAATCCTATGCCCCAATTTTATTTTTTAATCGGGATACTGGCAGCTCCAATGACTCCGGTGGCCGCCGTTAAACCATAATGTTCTTTTGTGCATTCCCACAATTCATCCACAGTTACACCATCATCTTTAATATCAGCTTCAGAAGCTAAATATTTAACTATTTCAAATCCTTTTTCATTACTTGATAGCAATATTATTGTTCCACAATAACCTGTTGTATGATGGAGTTCTCCCATAAGAGATCCAATATTAGGGTTGAAGGTAGTACCACAAAATTTCAAATCCATTACCCCTTCATTAATCGCATGACATATACCTGCTTCTTTCATTTTTTCTCCTCAATAATAATGGCCATATTGCCCTAACAGAGTGATTTAGCGCTTAATTTACATTTAAACAATGGCATTCAATGTTTTGCGGCCAGCAAGTCGCTATAAACCGTGAGATATTCGTTCACCATATTTTCGATAGAAAACTGTTTCTCCACACGCGCTCGTCCCGCGTGTCCCTGCTTTTGTTGTTTGGTTTTATCATCAACATAGCTCTGTAACACCGTTGCCAATGCCGCAGGGTTTTCTGCTGGCACCAGTTCACCAGTTATTCCCTCTTCCACCAGTTCAGGGTTCCCGCCGACGCGGGTCGCCACCACCGGAAGCCCGGTAGCCATGGCTTCCAGAATCGTATTGGAAATACCTTCTGATTTCGACGGCAGAACAAACACATCGAAACACCGCATGAGCTGGGGGATATTATCCAGCGAACCAGGCAACCAAGCGAGGTCGGCAGCATTGGCTTTTTCCAGAATGTCTGATACTTCCGCCTTCAAGGGGCCATCTCCGATAATAGCCAGACGCAGTTTTTTTCGTCCATCGGGTACAACATCAAGTAGCTTCACAAAGGCGCGGGCCAAGTTCGCCTGATCCTTGATGGCCGCCAACCGCCCAACCGTACCGATAACCAGACAATCAGCCGTGGCAAAATTTTCCAGCGGAAGATTTTCGCGTACAGGCACAGCAGGAGAAAACGTGTCTAACGAAACGCCATTATATATCTGCGCCATTTTTTTGTCCGGCACTCCGATGCTATCACGCAGCCAGCTTTCAAGATCCTGGGAAAGTGGGATGTATTTATGCACCAGTGGACGAAAAAGTCGCCGTAACAATGCGTATTTCCACTCACTGCTATTGAGGTCCATTTCCCGACCATGTTCTCCATGAACACGGCAACGTACACCCGCCAACAACGCAGGAGCCAGCCCTTCCATCGCCGCCAAATTTCGGGTGTGAACAATATCAGGACGTAATTTTCGCAGTAATTTCCATAAATCAAGGTACATTTTGTAATCGATGCCTTCACGCTTGTGCAGCGCAAAAAACGGCACATCGTCACTAAGAATACGTTGTTTAAAATGAGTATATTCGGTGAGGCAGATCACCGCGTGCCGATAACGCCCGGGGGGTGTCCGGTTGATCAGATTGACAAGACCATTTTCCAATCCCCCCACATCCAGACGAAAAATAATATGCACAATAAGAGGAACTCGTACAGCCGAAGTATGCTGAGCCTTCATTTCTTCGCTGGCTTCTTCAATGTTGACAGAAAACGATTTTGTCATTGTTGATCCGGCGCAACAATACTGACTTCTTCAGTGCCTACATTCTCGTTTACCACAACGATATCAGCTCCTACATTCTCAAGAAAATTCCTTAAGTCATTACGCGCTTCTTGTGGGTCTATCGTGTAGTCCCTTGCAACCACCACCAACATAGCATCAACCTTGTGATTTCTCAGGCGCTCCCATGACTCCAGCATTTTAGCCATCACACGACTAGCCGTAACAGCACCATTAATATTGTACCAGTGCCAGACTATGCGACGTTTATCCGCAGAGCGAATATCCGTTTCTGCGACAGCAACATTTTTTCCAGATGGCATGATGACGGAAACACTATTATCCTGTACACGCCGCCACTGTTCCTGGTCATACACCCGGTTAAGAGAGCCAACCAGTTCCTTGCCATTGTCCTGGTTTCCGTAGTAAGCGACATAAAAATAAACCGTTTCAGCCTGATTTTGGTATTGCTGGTAAACAGTCTTGTCTGCACCGATATAACTGGGTTGCCAGGCATCGTCACTGGCGGTTGGCCCCGTCCATACGCCCGATGATTTTGGCAGCTCCAGACGTACTTCCTGCCCCGTGACAGCGGATGAAGCGCTCAACAAGCTGCTAGCGTAAGTGCCACTGGCAAGAAAAATAATAGCGAAAGTGGAGGCAATTATCATTTGATAATTATTTGATGATGGTACAACGGTGCCAGCTTGTGGTTTTTTCAGGACACTGGAATCATCCATGGGTTCCTCACGCCAAAAAGACCCAAACCAGAAAAGCAATAACATAACAATGCCGAAAAAAACCCAACCGTAGAGGATATGATCCACTCCGGTGGCAATACGCATATCGCTGAGGTAGGCGATCATCACAATACTGAAGGCACGTATGCCATTGGCTACGATAGGAACGATGATACCCAATAAAATAAAGCCGGTACGTTTCCAGTAACTGCGATAAGTCATGTAGGCATAAATACTACTAAGCGCAATGGAGGCAATCAGATAACGAATACCGCTACAGCCTTCGGCCACCACAAAACTCCCACCGGGAATGGTGAGGTAAAGCCCTTCCCAATAGACCGGTATCCCGCTCAATATTAGCGCCTGTACGGCGAACCATGCGGTTTGATCCTGTAATGGCGCAACCAGAAACTCACCAAAGGGTACTGCAAAAATCAAATAGCCAAGGGGAAACATCATTGCCCTTGCCACAGCGCTGCCAAACAGCAACACGACCAAAATAGGGATGAAACTGACAAAAATCAGTTGCTGTATGAGCTGAACTTCTGCAACCCACGCCGCTAACCATAACAAGAGAGAAACCGCCAATACCGGCAATGCCATCAGGTTTGGCACAGGTACCATCTGGCGTAACTGTGTCCGGCGCTGCCACACAAGATAAACACTGATGGGCACGATCAGAAAGCCGTGAGCATAGGTTTCCGAGCGTATCCAGATCGCCACAATAGAAGCAGCAGTCTCCCAATACAGAACCAGCGCCACCAGCCAAAGTAAGCCGAAAGATATCAGCGCATGTCGCCAATGATAATTGGTACGCTGGGTATTCGTATTTACAGCAGACGTTTCTGTCGAGACTATATCGTCGTCGGCATTTTTTGTGGCTTCCTGCGTTAGCGGATTCGTATCACTCATTGGTTTTCCGCCCCCGTACCGGTATCGCCGGAATTTTCCAATAACTGTTCTATTCGACTGAGGTTGCGAGTCCAGTCGTAATGTTCGGTAATGCAGGAACGACCTGCTTTGCCCAATGCCTCACCACTGTCTACAGTCAATAATTCGACGGCCTTGTTGACCATTTCTTCTGGTGTATCAGCTCTCAGCGTTTCCAGCGCCGGACAGCCCACAATACCGTCCAATGCCGCCGAAGTTGCCAGCACGGGTTTTCCCATGGCCATGGCCTCCAGCACCTTGTTTTGCACACCCCGCGCGATTCTTAACGGGGCAACGGCAGCCTGTGCGTGAGCCAGATATGGGCGAATATCCGTCACAGAGCCTGTTACATGAACACCCGCTCCCGCACTCAGTTTTTTTACCCCCTCACTGGGGCGTCCTCCGACAATATAAAACCGTGCATCGGGCACTTTCTGAAGAATCTTTGGGAACACCGTTTGCGCAAACCACACAACAGCATCGGCATTGGCCCAATAATCCATTGCCCCAGTAAACACCAATACCCGCTCCTCTGGTGCATAGGGGTTTTGCAAATTGTGGCTTTGAGAAAAATAGTCGGCATCAACGCCGTTTTCGATATAACTCACCCGGGAGGCACTTTCCGGTGCCAGTTTTTTAAACATCTCCGATTCAGACTGCGATACAAAAAACGAGGCATCAAACTGTCTGGCCACGCGGCGTTCAAATGTCAGCAGGGTTTTACTTTCACGTTTGTACAACCAGCTCATGGGCCATTTTAACGACTCACTGTATTGCTGCCATTTATCGGAATCGATATCAACAAAATCGACCACACGCCGAGTATGGCTGGCGCTGTCCTGTAGCAGGTATTGGCACATAGCCGAAGAAAAAACCAATACTCGTTTTATGGCATGTTCACGCAGGGTAGCGTCCACCCATTTGCGCATGCGTGCATTCTGGTAGTAAGGCACCGTCAGCGCCTCCCCCGTGAGAAACCCCCGGGTACTGCGCAACTTGGCAGAAAGAGGATTCAGCCCCTCATAACAAGTCTGCTCGCAAAGTTTGTCCAGCTCAGCAACATATTTCCAATCAGCAGGGTCATCAATAAATGTACCGAGATGCACCCGGTAATCTTTAACCAGCTGTTTGAGCAGATTAAATGAACGAATTTTATCGCCCTTGTTGGGTGGATAGGGAATACGATGAGTGAGAAATAACAGGTCTTCCACGTCAAACCGCCCTGCAAATCATTGATTGACCACCGCAGAATCACCATGACTGGCTTCAATGTGTAACTGATCCAGGGAAATGATGTCCTCGAAACTTTCCCGCTCACGAATCAATTCCGCCTTGCCTCCCTGCAACATGACCGCCGAAGGCCGCGGATTAGAAAAATTCATCTGGTTCGGCACAAAATAAGCGCCGGCATCCATGATCGCCAAAATATCTCCCGCGTTAACGGCAGGCAGTTCTTTTAGCTTGAAAAGTATATCGCCAGGGTGACACAGGGGGCCAAATACACTGCACCGGCCACTACGCGGCGCACTCATTTTTGAAGCCACAAACAACTCGTGATATTCGTAACCCGTTGGCATAGCGATATTTTTTCCGCCATTGGCAATAATATTGGTGACACCATTAGCACCGGCCTTGGTGGCCAATACTTCCAGCAACAAAATCTGCGCACTGCTGGTGATGGCGCGCCCCGGTTCAAATATCAGGGTGGGTACATCAGGGTCAGTCAGAGAATAATACTGACTCATCAAACTGGAAATGGCTTTTCCGTACTCCGAGATATTAGGGCAAGCCTCTGTGTCCAACGGTCGCACGGGCATATCATTGTTCCGCATCATCATATCCACGCCGGAAAATTCCCTGACAGTGGGCACACCAAAACCACCACCAAAATCAAAATAACGAATATCAATACCAAGGTCACATTTCAGCACACGGGCAAATTCCAACACTTCTTTTATCGCCGTCAGATAGATGTCTATATTGCGAATCCCGGTACCAAGATGCACATGTATGCCACAAGGCTCAAGTTGTTCATGCTGACATAATTGCTGAAATGCCTTCAACGCATCACCATTACCGATGCCCAGACCAAACTGCGCTGACCACCCGACTGAAGTTACCACCCGCACACCGACCCGCTGGCGATGACCGTACTTCTTCGCCAGATCCGCAATCCACTCGATTTCGTGCAAACCGTCAATATTGATAATTCTGGCCTGATTAGAAACAGCCAACTCCAGTCCCTCACGGGTTTTGCCGGGGCCATTGACGATGATAGAAGGTCCGGGCACACCCAGTTTCAGGGCTAACCAAAGCTCAAAATGGGAAATGACCTCCGCGTAAGCACCACATTCATGCAATGCACTAATGACTCGTGGCAACGGGTTGGTCTTATAGGAGGTACCAATCACAACCTTGGGATAATGATCAGCAAACGCATCGTAAAAGGCACGATAGTTGCGAGCCAGCCTCTCTTTGTCCACCACATACAACGGTGCGCCATATTCTCTGGCAAGAGAAACCAGATCACAGCCTTGTGCTTCCAGGTGACCCGCATCATTAACGCTTAAATCCCAGAGGGAAGGAGCAAGCCCACGCAAATCCAGGCCTCGGCGCGCAAACTCCTTGCGATCAGTGGCAGCAACCCTGTGCAGAAATGCCCGTGTGAGGATGTTTTTAAGCTTCCTGATCATTGCTCAAGCCCTCGCCCTGCACCGTAAACGGGGACAAAAAATGATGATAAAAAAATTTCCCGGCTCGGACCGGTCGTCGCCGAAGCAACACAAAGAGACATTATTGGCATGTTATATTCGCTTCCTGCGCAAATTTGTAAACTGATTATACGCGCATGAACGCGACACTTAAGATCTCAAAGGCATTCTGTCGGACACAAACCCGCTGCGTACGACCTCCCCTGGACCACCAACCCTCAATATGGAGCCTGTCGAGCTCAGAATAAATCCTACTGCGGGAAATCCATTTCAGCCATTTTTTCGATCCCTTTTCGTTGAATACGTCCAAAATCCACCTAAAATAATCAAAAAATGAACTCAAAATGACTTTACCCTCGCGACAACCCCCGGAGTCCGACAAACGCTAAACTCCGCGCATTTTAGGGAAACGCGAGGACACACGCAATTTTATGAGGAAAGCACCCACTAATGTACTCTGCTAGTTGTTAGCACAGTCAGTAGTAAGGAACATGCACTACACCCCAGACCGCAAACAAAAATTATATTTTATGGACAAAAAAAGCCAACAGCAACATACACTGACACTACCACCATCATCTGAAATCAAGTCCGCCCCTGATGTTCTGTTACCGGAATTGCTACCTAATATCATTAGGTTAATAAATTCGTAGGTTGGTGGTGAGCTTGCGAACCCCAACATCAGTATATAAAACCATATGGATATCCTTATGTGGACTCCCTCGCTGTCAACAATAAAACCGTGAGAACGGCTTTTGCGATGCTCACACAAGGCACACAATACAAGGCGGAGCTTCTTCCCGCATAAGGTATTTAAACGACAGAAATGCACATTAGAAGATAAAAATCAGCGTGTTAAATCAGTTAGTAACGTAGAGCTTTGAGCTCGTTGAGTAGATCTGAAAACACGTTCGCGTAGATATCATAGAGCCAGAGTTCGCTACTCAATTTAGAGCTCGTACAGTAAGTACGCATTTATTTTTTTTTGAGTGATTTTATTGTTGACAACGGGGGAGTCCACATAAGTTACTCAGAGCTTATCTTTACAAAGAAAGTTTTCAAGCATTTTGGGCGTATACATCACCTTACTTTGGGCAGAGTTATTTTTAAGAAAGTGGTGCGGCAGAGCAATGAGGTCACAGCTTGCTGCTGGGACAGTTTATTTTCCGGTTGAAAAACGTTAAAACGGCATGCCCGGTGGCATCCTGCCTTTCAGGCCCCGCATCATTTTGGCCATACCGCCACCTTTCATTTTTTTCATCATTTTTTGCATCTGCGTAAACTGTTTGAGCAGACGGTTAACATCCTGCACCTGCACGCCCGAACCTGTGGCGATGCGACGCTTGCGTGAACCTTTGATGATGGCCGGGAACCGTCGCTCTTTCATGGTCATAGAGCCGATAATGGCTTCCAGCCGTTTAAACTGTTTTTCATCGACATTTTTGGCGGCACCGGCCATCTGGCCCATGCCCGGCATTTTATCCATAAGCGCCGCGATACCCCCCATGTTCTGCATTTGTTGCAACTGGGTACGAAAGTCTTCCAGATCGAAGCCCTTGCCTTTGGCCACCTTTTTGGCCAGTTTTTCCGCCTCTTTGTGGTCAACCTTGTGCTGTGCATCTTCGATGAGTGACATAACATCACCCATGCCGAGGATGCGCGAAGCCATGCGATCTGGATGAAAAGCTTCCAGCGCGGTGGTTTTTTCACCCACGCCGAGAAATTTAATGGGTTTACCGGTGATCTGGCGAATGGACAACGCCGCACCACCGCGAGCATCACCATCAGTTTTGGTAAGAATGACACCGGTGAGCGGTAGAGCCTCATTGAAAGCCTTCGCGGTATTGGCAGCGTCCTGCCCGGTCATGCTATCCACCACAAACAAGGTTTCCACCGGATCAATGCCTGCGTGCAAGGCTTTGATTTCGGCCATCATTTCGTCATCGATGGCAAGACGACCGGCAGTATCGATGATCAACACATCCATTGCCTGTTTGCGCGCTTGGTCCAGCGCGTTTTGAGCAATACTCAGTGGCTTTTGTGAAGGATCGCTAGGAAAAAATGCTACATCCACTTCAGCAGCCAGGGTCTTCAATTGCTCGATGGCCGCTGGACGGTAAACGTCAGCACTGGCCACCATCACTGATTTTTTCTTGCGCTCTTTGAGCCAGCGCGACAGTTTGGCAACACTGGTGGTTTTACCCGAGCCCTGCAAACCGGCCATCAAAATCACCGCTGGAGGACGAGTGGTGAGATCCAACTCTTCGTTGGCCTCGCCCATGACTTTGACCAGCTCGTCATTGACGATTTTAACCAGAGCCTGACCCGGTGTGAGGCTCTGCATCACCCCTTCGCCCAGGGCGCGCTCTTTAACGTGATCAACAAATTCACGCACCACTGACAACGCCACATCGGCTTCCAGCAACGCCATGCGGACTTCACGCAGGGTGTCCTTGATATTGGATTCCGTCAGGCGTGCTTGACCACGCAGGGTTTTGAGGGTGCCACTAAGGCGTTCGCTTAAGCTGTCAAACATGATATTTCCCATGAGAATGAAAAAAGCCCGGAACCAATAACCGTTCCGGTCTTTCCGTTACTGGATTTTCAGGGGGGGATTATAGCGTGAAAATCAAACCAGTTTGTGCAGCGGTGATTTTACGATCAGTAATGGCCTGACGGCACTCGTTCATAATCACGGATTCGTGACCGGGTTTGTTGTGGGTGATATACACTTCGGGCTGGTGCTTGAGTTTTTTCAGGTCTGCGGCCAGCAGCTCGGCGGTATAGTGGCCGGAACGTTGACTGAGGTCGAGATCGGCATTGGAGAAAGCCGCCTCCACCAGCAACAGATCAAGATGATCGTGGCCGTTGAGCACATTCCAGAAATTATCGTTGGTTGTGGTATCACCGCTAAAAGCAAAGGCACCGCTGTCACATGCCACACGATACCCTACGCCGGGCACAATATGATTGACTGCAATCATTTCCAACTCTCGGCCTTCCATCTCGATAACATCCCCCGGCGACAGGGGTTGGTAGCACATCACTGGCTCATCTTCCGTGGGTAATTTGGAAAAATCAGGCCAGATGGTCCAGTTAAAAACATGTGTTTGCAGAGCCTCCAGAGTAACCGGCTGCCCATGCACAATCAGTGGATCACGAATGCTGGGGAAAATACTGTCCACCAACAGTGGTAAAAATGCAAAATGGTCAAGATGGGAATGCGTCAAAAAGACGTGACGAATCCTGCGCATTTCGTCCAGCGTCAATTCACCCACGCCGCTACCAGCGTCGATGAGAATATCGTCATCGATGAGCAGCGAGGTGGTTTTGAGTTCGTTCCCCACTCCGCCACTACACCCCAACACACGCAATTTCATAGGTCACCTAATGGCCCAGTGGCTCGTTGAAAAAAAGGGGGATTATAGTTTTTCCCTGAATTTACATGATGATAGCGCAATGTGCCAGCCTGTTTTGTCTTATCCCTGTTCCTAACGCCCGTCGCTTGCAATGTAAGATTCCTGCATTATGTTGCCTAAACCCGGCCATTTGGACCTATTGTGGTGCTTAACGGCAGCCTGCTGATAAAAATTTAGCCACTTCCATACCCAATGGCTTGTTACACATCACAAAATAATGAAAGATATTGACAAACCACACCCTGAACCGACCTAATACGTTCCTTAAAGCAGCGCGCTGCTCTCTGCCACAGAAACCACAAAACACATGATCCAAACACTCACCGGCGTCACCGCCCTCGTACTTTATTCAGTCTCCGGCCTGTTATTGGCCCGACGCTTGTTTCACAACCGCACCAAACCGGAAAAAACCGGCGGACTAAGCAAGCTACAAATTATTGGTATCGGGCTAGTAGCCGTGATATTTCACGCTATCACTCTTTACAACACCCTGTTTGTCGCTGGCGGACTGAATCTCGGCTTTTTCAATGCCCTGTCTCTGATCACTTGGCTTATTGCCCTGCTGGTGCTGCTAGCCGCACTCACCAACCCCATTGAAAGCCTGGGTGTATTTCTGCTACCGCTAGCCAGTATCGCTATTTCGCTGGAAATGATCTTCCCCAGCACCTTCATGCTGCCCGGCATACAGGCACTGGAACTCAAGCTGCACATCATTATGTCTGTGCTCGCATACAGCTTGCTGAGCATTGCTGCTGTGCAATCGGTGTTCCTCGCCATCCAGGACAAACATCTACGCAACAAACGTCCTGGCGGGTTCATTCGCGCCCTGCCGCCACTGCAAACCATGGAAACCCTGTTATTCCAGCTGATAGGACTAGGACTGGCAGTACTCACCTTGTCGTTGGTCAGCGGTGGCGTTTACCTGGAAGACATGTTCGCCCAGCATCTGGTCCATAAAACCATTCTGTCCATGACCGCCTGGGTCGTCTTCGCAGTACTGCTGTGGGGGCGCTGGAAATTTGGCTGGCGCGGGCGTATCGCCATTCGCTGGACCCTGAGCGGTTTTTTTGTCCTTCTGATGGCTTACATTGGCAGTAAATGGGTTGTAGAAATCATGTTGGGACGCTAAACCTCCTAAATCCCATCCTGCTTCTGCCGCTATCCCGTTCAGGTACAAACCATATTACCCGTTAGCCGTCTTGACACGACGGCCACTTGACCCTGAGTATTCCTCCTACGAACAGTTAAAAGGCAAAACATTTCTTGGACGACATTCCCATATCCGCCTTAATCGGCACACTCATTTTCCTTATCATTCTTTCTGCCTTTTTTTCCGGGTCTGAAACGGGGTTGGTCAGCCTAAACCGCTATCGTCTGCGGCATCTGGCAAAAACCAAACATCGGGGGGCTGTGCGTGCGGCCAAATTGCTGGAACGGCCAGATCGACTCATCGGGCTGATTTTACTCGGCAATAATTTTGTTAATATCCTTGCCTCCTCCATCGCTACCATACTGGCTCTGCGCCTGTATGGGGAGGCAGGTATTGCCATTGCCGCAGCTATACTGACTCTAGTCATCCTGATTTTTTCCGAAGTCACCCCTAAAACGCTGGCTGTGCTGCACCCGGAACGCTTTGCCTTTCCCGCCGCTTTCGTTCTCTCCCCACTATTAAAAATACTTTACCCGCTGGTATGGATGGTCAATATCGCGGCCAACGGTCTGTTGCGTCTGGGCGGCATCAACACTGACACCGCCACCAGTCAGGCGTTAAGCAGCGAAGAATTACGCATGGTGGTCACCGAAGCCGGTGCAATGATTCCTCGCCGACATCAAATGATGTTGACCAATATTCTTGATCTGGAAAAAGTCACCGTAGATGACATCATGATCCCCCGCAATGAACTGGTGGGCATCGATATGCATGATGAGTGGGATGATATCCTCAAACAGCTAACCAACAGCCAGCATACCCGCATGCCGGTATTTGACACCGATATCAATAATGTTCTCGGCATGATTCATGTGCGCAACACCCTGCAATTGCTTACCCAAAAAGAAACCAGTAAAGAAGATTTGAAACGCTGGATTCACCCAGCCTATTTTGTCCCCGAAGGCACACCACTCAACAAACAACTGCTACATTTTCAGCAAGAAAAACGCCGCAGTGGTCTAGTAGTCGATGAGTACGGTGACGTACAGGGACTGGTCACACTGGAAGATATTCTTGAAGAAATCGTCGGTGAATTCACTACCGATCCCGCCACCCACATCAAAGAAGTCCATCGTCAAAAAGACGGTACTTTTCTGGTGGATGGCAGTGCATCCATCCGTGAACTAAACCGGGTTATGCAATGGGAATTGCCGACAAACGGTCCCAAAACGTTCAGTGGACTTATTACTGAACACATGGAGAGCATCCCGGAACCGGGCACCAGCCTGATGCTGGCAGGTTATCCTGTGGAAATTGTGCAAACCAAAGGCAACATGGTGAAAACGGCGCAAATCAATCCCAATTTTCGTCGTCCTGAAACCAACAACTCAACAGACCAGCCTGTTGCGTAAATCACTCTACACCCGCTTGCTGAGCGGCTATCGAGATTTGGCAGAAGAACATGTCATACACACCATTTTGGTTTGAGTGGCTGGTGGGCAATTCCCCACCAGCACTCAAATCACACTAGTTTTGTGACTGCGGGTCACCCTCAGGGCCCATCACACGCGTTGTTTGCACACCACGCGGACTGCTGGACGCTTCGAACTGCACTGGCTGACCTTCTTTCAACGTTTTAAACCCCGCACCATCAATCGTCGAATAGTGTACAAAAACATCTTCACCACCATCCTCAGGCACGATAAATCCATAACCCTTTGCATTATTAAACCACTTCACTGTTCCTATTTGCATGAGCTCAACCTCTATATTCCTTTACTAGGCAGACATACCGCTGGTCTGTCAAAAACACTACATTAATTGCAAGTTACGCTTTAAAACGCGTACGTTTTAACAACTGCGTTGCCACACAACAACCCAAAGCGCACGACAACTCGCCAGTCACAATACCAGCATATCTATCAAACAAATAACCACGACAATGCATAGCACCATAACAAACATACTCGCCCTGCAACTCTAGTCAATTGTCAATCTCATTGCAATGCTCTGAAATGTCTGAATAAATTCGCAAAATATTTCATATTTACGGGTTTCCACGGAGCACACCGGCATCAATTATCCATGGTAAATACCTACACATCACCGGGAAAACCATGAATACAACAAGCAGGGGTAAACAATAACTCACTGTTTTAAAAGAAAAACACCAGCAACATTCTCGAAAAAAACAAGGGCGATCATGAGTTCGTCTACTCTTCCTCAAAATCTTCACACCGATGCAGAACACGGCTTATTTGGGACGCATAAGAAAATAGTAAATATTTACAATTAATCAATGTTTTTTTCGTTTTGCCAAAATAATTTTCACCAATGCCAGAATAATCAGCGCCGAATGCCAGAATAGATCAAAAATATCCACACCCCGAGTTAGCTGACCATTCATTAACATACCCAACTTTTCCCACAAATGGGGTTCTGGCCGAAAGGGAAGTAAAGCCATAAACGCTGCCACCAACACCAATGGCCCTAAGGGGATTTTTTCCAGCCACTTCATTCACGATCCTCACAAAGCTGCACTGTCTGTACAGCAGCTATAAAAACAAGTCAAGAGACAGCGATGCCAATACATCAGGTATAATCCCCGGCTCTTTGCGTAGTGAGCGAACGAAAACAACGCTCTGCGTATTCTGCTTTTTTTGAAATTTAACACTCTGAAATAAAACAAATATATGAAAACTGAACCTGGTGACAAAGCCCTTCGGGCACGCGTTAAACTGTTAGGTACATTGCTCGGCAACATCCT
>VAPF01008527.1_pt1 | contig 14595 bp, 12 predicted proteins | sample 3393931 | NCBI WGS metagenome assembly VAPF01 (sample SAMN08290437, study PRJNA428436) | hydrothermal vent metagenome | isolation source: Deep-sea hydrothermal vent chimney | place: Atlantic Ocean: South-mid Altantic Ridge | depth 2773 m m | reverse complement strand
TCTATGCTGGCCGGTAACGTCCAGGTCGATATGTAGACCCGTCAAAAAGGTTCCAGCCCCTAAAATAAAAAAAGCACCCGGCGATAATCGCTGAGTGCTTGAAATTACTAATGGCGTCCCCAACGAGATTCGAACTCGTGTTGTCGGCGTGAAAGGCCGGTGTCCTGGACCTGACTAGACGATAGGGACGTGTGAATGGTGGGTCGTGCGCGGCTCGAACGCGCGACTCTCTGCTTAAAAGGCAGATACTCTACCGACTGAGTTAACGACCCCGCCTCATAAGCTGAACATATTTACAATATCTCTTTTTTTCTGTCAAGTAAAGTTTTATGGTATTCGAGGTCTAAATGTCATAAAAATATTGTCGGCCAGGGCCTGGTCTGCTATGTTCTATGCTCGCGGGGGCGTATTGAATACGCCCCCGCAAGCCGCACGGAAAAATGAATTGCCGGGTACGCCGGGTACGCCGGATACGCAGGACTCTTAATTTATTAAAATCAGTAAGGATTAAAATGGGACTATTATCTAATTCCGCTTCCTTTGTTCGTTACGCCGTGGAGGGCGAGATCGCGGCGAATTTCTGGGATTTCGCGGCGGAGCGTATTGCCCGCCGGGCCTTCTGTGATATTGACGACACCTATGATGAATATTCCATCGGCTGGGTGTCGGTGCTTAATATGTTTGATTCCGGGTTTGAGCTCGCCCCTTACACGGTGGGTGATTATATTGTTCTCGCCATGCGTATTGACGAGCGTAAGGTCTCCGCCGCGGTGCTGAAAAAGTTTTGTCTCAAGGAGGAGGAGCGGCTGAAGAAGGAACGGCAGCTCCCCAAACTGAGCCGGGGCCAGCGCCTGGAAATCAAAGAAAACATGCAGATTATGTTGATGAAAAAGGCGGTGCCGGTGCCGGTGGTTTACGATCTGTGCTGGAATATCTCTAATAATACGGTGCTGTTTTTCTCCACCAACTCCAAGGCCCAGTCCGCCCTGGAGGATCTGTTCAAAGAGACCTTTGAGCTTCATCTGATTCTTGAAGTACCTTATCTCGCCGCCGGTCATCTCCTGTCGGCGGAGCAGGAAGACAAACTCGCCGATTTGAGTCCGGCAATTTTTATATAAGGGGTGGTATGGATCTCGTTGATATAATAGCTGAAAAATATTTTCTGGGGCAGGAATTTCTGACCTGGCTCTGGTATAAGAGTGAAGAGCGGGGCGGGGCGGTAGACTTGCCCGGTATGGGTGATGTCCTGGTGGTTTTTGAGAAGCATATGCTGCTGGAGTACGGTGACGGCGACTCCTTTGAAAAGGTGATCTGTCAGGGGCTGCAGGCTGAATTAAAGGAGGCCAGAACCGGGCTGCGGATGGGCAAGAAGCTGGAGCAGGCCCGGATAATGCTTGGCCGCGGCGATTATGAGTGGAATCTGACCGTCAAGGCCAGCCGCTTTGAGTTCAGGAGCGTGAAGGCCCCCAAGACCGTGGACACGGCCGCTGAACAGGATGATCCCGCCGCGGTGGAGGGCCGGATTCTGGATAAAATAGGCCTTTATGAGGAGGTCTTGAATATCGTTGATGAGCTTTTCAGGCTTTATCTTGAGGTTCGTTTATCCGCCGCCTGGGAGGAAGAACTGGGGCGGCTGCGTGACTGGATCGCCGGGAGGCCGGAGGACAGGCGTTAGTGGTTAGTTTAAAGTTTAATGAGGAAAAAGATGGAATTTGAAACCGTAATCGGGCTGGAGGTTCACGCCCAGCTCAAGACCAGGACCAAGATTTTCTGCGGCTGTCCCACGACCTTCGGGGCGGCCCCTAATACCAATGTCTGTCCGGTGTGTCTCGGGATGCCCGGGGTGCTGCCGGTGTTGAATCGTCAGGTGGTGGAATATGCCCTGAAGATGGCCTGTGCCACCAATTGTGAGATCAATAAATTCAATGAATTCGCCCGTAAGAATTATTTTTATCCCGACCTGCCCAAGGGCTACCAGGTTTCGCAGTTTGATCTGCCCATTGCCGAACATGGCTGGGTGGATATTGAGGTGGACGGCGAGACCCGGCGTATCGGTCTGACCAGGATTCACATGGAGGAGGACGCCGGTAAACTGGTACACAGCGAGCGGGAGCCCGAATCCTATGTTGATCTCAACCGGGCCGCGGTGCCTTTAATTGAGATTGTCAGCGAGCCGGATATCCGGACTCCGGCCCAGGCCGCCGCCTATCTGAAAAAACTGCACGCCATTCTGCGTTATCTCGATATCTGTGACGGTAATATGCAGGAGGGCAGTTTTCGTTGTGATGCCAATATTTCTCTGCGGCCCAAGGGCCGGGAGGAGCTGGGTACCCGTACCGAGCTTAAGAATATGAACTCCTTTCGTAATGTTCAGCGGGCCCTGGAGTACGAGGAACGCCGTCAGCGTGATATTCTTCTCGAGGGTGGTAAGGTGGTGCAGCAGACCCTGCTCTGGGATCCGGATCGTAATGTGACGAGCCCCATGCGCAGCAAGGAGGAGGCCCATGATTACCGCTATTTCCCCGATCCTGATCTCGTGCCGGTGGTTATTGATGATGAGTGGCTGGAGCGGGCGCGTAAGTCGCTGCCGGAATTGCCTGATGAGCGTAAGGCGCGGTTTATCAATGAGTTAGGCCTGCCGGAGTATGATGCCGGGGTTATGACTTCGGCCCGGGAACTGGCCGATTATTTTGAGGCCGCCCTGTGTGATTATCCCCAGGCCAAGAAGCTGAGCAACTGGATAATGACGGAGATGATGCGGGAGTTTAAGGGTGAAGAGGCAGCGGCAATCGCCTCCTGCCCGGTTACGCCGGTTAATCTGGCCAGTCTGCTGGGCATGATTGAGGCGGGTAAAATCAGCGGCAAGATCGCCAAGACGGTCATGGCCGAGATGATGGAATCCGGTCGGGATGCCGAGGCCATTGTCAAGGAGAACAATCTGATTCAGATGAGTGATGAGGGTGATTTAACGGCGGCGGTGGCCGAGATCATCGCCGCCAGTCCTAAGCAGGTGGAGCAGTTCAAGGCCGGTAAGGGTAAGGTGATGGGCTTTTTCGTGGGTCAGTTAATGAAGAAGACCAAGGGCCGAGCCAATCCGCAGTTAGCCAATAAACTGTTTCAGCAGGCCCTTAACGAGGATTAATTCTGGGGGCCTGGGCCGTGGATAAGGACGAATGGCAGAAGAAGGGGGCCGGGCATCGGCAGCGGCTGCGGGAAAAATTACGGCGGCAGGGGGCTGAGGCCTTTAGTGATGATGAAACTTTGGAGATACTCCTGAACTTTGGTACTCCGCGCGGCGACTGCAAGGACTCCGCCCGGGCTTTGCTGGCTCGTTTCGGCAGCCTGGCCCAGGTTCTGGAGGCTCCGGCGGCTGAATTGCAGAAGGTGTCTGGGGTGGGGCCTAAAAACTCTCTCGCCATTCAATTTGTCCACGGTCTCGCCCGCCGTTATTTGAGTCAGCGCCTGCGGGGGCGGCAGTACGTAAAATCTTCCTTAGAGGTGGCCGATTATCTGATTCATTCCATGCGTGATCTGCGGATTGAACGGCTTACCGTTATCTATCTTGATGCCAGTCATGGGATTATTGACAGTGAGATTGTGGCGGAAGGCACCCTGACCAGCAATACCATTTACCCCAGAGAGATAATCAAGAAGGCCCTGGCTCAGCACGCCGCCGCTCTGATTATCGCCCATAATCATCCTTCGGGCAATTCCGCACCCTCGGCCGCCGACCGGCATCTGACCCGGAACCTGTTTCTGGCCCTCTCGTTTGTCGGCATCTCTTTATTGGATCATTTTATTGTCGCCGGTTCCGGCCGCCCTTTCAGCTTTGCGGATAATGGTATTATGGCCGAGATTAAAGAGGAATGCGCCCGGCTTGACGAGACCACCGGCGGCAGGATATGAAAGGTGGTTGATGAAATGAATGTTCAACGCTGAACATTGAACACTGAATTTTGCTGAGGAACCAGAGCGGTTGTATAAAGATAAAAAGGTTATAGTGGTGATGCCGGCCTATAACGCGGCCGAGACCCTGCGCCGAACCTATGAGGAGGTTATGGCTCAGGGGGTGGTTGACCTGGTGATTGTGGTTGATGATGCCAGCGCTGACCAGACGGCGGCCATTGCCGCTGATCTTCCCCAAACCAGACTCTATGTTCACCCTGAAAACCGGGGCTACGGGGCCAATCAAAAATCATGCTATCGCCTGGCCCTGGAGGAGGGCGGGGATATAATAATCATGGTGCATCCGGATTATCAATATACCCCCAAGCTGATTCCGGCCATGGCCTCAATGATTGGTAACGGCCTCTATCACTGCGTGCTGGGTACCAGAATTTTGGGGGGATATGCCCTTGAGGGCGGCATGCCTCTATGGAAATATATTGCCAACCGTTTTTTGACCATGGGGGAAAATTTTTTATTAGGCATCAAACTGTCGGAGTATCATACCGGTTACCGGGCCTTCTCCCGTACCCTGCTGGCCGGGCTGGATCTGGAACGTAATTCCGATGATTTTGTTTTTGACAACCAGGTGCTGGCTCAGATTGCCTGGCGGAATCTGGTGATTGCCGAGATCAGCTGTCCCACCCGTTATTTTGCCGAGGCCTCGTCGATTAATCTGCCGCGCAGTATTAAGTACGGACTGGGATGCCTGTGGACGGCGGTTTCTTTCCGTCTGGCCCGGCTGGGTTTGTGGCGGGCGAAAATATTTCAGTAATGTCGAGGTTAGCGGTAGGTTTTGATGTCGAATTACGAATGTCGAAGTTTGCTGCTTTTTTCCAGGCAGTTTTTAATCCTGTCATCGCAATGACTCGTACTGCGTATTAATTAAATGATCTTCAAGGTCAAAAACATTCTTTTTACTTCGTAATTCGACATTCAATTCAATCAAATTTAATTCGTCAAATCAAGAGTCTGATTTGTTGAGCGCTTATTTTCTGGGAGTATGTATGCTGAATATAATATTAGTAGTGGCCGCCTATCTTATTGGCTCTATCCCCTTTGGGCTGGTTCTGGGCAAATGCCTTGGGGTGGATGTCCGGCAGGCGGGCAGCGGCAATATTGGGGCCACCAATGTTAACCGGCTGCTTGGTAAAAAGCTGGGGCTTTTAACCTTGATGGCTGATGCCGGCAAGGGATTACTGCCCATGCTGGCCGCCGCCGCCATCCTTGATCGCCATCAGGAGGCGGATTTGTGGATTGCCCTGGTGGGGGCGGCGGCTTTTTTAGGGCATGTATATCCCCTTTATCTGCGTTTTAAGGGCGGCAAGGGGGTGGCCACCGCCTTGGGGATTTTCTTTTATATTCAGCCTCTCGCTGTTTTAGCCTGCCTCCTGCTTTTTGTAGTGGTGGTCAGGGTTTGGGGGTATGTCTCTTTAGGATCGTTAAGTGCCGCGGCCCTGATGCCCGTTATTATCAGTCTCAGCGGCCGTTCCGCCGTTAACGTCGGGTTGGCTCTCTTTATCAGTCTGTTAATCTGGCTTAAACATGCCGATAATATTAAACGGCTGTTGCGGCATGAAGAAAATAGAGTGGGGGGCAGGTAGCCCGCGCGGTTGCCTAACGTGATGAGAAGTAAGGGGTGGCAGAAAATTATCGCGGCCCGTGATCTGCTGCAATTAGGGGAGGCGGCCAGTCTTGAGGAGATCAAGGCCGCCTATAGGCGGCTGAGTAAACGCTACCATCCAGACCGAATCAGGGCTGGCGGAGAGCCGGCTGCTCCGGACATGGCGGAGGTAAACGCCGCCTACGAGGTTCTGCTGAAGTATTGTGCTGGCTATCGTTTCCCTCTGGTCTGTAATGAAGACAGCCAGCCTCTGGATGATGAGGACTGGTGGCTGTCTCGTTTTGGGGAAGACCCCTTGTGGGGCCGGGGCAAGCCCTGAAAGCAGGCCCTTATAATAATTATAATAATTTTTCGTTGATCTTGATTTCGGCCTTTTTCTGCAGATATTCAATCCAGGCGGTGAGCAGTTCATTGCTCTTTTCATTACGGATCTGATTCTCTAATCCAGCCTTGTTTTTGGCAAGCAGGGCTGGATCAGGGGCCTTGCTTTCCTTAAATTCCAGGACATAAAATATATTGCCCACGGCGGTTACATCTCGGGGCAGGGGGTCAAGGGCGGAGAGACGCAGCCCCTCTTTGACCACCGGGGCCGGGAGCTGGGCGGCGCTGGAGGCCGCTCTGGTGATATAGGGTGTGGTCATTACCTCCACCCCGGCCTTAGCGGCCAATTCAGCTAACTTGCTCTTCTTGTGCAGGGCGGCCAGCATTTTGCCTGCCGCTTCTTTGGCTGATTTAATCGATTCCAGAGCGATAAAATCCTGTTTTACCTGGGCCTTGACGCTTTTAAAATTCTCCTGGGATGGGGCCTTGGCGTCCACCACATAGACAATGGCATAGCCCTTGTTCGTATCAATGATGGAACTTAACTCACCCTTGTTGAGGGCGAAGGATTTGTTGATGACGGCGGCCAGGGCCTTGAGGGCTGGCGGTGGATTACGCTTAGTAAAGAACCCCGTCTCCTTGATGACCATGGTGGGTGTTTTGGCTTTATATTTATCCAGACTGCCAGCCAGGATAATCTGCTCATAGGCTTTGTTGGCGGCCTTGAAGGCCATATTCTGATTCATCTCAAGCGTCATGGCGGCGATGATCTGTTTTTTGACTTCTTTTAAGGGCTTGGTTCTGGCCGGCTCAATTTTATTCAGCTTAATGATATGAAAGCCGAACTGAGTCTTAACCACACCGCTGATTTGGCCAACTTTCAGGTTGAATACGGCGTTTTCAAAGGGCTTTACCATCTGGCCGCGGCTGAAGAATCCCAAGTCGCCGCCCCGGCTGGCCAGATTGTCCTGCGAATATTTTCTGGCCAGGGCTGCGAAGTCTTTACCTGCCCTGGCCAGGGCCAGAATTTCATTAATTTTTTTACGTTTGGCGGCGATTTGCTGCGGGGAGTCGGAGTTTCTACTCAGGATTAGGATATGACTGGCGTCACGCCGTTCCGGAATGGTGAAACGCTGGATATTATTTTGATAATAACTTTTTATGTCCTTGGCCGATGGCGGCGTGGTCTTTTGAGCGGCGGCTGAGAACAGCAGATACTTGATCCGGCGCTGGGGGGCGCTGAAATAGTTTTCTTTATGCTTATTATAAAAGTCCTGGAGTTTTTGGGGGCTGACCACCACCCGGTCGCTGAAGTCAAGGGCCTTAAAGGCGGCGTAGGAAAATTTCAGAGGGGAGTAGTTATAATTGTACAGAATTTTAAGCTCGGCCGGTGACACTTCGGCAAAATGCGAGATTTGCTTCTTGACCTTGTTGGCCAGCAGGTCATAGCGCATTCCAGCCTCGAATTTGGCGGCATTAAGCCGGGAGGCGGTAAGGACGTTATTATAAAGTGTCAGATTAAAGCCCCCATTTTTCTGAAAAACCGGCATCTTGTCAATGGCCTGCTGTAGCTCGGCATCGCTGACCCTGAGGCCCGCAGCCCTGGCTCCCTGGCGCATGAGGGTGCGTTGAATGAGTCTGTTTATGACCTGGTGCTTAATGTCAAGAGAATCAAGCAGCCCCTTGGGAATTTTACCGCCCAGGCGCTCCCGTAGCCGGCTCATGGTCTGATTATATTCTTTCTGGTACTCTTGATATTCAATGGTATGACCGTTAACGGTGGCAACGGCGCTGCGGCTGCTATTGTTCTGGCGCCCGACCCCCCAGAAGACAAAGACGACAATGATGATCAGGATGGTAATCTGTAAGGTCGGAGATTGCGCCTTGCGGCGTAAAAACTTAAGCATAATTATAGCCCTGTGGTGTAAATGATAATTATAAAGTATAAAAATATAAATTCTTCATCTTACGATTTTTAGTCCTTAGCGTCAATAAATTAATATAGCTGTTCGTTGGTATAGTTACTCGAATTTTTTCATTTTTTCGCTCACAACGGTGGCATTGTCACAGTGCGTTCCCTCTTTGGGATTACAGTTGAGGAGGATAGTCATAACCCTGTCGGCGGTTCTGAAGCAGCCGGCGTCTTCCAGCCTTGCCAGGACGCTTGACATTGTTTTGTTAAATTCCAGGCATTTCGCATAATCGGCTGCGGCCCGCTGATGCAGGATGCGTGCCTTGTCCAGGTCTTTTTTGATGTCGGCGGGGATTTGTTCGCTCATGGTGATTAGTTTATTTCCTTTGGCGTTATTTCGTTTACCGGTTCTTTAACCTGATACGGCTAAAAATTCAAATCTGATCAACGGTGCTGAATAGCTATCTGCCTGTTCCCGCAGTTTGGATTAAATGCTGTTTGCAGAGTCATGTTGATTTTAGTTGACTTGTTAATCGTTTAATGAAATAATTAAACGCTTTCTGCCCGACACTTGGAGTGGCTCAGAGGTCATGGCTCATAAAGTGATCGTCAGGGGCTTATTGCCAGAGTCCTGGCTGGCTCCAGGGGGGGTCATTTGAATTGACATTACGGCCGGGTGTTTGTTATACATTTGTGGGCAACTGTCCAGGTTCTTCTGGAATTGCCTTTTGTACATACCATCATAATATTGAAGAGGACTTCCCGCGGCTGAAAAGTCATGCCGCGGTTATTGCCAATCAGTAAAAGAGAAGGAGCGGTACAGATGATTAATAACAACAAATGCCGGCCATGGATAATTGCGGGCGCTCAGGCGGTTTTCTTCATTCTTCTGCTTACTTTTTCGTGTCAAGCCGCTCCGCCGTCTGCGCTTCCTCCTGCCTCAGCCCCAGCCGTTGCCATCCCGGTTCTAACCCTGCCCCAGGCTGTGGACATGGCCTTGAAGGGCAATGATCAACTGCTGGCCGGTCAACAGGAGGTCGCCGCCAAAGAGACCGCCATCGGTATCGCGCGCAGTAATCTCCTGCCTCATATCAAGGTCAAAGAGCGTTATATGCGGACTAACAATCCTACCTACGGTTTCATGGCCAAACTTAATCAACAGCGTTTTACCGGGCAGGATTTTGCCCTGCCCTCACTAAATTCGCCGGATCCGATAAATGATTTTCAGACCTCAATTGGCCTGACTATGCCTATTTTCGCGCCCAGGGCTTATCTCGGTCTGAATATGAGCAAGATCGCCAGTCAGGCGGCTGGCAGAGATCTTCAGCGCCGCAAAGAGACAGTCGCCATGCGGGTGGTCACCCGCTATCTGCAGGCCAAGACCGCCAGGGCCTATATCAAGGTTGCCCGACAGGGGGTAAAGGATGCTGAGGAGCATCTGCGGTTGGCCCGGGCCCGTTATAAAAATAATCTCGGGCTGTACTCGGATATCCTGCGGGCCACCACGGCGGTGAAGAATATGGAGCAGATCGAGATCACAGCCAATAAAAATTATAAGGTTGCCTGCCGGGCCCTTGGTCTTCTCCTCGGACTCCGCCGGCCGGTTGCCGTGGCCAGGGCGGATTTCCCGGTTCCATTACGTTCCATGGTTAGGTGCCAGGCAAGTGCGGCTCACCGGCAGGATGTCAAGGCCATGGAGCTGCGTTATAAAAACGCCCGCCAGAATCTTCGTCTGGCCAGGGCCGCTATGCTGCCGGTTCTCGGGGTCAGCAGCTCCTACCAGATGAACGATCACAACAAACCTCTTGGTTCTGAAGGGCATAGCTGGATGCTGGGGGCGGGGCTGAAATGGGATCTGTTTGACGGCCGCCGCCGGTCGTATGAGGAGAGCAAGGCCATGCACCAGGTTCAGGCCGCGGCAAAATATCTTACCGGGCTTAAAAAGGCGGTGGCCTTCCAGGTCTTCCGGGCCTATGAGACGGTTAATGAAACCGAAAAAAATGTCGGTCTGGCAGAGGAGGCGCTTAAATCCGCTCTTGAGGGACAACGGCTGGTTAATCTCCGTTATGAAAATTCCTTATCCCCCATGGTTGATCTGCTTGACTCGCAGAGCAGTCTTGATCAGTCCCGAGCCCATCTCGTGGCCCGGCAAAATGAACGGCAGCTTGCCATTCTGAACCTAAGTTATGAAAGCGGTATGATCCTTAAAGATCTTCATGCCCACAGCGAATCCACAGGAGAAAAAAGATGAACATACAAAGAGTAGCCGCTGTAATGATGCTTGTCCTGGCGCTGACCGGCTGTAAGGAACAGGCGGGCTCAAAAAATACGGCGCCAACCGCGAGACCGGTAATTAACGGGGTGCAGACTATCAGGGTTAGCCGTGTACCTGTGCCGGTTTTTTATGAAACAGTCGGTACCGTCAAGTCTCGGGCTGCGGTGACGGTCGCTGCCCGGATCATGGGTAAGGTTACCGGGGTAATGTTCAAGGAGGGCGACATGGTGAAAAAGGGCCAGTTGCTGATTTCCATTGACGCTCGTCAGTTCAGGCAGCAGATAACTGCGGCCGAGGCGGCTCTCAGCCAGGCCAGGCAGGCTCTGGCCTCTGCCGGCCAGCACCGCCAGTTAGCGGAGCTTACCTATCAGCGCTATAAAAAGCTCTTTGATGAGAAGGCTATTTCCGGCCAGGAAATTGATGAGATCAAGACCAAGATGCGGGTCGCGAAACTGCAGTATAAAATGGCGGGTAAGGCCGTAACCCAGGCTGAAAGCGGGCTGGCTCAAGCCCGTATCGTCCGTGGCTTTGCCTCGCTGCGTGCCCCTGTCAGCGGTATAATTGTCAAAAAAATGGTGGAGACCGGTAACATGGCGGCCCCTGGCCAGCCCCTTTTGACTATCGATGAAAAAGGGCCTCTACACGTAGATATTGAGGTAGATGAAAACAAGATTAGCCTGTTGCGCAAAAATATGCCGGTGGAGGTGGAGATTCCCTCCCAGAATCGACGGATTACCGGGGTGGTGATGACCATTGTCAAGGCGGTTGACCTGCGTTCCCGCTCTTTTTTAGTCAAGGTAAGAGTCAAGTCCCGCAATTTGAGCAGCGGCCTTTTTGTCCGGGTCTATGTCTTGCACGGCAGCAGGCAGGCCCTGGTGCTTCCTGTTTCAGCCGTTGTTCGCCGGGGGCAGCTCACCGGGGTTTATTCGGTGGGTGCCAAGAATATTGTTACCTATCGCTTGATTCGGGTGGGGCGTAAATCAGCGGCCGGCGTTGAGGTATTATCCGGTCTGCAGGAGAATGACCGGGTGATTGTCAAGGGCACTGACCGGGCTGTGGACGGCGGGATTCTACAAAAGGAGAAACAGTCATGAAAGATATTGGCATCTCCGGCAAAATTGCCAAGGCCTTTATCAAGTCCAAGCTTACTCCGCTGCTGGTTATTGCGGCCTTACTGCTAGGGGTCTACGCCATTCTGGTGACCCCCCGGGAAGAGGATCCGCAGATTAATGTGCCGATGATTGATGTTATGCTCAGCTACCCCGGTGCCTCGGCCGCCGAAGTGGAGACGCGTGTCTCTAGCCCGGTGGAAAAGCTGCTTTGGGAAATTAAAGGGGTAAAGTATATTTATTCCATTGCCAAGCCGGGTATGAATCTGACCATCCTCCGTTTTAAGGTGGGGGAGGATATGGGCAAGAGTCTCGTCAAGGTTTACAGCAAGCTCATGAGCCATTATGACGAAATTCCGCCTGGTGTCTCCCGGCCTCTAATCAAGCCCCGCTCCATCTATAGTGTGCCTATTCTGGCCCTGACTCTGTGGAATCCCCAAAATAAATACAGCAGCTATGAGCTGCGCCGCATGGCCGATGAACTGGCCGATCGCTTGAAAAGAGGCCATAATGTGGCCCAGATCGCGGTAACCGGGGGGCTGCGTCGGCAGGTCAGAGTTATGCTTAATCCCCTTAAATTGCGGGCTTATCACCTCTCGGCTCTCCAGATTATGGGCAGTATTCAGCAGTCGGATGTGAAACTGCCGTCTGGTACCTTCCCTTCCGGTAATCGGGAATTTCTTCTTGAGACCGGTAGCTTTTTCAAAGACCTGCAGGATGTGAAAAAGGTGGTAGTGGCCGTGGCCGATGGCAAGCCAGTGTATCTTAGCGACGTGGCGACGCTGACCGACGGCCCCGCTGAACCGGCTAATTATGTCTTCATGGGCTCCGGCCCGGCGGCGGCGGAGAAAGGGATGCCGCCTACTCCTGGTATGCATCCGGCAGTAACCATCGCCCTCAGCAAGAAAAAGGGCTCCAATGCTACTGTGATTGCCAGAGATACCCTGGCCAAGGTAAAATCCTGGCAGGGAACCCTGCTGCCCGATGATGTGCAGGTAACGGTGACCAGGGACTATGGTAAGACTGCCAATGATAAATCCGATAGTCTTCTGGAACATCTGCTGATTGCCACCATTTCCGTAACCCTGCTGATTGCCATGGCGCTGGGCTGGCGGGAGTCGCTGGTGGTGGCTGTGGCCGTGCCCGTTACCCTGGCTCTGACCCTGCTGATCAGTTATCTTTATGGCTATACCTTGAACCGGGTGACCCTCTTTGCCCTCATCTTTTCCATCGGTATTCTGGTTGATGACGCGATTGTGGTGGTGGAAAATATCTACCGCCATTTTCAGATGCACAAGGTTAGTGTTCTTACCGCTATCCGAGCGGTGGACGAGGTCGGCAGTCCTACCATTCTTGCCACCTTTGCCGTTATTGCCGCTCTGCTGCCCATGGCCTTTGTCTCTGGCTTGATGGGGCCGTATATGCGTCCTATTCCGGTGAATGCCGCTACTGCCATGATATTTTCTCTCATGGTGGCTTTTATCGTCACCCCTTGGCTCGGTTACAAGGTGTTGAAAAATGTCCGCGCCAAGAAGGGGGCGGTGATAAAAGAAGAAGATACTAAGATTTACCGTCTTTATGCCAGGATTATCGGGCCTCTTTTGCGAAGCAGCTGGAAGAGACATGTGGTGCTGGGCAGTATTTTAATTATGTTGATTCTGGTCGTTATTCTGGTACCTCTGCAAAAAGTTACCTTGAAAATGCTGCCTTTTGATAACAAGAGTGAACTCCAGGTGGTAATTAATATGCCGGAAGGCACCAGTCTGGAGGGCACCGCCGACCTGACGAGAAAACTGGCCGACTATCTGAAAACCGTGCCAGAGGTGACGGATTTTGAATCCTATGTCGGTACCTCGGCCCCCTATAATTTTAATGGCCTGGTGCGCCATTATTTTCTGCGTAACAGTAGTAATATGGCGGATATCCAGGTTAATCTGGTGGACAAGGATATGAGAAAAGAGCAAAGCCACGAGATTGCCAAGCGTATCAGGCCGCCGCTGACAAAAATTGCCGATGCCTTTAACGCTCGGATCAAGGTAGTGGAAATTCCGCCCGGCCCGCCGGTATTAAGCCCCCTGGTGGCGGAGATATATGGCCCGAATTTGCAGCGTCAGCGGCAGATTGCCGCTCAGGTTAAGCATATATTCTCCACCACCCCCGGCGTTGTTGATGTCGACTGGTATGTTGAGGATCCTCACTATAAGTATGTCTTTGTCGTTGACAAAGAAAAGGCGGTACTTTACGGCATCAGCCCGGCGGCTGTCGCCAAGACTCTCAGGATCGCGGTGAACGGTATGTCGGCCGGTCTGCTGCATGATAAAAGGGAAAAGGAACCGGTTGATATAGTACTGCGTATGCCGCTGACGGTCAGGTCGTCTCTCGCAGCTTTGCAGGGCATCAGTCTGCCGGATAGGCAGGGGAACTTGGTATCATTGACCTCGCTGGTCAAGGTAGAAAAGCGCTTGGCCGAGCAACCCATTTATCATAAAAATCTGAAACGGGTGACCTACGTCCTTGGTAATGTGGCAGGGGCTAGGGAGAGTCCGGTTTATGCCATTTTGCAGATGAAAGATCGGATTGCTAAACTGAAACTGCCGGAAGGCTATCAGCTTCGGCAATATTTTACTGAACAGCCGCCCTTGACGAAACGCTATTCCATGAAGTGGGACGGGGCATGGCAGATTACCTATGAGGTATTCCGTGATCTTGGCATAGCCTTTGCTGCGGTTATGGTGCTTATCTATATCCTTGTGGTGGCCTGGTTCAGGAGTTTTACGGTGCCCCTGGTGATTATGGCGCCGATTCCGCTTACCCTGGTGGGCATTCTGCCGGCCCACTGGCTGTTTGGTATTTTCTTTACCGCTACTTCAATGATCGGGTTTATCGCTTTGTCGGGTATTGTGGTTAGAAACTCCATCCTGCTGGTTGATTTTATTCACATGGACTGGGTTGAATGCGGCCAGTTGGTTCCCGCTCTTATTAAGGCCGGGGCCGTTAGGCTGCGTCCTATTGTCTTAACTGCGGCATCGGTGGTGGTAGGCTCCATTGTCATGCTCTTTGACCCTATTTTTCAAGGTCTCGGCGTTGCCATGATGGCCGGGGCAATTGTCGCCACCGGGCTGACTCTGGTGATTGTGCCGCTGCTCTATTATGAATTTTTCAAAAATGCCAGTTGTCCGGTGGGGAGTGAGGAAATTGAGTAGTGCCTTAGTGGATTGTTGGATTATTTGTAACTATCTATGTATGACTGTAAATTGCCTTAAACGCTGAGCTGTAACTGATAAGCTTACGCTGCTTGGGGGCAGAATGACTAAAACCATCGGTCAGGCTTAAGGCAGAATTTCCCGCTCAAGCTGGTTATTCTGCCAAATTTTTTATTTGCAATAACTGTTCATCTGTATAGATACTT
>VAPF01027294.1_pt1 | contig 14604 bp, 15 predicted proteins | sample 3393931 | NCBI WGS metagenome assembly VAPF01 (sample SAMN08290437, study PRJNA428436) | hydrothermal vent metagenome | isolation source: Deep-sea hydrothermal vent chimney | place: Atlantic Ocean: South-mid Altantic Ridge | depth 2773 m m | reverse complement strand
GATGCATTAAGAGTACTAAGTGAAGGTCATTTGAGGTGCCTTGGGCTGTCAATTCTCCTAGCTAAAAATATTCATAACGATCACAATGTAATAATTTTTGATGATGTCGTTAATGCTATAGATGACGAACATCGAGCTGGAATAATAAATGAGCTATTCTCAAATAGTCTTTTGTCAGAAAAGCAAATGATTCTTACAACTCATGGTGAAGATTTCATTAAAAGGTTAGAAAATCAACTTCTCAGTAAAGGCTTGAATAAAAAGTTAACCCGATACGATTTTGTTAGAAATCATGATTCGCGAGAGTTGCTGATAGAACCAAATCTAAACAGGCACTATTTGGTAAAGGCAGAAAACAACTTCAAGAAAGGCCTAATAAAGGATGGCTTGATGGAGTGTAGGCGCTCACTGGAGGAGCTTGCCCCAAGATTATGGAAGAAGATGAAAACAGAGGGGCTTGATCCCACCTTGACTGTAAAGCTTAGGGCGCCATCTACATCACCGGACTTATACAACCTAATTGATGGTTTGATTGGCTATATAACAGAAATAGAGAAAAAGCCCGGTATTATTAATTTTTCAAAGCACCGTCAATGCTTGATGGAAATAAAAGATGTTAGCAAAAAGAATCAAGTTACATGGAATTTGTTAAATAAAGGAACTCACGAAGAAGATCGAGATGAAGAATTTGATGAAAATCAAGCTAAAGAGCTTTTTGAGCTATGCTTAGAGTTTGAGGGGTTAATTAAAAACTATTCAAGAGAAGAGTTTAAAATTGATACGACAATCACTGCAAACTAAAAACATAACAAATTGCCGCTGAGCATGGCGTTAGCTTTAAAAATAAATTTACATGTTCCATCTGGAAACCTGAAAATACTACTCTTTGTTGCTTCTGCTAAAATGTATTCTGTTATGACAGAGGAAATATAAATGACTATTGCTGAAATTTCAAAAATGAGCGTGATTGAGCGACTTCAAACAATGGAAGCATTGTGGGATTCACTTACAGGAGAACCTATTGAAATTAAATCGCCAAAATGGCATGAAGAAATACTCTCTGAAAGAAAAGAAAAAATAGAAGGTGGTAACGCCAGTTTTATATCACTAGAAGAATTAAAATCAAAGCATGGCAAATGAATATCAAGCATATTCATTTATTGTCAGAGGCTGAGGCTGACCTAGAAGATGGGAGAAGTTTCTATGAAAATCAAGAGCAAGGTGTTGGTGAATACTTTTGGGATTCCCTTATATCGGACATAGAGTCTTTAATTATTTATGCTGGAGTTCATTTCAAAGAATATAGTTATTACCGAATGTCTTCAAAAAGGTTCCCGTATTCAATTTATTACGATTTAAATGACAAGGCAGCATATGTTATTGCCGTATTACCAGAGCGAAGAAACCCTAATTGGGTTCGTAGTAAACTTAGCAAAAAAAGCTAACAAAAACATGCACTCGGACAGTTTAAAGCGTGCAATTTTTGTAATCTCAATTGCATCCACAAGTTAAAGAGTTAAAAGGGTGTGCGGTCGAGCCAGGTCGATTATTCCAGCGGGTGTAAATCCCGTCCCGGCAAGGCGGATCAGCCACCGGGTAGCTATCGTCGGGCAGGTGAGAGTAATCTCAAATGTTAAGCATGACGTGCACAAGGCAGCAGGCCGTAAGCGTAGGCTGAAGTGATTTAGCCTCGAAAGTTTCCACACAAGCAGGGCGACAGGTTACCCCTCCTGGAAGCCCCCACTCTATGATGCGAATGACAAGTATCATAGAGCTGCTTCGGGGTTGTAAAGCATGGCTTGTGCGATAAAAATAATTACCTGACTGGCTCAGTAATCTATTGACGAGCAAGGGTATTTGCTGCCAACTTATAGGGGTGGGCGCTTCTAATCTTTGAGGCTTTAACTCTCCGCAGCGTGTTGCAGGGAGGCTGTGTCGGATTCCTTGGTGACCAGCCGAAGTCCGCAAGTTTCAGGGAGTGTGAATGGAAGCATTTTTTGCCCAACCCCCGGTGCAGTCAGGTCTCGCGCCCTTTGTGGTAAGTCTTGTGCTGGCTACGGCCTTGTGGCGCGCACCCGCCCGCTGGCAGGGGCTGGCTGTTGTTGGTGCCTTACTGCTGGCGGTATTGCTGATTATCGGCCCGACGCTGACACCGCTGACCTCCACCCGCAAGATAGTTATTGCCAGCCTGGGCCTGCCGATGATAGCGCTGGTGCTGGACGTTGTAGCACTGCGCTGGCGGACGAAGGTGGGGGTCGTTATTCTAGTGGCTGTCTTTGCCTTGCTGTGGGTACTGTGGCCGGTGTTGCTGCGCCGGGAGCTGGGTGATGCTGTGTTACTGGCTGGCGGGCTGGCACTGTATGTCTCGGTGGTGCTAACGGCCTTTGCCCGCTTGTCTTCGTGTTGTGCGCGTCTCACTGGTACGGCGTTGTGCTTTGCCGTGGCCACGGGTGTGGCGGCGATCATGGCGGCATCGGCGCTCTATGGGCAACTGGCCTTTGCCCTGGCGGCAGCCGCCGCTGGCCTGGCGGTGGTTCGCCTGTGGCGTTGCGGATGGGATGAGGCTGACGTTGGCACCTGTTTCGGGCTTGCTGGTGTTATGGCGGTGGCTGTGCCCCTGGCCCTGCTGGGGGCGGCAGCCAGTGTTTATGCCCGTCTGCCGGTCATGGCGCTGCCGTTGCTGGCTCTGTCGCCGTTACTGGCACTGGTTCCTTTTGCGCTACAGTGGCCCGCTTGGTTGCGTGTCGTCATCGCCGGACTGCTGACGTTGCCAACATCGGCTGCTGCGATTTACCTGACATGGCTGGCGGCAGGTGCCGGTAGCTCTGGCTATTGACCTGAATCCGTGGCTTCAGGGCAAATGCACGAGAAGTCGACGCTTTAAGCGAAATGTTGATTTCACGGTGAAATCAATAGCTTATGCTATACGTCAGCCTGAAATCACAGATTCAGATATTGATTCAAAAGCGGTTTATCACTGATCTCCAAGGAGGAGCGCATAATGCACACTTTTTTTTCAACAGGCCTGAAGGCCTCTGTCGTCGTGCTGACCCTGTCATTACTGCCATTCGCGGTTGCGGCCGACAGTTACACCATCGATCCCTCGCATACCTATCCGAACTTTAAGATTGACCATCTCGGTTTTTCCACTATGCATGGGCGTTTCGGCAAGACTTCCGGGCACATCAGTATGGATCGCGCTCAGGGTAGTGGATCGGTGGATATTGTTATCGACGCGGCCTCCATCGATACCGGTCACGCTAAACGTGACGATCACTTGCGTTCGCCGGATTTTTTCAATGTCACGGAGTTTCCTCAGATCACCTTCAAGTCAAGTACGGTAAAGTATGTGGGCGATGGCGCTTCGGTGACGGGTGACCTGATCATCATGGGCGTGACGCGTAGCGTAACCCTGGATATACCTCGCATTAACTGTGGGATACATCCATTCAACAAGAAGCAGGTGTGTGGTTTCAATGCCACGACCCGCTTCAAACGTTCTGATTTCGGTATGAATTACGGCCTGCCGGGCATCGGTGACGAGGTTAGTCTGGATATTGGGGTGGAGGCCTTCAAGGATTAGGTGTTACAGGGCATACTAGTACCCCATCAAGAAGGCGATAATTTGGGAAGCGGTGGGTTTGTCGGCATTCAGGGCAGAAAAAGTAGGTTCTTTAATAAGGGAAGTGCCGGCTGTTAGCCCCGCGAAACACTAACAGAAACACGGCATCCAAAATCTTGATGGCGTACTCGTTTCCCTGTCCCGCAGTCGCGGGCAGGGGTGACTCTATGGATTATGGGGGACTCAGACACATGCCTGTTACTTCGACAGTTTCCGCAAATGGTAAGGACATCACTATCAAGATCACTGGGCGTTTCGACTTCGCGGTGCAAAATGAATTTCGTGATTGCTATCACGGCATCGATCCGGACGATGGGGCCAGTTTTACCATCGATATGAACAAGGCGAGCTATATGGACAGTTCTGCCCTGGGCATGTTGCTGATGATGCGTGAGCATCTGGGCGGCAACAGCGCAAACATCACGATCAGCAACAGCTCGGCCGATATTAGTAATATCCTTACTGTTGCCAACTTCCAGAGCTTGTTCAAGATCGCCTGACTTTATTCCACAGCCGAGGGGGTGTTAATGCCCTCTAAAGTATACGGATGAACGAAAATACCCTGACCGTGCTGGTGGCCGACGATGATGTGACCAACCGGTTGCTACTCGAAGCCATTCTGCGCAAGGAGGGCTATGGCGTTATTCACGCCGAGAATGGTCGCGAAGCTGTGGAGGTTTTCGAGCGAGAGCGTCCAGATCTGGTGCTGATGGATATCCGTATGCCGGAGCTGGACGGCTATCAGGCCACGGAGCTGATCAAGGCCATGAGTGGTGATGTCTTTGTGCCGGTGATCTTCCTCACCGCCAACTCTGACATCGACAGTATGGTCAAGAGTGTCGAGGCCGGTGGCGATGATTTTCTCGCTAAGCCCTACAACCGCATCCAGTTGCAGACACGTATCAATGCTTTGATGCGTATCCGTGAGCTGTACAGCACCGTACGCCAGCAGCGCAATGAGCTGATCCAACATCAGAAACGTCTCGAACGTGAGCGGCAGATGGCGAAGCGCCTGTTTGCCAATATCATTCATACGGGTTCGCTGGACAGGCCTAACATCAAGTATCTGTTGTCACCGATGTCGCTGTTTTCTGGCGATATTCTGTTGACCGCACCCAAGCCATCCGGTGGGTTGCACGTCATTCTCGGCGACTTTACCGGTCATGGCCTTGCTGCCGCTACGGGTGCGTTGCCGGTTTCCAGCATCTTTTACGGTATGACCGCCAAGGGTTATTCGATCACCGAAATCGTTACCGAGGTAAATACCCGGCTGAAAACCATTTTGCCTGTGGATATGTTCCTGGCCGCCTGTCTGATCGATATCAACACGACCACGCACACACTCACCGTCTGGAATGGCGGACTGCCACCGCTGGTGGTCTATGACTCAAGACAGCTGGCAATCAGCCAGCGCATTCCGTCTCAGCATTTACCTCTGGGCATCATTGATGGTGAGAGTTTCAGCCGCCGAGTGGAGGTGATGGGAATCCATCAAGGGGATCGAATCTATATCTGCTCAGACGGGGTGCTGGAGACACAGAACCGGCAGGGGGAAATGTTTGGCCGGGATCGTTTCGATGCCCTGTTTGAGGCTGGGCTGGCGCCACCAGCGTTGTTTGATACCATTCTAGGCCGTCTGTCTGATTTTCAGGCCGGCGGCCTCCAACAGGATGATGTGACGCTGCTGGAAATCTGCTACGACCAGTCATTACTGGAGCAGAGTGCGGGTACGATAGAAGAGGAGGAGAGGGGGCGGGAGCGCCTTTCTGCCGCTCCTTCATCTTGGGGGCTGACACTTACCCTGACGGCCGATCTGCTGAAAGTCTTGGATCCACTGCCATTGCTGATTCAGATACTGATGGATTTACAGGGTTTCCGCGGCCAACGTCAGCAGCTCTATACGGTGTTCTCTGAGTTATATTCTAACGCGCTTGAACATGGTCTGTTGAGACTGGATTCTTCGCTCAAGGCAAGTGCCAGTGGTTTTGTCGAGTATTACCAGACGCGGGAACAACGGCTGGCGGTCTTGAGTGAGGGCGAGATTTGTATCGATATTCGCCACCAGCCCGACGCGGAGGGCGGTCAGCTGACGATTACCTTTGAAGATACAGGAAATGGATTTGATGTTAATTCTGCGCTGCTTCCTCTGGCGGAAAACCGTGGACACGCCGGCCGTGGTATCCAGTTGTTGCGTTCTATCTGTGATGAAGTGACTTTCCAAGGTGGTGGCAACAGGGTTCAAGTCGTTTATCGCTGGCGGTAATCTACTGGGGATAGCGTTGGCTGGAACCGGAATCCATACTACTGACGCATGCAGCGAGAGATTGTGTTTGCTTTCAGGTATACCCCATAAAATTAGAATTTATTAATATAATGATTTTCATTGTCAGCGCTTTGGAGTGGCTATGTTTGTTGGCGGTGTGAAAGAAATTAACGCTGCGGAGCTCGGCCAGTGGCTGCAAGATGAGGCGGATACCTGCTGTATTATCGATGTCCGGGAAATGGTTGAGATTGCCCAGGGCACGATTCCCAACGCAAAACCCATCCCGCTGGCAACCCTGCCGGCATGCATAAATGAGCTCGATCGGGAACAACGGCTGGTCATTATCTGCCGTAGTGGCGTACGTTCGGCGCAGGCCTGTCAGTTTCTGCAGCAGCAGGGTTATGACAATGTCTACAATCTGCGCGGCGGCATGATTGGCTGGTCGCACGAGTCGTTGCCTATAGAGCGTCTGTAGCGGCCACATTGGGAAGGGCGGGGGGGGGCTGGCACTAGAAGCCTCCCCTCGATGAATGCTATTAAGCCAACAAAATCACGACTGTTTGTAGCTTGGCGGTGAGCCGGCGAACCCCAACAAAACCAACCATGTTGAGGTTCCTGTGTCACTGCCAACCTACAACAAGAAGGACGTCAGACTTAACTTGATGGCATTGGAAGTTCCTTAATTCCTGTGTGAGGTTTTGACTTGCCGCCTTCTGCTCTATAGAGTTGCGCATCCGTTGTGGCGTCGCGCCTGTGGCGTCGCATCAAGTACTTATTTCCTTTTTTCCATGTGGTCTCTCGTAGTGATCACCACTGAAGAACGACTTTATGCCTATTATTACACTTCCTGATGGCTCCAAACGCGAATTTGACCATCCCGTCACGGTGCATGACGTCGCCGCCGATATTGGTCCCGGACTGACCAGGGCCGCCCTGGCCGGCAAGGTCAACGGCAAACTGGTTGACACCTCTTATCGAATTGAAGACGACGCCGAGCTGTCATTGATCACCGAGCGCGACGATGAGGGTCTGGAGATCATTCGTCACTCCACTGCGCACCTGCTGGCGCAGGCCGTCAAGCAATTGTTCCCCGAGGCGCAGGTCACCATCGGCCCGGTCATCGATGATGGTTTCTATTACGATTTTGCCTACGAGCCGGGTTTCAGTCCGGACGACATGGCGGCTATCGAAAAGCGCATGAAGGAGCTGGTGAAGCAGGACATCCCGGTGCAACGCAGCGAAATGCCGCGCGAGGAGGCTATGGCGTTTTTCGCTGACATAGGCGAGGCCTACAAGGCGGAGCTGATTGAGGCCATTCCCGTCGGCGAAACCCTCTCGCTTTATCGGCAGGGCGACTTTATCGACCTCTGTCGCGGGCCACATGTGCCGTCTACCGGCAAACTCAAGTCCTTCAAACTGATGAAACTGGCCGGTGCCTATTGGCGCGGCAATTCCGACAACGAGATGCTGCAGCGCATTTACGGCACGGCCTGGGCCAACAAGAAGGATCTCAAGGCCTATCTGCATCGCCTCGAAGAGGCCGAGAAGCGCGACCATCGTCGCCTCGGGCGCCAGCTTGACTTGTTCCATACCCAGGAAGAGGCGCCGGGCATGGTGTTCTGGCACAGCCACGGCTGGACGATCTACCAGGAGGTAGAGCAGTACGTGCGCCGAATATTGTGGGAAAACGGCTATCAGGAGGTGAACACGCCCAAGTTGGTGGATCGTTCTCTGTGGGAGAAGTCCGGTCATTGGGAGAAATTCCGTGACGACATGTTCACCACCGAGTCAGAAAACCGGGTGTATGCTGTCAAGCCCATGAACTGCCCGTGCCATGTGCAGATTTATAACCAGGGCCTGAAGAGCTACCGTGACCTACCGCTGCGCATGGCTGAATTTGGCTCCTGTCACCGTAACGAGCCTTCCGGCACCCTGCATGGTTTGATGCGTGTGCGTAGCTTTACTCAGGATGACGCACACATCTTCTGTACCGAAGCGCAGATTCAGGGCGAAGTCTCCAGTTTTATCGACCTGCTGTTCAGCGCCTACAAGGACTTCGGCTTCGAGGACGTGCTGATCAAGCTGTCGACCCGTCCTGAACAGCGCGTGGGTGCCGATGAGGTCTGGGACAAGGCCGAACATGCCTTGGAAAGGGCGCTCAATGATAAAAATCTCGACTGGGGCTTGCAACCGGGCGAGGGGGCCTTCTATGGGCCGAAGATCGAGTTTTCTCTCAAGGACTGCCTCGGCCGTATCTGGCAGTGTGGCACTATTCAGGTCGATTTCTCCATGCCTGACCGGTTGGATGCGCACTATATCGCCGAGGACGGCAGCAAGCAGGTGCCGGTGATGTTGCACCGCGCGATCCTCGGTTCGCTGGAGCGATTCATCGGTATTCTCATCGAGGAATACGCTGGCGCCTTCCCGGTTTGGTTGGCTCCGGTGCAGACCGTGGTGATGCCGATTACCGATAAACACGCCGAATATGCCCAAGAAGTTGAAAAAGGCTTGCGGAATCAGGGATTCAGGGCCATTTCGGACTTGAGAAATGAGAAGATCGGCTTTAAAATTCGCGAGCATACTTTACAAAAGGTTCCTTATCAGCTGATCGTCGGCGATAAGGAAGTGGAAAATCATACTGTGGCCGTGCGCACGCGTAGCGGGAAAGACTTCGGCAGCATGAGCCTCGACCGGTTCATCGAGAGCCTTTCCGGCGAGATCGCGAGTCGCGGCCAACGTGTTTTGGAGGATTGAAGCATCGCTCAAGAAAAGAAAGTGCGCCTGAACGAGAGTATCACGGCGCCTCAAGTCCGCCTCATTGGCGCGGATGGTGAACAGGTCGGCGTCGTGTCGCTTGCGGAAGCACAACAGGCCGCCAGCGAGGCAGATCTGGATCTCGTTGAGATCGTACCGAATGCGGCGCCACCTGTGTGCCGCATTATGGATTACGGCAAGTTCCTGTTCGAAGAGAACAAGAAACGCCATGCGGCAAAGAAGAAGCAGAAGCAGGTTCAGGTTAAGGAAATCAAGTTTCGTCCAGGAACGGACATCGGAGACTATCAGGTCAAACTACGCAACCTGACACGTTTCCTCAATAACGGAGACCGGGTAAAGGTTACCTTGCGTTTTCGTGGGCGTGAAATGGCCCATCAGGGACTCGGCCTCAAGCTGTTGCAGCGGGTCGAGGAAGATCTGAAAGAAATCGGTAACGTTGAACAACGTCCGAGAATGGAAGGTCGTCTGATGGTCATGGTCGTGGCGCCCAAAAAGAACTAGTACCTCATTGTTTAATGGAGTACCCATCACGCTGCTGTCGGTCGGGCATTAGGCCGCCTGGATCGCCAGTCGAAAATGCGTGTTTCTAAATCTGGGGATGCACAGTCATTGATGCAAATCCCCATCAAATGCGGAGTTTTACCATGCCTAAGATGAAAACCAACCGTGGCGCCGCCAAGCGTTTCAAACGCACGGCGTCCGGCGGACTCAAGCGTAACCAGTCGCACCGCCGCCATATTCTTACCAAGAAGAGCACCAAGCGTAAGCGTAAGCTGCGTTCGCCGAACAGGGTTCATGATGCGGACGTGCGCATGATCAACCGTATGCTTCCGTATATTTAATCGACTGCTCAACTCACTGTCCAAGACAGAAGGTAAAGAATCATGGCAAGAATCAAACGTGGTGTGCAGGCGCGCGCCAAGCACAAAAAGGTTATTGCAAAGGCCAAGGGTTACAGCGGTCGGCGCAAGAATGTCTATCGCGTCGCGGTACAGGCCGTCACCAAGGCCGGTCAGTACGCCTACCGTGACCGTCGTCAGCGCAAGCGTCAGTTCCGTGCGCTGTGGATCGCCCGTATCAACGCCGCTGCACGTGAGTGTGGCCTGTCCTATAGCCGTATGATCGATGGCCTGAAGAAAGCCACCATCGAGATTGATCGCAAGGTGTTGGCCGACATGGCCGTGCACGATAAGGGCGGCTTCGCTCAGTTAGCCGAAAAAGCCAAAGCCAGCCTCGCAGCTTAAGGTTGGATCAACGAGACAGCCCCGAACACAGGCTGCGACGTTGAAGTTTTAGAGAGGGGAAAGGCCAACACCTTTCCCCTTTTCTCGTTTCAATCCGGGTGTTTGTCAGCCGTCCGGACGTGGGGAATGCAAGGTGCAGAACGATTTGCAGCAACAGTTAGATGAACTCGTCCAGCAGGCCGACGAGGCCGTGCGCAATGCCGAAGACCTGATCCAGCTGGATCAGGTGCGGGTGCGCTACCTGGGGAAAAAGGGCGAAGTGACGGCGCAGATGCAGTCGCTGGGCAAACTGCCTCACGAGGCGCGCCGTGAAGCGGGTAAAGTCATCAATACCACGAAACAAACCGTACAGCAGATGATCGAAGGCCGCCGCGAGATCCTTCAGCAGACGGCGCTGGTGGCCAAGCTCAACGCCGAGGCTATCGACGTCAGCCTGCCGGGTCGCGGCCAACAGTTGGGCGGGCTGCACCCCGTCACGCGAACCCTGCAGCGTATCGAAAACCTGTTCTTGCAGCTTGGCTTCGAGGTTGCTGAAGGGCCGGAGATCGAAGACGATTATCACAACTTCGAGGCGTTGAATATTCCCGAGTCGCACCCGGCGCGCGCCATGCACGACACCTTCTATTTCGATGCGCACACCGTACTGCGCACCCATACCTCGCCGGTACAGATCCGTGTCATGCAAGAACGTCAGCCACCACTGCGCATCATCGCCCCGGGCCGTGTCTATCGCTGCGATTCCGATCTGACTCATACGCCCATGTTTCATCAGGTCGAAGGTTTGTTAGTGGACGAGAATGTCACCTTTGCCGATCTCAAGGGCATTCTCGATGACTTCCTGCGTAACTTCTTCGAACAGGATCTGAAGGTGCGCTTCCGGCCGTCCTATTTCCCCTTCACCGAGCCTTCCGCCGAGGCGGACATCGCGTGTGTGATGTGCGCTGGCAAGGGCTGCCGTGTATGCAGCCACACCGGTTGGCTGGAGGTGCTGGGCTGCGGCATGGTACATCCAAAGGTCTTTGAGCACGTCGATATCGATAACGAAAAATACACCGGCTTTGCCTTTGGTATGGGTGTTGAACGACTGGCTATGTTGCGTTACGGGGTTAACGATCTGCGCCTGTTTTTTGAAAATGATCTGCGCTTTTTGCGACAATTTCGATAGGGTTTGTTGGTTCGCAAATGTACGTAAATAAACGCAAATAACGGACTTCAATGGCCTTGGTTTTTGGGCCGGAAAAAACAGCCATATTCGCGCTCATTTGCGGACTAAAACATGAAATGTTCCGGCTACGCCGGATCTGGGAAACATAAGAGATGAAGTTCAGTGAATATTGGCTCCGTGAATGGGTGAATCCGGACATTGGCAGCGACGAGCTGGCCCAACTGCTGACCCTGGCTGGACTGGAGGTAGAGGCCGTTGAGCCCGTTGCCGGCGAATTCACCAACACCATTGTTGGCCAAGTCACGGCCATTGCAGCGCATTCCGATGCCGACAAACTCAATGTCTGTGCTGTCGATGTGGGCCAGGATGAGCCCTTGCAGATTGTCTGTGGCGCCAGCAACGTCGTCGTGGGCATGAAGGCAGCGGTGGCCCTGGTCGGTGCCCGTCTACCGGGTGGCATGAAGATCAAAGAGGCCAAGTTGCGCGGCGTGCCGTCCTTCGGCATGTTGTGTTCCGAGGCCGAATTGGGCCTGGCCGAGAGCGCCGATGGCCTCATGGCCCTGCCGGCCGACGCCCCCGTGGGCACCGATATCCGTCAATACCTACACCTCGATGACAACACCTTCGAACTGGGCCTGACGCCCAACCGTGGCGACTGCCTGAGCATCGCCGGCGTAGCGCGTGAAGTCGGCGTGGTTGCCCGTACCGAGGTCACAGCCAAGCTTGTATCCGCGATAGAGGCGGCCGTGGAGACGACTTTTCCCTTGCAGGTTGAGGCGGGCGAAGATTGTCCTCGCTATGTGGGTCGCGTTATCGAAGGCATTGACCCGGCAGCGGTGACGCCCTTGTGGATGCAGGAAGCCCTGCGCCGCAGCGGCCTGCGCAGCCTGGGGCCGGTGGTCGATGTCACTAACTTCGTGCTGCTCGAACTGGGCCAGCCCATGCATGCCTTCGATCTCGACCGCCTCGACGGCGGGCTGAGTGTGCGTCATGCCACGGCCGGGGAGAAGATTACCCTGCTGGACGGACAGGAGATCGCTCTCGAGGTCGGTACCCTGGTTATCGCCGATGGGCGTGGTGCGCAGGCGCTGGCCGGCATCATGGGTGGACAGGGCTCTGCCGTCAGTGATGCAACGCGCAACATTTTTCTCGAAAGTGCCTTCTTCAATCCGCAGTGTGTGGCCGGGCGAGCCCGCGGCTACGGCCTGCACACGGATTCTTCGCACCGTTTCGAGCGTGGGGTCGACCCGCAGCTACAACGCATGGCGCTGGAGCGGGCTACGGCATTGCTGCTGAAGATTGTTGGTGGCCAGGCCGGCCCGGTGAGCGAGGTCGTACACGCCGAACACCTGCCGCAGCAGGCGGCCATACTGCTGCGTCGCCAGCGCATCCGCCGTATTCTCGGTGCTGAGGTGCCGGACACGGAAGTGGAGGATATCCTCAGCCGCCTGGGCATGACCCTGACAGCGGCGGAGGAGGGTTGGGACGTGCTGCCGCCCAGTTTTCGTTTCGATATGGAAATTGAGGTGGATCTGATCGAGGAGATTGCGCGCATCCACGGTTACGAATCGCTGCCTAGCAGTCGTCCGCAGGCCACCGCCATCATGCAGCCGCAGCCCGAGGGGCGGGTACCAGTGACACGCCTGCAGCAGATACTGGTCGACTGCGGCTATCAGGAGGCCATTACTTACAGCTTCGTCGAACCGGGCCTGCTCAAAGCGCTGGATCCCCATGCAAATCCTGTACGTCTTTCCAATCCTATCTCCGAAGACATGTCAGTGATGCGAACCAGCCTCTGGCCGGGCCTGGTCAAGACTCTTGCCTATAACCTCAATCGTCAGCAGAGCGGTGCCCGGTTATTCGAGATTGGCTTGAGGTTTGTTCGGCAAGGTAATGAATTGTCACAGGAAAAATGTGTTGCAGGGCTCATTTCTGGGCCGCTGTGTCCAGAGCAATGGGGTGAGCCTGCGCGCAGCGTCGATTTTTATGATCTCAAGGGTGATTTGGAAGCCTTGCTGGGTACCACAGGCGCGCTTGGCGACTTCCGCTTCGTGTCGGAATCGCATCCGGCACTGCACCCCGGGCAGTCGGCACGAATTCTCCGCGATGGTCAGGAAGTCGGCTGGATCGGCGCGATTCACCCCGCCATCGAGAAGGAAATTGGCATCAATCAGCGTGCCTTCGTGTTTGAACTGCACCTATCGTGCTTCGATCAAGCGGCGGTTCCGCACTTCACTCCGGTCTCTCGTTATCCCGCCATCCGTCGTGATCTGGCCCTGCTTATCGACCACGGAATTACGGCTGCAACGTTGGAGGAGGTGGTGTGGGAAAATGCCGATCTGACCCTAAAGAGCTTCCATCTGTTTGACGTCTATGAAGGCGAAGGTATTGATTCAGGAAGAAAAAGCATCGCATTCGGCTTGACGTTCCAAGATCAGTCGCGCACACTCATAGACGGTGATATCGACCGTGCCTTGTCACGGATATTGTCGGCGCTGACCGACAAGTTGGGCGCAACGCTGAGAGAATAATGAGAGATTAAGGTGTATGGCGTTAACCAAAGCGGACATGGCCGAAAGGCTCTATGAAGAACTGGGCCTCAATAAACGCGAGGCCAAGGAGATCGTCGAACTCTTCTTCGCGGAAATCAGGGATGCTCTGGAAACCGGGCAGCAAGTTAAGCTGTCGGGGTTTGGTAATTTTGATCTCCGTAGCAAAAATGAACGTCCCGGGCGCAATCCCAAGACGGGCGAGGAGATTCCCATCTCTGCCCGCCGTGTCGTGACGTTCAAACCTGGCCAAAAGCTTAAGGCCAGAGTAGAGGCCTATGCTGGAAGCCGCCAACAATAGTGAATTACCCACGATCCCCGGCAAGCGCTACTTTACCATTGGCGAAGTCAGTGAGCTGTGCGGGGTCAAGCCCCATGTATTACGTTACTGGGAGCAAGAGTTTCCCCAGCTGAAGCCCGTTAAGCGCCGCGGTAATCGTCGTTATTACCAGCGCCATGACGTGCTAATGATTCGTCAGATTCGCAGCCTGCTCTACGAACACGGCTTTACCATTGGTGGGGCGCGCCAGAAGCTGGAGGGTGGCGAGGCCAAAGAAGACGTCAATCACAGCAAACAGATCATCCGGCAGATGGCCTGTGAACTGGAAGATCTGCTCGAGCTTCTCAAGCGTTAATCCCACACAAAAAATCGTTTCCTATCTGAGTCTGGCTGCAGTAGAATACGCCGCTCTGAATCGCCGCAATGGTGATCCGATTTATTCGAAATGGCAGTTTCGGGGCGTAGCGCAGCCTGGTAGCGCACCTGCATGGGGTGCAGGTGGTCGGAGGTTCAAATCCTCTCGCCCCGACCATAAAATTCTAGGGCCTGCGTGTGATGCGTAGGCCTTTTTTATTGTCCGGGGTCGGATTTTCGATGGCCACAATAGCATGCCGGCTAACGCCTAAGTGAGCGACAACGCTGCTCATAAGGTGGCATTTCGTGCCAGCGGGAGCATGGGGTGTGCGGCCGAGCCAGGTCGATTATT
>VAPF01006483.1_pt1 | contig 14609 bp, 11 predicted proteins | sample 3393931 | NCBI WGS metagenome assembly VAPF01 (sample SAMN08290437, study PRJNA428436) | hydrothermal vent metagenome | isolation source: Deep-sea hydrothermal vent chimney | place: Atlantic Ocean: South-mid Altantic Ridge | depth 2773 m m | reverse complement strand
GTGCAAGGGATTATTTGGGACAGTCAGGCTTGCTGGAGGTCTGTACGCAATGGTGAGTTCTCCAGGTATGCATTCCCACGCAGGAGCGTGGGAACGAGAAGAGAAGAATCTGACTCCAGCCTGCAAGGATCCCTCGTTCCCACGCTCCCGCGTCCCTCGTTCCCACGCTCCCGCGTGGGAACGCATACGGAAGCAAATGATGCCGGCTGATATAAATAGTTACAAGACCGTTAACTAAGAAAAGACACCATCGTACCCCTTGATGAACTTTTATAAAAAAGACCATAAGGAGAAATCATGAAACGTCGTCCACTCATTGCCGGTAACTGGAAGATGCATCTCGATTCCGTCAAGGCCCGCCAGCTTGCCCAAGACCTGATCCCGGCCGCCGCGGCCAGCATCAGTAGTTGCGATGTAATGATCGCCCCTTCCCCCACCCTGCTGCCAGTGGTGGCAAAAGCGCTTAAAGACAGCGTCATAATTTTAGGGGCACAGAATGTCTGCTGGGCGGCCCAAGGTGCCTTCACGGGTGAAACATCGCCAGCCATGCTGTTAGAGTTAGGCTGCCAGATGGCCATCATCGGCCATTCTGAACGGCGGCATATCTTCGCTGAAGACGACAGACTTATCAACAAACGCCTGTCAGGGGCTCTTGAACATGGGCTTATCCCGGTACTGTGCCTGGGCGAAATGCTTGAAGCCCGGCAGCAAGGCCAGACATTCAAGGTCTTAGAGGGACAACTTCGCAACGCTCTGATCAATATCAGTGTAACAAATTCAGACAAATTGATTATTGCTTATGAGCCAGTATGGGCCATTGGAACGGGCCAGACAGCCACCACGGAGCAGGCCCAGGAAGTTCACGTTTTCCTGCGGCAGCTCATAGCTGATATTTTTGACAAAACTATTGCCAGCGGTATAAGAATACTGTATGGTGGCAGCGTTAAACCGGAGACGATGGAAACATTGATGTCCCAAAACGATATCGACGGTGTATTGGTTGGCGGTGCTGCCCTTGATGCTGAGTCCTTCTCCAAAATCATTAATTTTTCATAACCACCTGCAATCGTTAATATAAATTGATTACCCTAATTACCATTACCCATATAGTTGTTTGCGTTTTTCTGGTTGGCATTGTTCTTTTGCAACATGGCAAAGGCGCCGACATGGGAGCCTCCTTCGGCGGCGGCTCCAGCCAGACAGTTTTTGGTTCCGATGGCCCTCTGCCCCTGCTTAACAAGGTTACCACAAGCGGCGCTATTATTTTTATGATTACCTCGTTAATATTGGCTTACCATTCAGCTCATTTGAATAAAGGCTCGGTGATGAAGGCTGTGCATATCGCGCCCATATCAATGCCTGCGACCAGCAAGGCGCCGATTGAGGTGCCAATCCCCAAGGCTCAATCAGGTGAAAACAACAACGTCAACCCCTTCACGGCAAATAAGGCCCAGGAAAAAGCAGTAACTCACGAGGCTGAATCAAGCCCCTCTACACCAACCGCCTTACCGGCTCAGGATGCCAAGAAGATTCTGCAGGATAAAAACAAATAATTCGTTACATTATAAGCTTTGCCGAAGTGGTGGAACTGGTAGACACGCTATCTTGAGGGGGTAGTGGGCGACGCCTGTGCGGGTTCGAATCCCGCCTTCGGCACCATTTGTAAAAAAGCCGGGAATCGCAGAAAAACTGCGGCCTCCGGCTTTTTTTTTTTTGCTTTTGTCTTTTCCCTGTCTTCACCAACCTCTGCCTGGAGTTGGCTGATGGACTGCAATAGCCGTGGATATATTCCCGGCCCTCCTGCCTTGGCAAACAGATCCTCGATACCATGGTAGAGTAGCGACTGGGCCTCGTCTATCGTGTTCCAACCTCGAATGTTTTCAGCTCGATAATTCTCTGCAAGATGACGTAAGAGTCGTATTTGGAGAGGGGCTCAACATTCATTTTCCAAATACATTTTACGGTTATGGATCGTAAAACTCGTATTCCGGTTTGAGAATTCTCATAAAATACGACGAGATGATTATTTTGGGCGGTGACATGCACAGCAACAAATTGAGCATTTTGGTTAAATATTTGACAAAAGGCATATCGATTCGTCAACAACTCCCCCTGGATTTCTTTTCACAGCATCTTCAAGATAAACCTTTGTATTGGCAAAGCTTGCCATAAGTGATATATTTTCAATAAGGTGGCCTTTATTCTCTCCATGCTGATTAAAGGAATTGGCGAGGACGGAATAATAGTTAGCCACCAAGGGCGGACTGGTGCGTAAAGATAAAGGCGGCCTGCGAGAACTCTACCCCCTGTTGGCCCACGCCTATATCCGGAAATTCAACAGGGGCTATCGTGACCGGTTTCAGGAACTGCATTTTATTCAGCAATCTTTTCTGTTCACCATGTATCTGCTCTGGAAATATGGCCAACAAATGGCGGCCTGCCGTTTTTTACAGCGACAATTTTCTCAGAGCATTCTCCATGATTATCCAGGAAGTTGAGCCAACGATATACGAATCACCGTAAGAAACGCTCAAGCGTTATTATATCGTACGGGCATACAGATATTTGCCGGGTTCTTTGGCATAGCCAATCTTAAACAGATTTCAGAAGGGCCAATCAATCGTGAACATCGGGTACGCACAAGCAGCCTGTTGAAAAATGTTGTTCATTTCCAAGTGGCCTGATGCCTGAGAAGAAAAAACGCCGTGGCCGTGATGAACTTGATGATGAATTCATCAGGGACAAAGTGACCCGTATTTTCTCAAAATATCCCGTAGATCTTAATCCCCTCCAGATCTAAGCGGCTCTTTTTGCCCTCCGTTCTCCACTTTCAAAAGGAGTTATTCTTGCGAATGAAGTTGGTCTCGATATGGTTCAAACAGGTCAACGGTTATTGGCAAAAAAGCATTAATTACAGTTTGTTAGAGCAACCCCGAAGCTTGAGTAATGATATTATACACTGGGTAACTTTTTGTCCATATATAGCCTGCCGCACCTAAGGTAGAATTGACTTGAGGAGAACTTATTAATGTTCCGCTTCATCCACACCGCAGACATCCACCTCGACAGCCCGTTAAAGGGGCTTGAGATCCATGAGGATGCTCCCGTTGAAGAGATTCGTGGGGCGACAAGACGGGCTTTTGAAAACCTTATTGAGCTGGCCATTGAGGAAGAGGTCGATTTTCTCCTGATCGCCGGAGATCTTTATGACGGTGACTGGAAGGATTACAATACCGGCCTCTTTTTCGCCGGACAAATGGGGCGCTTAGAAAAGGCCGGGATCAAGGTTTTCATTGTTTCCGGTAATCACGATGCAGCCAGTCAAATAACCAAGACCATGCCTCTGCCGGGCAATGTAACCCGCTTTTCTCCCAAGAGACCCCAGTCTGTAATACTTGATGACCTTGGGGTCATTATCCACGGACAGAGCTACTCAACCAGAGCAGTAACTGATAATCTGTCCTTGCAGTATCCCCCGCACAATACCAATTACTTTAATATAGGAATACTTCATACTTCCCTGACCGGTAGGGCCGGACATGAGGATTATGCCCCCTGTACCCTGAATGACCTGCAAGCCAAGGGTTATGATTACTGGGCACTCGGGCATATCCACCAGCGGGAAGTTGTTTCTGAAGATCCCATGATCCTCTTCCCCGGTAATATCCAGGGCAGGCACATCAGAGAAACCGGAACCAAGGGGGTAACCCTGGTCACGGTGGAAGAAGGCCGCATCGTTAAAATTGAAGAACGTGAACTTGATGTGCTGCGCTGGTCTGTCTGTAATGTTGATCTGTCCGAATGTGAAACCAAAGAGGCGGTGTATGAGCATGTTCGTTCTGCCATGGAGAAAGAGCAAAGCCTGGCAGAGGCTAAAATTCTGGCGCTTCGATTACGGCTGTCAGGAAACTGCCCCCTGCATGCTGATCTGCATGCCCGCTCGATTCATTGGACTGAAGAGTTCCGTGGTATTGCCGCCAGTATAGGGAATGTCTGGCTTGAAAAGGTGAGATTCAGAACAAACCGCAAAATCTGTCTGGAAGAAATAGTTGGTGAAGATACGCCCTTGTCCGGTCTGTTGCAGACAATTGAAAAAATTGAATTCGGTGATGATGCGCTTACTGCTTTGGTACCGGATCTCGCCACTTTAAAAACCAAATTACCGGCAGAGTTGGTGGATGATGATTTTTTACTGGAAAGCCCACCGGGGCAAATGGCTGATCTCCGTGAAGAGGTTAGGGAACTTCTGATCGCCAAAATGATTCAACATGGGGGAGAGGCATGAGACTCAAACGCCTGGATCTAAAGGCCTTCGGTCACTTCACCGACCGCACTCTTGATTTCGACTCCCGGAAGCCTGGCCTCCATATCATATTTGGCCCTAACGAAGCGGGGAAAAGCAGCTCGCTTCGGGCATTAAAAGCTCTTTTATATGGTTTTCCCGAACGTACCCATGATAATTTTCAGCATGCCAACAACCAGCTTCTGGTCGGTGGCTCGATTGAAGGAGCTGATGGGCAAGAACTCACTTTTTTCCGTCGTAAAAAAAGAAAGGCCGACCTTCTGGATATTGATGGGAATCCTATGGATCATGGCGTTCTTACCTCCTTTTTGCATGGTATTGAACCGACTCTTTTTGAATCTCTCTACGGAATAGACCATAAAACCCTGGTGGACGGAGGTGAGGATATCCTGGCTCAGAAAGGCGAAGTGGGCCAGGCTCTGTTTGCCGCCGGGGCTGGTATCTCTTCCATGAGGAGAATCCTGGATGCCCTTGATGCGGAGGCAGATGATCTTTTCAGGGCGCGGGGCGCCAAACAACAGATCAACCTGGCCGTTAAAGAATATAAAGAACTGAAAAAAATCATCAGAGAGAAAAGCCTTCTTCCCAGCAAGTGGAAAGAACATCAGAAACGTTTAAGAGAAGCAGAAGTTGCACAGGATGCTCTGGAGAAAGAGAGCCGGGAGAAGAGTGCTGAAGTGCAGCGGCTTGACCGGTTGAGCAAGGCCATCCCTGAATTAGCAGGGCTCAAAAATCTACAGAAACAATTACACGATCTTGGTGACGTGGTAGTACTACCGCCGGAGTTTTCGGAGCAACTTCGGCAAGTAGAGCAGAACATCCGTGAAAACAAACTACAGCTCGACAAAGATAGCGATCGACTAAAAAAGCTGCATGAAAAAAGAGATGGCGTATCTCTGAACCAGCTGCTACTTGATCATGCGGAAACAATTGAGGATCTGCATCAAAGACTTGGTGCGTATCGCAAGGGCCAAAAGGATCGAGATAAATTGGATGGTATGAGAATCGCACATCGAAAAGATGCCGGTACCCTTATCGAAGAGATACGACCTGAACTGAAACTTGAAGATGCGGATTCTCTGCGGCCTGTTCTCAACAAGAAAAGAACCATTCAAAACTTGAGTTCCCAGCATGAAAGCCTGAGCCAGCGAGTATCACAGGCAAACAAACAAAGAGAAGCGGCGGAAAACAAACTTAAGAAAATCGGCGAGTTACTCTCCAAACTGCCAGCCATTAGAAAGAGTGGTGGTTTGGCACATGAATTTAAACTGGCCCAGAGACTGGGTGAAATTGACCAGCAGATCAAAGGAGTTGCACGGGAATTCGATACTGGAAAACAAAACTGCCAGGCAGAGCTTGATCGACTTGGGTTATGGAGCGGTGATCTGAATGAATTATTAAAGTTGATTTTACCTCTGCAGGAAACGGTGAGACGTTTTGAGACAGATTTCAGCGAAATCGCCAAAGAGCGGGAGCAACTCAAAAAAGATCTTCAACAGGCTAAAGCAGAGTTAAAGAGTGCCAAGATTGAGAACGATGAAATAATATATGGAGGTGAGGTTCCTACCGAAGTTGACCTGGAGGAATCTCGGAAAAAGCGGCAGGCTGGTTGGCATCTTTTGCGCCGCCGATGGATTGGCGGCGAGGATATCTCTATCGAAGCCAAGGAATATAATCATGGCCAGGAGCTACCGGAGGTCTATGAGGCGCATGTTAAACAGGCGGATCATATTGCTGACCGGCTGCGACGAGAGGCTGAACGGGTTGCGAAGTCGGCATCGTTGCGGGCCAGGATTGAGAGCATTGAGACGACAATTCAGGAAATCATTCTGCTTAAACAGAAATTAACAGAGAAAGAAAATAATCTTGTTACCAGATGGTGGGCCGTATGGCAGCCTGTCAAGATCGAGCCATTATCACCAAAGGAAATGTTTGCCTGGTTAACTGATATTGACACCTTGCGGTTCAAGGTAACGGATACCTTAGCTAAAGAAGGTGAATTGAAAGCAAAGGATACCTCACGGCAAAAATATCGCAAGGCCCTACTGGAAGAGCTGCAAGTATTGGGTGAAAGTGTGGATCATCTCTCCGGCGCGGAACTTGCCCCGGTTTTGATTCTTGCTGAAGCGGTTTTGGAAGATATTGCCCGGTGTAAATCCGAGCGGGAGAAACTTCACGACAAACAGACGCAAGTGCAATCTGAACTTGATCAAGCCATAAAAGAGCAGAACGATGCGGGGGCTGCCAGAATCGATTGGCAGATAAAGTGGGATAAGGCCCTGGTTGGCTTGGAGCTTAAAGAGCAAATATCGCCCAGTGAAGCGTTGGACCTTCTTGAAACTATTAGCGCCTGTTTCGATAAGCTCGCAAAGGCAAAGGAGCTGCAAAGCCGTATCGATGGCATTGACCGTGATGTCGATAAATTTACGAGTGATGTGCAAATCATGTTAAAACAAACATCTCCTGATCTAAAGAAACTATCCCCTGACCAGTCCGTAATAAAGCTCCATTCCCGACTTGGTAAGGCCAGGCAGGATAGTGAACTCCTGAAGACGAATAATGCAGAAGTAGAGGCGCTGACCGCTGAAATAGAGGATGCCGAAAAAACTCAACAAAGCCTCAATGAACAAATGGTAGAGTTGCTTGCGGCGGCAAAATGTGACAAGACCGTAGATCTTCCCTTGGTTATCAGTAAGTTTAACGAGCATCAACGATTGCAGGAGAAAATATCCGAGGCAGAGTCTTCCCTGGCAAAGATGAGTGAAGGGATCTCGCTTGAGGAAATTAAACATCAGGCTGTTGAAGTGAATGTGGACGAACTGCCGGGGCAGATCATATCTCTTAAACGGCAGATCGACGAAGAACTCTATCCAAAAATCAAAAATGCCTCAGAAATTATTGGTGAAGAGAATAGAGAACTGCAACTTATGGATGGCAGTACCCAGGCAGCAGAGGCAGCAGAAAAAATGGAACAGGTCGCTGCCAGAATAAGACGCCTGGTTGATCAATACACCAGGATCAAGCTGGCTACCGTAGTGTTGAATAATGAGATAGAACGATACCGTGAAGAGCATCAGGATCCCGTGTTAAAAATAGCATCCAGGTATTTTTCAAAGCTGACTATTGGCTCTTTTAGCGGATTGCGGGCGGATATTGCCGATAATGGTAATCCCATCCTCGTGGGTGTACGCCCGGATGACTCCAGACTGACAATTGATGGTATGAGTTCCGGTACTTGTGATCAGCTCTATCTGGCATTACGGTTGGCGACTCTGGAATGGCGGCTTGAGAGTAGCGAGCCAATGCCGTTCATTGTCGATGATATCCTGATTAACTTTGATGACGAGCGCTCCCAAGCAACCCTCACTGCTTTAGCTGACTTATCAGAGAAGATCCAAGTGATTCTCTTTACCCACCACAGCCAAATAATAGAAACAGCCAAGGAGGTTAAAGTTGGTGAAATACATGTGCATGAACTTTAGAACTTTAGAATTAATTTTGAACACACCTGCAGGAAATGGGTAATATTGCCAACCACACTTGATCAATATGTTAGATAAATTTCAGTAGCCCCCACCTGCACCATCTGTAAGTACAGCGATTTCTAAAAAGCTCCACTAAACCCGCAACCTGTAAAGGCTATCAGGCGCCCATTCTATCAACATCCCGTTTTTGTTCGTCCTCACGCAGACTCAGCCAGAGTTTATGGGCCAGTTGAGGGCCAATTCCAGGAATGGCGGCCAATTCCTCCCGGCTGGCCGCCTTTAAACGCTGTAAACTGCCCATGGACTTGAGCAGGGCCTCTTTTCTAACCTTACCCACCCCGGCAATAGCATCTAAAGGCGAGGACATGGCTTCCTTAAGCCGCCACTTACGATGAAAGGTAATTCCAAAACGATGCGCTTCATCCCTGATCCGCATTAAAAGGAACAAGACGGGCGAATTTTGAGCTATCTTCAAGGGATTTTTGCGGCCCGGCCGAAATATTTTTTCCCCTTCATCGTGGTGTTCCTTGGCAATACCAGCCAGTTCCACCTCCCTTTTTAGATTTAGAGCGGCAAGCACCGCCCTGGCCGCATTAAGCTGCCCTTTTCCGCCGTCCACGAGGAGCAGATCCGGTAGATATCCCTCGGCCGCCGCCCGTTTCAGATGGCGGGTTATAACCTCGGCCATTGAGGCGTAATCATCCGGTCTCTCGGCCGGGCGCTCTAATTTATAGTGGCGGTAGCGGGTGCCTTCCTTCTCGCCCTGCCAAAAATTCACCACCGCCCCCACGGTCTGCCGACCACCTATATTAGAGATATCCATACAGGTTATCCGCTCCGGTATCCGTGAGAGGGCAAGCCTCTTCTGCGTTGCCAATCCCAGATTCTGCCAGGCATCCTTGACCATGTCCTGCTCCACAAAAACGCGGGCGGCATTTTTCTCCGCCATGACCAGCAACTGCTTAAGCCCCCCCCGCCTGGGCAACTTAAAGGCCACCGCCCCGCGCCGCTCTTCAACAAGCCATTCTTGCAAAACTCTGCTCCCCGCAGGCTGCCAGGGCAAAAGAATCTCCGCCGGCACCGGATGCTCTGCATAAAAGCGGGCAATAACCTCGGCCAGCAGTTCCTCGTCATCCTCCCCCGGCTGGGCAATAAAATAACTGTGATGACCATTTAACACCCCGTCCCGCACCAGTAGAATGGCCAGGGCGGCAGCTCCATCACGGCGGACAAGGGCAAAAATATCTTCATCACGATGATGCCCGGCGGCAATGACCTGCCGTTCCATGGTCTTCCCCAGAGCAGCGATCTGATCCCTTAGTCCGGCGGCCCGTTCAAATTCCAGATTAACCGCCGCCGCCTCCATATCATGACGCAGGCGCTTTATCAGCTCCTGGTTGCGGCCGCCCAGGGCCAAAAGCACATTACTAACCACGTCGAGATACTCCTTACCGCCTGTCCTGCCAAGGCAGGGAGCCAGACAGCTGCGCATCTGGTAATTCAGGCACGGCCTCGTCCGCGGCCGCAAATGCCGGCCTTTGCAGCGCCGCAAGGGGAAAAAGCGGTTTAAAAGCCGAATGGTCTCCCACATGGCCGAGACCGAAGAGAAGGGGCCGAAATACCGGGCCTTATCCCGTATCCGGCGGCGCACCACCAGCAGCCGGGGCCACTCCTCATCCACCGTCACCTTAATAAAGGGATAGTTTTTATCGTCCCGCAAGATGATATTATATTTTGGCTTATGGCGTTTAATCAAAGAGGCCTCTAAAATCAGGGCCTCCTTCTCTGTTGCCGTGACGATGGTCTCAATATGTCTGGCATGGGCCAGCATCACCCCGGTCTTTGTCCCCATTTCACCAAGCCAGCGGAGGTAGGACGATAATCGACGTCTGAGATCACGGGCCTTACCGACGTAAATCGCCCTGCCCTCCCCGTCCTTCATCATGTAGATCCCGGCCTCATGTGGCAACCCGGCAATAAAGGATTTGTTTAAAGGCTGTTCGTATTTTTGGATTTTTATCATTTAATTAAATAGTTAACTACCTTCAAGACCAAAAAGCCAAAATTTTCTTGACTATCTTTGAGACGAAGGCTATAGGTGTATTTGTAATTATGAATAGTCATTCATTGTTATAAACACATCTACAATCATCACATTTTCGTATTCATTATCTCTCATGGAGATAAGTTGTATCCTGAAGCAAAGTAATTTTTTAATTACTGCTGATTTATCATGGAAGCCACGGGTATGGTAATCGTCTTGTGAAACATGAAGACGTTCCAGACCGTATTATATACCATATAATTTAAGGAGAACACAAATGGCGAGAATTTCAGATGAAAGAGCGGCACGATGGGGTTACTCCGGGGTTGCCGCCCTGCGCAATTCAAAAAAGCAGTTAGCATTTATGGTTATCCTGGTGATGATTGCCCTATGGGGCTATGCGGTGGGTATGCATGGCAAGATTGTAGGATATCGCGATGTATATTCGGTTACCCGTGAAATTCCATGGGGAATGCTGATCGCCGGGTATATTTTCTGTGTTGTTACCTCCACCGGCCTATGCTTAGTCTCCTGTGTGGGCCATGTCTTCGGTTATGAACCATATATGCCAATAGCCAAACGCTCCGTATTTCTGGCCATTGTCTTTATGCTCTGCGGCTTCTCAATCATCTTTTTTGATATTGAAAATCCTTTCCGAATGGCTATCTGGAATGTAATATCGCCTAATTTCGCCTCCAATATGTGGTGGATGGGAACCCTCTACGGCCTGTACCTGGTAGCCTTATGCGTGGAGTATTACTTCCTGCTGGAACAAAACCATAGTTTCTCAAGATTTGCCGGATTCATGGGAGTTCTCTTCGGCGTCGCGGCCCATAGTAACCTGGGCGGCATCTTCGGTATGCTGTATGGCCGCCAGGAATGGTATGGCCCTTATATGCCAATCTACTTTATCGTTTCAGCCATGATGTCCGGCGGCGCCGCGATTATTTTCTTTACCTGCCTGGCCCGCCTGATTAACCCTGAAATTTTAGATCAAAAGCAGGAAAGGGCGATCAACGCAGTACGCCAGTTGACCATCATGCTGATCTGTGTCATCATCTTTTTTACGATCTGGAAAGTTCTGTGCGGTATCGTCGTTCCCGAAAAATACATAGCCATTCACGCCTTCCTCATCGGCAGATACGCGCCACTTTTTTGGATCGGAGAAGTAGCTCTGGGCTTTCTTATTCCCTTGGTTTTCTTTATTATTTCAAAAGGAGTCAACTACAAGCTGATGTTCTGGGGCAGCGGCCTGATGGTAATCGGTATCTTCTTCATGAGGTACAACCTGGTACTTGAGGGTGAAGTTGTACCTGGTTTCGCTGGCCTTCATGTTCTGGAGTATCCATCTGTACTTAATTATACCCCTTCATTCCATGAATTAGCCATAGTTATAGCAGGCGTAAGTATGACTATCTTCGGCTTTATGTTTGGCGAGAAAGTGTTCAACGGCCATCAATTCCAGAAACATGAGGTTGTTCCGGCCGGTGCCTTTATCTGTCCTGGTTGCGGCGGTATCCATTATCTGAAAGAAGGAGAGACTCATGACGAGGCTGAACGCCGTCATCATACGCTCAGTTTCAGGGAGTCAAAATAAAATAACCGTAATGGGTTAACTGCAATTGTTACATGGACATAACAAGGAGCTTTAGATATGGATTTTAATAAGATAGACCTGGATAATTTAAAGGAAGAAAGCCTGGATAATGTATCCGGCCTGGAGCGCAGGAATTTCTTAAAAATGGGGTTGATGATTACCGGCCTCTTTGCCGGCGGCAAGATACTGTCAGTGGTATCAAAAGTCGACGAGGTATTCGCCTCCACGGTTAATTTTGCCGAACAATATCCCTACAAACCACATTACAGCATGGTAATCAGAGAAGGGTTATGTATTGATTGCCAGCGTTGTATGGTGGCCTGCCACAAGACTAATAACGTCCCTGAATATGGCTGGCGTACGAGAATTCTAGAGAAAATAACTCCGGATGCCATCGGCAGAAAAAGAGGATTTATGCCCATCCTCTGCAATCAGTGCAATAATCCACCCTGTGTGCGGGCCTGCCCGACCAAGGCCTCCTACAAAGATCAGCGTACCGGCATTGTCAGGATAGAGAGTAAAAAATGTATTGGCTGCAAGGCCTGCATGCTGGCCTGCCCTTACGACGCCCGTTATTTTAATGAGGAAAAACATGCGGTTGACAAATGTGATTTCTGCTACGAAAGTCGTTTATCCAAGGGTAAAAAGCTAACCGCCTGTGCCGCCGTCTGCCCCACGGGAGCCCGAATTTTTGGTGACATATCTGACCCGAATAATGTAGTTTACAAAATGGTTCATCAGATAGAAAGAGAAGTCTGGGTTCTGCGTCCGGCGGTAGGCACTAAACCAAATGTCTTTTATATGAAGGCAACTAATCCCTCACCGTGGTCCTTAAGACGGCAGCCGGATATCAGATAAAATTAATTAGAATTGGCTTTTTATTTTTAATAGAAGACGGGCTCGTAAAAATTCATGGGCAACAAGTCCAGTTCAAATGTTTTTTTACGGGCCAGTCCCAAAATTTGGTGGATATAATGAAAAAATTGTTATTTCTCTTATTTGCTTGTTCGATATTAATTGTGATAACCGGCGTTTCAGTATACGCCGAGGATCTGGCCGACATAAAAGCCGACTTAGCCGATATGACCAATGGCGGCGATATCGTTTATACCAAACCGGTTAAGGCGGTTATTTTCAGTCACAAGGCCCATGTTCTGCGTCTCGGCCTCCAATGTGGATGGTGCCATGACAAAACATTCCAGATGGAAGCAGGGGCCATGGAAAGGGATCACAGCGTGGGAATGGCGAGTCTCTGTAATGATAAATACTGCGGAACCTGCCATAATGGCGATATATCTTTTTCAACCACCACTCAGTGCGCACGTTGCCATATCGGGGTTAAAGGATACAACCGGCTGGTCAAGGCCGGCACAATTGAAAAAGTCGAAAAGGCCCAGGAAAATCCTCTGGAAACCAATATAAAAAAATCCAAATAACCTGGCAGGAAGATAAGATATTTTAATTAAGTTATACGCTTAGGAGAAAAATTATGAACAAAGAGGACGGGGCAAAAAAAATAGCCCAGACTGCCGTAATGGTGTTTGTTGTCGTCTTAGCACTTTGCCTGCCGGGAGGAAATGGCATGACGGCCCAGGCAGCTTCCGGCGCCAAACACGTAGTAAACAGCGAATCCGCCGCCGCGAGGGTCAGAGCTGAAGCGGCCAAAGCATTATTAGAGGCTCAAAATGCCATGGATAAGGCTGACGAGATGATGCGAATGGCCCAGAAGCAAAAAGAAAGATCCATGTCAAAGGAAAAAGATGCCTTTCAAAAGATGGTAGCCGCCGGCTACTATCCCTCGGATATAACCTTAACGGCCCAGAATGGCCGGGTTCACGCCGTTTTCAGTCATAGAAAGCATCTCCTGCGAGAGCATCTTAAATGTACTGAATGTCATCCCAAAATTTTCATAATGAATACTTCAAGAGAGAAAAAGAAGAAGGGATTCACAATGGCTAATATGAGGAAGGGGCTATACTGCGGATACTGCCATAATGGCAAAAGAGCCTTCAGCGTCGCTGATCTTGCCATGTGTAAGCGCTGCCATCCGAAACAATTATAGCAGCACCAGCCCGCCAAGAATCAATTAAACTCAGCGGCCTTACAAAAGATAACCGGGCTCTTTATACTAAGAGTTCGGTTATCTTTTTGGTTTCAACCTCAAACACAGCCTTTTAAAAAAGGGGGCCTGGAGCGGCAGAATATTTAAATCCGGCACTGCTGCTGGACACATATAGTAGGCCGCATTAATGCTCATCCCCTCCCTGATGGCAAAACCAAATTTTTGATAGCATCCCAACCCCTGGTTGGTAATATCAGAGGCCACAATCATAAACCTTTTGGATTTTTTACCGGCCTGCCTGTCCTTCCCTATCAAACAGACAGCGAGGTTAATCAGTACTCCGCCTATCCCTCGTTTGCGGTACTTCTTCTTGACCTCAATGCCATGACCTGGAGTGTTGACAAAAGATGGATGCGAGTTAACAGCCGTATCATTAACAATTGAGTATTTCCCTCTGCCCTCATCCTTCAGGGTAATAAACCCCATGGCCTCTTTCTTATTGGTAATAATAAGATCAAAAAACCCATGCGGCCTGGAGAATACCACCTGAAATTTCTCACCGTAATTCGTAGAGAAAAAGCCCCTTCCCCTCTTCCAGAGCTGGTCAATTATCAAGTCCTTATCCTCTATTTTTAATTCAGATAGTATCATCGTAACTTGTCGAGCCGAATTGCGGAGTTGATGGTAGTTTACAGACCTACTTGAATAGTTAACTGCCGTCAACTACAAAAAAACACTTAACAAAAAAAATTAGCTGTATTGTCGGATAGTTATCTAAAATTTTACATTTTTTTTCTTTTGCAGATTGTACTTTAAGGAAAAATGTTTTATACATTCCATCGTTTTTGCGTTGTGAGAAAGTATCGAGGTATTAAGTTTTTGGTAATTAAGCATTTCAATGAAATGTGAAAAATCAGAGGAGTAATGATGTCTAAAGAAGAAGCAAGCGAGCGGGGTCCCTGGGCACATATAATAAGAGGCATGTGGCGTTCACCACTTGGTCTGATCGGTGTTATGCTGACTACAGTCTCTGCAACCTTAATGGTCTTAGGCCTTGTTGTTGAGATATTCGGGTTGACCAACAATGTATATGTTTCGATATTTGCCTTCATGATACT
>VAPF01029503.1_pt1 | contig 14618 bp, 13 predicted proteins | sample 3393931 | NCBI WGS metagenome assembly VAPF01 (sample SAMN08290437, study PRJNA428436) | hydrothermal vent metagenome | isolation source: Deep-sea hydrothermal vent chimney | place: Atlantic Ocean: South-mid Altantic Ridge | depth 2773 m m | reverse complement strand
CTGGTGCTGGGTGTGACAAAGATCTTTGTTGGCTTCGTCGGCAATTCGCAGGCACTGATCGCCGATGGCGTGCATTCGCTGTCGGATCTGGCCACCGACATCATCGTGCTGTTCGCCATGAAGCACGGCTCGCGCGCTGCCGACGAGGAGCACCCCTATGGCCATGGCCGCATCGAGACCCTGGCCACGGTGGTGCTGGGCGTCGCCCTGCTGGCAGTGGCCATCGGCATCGCTTATGACGCCAGCTTGCGCCTGCTCAACCCCGAACTGCTGCCCCAGCCCGGCTGGCTGGCGCTGAGCGTGGCGACCATCTCCATCGCCGCCAAAGAGGCCATCTATCACTACACCCTGCGCGTCGCCAACCGCCTCAACAGCCAGCTGCTGCGCGCCAACGCCTGGCACAGCCGCAGCGACGCCATTTCCTCGCTGGTGGTGGTCATCGGCGTCATCGGCGCCATGAATGGCGTGGTCTGGTTCGATGCCGTGGCCGCCATCGCCGTCGGCGCCATGGTCGGCAAGATCGGTATCGGTCTGGCCTGGCACAGCTCACAGGAACTCATCGATCGCGCCATGGAGCCCGAACAGGTGACAAATATCCGCACCGCCATCCTCTCCGTGAACGGTGTCAAGGCTCTGCACATGCTGCGTACCCGGCGCATGGCCAATGACGGTCTGGTGGACGTACACATCCTCGTCGAGCCGAAAAGCAGTGTCTCTGAGGGCCACCTGATCAGCGAGCGGGTACGCCAGGCAGTGATGGAGAAAGTGGACGGCATCACCGAGGTCATGGTACACATCGACCCCGAGGACGATGAAGTCAGCGCCCCCAGCCATGGTCTGCCCATGCGTGACGAGGTATTGACGCTGCTACGGCAGCGTTGGCAAGACATCGAAGAGGCGTCCAACATCGAGCACGTCCGCCTGCATTACCTGGACGGTAAAATCCATGTCGAGGTATCATTGCCACTGGAAAAAATGCGGGATATTGCTCAGGCTCGGGCTCTTGCACAGCAGCTGGTTCGCCTTGCTGAAGAGGAAGACAACATCGCGGATATCCAGGTCAGCTTTTATTAAGCACCACCGGAAAGGATCATTGCCAGCCACAAAGCGCACAGAAATAGTGCAGAGTGGCTGCCTTATTTGCACCAAGCCGACGCAACCTGGTCACTAATAAAACCGTGTATTACTGGAACTCGTTGATTAATCAATAAATTCAGCGAATGGCATATTTTCTGCTGAGGCTCTTGCAAAACTATTTCACAATAACGAAGAATCAATAGCCGACGACAACAGGCGGCACCACAAGCCATTGATTTATCGTGCTTTTTCAAGCTTCACAAGAGCCTCTGTTGTTAGATTTTTTCGATATCTTATAAAAGGTGAAGTTTTTTATGAAAAAAATATTGGTGATACTTTTATCTGTGTTATCAATATCTTGTTCGGCTCCCGCGGAGATGGATAGAGACGATTTCTATGAAAAAAATTCAAAACAATTAGATATAGTGTTGGAGGAAGTTAGCAAAAATCTATCAAGCCCAAGTGACGGTACAGAAGTGTGGTTTCCGTTATTCATGAAAACAAAGGTATCGCTGGGCATTAGTTCGCTAATACATACCCCTGATGGGTTGTTGATTAAAACGGGTGAATCAAAGATATCGTTTATTCGTGAAAAGTCAGAGGAAATGTTTTTTGTTGGTAAAGGACTGAGCTTACTGGAAGTATATTCAGACATATTTACGATGAACATGAATGAAATTCTAAAAAAATACGCCGCAGAAAAAATATCAAAATATGGAATATTCGATTTCAAAATCGCACTCTCTATTCCAGGCTATGAGGAAAAAGGATACTTCCAGAGTGATGAATTTTGGGTGTATTTCCTTATTGGCAAAGAAACATCAGAGGCATTCATTCTAAATAAAAATTTTCCAGGAGACGCGATACGTATTGGCGCTCAGGGCTTGGATCCTAAAAAATTTAAACATCTGTTAACTAATATTTCAAATATCAATTAAGAGTAAATATCGAGAATAAATATATGGAACCTATATCTGAGGAAGAAAAGCAAGAATTGAGAGCGATCTTGTCTTCTTTTTATGGTAACGGAGCGCTTAGCTGGAGGATGACGAAGCGTTCATTCGAATTGTTTGGTGAGCTTATTTCGAAAACCAGGCAGTGTGATTCCGCTATGAATTGGGTGCCGCGTTCGTTCTTTGTTGGTAACGCTCTCAATTGGGCCAAAAAACAGGTTCGACAAACCATTGTCAGGCACTTCAGAAAAGATGAAATAAGCATTATTTGTTATGCATGCGGGGGGCTGCCCTAGCAATGAAAACACGGTTCTTCATAGCACAAAATTAAATCTAACGAAATAAGCTCTAGGGCAGCCAGAAAATGAAAGAATCAGAATTACTACTGATAACACAGCAATTTACCTTTAAACACACTGAAAACCTACTGAAAACACTGGAGGGCACGTAATGTCTGCTCAAGACGTTCTGAATACCATTAAAGAAAATGATGTGAAGTTTGTCGATTTCCGCTTTACCGACACAATCGGCAAGGAACAGCACGTCTCGGTTCCCGCCCATACCGTCGACGAAGACGTCTTCACCGACGGCAAGATGTTCGATGGCTCCTCCATCGCCGGCTGGAAGGGGATCAACGAATCCGACATGATCCTGATGCCCGACACCTCGACGGCCGTACTGGATTTGTTCGCTGATGAAACCCAGCTAATCCTGCGTTGCGACATCGTCGAGCCTTCCACGGGCCAGGGTTACGAACGCGACCCCCGCTCTGTCGCCAGCCGCGCCGAGGCCTACCTGAAGAGCACCGGCATTGCCGACACCGCTTACTTCGGCCCCGAGCCCGAATTTTTCATCCTCGACGACGTACGTTGGGGCTCCAACATGGCCGGCTCCTTCTACAAGATCGATTCCGAAGAGTCCGAGTGGAACTCCGAGAAGGTCTACGAAGACGGCAATATGGGCCATCGTCCCGGCGTCAAGGGTGGTTACTTCCCCGTACCGCCGGTCGACTCCCTGCACGACATCCGTGCCGCCATGTGTCTGGCCATGGAAGACATGGGTGTTGAAGTCGAAGTCCATCACCACGAAGTCGCCACCGCCGGCCAGTGTGAAATCGGTACCGTATTCGATACCCTGGTGAAGCGCGCCGACATGAACCAGATCCTCAAGTACTGCGTACACAATGTGGCCCACGCCTACGGCAAGACCGCCACCTTCATGCCCAAGCCGTTGGTAGGCGACAACGGTTCCGGCATGCATGTGCACATGTCACTGGCCAAGGACGGTGAAAACATCTTCGCCGGCAATGAGTACGGCGGCCTCAGCGAAATCGCGCTGTATTACATCGGCGGCATCATCAAGCATGCCCGTTCATTAAATGCCTTCACCAACGCCTCCACCAACAGCTACAAGCGCCTGGTGCCCGGCTTTGAAGCCCCGGTGATGCTGGCCTACTCTGCACGCAACCGCTCGGCCTCCATCCGCATCCCGTTTGACAGCAACCCCAAGGGCCGTCGCATCGAACTGCGTTTCCCGGATCCCACCGCCAACCCCTACCTGGCCTTTGCCGCCATGATGATGGCCGGCCTGGACGGTATCCAGAACAAGACCCACCCGGGTGAGGCCATGGACAAGGACCTGTATGACCTGCCCGCCGAAGAAGCCGCACAGATTCCTACCGTCTGTCACTCCTTCGATCAGGCCCTGGAATGTTTGAGCGCTGATCGCGACTACCTGACCGCTGGTGACGTCTTCACCAACGACATGATCGATGCCTACATCGACCTGAAGATGGAAGAAATCACCCGCCTGCGCATGACCACGTCTCCGGTTGAGTTCGATATGTACTACAGCTGCTAAGCACGTAAGTACAAACAAATAAAGCCCTGTTTCCGGCAAGCGCGCCGGAAACAGGGTTTTTTCCGGGTATTAATCCCATGCCTTATATGTGCATTAATCCCGCGCCCTGGCAGATGTTATCAATATTTTCGGGCTAGCCCGTTTGGAACTGATCTACGATGATCTCCAGATCATGCACCATTTTGACTAGCCGGGTATTAGATCCGTTGATATTCTGGGCTTCTTCTGCGGTATCCTGCGCTGCTTGATTAATAGTATTAATGCTATGGCCCATCTCTTCAGTCACCATGCTCTGCTGTTTGGCGGCCGTGACAATCTGGATATTCATGTCGTTGATGGTATCGATCATAGCGGTGATGGATTGCAGTGACTCACCTGCCGCGATCGAGTGTTTAACACTGTTTTGTGCCTGCTTGTCTCCTTGCTCCATCACCTTTACTGCATTATCTGCCCCTTCCTGTAGTGTTTCGATTATTTGTTGAATCTCCCGAGTTGACTGTTGAGTACGCTGTGCCAGCGTTCTTACCTCATCGGCAACGACGGCAAAGCCGCGCCCCTGTTCACCGGCGCGGGCGGCCTCAATGGCGGCATTAAGTGCCAGCAGATTAGTCTGTTCGGCGATTTCCTTGATAACAATCAGAACCGTGCCAATATTTTCGCTGTCACTTTCCAGCTTCAGAATGACTTTGCGGGCACTAATCACATTATCAGCAAGCTGGCCAATGGCAGTCACAGACTCGGAAACAATCCTATTTCCCTTCGCCACCTCTTGCTCTGCGCCCCTTGCCGCTTCAGCTGCTGAAGCCGCATTTCCAGCAACCTCCTTTACTGCGGATGACATTTGATTCATGGCGCTGGCCATCTGCTCTGCCTCCCCCTGTTGCCGTTTTATGGCATCCAAAGTTGAACCGTTTGCTTCAGACATCTCACTTGCGGCAGAGGAAAGAGTGGTAGTGGCGCCGCTAACCTTTACAATAGTGTTATGGATTTTCTCAATTATTTTATTAAACGTTGTTGCCAACAGCGCGACTTCATCACTGCCCGAAATGTTCAAGCGGGCGGTCAAGTCTCCATTACCCTGTGCGATATTTTTCATAAGCGTGTCAACCTCTGTGAGTCGGTTAACAATTGAGCGAGAGAATAATGATATGAGTCCGGCCAATACCAGCAGTGCGATGATAAGACCGCTTAACATACTAAAATTTGCTTCCGAAAGAGTATTTCCTATCAGAGAAGTACGGTTGCTTGTTAATTTCTCATACTCGGTTTTCAGTTCCTCAAAAGCGGCAAGTGCAGGGCCGTCACTTATCTTGACCATGGCATCAATTTCTACGGCACTTTTTCCGAGAGATACGGCTTTCTTTACGGCATCAGTCGCTTCTCTGTACTTGGATGCCACTCCCGCGATTGCAGACAAGGCGTTGTCTTCTGTTATAGAAAGATTTTCCAATTCTCGATAGTTGTCTAGTATGGACACTATTTCAGTGTGATTGGCAACAATTCGGTCATAATGTTTAGGCGTACCTCGCAGGACATAATTCTTGAAATTGTGGATACCGCCACCATAGCCAAATTGAGACTTTATTCCCATTAAAAGATTTTGACGTTTCACCACCTGTGACTGGTAGTGATGCCACTCATAATTTATACGCGAAATTGAATTTTCTACATAAAAATATACAGCAGAAAAAATTACCACGACAGACCCCAGGAGCATATAGCCCCTCGCTTTAATGGAAAGATTGGTTAGCATCTAGTTACCTCGGTAGATAGTTTGCTTACAATTACGCCAAGGATAACGACACAAATATTAAGGACTTTAGCCGGCATTGAAATATAGATTTATTGCTTTCTTTTCCGCACAAAAAACCAAGGGATTGAGTCAGATATCCCGCGGCAGGCCTTTTAGTGATTTCAGGGCAGCGTTGCAGCCGTAGAATTTAGCTCTTAGCGTGCATGATGGAACATCAGTCGTGGGACAGTTCAAGGCTACTCCATGCCTGACTAGTCGCCCCCACCCACAGAACAAGGTTTACCTCTATCTGCTGCGTGGAGTTGCCGTAACGATCCATCATCCTGCACTCTCAATGTGATGAATGTTTTGTCAGGTTTGCGAGTGACTGCAATTTCCCGGGAACTGGGCTTGTAACGGTAGTCGAGGTAGCAATGGTCACGAGGGTTGGAGAGGATCTGAGGGGTGAAGATAACACCGATGCCTCCCACGCAATGGGCGGAGCGGGTGATGAGCCCGGGGTGGCCTTCGCGGTGCAGGCGCTGGCCGATCTGTTGGCTGAGATCGTATTTGCCAGGAGTGGCCAACTGGGGGTAGTCGGCCAGTTTGGGGCGGAAATCAAACAGCAGGCCGTCGCACTGAACCTGGAAGATGCGGCGTTCGCCGATGATGGTTTTTGGTTGCTGCCGGAAGTCGGCGTCGTGGAGGAATTGCAGCCAGTGGTGGGTGGTTTCGAAGATACTGGTCTCGAGGCTGTCGGCGCCGTACCAGACGCCGAAGTTGCCATCGGAGTAGCGGCTGCGGGTCCAGTTTTCGAACGGGTAGCGGATGGCGGCGCAGTAGCGGGCCTGTTCGAAAGGGCGGTTGATGATGGGATTGTCGCCGAAATCGGCGGGTTTGGCGGCGAGTTCGGCGGCGATGGCGGTGTGCCAGTCGTCGGGTTGGTCGCTGAGGTCGTCGAACAGGTTTTGGGATTCGCGCAGGCTGACGATGTTGCGCAGCCAGTCGCCGTGGTAATCGATGCTACAGAGTCCGCTGAGGAGGCGGTCGATCACTGGCCGCGAACCTGATCCAGGTAGCTGCGCAGCATGAGCAGGCCAGCGAAGCCGTGCTGGCTGACGACCTGCACAGGGGTGATGTTGTCGAAGGCCCGGTTGGGTGCGCGCATCCAGGCGTAAGCCAGTTCGCGGTTGTGAGGGAACAGCAGGCGTAAGGACTTGTGCACGCTGAGCAGGTGACCGACACGATCCAGCAGGTCACGGTTACTGCCCAGGGGCTGACCCTTGCGGTAACGGGCGAGGGTGGTGCGGCTGCCGGCGTCGAGGCCGAGCAGATCGAGTTGTTCTTCGTTGCTGAGTCGCCAGTGCTGGAACAGTTGCATGACCATGCGGGCAAGGCCCTGGCGGCTTTCTTTGTTGTGGATATCCGGGCTGGGGGCGTGGGCGTCGTGGGGGGTGAGCAAGGCCATCTCGGGCTCCGATTGTAACATCTGTTACACTATATAGCCCATATGTTGCGTGATTGCAATGTGGTAATTTGCGGCTGAAGCCGCTTCAGGCCTGCTCGCTGTGATGCTCCCCTAAAACAGGTCGACGTTGTCCGGTAGCTCGGCGGCTGTATCGTCTTTGGCGGAAGGCTTGCCGGTAAAGCCGGCAACCAGCAGCTCCAGCTGCACGGAAAACTGAGACAGGTCGCCGTTGTCGGAGATGTTGTTGCGCGCCAGCTCGGACAGGTCGCGTACGCTTTCATCGATCTTTTGGATGTTGTCGCGCACGGTGCTGGCCAATTTGGACTGTTGTCCGGCCTGGGCGGCGACCTGGATATTGCTGTCGCTGATGCCTTCGACGGCGGTGGCGATGAGGGCAAAAGTCTCGCCGGCGGCCTGGGTGCGTTCCAGGTTGAGGGTGGAGACCTTGGCGCTGCGTGTCATGAGCCCGACTGCTTCCTGATTACCGGTACGAATGGTGTCCATGAGTTTACGCACTTCACCAGTGGCATCGGTGGTGCGTTTCGAGAGGGCGCGTACTTCGTCGGCGACCACGGCGAAGCCGCGGCCCTGCTCACCGGCCCGCGCGGCTTCGATAGCGGCATTGAGAGCCAGCAGATTGGTCTGTTCGGCGATGGTGACGATCATGTCCAGCACTTGGCCGACATCTTCGTGGTGTCCAGTGAGGGCGCTGATGCTTTGTTCCAGTTGCTCAATTTCGCCTTGCATTTCCTGCATGCCATCCACGGCGCTGCTGACCACGGCACGGCCCTTCACAGCCTTGTGGTGCACATCCCGTGCGGTTTCGCTGGCGCTGTAGACAGCCTCGTTCACCTGCTGGCTGCTGTCGGCCATTTGCCCAACTGTGTCGCTGAGCTGGGTGATGGCCTCAACCTGTTCTTCGATGGCGCCGCTGGTGGCCTGGGTGATTTCCTGGGAGCGCAGGCTGCTCTGGGAAAGGCTGGTGGCCACCATGAGTACTTGTTCCACAGTCTGATCCAGTTTGCGTGTGAAACGGTTGAAGGCGCGGGCAATCTGTGCCGGCTCGTCGCGTCCGTCTTCGGGCAGGCTGACACTGAGGGCGGCAGTGCCGTCGGCGACATGCTCCATGGCCTCGGTAATGCGTGCCAGACTGCGGCTGATGCTGCGTGCCATCAGCAGGGTCATGCTGAACAGGGTGATAATCAGTATCAGGGTGCCGGTGAAGAGAATTTTGTCCTGTGTGGTGCGGGCCTGCTTGATCGCGTCCAGGGTGGTTTGCACCAGCATGCTCTGGTTTTGCAGTGCCTGATTGATGCTGTTACCCAGTTCGGCACGCAGGCCGTCGTTTTCACTGAGTCCCAACTGGCGTTTACTGTCCACCAGGCGATGGAAGCTGTCGGCATAGGTGTTGAGATTAAGGCTTGTTTCGTTGTGGTGTGACGGACTGAGTTCGGCCTGCGCAAGCGCATCAAGCAGTACGCCATGGGCATGGTCGTATCTGTCCGTGTATTTGTTGTCCAGACGCAGGAGAAAATCCTTTTCGTGGCGGCGCATCATCAGCAGGTGGGTGAGCAGATGATAATTGCCGGTAGCACTGAAGACGATTTCTACCTGGTGGGCGGCCGTGCGCAGGGAGCCGCGCAAGCCCTTGTTTTCGTCCAGACCGATGGTTTGCACCAGTTTTTCAAGTCCGCTGAAGTGGGCGGTGATGGTGTCCAGATCCTGATGGAGATTGTCGAGGGGGCGGGTGTCCAGATCCAGCAGGGTCATGATTTCATTCAGTTCATGCAGTTCTTCGGTGATGGATTGCTGCTCGTGGAAAAAATAGTCACGGGATTTCTGGCTGTGGGTGAGCAGGTAGCTTTGTTCTGCGGCAAGCAGGGCCTGCATATCGGCCTCCACATCCATCAGAGTGGTGATGCCGTGCCGCAGGAGATCGGAACGCTGTGTGGTGTATTGTTGCAAGGCGAGTATGAGCAGAGCGGCGGTGGTGATGACAGCCGAGAGCAGGAATAGGCGGTGTTTGATGGTCATGGCGGGTTGTCGGATTGTGTGATGTGCAGATGTTAGCGGTTCTGCGAAGGCTGGCTTGAGGGTGTTTTGGGCGGGTACGGTTGCAGCTTTGGCCGGGGTAGCCAGGGGATTGGCTACTTTTTCACCAACCGGTACAATGGCCAGCCCGTTTTTGGCAGTGTGGCGCGATGTTTTTTCAGGATTCATTCGATGTGATTGTGGTTGGCGGTGGCCACGCCGGTACCGAGGCCGCGCTGGCCGCAGCGCGCTCCGGTGCGCGCACCCTGCTGCTGACCCACAATATCGATACCCTGGGGCAGATGTCTTGCAACCCCGCCATCGGTGGCATCGGCAAGGGACATCTGGTGAAGGAGGTGGATGCGCTGGGCGGCTTGATGGGTCGTGCCGCCGACCGTGCCGGTATTCAGTTCCGCCGTCTCAATGCTCGCAAGGGGCCGGCGGTGCGCGCCACCCGGGCGCAGGCGGATCGTGACCTGTATAAGCAGGCGGTGCGGGCAGCGTTGGAGTCCGAAGTACAGGGACGTACAAGTGTCGCGGGAGGCACGAGCCCAGGGATGGGCGAAGGTAAGACAATGCAGGAGCAATTGTCGAGGAAGCCGGAAGCGACCCGGCCCAATCTGAGCCTGTTCCAGCAGGCGGTGGATGATCTGCTGGTGGAGAATGATCGTGTCACCGGCGTGGTAACGCAGATGGGGCTGAAGTTTCGGGCTCCAACGGTGGTGCTGACCGTCGGTACCTTCCTCGGCGGGCGTATCCATATCGGCTTGGAAAGCCACGAGGGTGGCCGTGCCGGAGATCCGCCGGCCAATGCCCTGGCGCGACGCCTGCGCGAGCGGCCTTTTCGCGTTGCACGCCTAAAGACCGGCACCCCACCGCGCATCGATGCCAAGTCCATCGACTACAGCCAGCTCACCGAGCAACCAGGCGACGATCCCATTCCCAGCTTTTCCTTTATGGCCCGGCCCGGCGACCACCCGCGCCAGATCAGTTGCCACATTACCCACACCAATGCACAGACTCACGATATCATCCGCGCCGGGCTGGATCGTTCACCTATGTACAATGGCGTCATCGAGGGCGTGGGGCCGCGTTACTGCCCGTCTATCGAGGACAAGATCGTGCGCTTTGCCGACAAGGATTCGCACCAGATATTCATCGAACCGGAAGGGCTGGCATCGAGCGAGGTCTATCCCAACGGCATCTCCACCAGCCTGCCTTTCGACGTGCAGCTGGCCCTGGTGCGCTCTATGAAGGGCTTTGAACAGGCCCACATCACGCGTCCCGGCTATGCTATTGAATATGATTTTTTCGATCCCCGTGACCTGCGTCCCTCGCTGGAGACACAGCACCTCGGTGGGTTGTTCTTCGCCGGCCAGATCAACGGCACCACCGGCTATGAGGAGGCCGCCGCCCAGGGTCTGCTGGCAGGCATCAATGCCGCCCGTTTGGCGCGTGACGAGGCGCCGTGGTCGCCACGCCGCGATGAGGCCTATCTCGGCGTGCTGGTGGACGACCTGATTACCTGCGGCACTCAAGAGCCCTATCGCATGTTCACCTCGCGCGCCGAATACCGCCTGCTGTTGCGCGAAGACAACGCCGACCTACGCCTGACGCCCATCGGTCGTGAACTGGGCCTGGTGGACGATGCCCGCTGGGCCGCCTTCGAGACCAAACGTGAAGCCGTCGAACGTGAGAGCCAGCGGCTGCGTGAGACCTTCTTTCATCCCGGCAGCCTGGCCGACAGCGAGGCCGAACGGGTGCTGGGTCAGGCGTTGAGCAAGGAGGCACGCTTGTCCGAGCTGTTGAGTCGGCCCAATGTGGATTACACCGCACTGATGAGCCTGCCCGGGGCAGGAGAGGCCGTGAACGACCCGGTGGTGGCCGAGCAGGTGGAGATTCAGTGCAAGTATGCCGGTTATATCGAACGCCAGCACGCAGAGATCGAGCGTCACCGGCGTCAGGAAGGGCTGTCTCTGCCAGAGGATCTGGACTATGGCCGGGTGCGCGGCCTGTCCACCGAGGTGGGCCAGAAACTGGCCGCCCAGCGTCCGGCGACGATCGGCCAGGCGTCACGCATTGCCGGAGTGACGCCGGCGGCGGTATCACTGCTGCTGGTGTATTTGAAAAAGCGTGTAGCCAGTGGCAACTAAGCAGGTTTTGAAGGTGCGACCGAATGCCAGCGCGGAAAAGTCCGGTCTGTCCTTACGGCCCACGGAACTGCTACTCTTCGGCAAGCCGGAAGCGGGTACGCATTTTATCACCCGCCGGCAGGCGGTCGGCATCGATTTGCCCATGAAGATGCTGGCCTGGAAAGACGAGGTGGGCCAGGTTTGGCTAAGTTATAACGACCCAGTTTATATCGCACGGCGTCATGGTATCGCTGATCGTGACAAGAATATCACCAAAATGAGCAAGGCGCTGGGCAGCTTCAGCCGCCTGGCTACCGAGTAACCGATGTCGCTGGAGACGACTCTCGCGCAGGGTCTGCAGGCCTTAGGCATCGAATGCCCGCTTGAAGTCCGCAGGCGTCTGCTGGATTATGTGCGCCTGCTGGCGAAGTGGAATCGCGTCTATAACCTGACCGCGGTGCGCGAGCCGCTGGAAATGGTGCAGCGGCATCTGCTCGATAGCCTCACGGTGTTACCGTGTCTGCGCGAGTTGCGGCCAAAGCGGGTGCTGGACGTGGGCACTGGCGGTGGCCTGCCGGGCATCCCGCTGGCGCTGCTGTCGCCGCAGACCGACTTCGTTCTGCTCGACAGCAACAGCAAGAAGACCCGTTTTGTGCAGCAGGCGGTGGTTGAGCTGGGGCTGCAGAATGTCGAGGTGGTGCATGCCCGGGTGGAGGAATTTCACCCCGAGCAGCCCTTCGATGCGGTTATCTCGCGGGCCTTTTCGTCACTGCGGGAGATGGTGGAAAAGGCCGGCGCCTACGGCGGCAGTGAAGGTATTCTGCTGGCCATGAAGGGTGTCTATCCGCAACAGGAGCTGGCTGAACTGCCGGCGGGGTTTGTGCTTCACAAGTCGCAGCGGCTGCGGGTGCCGGGGCTGGATGAGGAGCGACATCTGATCTTTCTTGCGCCAATGGGTGGGGCAAGGGCAAATTGAGTAGCATCACATAACAGGCTGATACGGGCTGGTAAACATGGGCAAAATCATCGCGATAACCAACCAGAAGGGCGGTGTCGGTAAGACCACCACCAGCGTCAATCTGGCGGCCTCGCTGGTGGCGACACACCGCAGTGTGTTGCTGATCGACATGGATCCACAGGGCAACGCCACCATGGGCAGCGGCGTCGACAAGCACGCGCTGGAGTGCTCCAGTTATGACGTGCTGGTCAGCTCGGTGGATATTCGTGACGCCATCAATGAGACGGAACAGGCGGGCTATGATCTGTTGCCGGCCAACGCCGATCTCACCGCCGCCGAGGTGGAGCTGCTACAGGTGCCACAACGCGAACGCCGTCTGCGCGAGGCGCTCAACAGTATTAATGGTCGCTACGACTATATTCTGATCGACTGTCCGCCATCGCTGAATATGTTGACCCTCAATGCCCTGGTGGCGGCGCAGTCAGTGATTATCCCCATGCAGTGCGAATATTACGCCCTGGAAGGGTTGACCGCACTGGTGAATACCATCGAGGACGTGCGCGACAACCTCAATCCCTTCCTCAAGATCGAAGGTCTACTGCGTACCATGTATGATCCCCGTAGCCGCCTTACCGGCGATGTGACCGCGCAGCTCAGCAAACACTTCGGTGACAAGCTGTACCGCACGGTCATTCCGCGCAACATCCGCCTCGCCGAGGCGCCCAGTCACGGCCAGCCGGCGTTGGTGTACGACAAGACTTCGCGTGGTGCCAAGGCTTATCTGGCACTGGCTGGCGAGATGTTGCGGCGTGAAGAAGTGGCGAGCGTCTAACCCCTTTCATTACTTTCGGAACAGACACATGGCAGCAAAGAAAAAACGAGGACTGGGGCGTGGCCTAGACGCCCTGCTCGGTGGATCATCGACAACGATGGCCGAGGCCTCCAGCACGGACACAGAATTACGCGATCTGGCCGTTGATCTGCTACAACCGGGCAAGGATCAGCCGCGTACCGATATGCACCCGGAAAGCCTCGAGGATCTGGCCAGCTCCATTCGTGCCCAGGGTGTGGTGCAGCCCATCGTGGTGCGGGAGCTGGCCGAGGGCGGTCGCTATGAGATCATCGCCGGTGAGCGCCGCTGGCGTGCGGCGCAGATCGCCGGCCTGCATGAGATCCCGTCGCTGATTCGTGTGGTGCCCGATGAGGCCGCCATCGCCATGGCGCTGATTGAGAACATCCAGCGTGAAAATCTCAACCCGGTGGAGGAGGCCAATGCCCTGGCGCGGCTCATCGAGGAGTTCGAGATGACCCACCAGCAGGCCGCCGAGGCCGTTGGCCGATCACGCGTTGCGGTGAGCAATCTGTTGCGTCTGCTGACCCTCAACGACGACGTTCGGCTGATGCTGGAACGCGGTGACCTGGAGATGGGCCATGCGCGGGCATTGCTGGCGCTGGAAGGCGAGCAGCAAAGCCGGGGTGCACGCGAGGTTTCCGCCAAGGGTTATTCGGTGCGAGAAACGGAGCAGCTGGTACGCCGCCTCAGTGCGGGTACGGCAGGGAAATCGGCGTCAGACAAGGCGCTGGATCCCGATATCAAACGTCTGCAGGATGAGTTGGGCGAGAAGCTTGCCGCCAAGGTGATTTTTCAACATGCCGCCAAGGGCAATGGCAAGCTGGTGATCCATTACAACAGCCTCGATGAGCTGGATGGAATCCTGCAGCACATTCAGTAATTGTTATATGGGGTCTCAGGCCGTCAATTGTTGCATCCAGCCCGGTCATGTTTTGTACAATTTATCCAAAACCCGCTTGCTGTGGGTGCGCGGGCTGGCTATAATGCCCGGCCTAAATTTAGGATACGCTTGAAATGAGCGAGTCCAAGAAGCCCGGGTTATTACTCATCGGTGCCGGTCAGGTTTTGACCTCGATGATTGTGTCCGGGTTTTTGTTGGGTTACTTGCTGGATCTCTATCTCGGAACCCAGCCGATTTTCATCCTGATCCTCGGTGGCCTCGGCTTCATCGGCGGATTTCTGAAAGTCTACCGATTACTGACCGACCCGGAGCTGCAATGAGTAAGTTGGGCGCCGATCTGGCTGCCAAGGCCCGCCGGGTTGTCATCGTGCAGTTGGCAATAACGACAATTGTTGCCCTACTGTTCCTGTTTCAAGGTGCGTGGGACGCACTTTCCGCCGTTTATGGTGGACTGGCGAGTGTCTTTCTCGCCCTGCTCTCGATCCGGGGGTTCAAGCGCGCCAACGAGCATGCGCTGAACGACCCGAAGAGGAGCATGCTGATTCTGTACATCGGCGCCGTGCAGCGATTCGTGGCGGTGGTGGTGTTGCTGGCGATAGGTCTGGGAGGGTTGAAGCTTGCCCCCCTGGCGGTCTTTATCGGTTTCGCGCTGG
>VAPF01046937.1_pt1 | contig 14641 bp, 12 predicted proteins | sample 3393931 | NCBI WGS metagenome assembly VAPF01 (sample SAMN08290437, study PRJNA428436) | hydrothermal vent metagenome | isolation source: Deep-sea hydrothermal vent chimney | place: Atlantic Ocean: South-mid Altantic Ridge | depth 2773 m m | reverse complement strand
ATCGCCAATTACGATACTCTGCCCATGCGGTATGATTTTGCCATTCAGACAGCGACTGCCACCTGCACCAACGTGAAGAAGACCCCGGGCGGTTTATCCAGCACGGTCTTCTCGACTAGTACCAATGTGCTGTAAAGACAGGTCGTTCTCTTCCTATAACCTTAAATAAATACTAAATAAGGGGAGTGCTTCGCTCCCCTTATTTAGTTGCTTACGCACTTCCTGCCCAATGGGGCGGATGTTTTTGGAATGAGCCCAAGATCCTACCTTTTTATTACCCTGGATTCCTGCCGGTACGATACCTTTTCAGAGGCCCGCATCCCCAATATGAAGGGGGTCGGCCCCTGTTACCGGGCCATGGCGCCGGGGAACAACACCTTCTCATCCCATATGGCCATGTTCGTGGGCTTCACCCCCGGCATAGCCGGCGTGAATCAGTCCTTTCTGAACCCGAAATTCGGCAGGATTTTCAAGATGGTCAACGGCGGGTTCCAGGGCAGGGGCACGGAACACGTCACCCTCGAAGGGGAAAATATCATAGATGGATTTAAGAAGCGGGGGTTCAGGGCCGTCGGGACCGGGGCCGTGGGGTGGTTTGATCCAGGCACGGATACGGGCAAGGCCCTGACCCGGGATTTTGACGAGTTTTTTTTCCCGGGCAATACCTGGTCTCTTGAGCGCCAGGTGGAGTGGGTCCTTGAAACCATGCCGCAAAAAAGAGACCGGCCGGCCTTTGTCTTCATGAACATCGGTGAGACACACGTGCCCTATTATTTCAAAGGCGCCCCCTGGTCTCCGGAGGAGAACCCCTGTATCCCCTTTAGCGGCCACAACAACGCCGAGATCTCGGCGAAACGGCAGCGCATGTGCCTCGAGTTTGTGGACTCCCGGCTGAAGCCTGTCCTCGACAGATTCCGGGGAGAGAATATCCTGATCTGCGGGGACCATGGTGATTGCTGGGGAGAGGACGGCCTCTGGGAGCACGGCATCCACCATGAGATGGTCTATGCAGTGCCCCTGCTTTTTTCACTGACGAGATAACAAGGAAGGAATAAAAGATGATAAAACGCAAGGCAATACTTTTTGTCCTCGTCCTGCTCGTTGCCATGTACGCCGGGCAGGCGTCTGCGGCAAAGAAGAGGATAATCGACTTTGACAACGCATACGGGGGGATCACAACCAGGGCGGTTTCTGCGCAAGGCGAGAAACCATATCAGGACGGTTTCCTGGAGATAGAAAAATTCTATGCAAAGCCGGGCACTGACGGTATCGGACATCTGAGGAAAATTGTGTATATCCATACCAAGGCCCACGCTGAGAAGAACGGCTTTTCCAAGACCGTGATTTATCTGGATAAAAACGGCAAGCAAAAAAAGGTACTCCTCTATGACAAGTCAGGGAAGATCGTCTATGAAAGAAAGAAGTGATTATTCACCACAGGGGCGCCGAAGATGCCGAGAAGGACAAATATAGATACTGATTTATGATGGTCTCGTACCAAGTCGTTTGCTTGGTCATTCCCGCGCCGGCGGGAATGACGTTGTGATGAAAATTCGGGCTTTTTTGCGAAGTTGTCATGTATCCGGTTGAAATTCGCCACAGAGATCTATTATCCCGTCAAAACGCCTTTCCTTTGTCAATACGGCAAGGGTGACGGCGGCCACCTGCTTGTCCAGGAGAAGATTCATTGCCTCTGATTTAAAATCTTCCAGGCGAAACGTAAGAAAATAGTTTCCAGCCTGCAGGAGACAAGAAAACCGGAAGGTCCCCCGGATAAGACCGTGCGCGTCACGGGTTAAAGAAATACCCCCCAGCATCATGCTGTCATACGAGAACAGATTATATCCCTTATCGTCCCGCAGGACCATGACTAGCCGGGGACACTGCACATCAGGACTGACCCATGCCGTCACGGTCACCCCTGCCCTTTCGCCGCTATAACAATATGACCTTGCTGTATCCCCGGTTTGCATCCTGGCCTCGAGAATTTCCCCTGATTGGCTGCCGAACGAGATACCTTTTGCCGTATTTAAGGGTTTTTTGATGTTTATGGACCGGGCTGATGCGGAAGGCTGTTGGGCTGTACGCATGTCCATGAGATACATTTCGGTTGCGGTTTCGCAATCACCATCATAGACCAAGGTCCCTTCCTTCAGGTAAAGCGCTCGCCTGCAATAGTTTTTTATGAGCTGAAGATCGTGGGTTACCAGGAGAACGGTGGCATCTTGCGCGAGGAGGTATTCGAGACGCTCAAAACATTTGAACTGGAAGCCCACATCGCCCACGGCCAGGGCCTCGTCGATGAGAAGCACTTCAGCGTTCATGTGCACTGAAATAGCAAAGGCAAGGCGAATCATCATGCCGCTTGAGTAGGCCTTGACCGGCTGCTCCATGAAGTCTCCAATATCTGCAAAGGCCTGAATTTTCGGAAAACACGCATCGATGCTCTTCCTGTTCATCCCCAAAATGGCAGCATTGATGTATACATTTTCCCTGCCGGTAAAATCAGGGTTAAATCCTACGCCGAGTTCGAGAATGGCGGCGATCCTGCCATTTACACTGACGTGTCCCGATGTCGGGGTAAGCGTATTGGCAAGAAGCTGGAGGAGCGTGCTTTTCCCGGAGCCGTTTCGCCCGATAATACCCACCACCTCTCCCCTGGATACCTGAAAGGACACATTGCGGAGCGCCTGGAATTCTGAGAAACATTGCCGTTTAAATAGTATTTGCTTGATTCTGTCCTGAGGTTTCTTGTATATATGATAAATTTTGGATAGCTGTTGTGTTTCTATTGCGATTTCCTGAGACATAAAAAAAGACCTTTTCGGATTTTATCGGCTAAATGCCACATCAGGCGGCTTACTCGGACGAAAAATATGTCCGGAGTATCCGACAATTTTGCATCGTTGTCAACCCATGATGGTCTCGTAAAAAGTCATTTTGTTTGTCCTCCTCGCGAAGATCCATAATCCGTTAATATTACCGGATTCCCGCCGCGCGGGAATGACGTTGTGGTGAAGATTCAGGCTTTTTATGAAGTGTCAACCCATGGAAGAGCACAGAAGGCAAATTTTCAGGATGCCTTTCTGTATATCTCAAAAATCACTGATGCGCCTTAATCCTGAATGTGGAGGAATATTCGGATGTTCCGGAATTTTTTTTACTTCCTGAAATTAATATATCGGGAACGAAACTTGGTTTTTTCTATGGCCATGAGGGAGGTAAAAACCCAATATGTAGGTTCGTTGCTGGGTTTTGTATGGACATTCATCCAGCCGATGGTCATGATTTTCGTGTTCTGGTTCGTTTTCAGCGTCGGCTTCAAGGCAAAGCCCCTGAATAATGTTCCCTTCGTGGTGTGGCTGACAGCGGGCATGGCTATTTGGTTTGTTTTCTCGGATATCGTTACAGGCTCGGCCAATATCATAACCGAAAATGCTAATTTGATAAAAAAAACAGTCTTTCCTTCCCAGGTGCTGCCGGTTATCAAGATCACCTCCTGTCTCGTTATCCATGTTGTGTTTCTATTGGTCCTGGTGACCTTGATAGTTTTTGAAAGAATGCCGTTCAGTTTCTATTATCTTCAATCCTTGTATTACCTTTTCTGTATGGCAGTTCTTGCCCTGGGGCTGGGCTGGTTGGTTTCTTCACTCAATGTCTTCATACGGGACACAAAACAGTTGGTCGGCGTTATCCTGCAAGTGGGCTTTTGGGCAACACCCATCTTCTGGGACATCAACATAATGCCGCCGAGCGTCAGACCCCTTTTAAAACTGAACCCCATGTTTTATGTGGTGCAGGGATACCGGGAATCCTTCATCTACTTTTTGCCGTTCTGGAGGCATCCATACCAGACTCTCTATTTCTGGATGATTGCCCTGGCAGCCCTGGCTGGAGGAGCGCTCATGTTCAAGAAACTGAAGCCGCATTTCGGGGACATGCTGTAGAAAAACGGCCGGGATTTGATGTTGTGATGCGCCCGGACATGATCAGGGAAGTGTAGTAAGAGGACACCTTATGCGAAAATGTATCATTGTGATGGGGATGCACAGAAGCGGGACTTCAGCCATAACCGGCATCTTGAATATCCTGGGAGTGGAACTGGGGTCCCGGCTGATGAAACCACTTGAGGCCAATCCCAGAGGATATTTTGAAAACCAGGATATTTATGAGATAAATGAAAAAATATTGCGCGATTTAAACTCTTCCTGGGACAACGTGTTCCGGGAAAGGAACATAGGGGATAATCAATCCCGTTTGGCTATACATGCAGCCGGAATAAAGGATATCCTGGACAGAGAGTTTGTTAGCAGCAAAATATTTGCCATAAAAGATCCTCGAATCTCCATTTTATTGCCCTTTTGGCAAAATGTCCTTGCGAGTCTGGATATCCTTCCTTCCTATATTATATGCATAAGACACCCCTTGGAAGTCGCTGATTCATTGCGCAAAAGGGATGGTTTTTCCATTGAAAAAGGACTGCTTTTATGGATGAAGTACATGCTTGCCTCTGAATATCATAGCAGGAAATGCAAGAGAGTTTTTGTTTCCTTCGATGACCTGCTCATTAATCCTGAGAAAATGGCCGGTCATATCCAGGAGGTGCTGGAGGTGAGACTCCCCCTGGACCGGGGGGAAGAGAAATGGCGGATAGAGAATTTTTTAGAGCCGCGGCTGAAACACCATAACCATAAGGGGAAGCAGGAACAAGGTGGCAACCTTCTGCTTGATCTGATCCTGTGTTTTTACAGGTTCTTGTCAGATTTGGCTGTTTTGGGGAACCGGGATGACAGGATGCCGGACCGGATAGACGGGATCAGGAAAAATTATATCCAACTCTGTGACATGTTCTACCATGAGGATATTCGAAATCTCATTGATCCTGGTATAAATTCGAGCAAGGCAGACGTTGAAAAATGCATGGCGGAAGAAATAGAGCGGCTCAAAAAGGCACTTGAAGCAAAGGGGAGATTATTGAAGAGTTGCGGGATATGCAGGATGCAATGATGAACTCGAAGGCATGAAAGGTATCCGCGCTTTTAAGGTGAGTGCCTTACGGGAGAATTTAGCGGGGAAACAATATCCCCGGCGATTTCAGCGAAGGTGTAACACGGTTGCAGAATGAAGGCAAAAGAAGGGATTACGATTATTATACCCACGTATAATGGAGGACGAGTTTTTTCTCAGTCACTTGAACAGATTGGCCGTCAGGTGTATCCTGAGCATGTTCAGTTGATTGTTATCGATTCCGGCTCTACCGACGGGACAAAAGAAATAGCGGAAAGGGCGGGGGCCGTCGTAATGGAAATCGCCAAGAAAGACTTTCAACATGGCAGGACAAGGAATAGGGCACTGGCTTTTGCTGAATTCGACAGAGTGGTTTACATGGTTCAAGATGCGATCCCTTTTTCAAGGAAATGGCTTGCTGCATTGAACAGGGCTATTCTTGAAAACGATGTGTCCGCCGTTTATACGAAACAAGTGCCCGGGGATAACGCAGACTTGTTCGCCCGTTTTGAGATTCAATCCCTGGCGGATTTTATGGGAGAGGAGCCCGCGATCCAGCAGCTCAAGTCCGCAGAGTCATTTTTCAAAATGGCCTACGAAGAGGCTTACAGGGCCGTACGCCTGGACAATGTATGTGCTGTTTACAAAAAAAAGACGCTTGTAAACCATCCCTTTCCCGAGATAGATTTTGCTGAAGACATGGCATGGGCCAGTGAGGTTTTGCTCGCTGGTCACAAGGTTATGTATCATCCAGGCATTAAGGTAAAACATTCTCACAACAGGTCGTCGGCATATAGGTTCAGGCGGCAAATTGTGAATTCGAAGGCTTGCGTACAGATAATGGGTCGCGTCAAGGATGATATATCGTTCCTCACGTTGCGGGATCTTATGATGTTGACTTTTCGGTTTCAGGACTTTAGGAACAAGCTGAGGTCTGAAATCACGCAACAGGCCGTTCATTCTTCCAAGGAAGGAGAAAAATCAGAATCGGGAATTGCAAGCATTGTGGGGAATTTTTTTTACGAAAGCGGGAAATGGAAGAACTCATTCGAGGTCTCTCCCGACAATCCGGGGGAACTGTCTGATGAGGTTACAGCTATCGAGAAGCAGGGAAAACGCCACATCCGGCATTGTCTTCGGTTCATCCAGGAAAACCATGGAGCAGAACTGAAACGTGAACGGTCTCAGGTCATTGAACAGCTTATTGCCAACACCTTGGGACGGATATACGGCGAGGCATATGCAAGTCGAGTGTGGCGGGGGACCTTGAGCCCGGCATTTGAAGATTTCATCAGCCAGTTTTTTGACGGGGTATGATTTACCGGTACCCCGGAACCCTGAATTCATGAACGCGTCCTTTTTTGCTTTGATGTTATGAAAATATTGCAAATATCCACCTATGATATCCGGGGAGGGGCCGCCCGGGCCGCGTACCGCTTACATTCCGGCCTGCTCGAAATCGGAGAAGACTCCCGGATGGTTGTCAGGTTCAGGAGTTCAAAGGACAGCCGTGTTTTTCCGGTTGTCCCGGGGCAGAAAACAGAGGACCGGCTCACTCCATTCGCTATCGGGGAAGCAATCCAGAAATACTGTATCAATGTCCATAGAACAGACCTAAGTAACACCCTTTTTTCTTTCCCCTATCCCGGCTATGATATTTCCGGCTCTGATCTGGTCAGGACCGCAGATGTTATCAATCTTCATTGGATATCATTTTTTCTGTCCCCTGTGACCCTGAAAAGGCTCTTTGACCTGGGCCGACCTGTCGTTTGGACCTTGCATGACCAAAGACCGTTTACCGGTGGATGTCATTATTCGGCCGGGTGCGTGGGATATTGTGAAAAATGTGCAGTCTGTCCCCAATTGGCGGATAACCCTTTTGACCTGCCCGAGGTGTTTTTGAAAGACAAATCTGAACTTTTCAAAGACGCCAATCTGACAATTGTGACTCCCAGCAGGTGGATGGCTGATTGTGCCATGGAAAGTCGCCTCTTCAAAGGCAGGCGTATTGAAGTTATTCCTAACTCTCTGGATACCGAATTTTATAGACCAATTGAAAAAATGGCGGCCAAAAGGGACTTGGGCATTGCCAACGGGACTGTTGTCATTCTATTCTGCGCTGAATCCGGGTCTGAAAGACGCAAAGGATTAAGAGAACTGATTGGGGCCTTGGAATATTGTCAGACCAAGTCATCCTTTCAAAGCTTGATCCGGAATCATAAAGTGAAACTCTTTTGTCTTGGCCACATTGATCACACTCTAGATTCATTAGGAATACCGGTTGTGGCTCCAGGATATATGAATTCGGATGAGGAAATAAGGATGGCCTATCGCGCCTCTGATATATTCGTGCAGCCGTCTCTGGAGGATAATTTTCCAAATGCCGTACTCGAGGCCATGGGTTGTGGAATCCCCATCGTAGCTTTTAAGGTGGGGGGCATACCGGAAATGGCAGCAGATGGTATTACGGGAATCATTGTCCCGTCCGGTGATGTCAGGGCAATGGGAGAGGCCATTTTGTCTCTTGTTCTTGACCCTGAGAAAAGAAACATCATGGGATCAGAGGCGAGAAAGAAAATGGTGCGGAAATTTTCCCTGGCCAGGCAAGCCGGTTGTTATGACGAGCTGTATCAAAACCTGCATCACGAGCACAAACTGCACTTTCAAGGGACACACAACGACTTGACTCGAGAATCGACCCAATCAAAGACATTAACAGTGAAGATAGATATGTCAACGGGAGCGTATTTTAAGGACAGTTTTGTCCAGATATTGCTGATGACCATGGGCAAATTGCAATCGGCATTAATGGAGAGTGAGGCGGATAGGGAGGCGCGGCTGGGACGGATTGAAGAGTTGACGGCAGAGTTGGAGGAGAGTAATAGAGACAGGGCGTTGAGGTTGGATCAAGTCAACGAGCTGGCGCGGTTGTTGAAAGAGAGTGAGGCGGATAGGGAGGCGCGGCTGGGACGGATTGAAGAGTTGACGGCAGAGTTGGAGGAAATGGCAGGGAGGACGAGATCGGCCGAGGAAGGATGGAGGAGCCTGGAGGCTAGCTTTGCCGTCCGTTACGGGAGAAAAATGGGCCTTATCAAGAACAGGAAGTTGGATGTATCCGCGTCTCAGGCTGAAAATGATGCAAAGAAACAAAAGAAGAGTTTGGATTAACAGATGGCGGTCATAGCTGTGGATATGACCCCGGTCCTGCCCGGGGGCAGGAATGGGGGGGCAAAGATTGTTGCTTTCGAACTTTTGCAGTCCTTTAAGACCATCGCTCCTGAAGATCAATTTCTCATCCTGACCGCATCCTGGAATCATGAAGAACTGGCCATTCTTGACGGCTCCAACATGACAAGACTCTGTATATTAACAGGTGGAACACCGAGACCAAAGCCCCTTACCGCCCGCTACCCTGGCCGTTTCAAACGTGGTTTGATTAAAATATATCGGGCTTTGCGCCGGAGATTGCAGCCAGGGCAAATTTTGCGGCGGCCTCTGACTTCACGGGGCGTAGACCTCCTGTTCTGTCCTTTTACGGCGCTCACCTATGCAAAACCGGGCATACCCGCCGTCTCGGTGATCCACGACCTTCAACACCGGGATTATCCCTACTTTTTCAGCCCCCGCGAGATTGACCGGCGTGATTTTTTTCTGATGGACGTCTCCCGAAGAGCTGCTGCCATTATCTGTATCTCAGAGTATACCCGCCGGGCGGTGACCAGGCATTTGAAAAGCAAGCCGGTGAAGACACACACTGTTCATATCTCTATCCAGGCGCGTTTAGAGAAACCTGATTCGACAAAGGTTTCGAGCGAGTTGAAAATAGTGGGTATTTCAGGACGCCGATATATGTTTTATCCGGCCAATTTCTGGCCCCACAAGAACCACCGCATGCTGCTCACTGCCTATGGCATGTTCCTGTCACGCAATCCCGGTCAGGATATCGACCTGGTCTTCACCGGCGCTCTGGATGATTTGCAGGAAGGACTGAAAGCCGCAGTCAGCCGGATGGGGCTGGAAAACCGGGTCCATTCCCTCGGTTTTTTACCTGAAGATCAACTTGCCGCTATTTGGCAGGGGTGTGAGTTTTTGATCTTTCCATCTCTTTACGAGGGATTTGGCATCCCCGTGCTTGAGGCAATGTCATTCGGCAAACCCGTGGTCTGCAGCAATGTTACCAGCTTACCGGAAGTTGCCGGGGATGCGGCTCTTTACTTTGACCCCAGAAAGCCTGCGGATATTGCCCGATGTATCGAAAAAATTCTCCGTGATGAATCCCTTGCCGCCGGGCTTATCAGGAAAGGCAGACGACGAATGGTTGATTTTCAGCCCGATGCTATGTCGCGCCGGTACCTGGAGATATTTCACACTACAATAAGAGATCCCGGTGATATCGTCAACGAAGTAACAGGGGTATATGAGGATGACTGGACAGGTAAAGAGATTGTCATCACCAGCGGTCCGGGGAAAGACCGACTCCTGGAAATCCAGCTTGAAGCGCCCCCTTGGCTTCCTCACGGCAGGATAAAGGTAACATTGCAGAATCAGGAGTCAATTTTCACAAAATATCGCATCCACAGGGGTGCGGAAATAACCATTCGCTATCCATTGTCTGATGAGACATCCTTTATAACATTATTGATAACCCCGACTTTTGTGCCATCTCAACGTAAAATTGGGGACGATAACCGGATCCTGGGGCTAATGTGCCGTGGTTGTTGGATCATTTCGTCTGAACGAAAACGGGAATCTCTTCTGAAAAGGGCAGGATAATGCTATCCGTTAGTGTGGTGACGCCCTCTTTCAACCAGGGGCGATTTATCGAACGAACCATTCAAAGTGTGCTGAGCCAGGGAATAGCCGGCCTGGAATACTTTGTTGCGGATGGCGGCAGCACCGATGAAACGGTTGATATTCTTCAGCGATACGATGGGCACCTACGCTGGATATCTGCGAAAGACCATGGCCAGGCTGATGGTGTAAACAAAGGGATTAGAGCAACCAGCGGGGAAATCATTGGCTGGTTGAACTCTGACGACATATATTATCCAGGGGCCTTGGCGGCTGTACTCGATTTTTTTGAAAAAAATCCGGATATTGATGTGGTTTATGGTGCGGCTGACCATATTGACGAGAATAACAAAATCATAGAGCCATACTACACTGAAGACTGGGATTATGAGCGGCTGAAAGAAATATGTTTTTTATGTCAGCCTACGATTTTTTTCAGGCGCCGGTTAACCGAAAAAGCAGGACTGCTGGATCCCCGTCTGCGCTACTGTATGGATTATGAATACTGGCTGCGACTGGGTCGCATGACGCCCTTTGTTCGGATCGAAAGAAAGCTCGCCGGTTCAAGGATGTATTCGGACAACAAGACCACTAGGGCGCGTGTTGCCGTCCACGAGGAGATAAACAATATGCTGAAAAGGAAACTGGGCATGGTGCCTTCAAGGTGGATATACTCATACGCCCATGCCGTTGTTGACCAGAGGGGTTATGACCGCAAAAGCCCTATGAAAAACTTCAAATATGTCTGGACACTGATAGGAGTAAGCTCCATATCATTCTTGCGATGGAGGCAACGCCCCTTTCCCCGGGATATCCGGACAATGGCAAAGTGGGCCGGCGCGGCCACAATGAAATTGTTCGCGAGTCCTGCGTTATGAAAATCGGCTTTGACGTTAGTCAGACAGGCAACGGCAAGGCGGGATGCGGTTATTTTGCAGATTCACTGATTCAGACCTTGGTCAAGGTGGACTGTCAAGACGAATATATCCTCTACCCGCATTTCGGGACAAGCTTTTGGGATCCAACGGCCCGACGTTCGACCCGCATGATTTATCAGCCTAATGTCTCAAAAAAAGTGATCGGCAGAAACCTCACAGAAGCAATGGAATTCTGGCAAGGCATTCCCCCTGACATGGAAGACCAGTTAGGTAGTCCTAATATAGTCCATGCCAATAATTATTCATGTCCAGTGGGCTTTCAAAAGGCACGATTGGTTTATACCTTATACGATCTGAATTTCCTTGAGCATCCAGAATGGACCACGGAACAAAATCGATGCGTGTGTTTTGAGGGGGTTTTCAAGGCCTCCGTCTATGCGGATTTCATTGTTGCTATTTCACGCTACTCACATGATAAGTTCCTGGAGTTTTTTCCGCATTATCCTGCTGAACGGATCAAGGTTGTTTCACTGGGCAGCCGTTTTCCCGGAAAACAAGACGTTGTAAGCCGGGGCAAAATATTCACGAAACTCAGATCAGGTGAATTCTGGCTAGCTGTAGGCACGCTGGAACCCAGAAAAAATCTCCGCAGGCTTCTCAAGGCATTCGCTTGCCGCAAAGCCAGGACCACCACTCAATATCCATTGGTGCTCGCAGGCGGAAAAGGCTGGCTGGAGGATGACCTGGAGGAATTCATCCAGGGGTTGGGTCTGAGCAATAACGTTCGCGTCCTCGGATATGTGGCTGATGAAGAACTGTCCTGGTTGTATAGGAACTGCTTTTGTTTTATTTACCCGTCCATTTACGAAGGATTTGGTTTGCCTGTACTTGAGGCGATGAACGCTGGCGCAGCGGTGATAACTTCCAGATCTACAAGTCTTCCGGAGGTGGGAGGCGATGCAGCTCACTATGTTGATCCTCTAAATGAGGGAGACATTGCCGATGCATTGGAAAAACTTGAGGTGGATAGCGGGTATCGCGAAATGCTCAAAGATAAGGCGATTATCCAGGCTAAGAAATTCTCCTGGGAGAAAAGTGCTTTTGAAATTCTCCATATCTATCATCAGGCAGTGACTATGCCAAAATTCAGAGAGTTTATTGGATGATGTTCTCGTGAAAAATCGTTTGATTTGTCATCATTCCCGCGTAGACTGTGATTCATAATACATTAATATTACTGGATTACCGCCTGTGCGGAAATGACTTTGCAGTATAAATTCAGTCTTTTTTGTGAAGTTGTCGATATTCCCTTTCGGTAAATCTGAGCCTTTTTCAGTTGATCTCCGTTTGGGTGCTTAAAAACTGGGTAACTTCAGTGGATAACTAAAAAACATCCGATAATGGAAAGATCATGAAAAAAGCCTTGATTTTCGGCATTACAGGCCAGGATGGAGCCTACCTGGCACATTTTCTGCTAAAAAAAGGATACAGGATCTCTGGGGCTTCCAGAGATGCCCAAATGGCATCGTTCAAGAATCTCATTGCGCTTGGCATAAGGGATAAGGTTGAAATTCAATCAGCATCTTTGAATGACTTCAGAAGTGTCCTGCAGGTAATCAGGAACGTCAACCCCGACGAAATCTATAACCTGGCAGGTCAGAGCTCGGTAGGTTTGTCATTTGGTCTGCCGGTAGAGACGTTCGAGAGTATAGGAATTGCCACTTTGAATTTGCTGGAAGCCATCAGATTTCTCGAACTCCCGGTTCGTTTTTATAATGCTGGATCAGGTGAGTGTTTTGGCAACACAGATGGCCAGGTGGCTGACGAGCAAACGCCTTTCCGACCCAGAAGCCCTTACAGCGTAGCCAAAGCCGCAGCCTTCTGGCAGGTAGCCAACTATCGCGAAGCTTATGGCATCTTTGCCTGTTCCGGCCTTTTATTTAACCATGAGTCCCCTCTTAGGCCTGCCCGTTTTGTTACGCGAAAAATAACAAGGACAGCCTGTGAGATTGCCAAGGGTAGCAAGCAAAAACTGCGCCTGGGCAATATGCAGGTTGAGAGAGATTGGGGCTGGGCGCCAGAATATGTGGAGGCAATGTGGCTGATGCTGCAACAGGATACGCCCGATGATTTTGTGATTGCAACTGGTGAAAGCAATAGATTGGCAGATTTTGTAAATGCCGTATTTTCTCACTTAGGACTTGAGTGGCAAAAATATGTTGAATTAGATAAAGGACTGTTTCGTCCTACTGATATCCTTTCCATAAAAGCCAATCCGAACAAGGCTGAGAGAGTCATGGGGTGGAAGGCAAAACATAAAATGAGAGATGTAGCAAACATGATGGTTAGTGCTGACATGGCGAACAACAAAAAATATGGTATAGAACCCCCCCCCTAAAGAGTCCGGATATTCCATATAAGAAGCTTCCGTCAACATTATTTTTCCACAATCCGTTATATTTCTTCTTGAACGTAGATATTGACATTGTCAAGAGCAATTACGTGCCCCTTGCCTTTTTCCCCGTCAGGTCAATTCACACCAAAACTGCAACAATTTCCATTGGCGTCTTCCTGGACATTCAATCACAATCTTTCTGGAAGGCTGATTATCATAAGGGACATCCAGAAAAATACGTCCTCCCTTAGCCGATACTGAGTTATCAGTATCGTTAATTCGTATATCATAAAGCTCACCGCCAGGTTCCACACGAAGACAAAGCCTCCTCCATTCCCGCTTATCATACCACGGCAGATGAATCACACATCGCTGTTCCACAACAGCAGGCTCCCAACGGCGGAAGCCATAAATCATTGTGTTTGATTCGTCTTTTAAGCACTTAATCTTAAAGAATCTTTTCTTCAGTTGTCCCACAAATCTTAAAATAATGAAAGCAATCTTTTCCAATGATGTTTTTCTTGTCTTAAAGCTCAAGTCATATAAATAAAATCCCAGCCACGAGAAAGGCATAACCCGATGACCATATTTTCTGTCGATACGCCAGATTTCCTTATAGCGCAACCGGCTTCCACTGAGCGTTTTTGTTTCCGGATAATATCTGACTGCGGCAAGCACTTCATGCAGGTATAGAAACCTTGCTCCGTTGAGGGCGAGTCTGCACCACAAATCCCAATCCATCGTATAGTGCAAAGTCGGATCCACACCGCCTGCCGCTTCGTAGGCAGATCGCCGCACAAAACATGCAGGTTGGCAGATAAAATTCGAGTGCATCAGGTCTCGTGCGTTGAATTCCTGAATAGCAGGAAAATATGACAGGAAAAAACCTTCGGGAGAGACATGGACTGCATCGCCGTAGATAACATCCAGTTGGGGATTTTCGTCAAAACAGGAAGCAACCCTGTCAAGCGCACCAGGAAAATAGTAATCATCGGCATTGAGCCAAGCTACAATATCACCATCCACCTTATAAAACCCCTCGCGAATGGCTGCTGCCTGCCCCTCATCCGAACCTGAACGTAAAAAAGAAATAATGTTCGAATATTTCTCAGCCACCTCCCCGAAACAGTCGGTAGACCCGCCATCCATTATTGCAAGATTAAGCAGGGCATTTTGGTATCGAATACTCTCAAGAGCATATGGCAAAAAATGACTCTGGTTAAGACTGGGGATTACGATTGCGAAAGGTAGCATTGTTCTATCGGTGTCAGGTGTCAATATTTGATGGTATTTAAATTTCTTTTAACATTACATCTTTTTCAACCTTTTTGTCCCGCTCCATGCCCAGCTATTCCCGGCCCCGGCCGGTCACAATTGATCGCCTGAAAGCTGACTTTGATGCCGGCAGGAGCCACAAAAACAAAAAACAGCCCGGCTTCCTTTCGTTACTGAGGCAACAGAACCGGTTAGTGATCAATAAGAGCGCGATACAGCTCCTCCATGGTTTCAATGTGGAATTCATAGAACTTGCTGCGAACCTTCTCCCAGAGGGATCGCTTCGTTTTACATT
>VAPF01007360.1_pt1 | contig 14645 bp, 9 predicted proteins | sample 3393931 | NCBI WGS metagenome assembly VAPF01 (sample SAMN08290437, study PRJNA428436) | hydrothermal vent metagenome | isolation source: Deep-sea hydrothermal vent chimney | place: Atlantic Ocean: South-mid Altantic Ridge | depth 2773 m m | reverse complement strand
TGCAATAAGTGTTGCTAATATAAACCGTGAGCGTTCACCAGGGCTTAAATCTGTTATTTTCTTTTTTATATCTTCCTCTCCCAATCCGAACCTATTTAAAATCTTGCGCATCTCGCTTTCTTCTTTGTCTGTTGTGGCAAGGAATTCTTCACGTATGGTCTCATTAGTTTTAAAATCTGTTTCTTGTGGTAGGTATCCAATTTTCACACGGTCACCGATTCTTAGAGCCCCACCATCAATTCCCATCTTTTTTAGAATAATCTTCATTAGTGTGCTTTTACCAGCACCGTTTGCACCTGTAATTAAGACTCTGTCACCATACGATATAACTAAATCTAATGGCCCTATTTTTGTATCGCCAATTTGTTTTTCTACCTTTTCGAGATCGAGTACCTTATTTCCAGACCTCTCGTTAATCTCTAGATTTAGCATTATTGGCAGTCTTCGTTTTGGTTTTTCTTGTGTACCTGTAATCATTTTTTCTAAACGAGTTTTTAGAACCCTTGCTTGTTTCCCTATTTTTCCAGCGCGTTCTCCTATCATTCCAGATGCCAAATGATCTTTGTCAGTTATTTTACGGCTCATCTTTCTCTTGTCTTTAAGGGTTTTGTCAATTACAGCTACGCTTTTAAGGTGTTTGTCGGCAGCGGATTTTATCTTCGCATTCTTTTTAATTGTTTCGTTATAATCCGACCACTCTTTTTCAACACGTGCTTTTCGTTCACTCATATATTGACTGAATGTGCCGTCATACATAGTGGCTTTTTTACTAAACTCACCAATCTCCAAAATTTTACTAACAAAGCTGTCTAAGAACTTTCTATCATGAGAAATAATTAAAAAAGTCTTTTGGCTCTTTTTTATCATCTCTTCAAGAAACTTCAACGCTTTAAAATCCAAACTGTTTGTAGGTTCATCAAGTAATAGAATGTCATGTGGTGCAATTAGAATCCGTATCATTGCGACTTTGTTCTTTTCTCCTCCAGAAAGTTCTGATATTTTTTTATCAAATATATTAATTGATAAATTTAGTCTTTGAAAAAATGAACTAGCAACATTTCGTATACCACCGTCGTTATCTTTTTGTAAAAAATCAAAAACACTCATGCTTAATTCCTCGTTACTAAGTTCCTGTGGAATATACTTTATACTTCCATTTGTGTGTACTTTTCCTTCATAGTCCTTATCAATTTCGGCAATGATTTTTAGGAGTGTAGATTTCCCTATGCCGTTAGGTCCAACAATTCCTATTCTCTCGCCTCGTCGCAATGAAAAATCTATACCATCAAGCACCAAAAAATTATCATACAGCTTTCGTATGTTTTCACATCGCAGGATGATATTTTTCTTTATGAATTTTGATTGCATATATTTCTGATCTCAAAAAGATAGTGTTGTGCCGCAGGCGGGAATCGAACCCGCACGCTGTTGCCAGCAAGGGATTTTGAGTCCCTCGTGTCTACCAATTCCACCACCGCGGCAGGGGTGTGCACCAAATCGTGGCGGTGCTCTTCTATCCTATGCGTTTTGTGTACACTTCGCAAACATTACAGTGTTGTAGTCGCGTGTTACAATGTAACAAATGCAGGAACCAACAAAGTACGACTCTGTCTTTTGGATTGAGACAGCAAAGATACATCCTAATCCGTACCAGCCTCGCAAGGAATTTGACGATGCTCGCCTGAAGGCTTTGGCAGAATCAATCCGTCAATACGGTGTCTTGCAGCCGCTAGTAGTGACACGCACAGAGCACACCAAGTCAGACGGAGGCATTGCTTCTGAATATGAGTTAATTGCAGGCGAACGACGTTTACGAGCATCAAAACTCGCAGGGCTTACACAAGTGCCAGCAGTTATTCGTGGAAAAGAGGACGGTCAGGTAAAGCTTGAACTTGCAATTATCGAGAACTTGCAACGAGAGGACCTTAACTCTATTGACCGTGCAAAAGCTCTTGCGCAGCTTGCTAAGGAATTTGGCATTTCGCACAGCGAGATAGGGGCAAAGATAGGTCGTAGCCGTGAATATGTTTCAAACAGTATTCGTTTGTTGCAGTTGCCAGAAAAAGTGCAACAGGCTGTTGTGAATAGAGAGCTTTCCGAAGGGCACGCACGTGCGTTGCTTATGCTCTCTGACAGACCAGAAGAGCAAGATACACTTTTCCGAGATATTGTTTTGAGAAAGACTTCAGTACGCGTTACAGAACAGCTGGTACGACGTATTGCTACAGATAAAATACGCAAGCACAACAAGACGCAGGAAATGATGGAGCTTGAGAAATCTCTTACTGAGACTCTCGGAACACGTGTTGTGATTGAGAATCGTCCTAACAAAACTGGTCGGCTTCTCATCGAGTTTTTCTCACAAGAAGACCTTACACATATTGCCGAAGTGTTTGCTGCGCGTGAAGCCGAAAAAGAAATTATTGCCGAGGCAGAAGCAGTAAAGGAGGCAGCAAATGAAACTACGGGTGGTGTTATAGAGTCTGTATCAGATGAAACGGCGGACAGTGTGTTAGAGGAAGTAGCAAATGAGGTGGCAGAGACAGCATCAGCTGGTTCGGTAGATGAAGTTGCAGAAAATGCACAATCCCCAGAAGCGTTTGTTGAAGAAACCATAGTAATTACATCAGAAGAAGCTCCCACAGCTACGACAAATGATGTAAAAGAAGAAGAGGGTGATGGTGGTGCACAAGTGAGTGGTTTCGTGGAGGTTCCCGCTAACGAAGAAGCTAAGATAGAAGAGGCTCTCAGCGAGATGCCAGTTATAGAGGTTTTAAAAGTGGAAAGTACATCACCGAGTGTTACTGAGTCGCCAAGCACTCCAGAGACTTCTCCTACCGAGGAAGCAACCGCAAGCGAAGCCAACACCACTACCAACAACGATGATAGTGACGACGAGCTTTACTCAGTACGCAATTTTACAATATAAGGATTTATTTTTTTCGTGTTTTAGTTTTCTCTGGTTTCTTTAGTGGTGGAGTTGGATTTGCTGCGCGTTCCATTTCTGAAAGTGCTATACGAATTTGTTTACGAGCAAGAGAAGTGCACGCGTGGTCTAGCCACTTTTTACTTGGGCGTGCTGTACGGCGTGTGACCGCCTCTACAATGTCTCCATTGCTAAGCGGCGTGTCGAATGATACTAACTTTCCATTTACTTTTGCTCCTTGCAAGTGGTTCCCAACATCGCTGTGTATAGCATAAGCAAAATCAAGTGGAGTGGAGTGTATAGGCAAGTCTATTACATCGCCTTTAGGAGTAAAGATAAATACACGATAGGAAAAGAAATCTTCTTTTAGTCCAGTAATGAAATCCTCGGTTCCAGCTATTGAAGTGTGGTCATCAGCTAGCTCTGTGAGCCAATGAGGAACAGAAGGCGGAGGAGTCTTTCCTTTTGCTGGTGTCGTGCTCGAAGTATCTTTTTTTGAGAAACGCAAAAGTGTTGGGACAAGACTGCGTACCCACGAAAGTGAGAAATGTTCAGCGGCAGATTTAGATGCTTCTTTACCAAGTGTTTTGTAAGACATATGAGAGGCAATACCAAACTGTGAGTTCCTGTTCATTTCTTCTGTGCGTATTTGCACTTCTACAATTCCTGCTTCACTCGTTACGACTGCTGTGTGGAGTGACTGATAGTTATTTTGTTTAGGGGCGACTATATAGTCTTTGAAATTTCCAGGAAGAGGTTTCCACAGAGTATGCACAACTCCAAGTATGCGGTAACAGTCGTCAACTTCTGGGACAATTACTCTCAGTGCTGCGATGTCATATATCTCTGTAATGTCGTCGTGTTTGCGTTTAAGCTTTTGGTGCAAGCTCCATAAACCTTTTATACGAATATCAGTACGAAAATTGGTAAATCCCTTTCGTATTAGTTCACGCTGGAGCTGTTTCTTTACCTTCGCCAGACCCTCATCAGTTTCTTTTCTTTTTAGTTTGCGAACCTCGAGTGTGTGTTGGTAAGCATCTGGATCTATAAAAGGGAACGCAAGGTCTTCTATCTCACGCTTAAAAGTGCCCATTCCCAAACGATCGGCAAGAGGGGCGTATATGTCTACAGTTTCCAAAGCAATACGACGACGTTTCTCCTCAGGCAAGTGTTCAAGCGTTGTCATGTTGTGATAACGGTCAGCTAGTTTAATAATTAGCACCCGAACATCGGCAGACGTTGCCACGAGTAGACGTCGTAGGGACTCCGCGTGTCGCTCTGCACCGTGGTACTTGTGTTTGCCTAGCTGAGAAACGTTTTGTACGAGTACGAGTATTTCTTTGCCAAATTCACGCTCAACTTCTTCTTTCTCGGTGTCAGTGTCTTCTATAGTGTCATGTAAAAGCCCAGCAGCAACAGTTGCTGCGTCTAATTCCATTTCAGCAAGATGTTTTGCTACCGCTGCAGGATGTATGAAATAAGGTTCGCCCGAACGGCGTGTATGTCCCGTGTGTGCATTTTGCGAAAAGGTGTAGGCCTTGCGAATAAGCGCCTCGTCTTTCGGAGAGGGTTTATGCATTGCTGTTAAAATCTCCTTGACGGAAACCATTCTTATAGTCTACGGCATTAAACTGTGTACGCAAACGACGTGCCAAAAGAAAATCAACGAAGCGCGTTTATGACACAAAAGCGGCGAGGTCCTCGGGAGTAATAGTTTCAGGATTGACATCGTCAGGAAGGTAGATACGACGAAGTCCTTTTTTAATAAATACTCCTTGTTTTGATTTGTAGAGACTTAGCATACGTTCTGTTTTCGGATGAAGCCCAACGTCACGAAGCAGTACGGAGCCTTTTGGTGGTGGCTTTGGAATAGCGAATAGCTCAACAGCACGCTCAAGCGTAATCGTGTACGGGTCATCTTCACCTTTCAGTGAACGAAACTCTCCGTGGTGGGCTATATATGGACCAAAACGTCCTGTGTTTGCAGAAACTGGCAAGCCGTCGCTGTGTGTACCCAAAGCACGAGGAAGTGAAAGATATTTCAAAGCATCTTCAAGCGTTACATCAGAGGGGTCTTTCTCAGAAGGGATGCTTGCTCTTTTTACTGGCACTTTCTTTTTCTTTGGTTTTTTTGGCGTAGCCTTTTTCGTTGTTTTCTTTTTTGCACTAGACGTTTTCTTCTTTGGTTTTGTTTCTGCAGATTCTTTCGTTTTGTCTGGCTTTTCTTCTGGAAGTGGCATCTCTACATAAGGACCAAAACGTCCAACACGTATAAAAATAGGTTGACCTGTTTCTGGATCGTTTCCAATAGGTTCGTCTGGTTTAAGTTCTGAACCATCTTCTTGGCGCGCTCCTGTACAGTCTGGGTATTTTTTACAGCTCAAGAAGACTCCACCTCGTCCAAGTTTGTACTCCATCTTGCCTTTACAGATAGGGCAGGGGAACTCGTCAGGACCTTCTCCTAGAGAAGTTGCTTTAGGTAGGTCTTCTTTTGCCGCGACTGCTTTTTCAAAAGGTCCATAGAAAGTTGTTAACAAGTCTTCATATCCGAGCTCTCCACGAGATACCTCGTCTAGTTTATTTTCCATTTCTGCAGTAAATGAATCACTAATGTAAGAAGGAAAATGCTTTTCAAGCCAGCCAGACACCACCATTCCAGTTGCTGTTGGCACTAAAGAGCGCTGTTGCTTCTCAACATATCCGCGGTCCTGAATAGTTCTCATGATAGAAGCATAGGTGGAAGGGCGTCCGATATCACGCTTCTCTAGCTCTTTAATAAGTCCCGCTTCTGTGTAGCGTCTTGGTGGTTCTGTTTGCTTTTCTGTTTCGTTGAGCGACATTAGTGTGAGAGCATCGCCTTCTGAGAGTTTTGGTAACTCAGTGTCTTCTCCTCTGGCTGTGGTGTCGAGAGCAAGCCAGCCAGCAAAAAGTACTCGTGAGCCACTGGTAGTAAATGTTGGTATAGAAACGTTTGCCTGTGCTGTAATTCCAGTGCGTGCGATTTTCGCGCTCGTCATTTGTGAAGACAATGTGCGTACGCGAATAAGCTCATATAAACGATGTTCATCTGGTACTTTGCCAGCGTGTGTGAGTAGTGGGTCAGTGGGGCGTACCGCTTCATGAGCTTCTTGGGCATTTTTGCTTTTAGTCTTGTACGTGCGTGTACAAACAAACTCTTTGCCAAATTCGCTCTCAATAGCACTTATCATTTTCGTAACGGCTTCTTTTGATAGATTTACTGAGTCGGTACGCATATAGGTGATGTGCCCTCCTTCATAAAGTTTTTGAGCTGCACGCATAGTTCGTGAAGGAGAGAAACCAAGACGCGTTGAGGCGACCTGCTGGAGTGTGGACGTTGTAAAAGGTGCTTTTGGAGCGCGTTCTTCTGTGCGTGCTGTCATCTTACTAACACACCATGTTGCGGAATTTCCTTCGCGTACGATGCGGTGCGCCTCGTCAGCGTCTTTTGGTTCTTCTGTACAGTGTGCAGGGAAAGATGTGCTTCCTGCTTTAAAGAGTGCATCAATAACAAAGAAAGTCTCTGGGATAAATGCTTGTATCTCGCGTTCACGCTCAGCGAGTATGCGTAGTGCAGGAGATTGCACACGACCGGCAGAAAGTCCGTAGCGTACCTTCTTCCAGATAAGTCCTGAAAGGTCGTACCCGACAATGCGGTCAAGCACACGACGCGCTTCTTGAGCATGGCGAAGGTCTTGGTCGATTGTGCGTGGGTGAGCGAGTGCTTCCTCTACTGCCTTTTTTGTAATCTCATGGAAGACTACTCGTTTAGGATTTTTAAGGTCTGTTGTTTGTGCAATATGCCATGCAATTGCCTCGCCTTCGCGGTCGGGGTCAGTCGCAAGATACACTTCTGTTGCACGTTTCTCTGCCTTTTTGATACGCTCAATAATCTCGCGTTTCTCGGGAGGAACCACGTAGTGGGGTAGGAAGCCGTGTTTAATATCAACGGCATCTTTGTTTGATTTTGGAAGGTCGCGTACATGACCCACCGAAGCAATCACCTCGTACTCTTTTCCGAGGTATGTTCCTATTGTGCGCGCTTTTGTTGGCGACTCAACGATAAGTAATTTTTTGGTCACAGTTCCTAACTCATACCGCGTAAGCTACCACTTAGTCAAGTGCTGGTGTTGCTGCCGATACTAAAAAAACTACTTGGAACTATCTGTTTTCGTTACGTATAAAAATATCTACACTATAAAAACAGCGCACGCCCTGAAGCTAACTGTTTTCATAGTGTAGATATTTTTTAATAGTACATAGTATGAAAACAGCGCACGCCCTGAAGCTAACTGTTTTCATACTGTATGTATCTTAGGTAGGCTATTTGGTTTTAATAACTAAAAAAGCCACACACTATAAAAACAGCGCACGCCCTGAAGCTAACTGTTTTCATAGTGTGTAGCTTTTTTATGTGTGGCGCCATAAACCAAACTCTTCTTTGAGGACTCCTCTTAGTTCTAGCGATACTAAAGCCGTAAGTGCTTCGCTTGTAGAAAGGCGCGAGGCGCGGATAAGTTCATCACGAGCTAGTGGTGTGTTGAGTGTTGCGCAAAGAACCTGTTCGTTTTCGGATAGGTCGTCTGGAGTTGGGTGTTCTTCAGTAATCTCATTTGGCGTGATTTTTAGTGCCTCGAGTATGTGTAGCGGGTCGGTGATTAGTGTAGCTCCAAGTCGTAAGAAAAGATGTGCGCCAAAGCCGTGCGGGTCGCCAATCCTGTGTGGTATACACAACAGTTCACGGTTGTACTCGCTAGTGAGCCGTGCGGTAATTAGTGTTCCAGAACGTTCACCAGCTTCAACTACAAGCACAGCATCGGCAAGTCCTACCATAATGCGATTTCTTGAAGGGAAGTCGTAGGGGTGCGCGCGGTAGTCTGCTTCGTGTTCTGAAAGTAGCGCGCCGCCATGTGAGATTATTTCTTTTGCTAGTGGAGCATTTGTGCGTGGACCAATTACATGGTCAGCGAGTCCTGACCCTGGAATAGCAATAGTGTGCAAACCTGCACTAAGTGCAGCTCGATGTGCTACTGCATCGGCACCTAAAGCAAGCCCAGAAACTATAGAAATAGGATAACCACAAAGCCCGTCAATAAGCTTCTCTACAGCTTCTTTTCCGTATGGCGTAAGAGCACGAGAACCAACGACTGTAAGGTATTTTGTGCCTTTTGCAGGTAGGTCTCCTCGTAGCCACAAACGCTTTGGCATACCCGGTATTTCACGTAAAGAAGCTGGATATTCTTGTGGGTCTAGTTGTCGAATGTTGTTTTGCATACTATGCTACATACATTATATATGCTTGATATTAAATTCATTAGAGAAAATATTGATTTGGTAAAGGCGGGTGCGCTAAAGAAGCATGTCAAAGTTGATGTGCATCGTTTAATGACACTTGATGAAGAGCGTAAGACTTTACGTCAATCACTAGACTCTAAACGTGCTGAACAGAACCGCATGAGTAATACAATAGCACTTGCCAAGGGTGATGAGCGTCAGAAACACATAGAAGGTATGCGTTACTTAAAAGAAGGTATGTTGGAGATTGAAGAAAAATATAAAAAAGTTATGGAGGAGTGGCAGTCACTTATGTTGAAAGTCCCTAACATTCCAGACATCTCTGTTCCGCAAGGAAAAGACGATGCTGATAATAAAGAAGTAAAAAAATGGGGTGAGCCGACTGCTTTTGACTTCACACCTAAAGATCATGTTGAGCTAATGACATCACTCAATATGGTAGACCTTGAGCGCGGTTCTAAAGTAGCAGGTTTCCGAGGGTACTTTTTGAAAAACGATGGAGTGCTTCTTGCTAACGCAGTGTGGCAATTGGCACTTAAGCATTTCACTGGCAAAGGGTTCTCCCCGATGATGGTGCCATCTTTGGTGCGTCGTGAGGCTTTCTTGGGCACAGGTTATTTACCACAAGGAGAAGACGACCTCTACAAGACGCAAGATGGAGATTTCCTTTCTGGCACTGCCGAAGTTGCCACTATGGGCTACTACATGGACGAGACACTCGATAAAGAGCAACTTCCAGTGCGGTTCTTATCGTTCTCACCAAGCTTTCGCCGTGAGGCTGGAGCACATGGCAAAGACGTGCGTGGACTTATTCGTGTGCATGAGTTTTTTAAATGGGAACAGGTAGTCTTGTGTAAAGCGGAGCACGGTGAGTCAGTACGTTTGCATGAGTGGCTCCACCATAACACTGAGGAATTTATTGAGCTTTTAAATATCCCTTATCACACCGTAGTTAATTGTGGAGGAGATTTGGGCTTAGGGCAGGTAAAAAAGTACGATATAGAATTATGGGTACCAGCAGAAAAGACCTATCGCGAGATTGGCTCTACTTCATACTTCCACGATTTCCAGACGCGTCGTTTGAATATTCGCTACCGTGATGAAGAAGGTACTTTGAGATTTGCCCATTCTCTAAACTCAACAGCAATTCCTACTCCGCGAATTCTTGTTTCTATAGTCGAGAATTATCAACAGGCTGACGGGACGGTTCGTGTGCCTGATGCTTTAGTACCTTACATGGGCAAGGAGGTAATAGGGCATGACAAAGCCTAAATACAGTACGAAAGTCCCTCGACGTACTTCTTCTTCGGTAAGGAAACACCGTACACGTTTGGGAGACAGACGACATAGTGCGCGTATGCGTATTATTGGTGTTCTTGGGATACTAACAGTCTTTCTTGGGATACTTGTTGTTGTAGCTCTTTGGCAGGGAGCTGTGCGGGTGTCGCACATACACATAGACAATGATAATCAATCACTCGTCGCTGTAGTAAAAAAGACGATGAGCGGCACGTATTTCTTAATTCCTAAGGACTCAATATTTTTCCTTTCTGAAAGTAGTATTCGCCGAGCTGTTTTACAGGCACAGCCAACAATCGCAGCGATAAGCATCTCACGTACAGGGTTTGACTCTATCTCAGTTGCTTTGGATATGCGCACACCGCTTGCACGTTGGTGTGGCACCAGTGCAAGCAGTACGCCACACGACACACTTGCGCTTGATGTGATTACAAGTAGTTCAGGCTGTTATTTCTTTGATGGTACTGGGTTCCTCTATTCACCAACATCATCTTCAACATCAACTTTCGCTTCAACAACCGACCAACCATTGGTCCCTTATCGTGTATATGCTCCACTGACAAATACAGTGTATGCTAATGCCTCATCATCTCTTTCAAGTACAATATCTTCAATAAATAAACTTCCAGCACTTTTTGACTTTGCACGAAAAATAAGTAGTTTTGGCTCTCCTGTAATATCTATAGTGCTTCGCAGAGATGAAGTAGACTTCTTTTTGAAAGACAATACTCGCATCACTTATGTACTTGGCAAGGAACAATCTGCCTATGCACTTCTTATGGCAACAAAGAATAAACTATCAATTAGTAATGGCTCGTTGAAGTATGTTGATTTACGTTTCTCCGGTAAGATTTATTATCTCCCAAAGAAACAATAAATATCACAAATAGATACACAGAATTAAAAACGTGCGCGGATAAAATCCGCGCACGTTTTTGTGAAAAAAGTCCTAGCCTTAGTTTACACACCGATAAGCACTGGAATGACCATAGGTGCCTTGTTGGTGCGGGTGTAAAGGAAGCTTGCCATTGTGTCGGTAAGTACGTTCTTTACATAGTCGAGGTCTATAGGGTTCATGCCCTGTGTAGAATCTTCAACAGTCTTCTTAATGAGTACACGCGCTTGGTTGAGTAGTTCTTGTGACTCACGCAAGTATACGAAGCCTCTAGATATAATATCAGGGGACTTGCGTAGTTTGCCAGTTTTTAGTTGAACAGTAGCGATGATAACGAACATGCCATCTTTTGAAAGCATATTACGGTCGCGCATAACAACTTCCTGAATTCCTCCGATAGAGAACCCATCTACCATGAGTGGTGAGGACGGTACTTTTTCTTTGTGTACCTTCATTTCTTTGCCATCTATAATGTCGATAACATTACCATTGTCAGGAATGATAATCGTCTCACGAGGACGTCCAGCTTGCTCTACTGCTTTTGCGTGACAGGTAGTCATAGAACGATATCCATATCCTGGCATGAAGAATTTGGCATTTACTTGCTTGTTAATCCATACCAATTCGCCAGAATTACCATGACCTGTGGAGTGCACATCTGAAGAACGATAGTGGATAATCGTAGCGTCATGACGATAAAGATTATCTTTCAATTTCTGCACAGATATTTCATTTCCAGGAATAACTGATGAAGAAAGCACAACTGTATCTCGATTAGTGAGCTGGATAAATCTATGTTGCTTTGTCGCGATACGCATAAGAGCAGCAAATTCTTCTCCTTGTGCCCCAGTAGAAAGAATAACGATTTTATCTGGTGGATAATTGCGTATTTCTTGTGCGGGGATTATAGTTTCTTTTTTTACTTTCAAAAGCCCAACCTTCTCGGCAATCTCCAAGTTTGTGCGAATAGAGCGTCCTTCTGTGACAACTCTTTTACCACACTCTTCAGCAATTTTAATAATACGTATCAAACGTACAAACTGTGAAGCAAAGGTGCCGATTATAAGTCGTCCCGAGACGGTTCGCACAATTTCTTCAAGCGTTTGTTCGACACGTTTCTCAGGAATCGAGAAGCCGTCTTTTTCTGCATTAGTAGAGTCTGCAATAAAGAAGATGTTTTTGTCCTTACTAAGGTCTCCCCACACCTCTTTTTCTTTATCGCTAGGCTCTCCATCGTCATGGTCAAGTTTCAAGTCTCCAGAAACGACAACGTTTCCTTCTGGAGTTTGTAGTGACACTCCCATAGAGTCAGGTATAGAGTGCGTTACCTGAAAGAATTTTACCTTTGTGTTGCTGATAGTGCGCTCAGTACCTGTTTCTACAATAATTACTTCTGGCTTTGGTACGTCTGGGTATTCTTCTTGACGCTTTGCAATCATTACTGCTGTTAAATTAAGCGTGTAGATAGGTGGGTTACCAAAACGATTAAGAAGAAAAGGAATACCGCCAATGTGGTCGAGGTGACCGTGCGTGATGATAACTGCACGTATTCGGTCTTTGTTCTTTTCCAGATATTGTGTGTTTGGTAGAATGTAGTCTACACCTGGCGCTTCGTCTTCCGAAACAAACTGGAATCCAGCGTCAAGAACAAAAATGTCATTATTGACGTCAATTGCCATCATGTTTCGCCCAACTTCTTCAACGCCACCAATTGGGATTATACGTGCGACATTTTTTGCTGGAGTTTCTGGGAAGTAGTCAGGCACGCGAGGAGTCCTTGGCTTTGGCATAGGGCGTCGCAACGCACGCTGAATGCGGCGTGTTGTTGCTCCTGGGCGAGCAGTGCGAGGGTGTGCACTGTTGTTGTGGGTATTATTGCCAGTATGGTTGTGTGTCTGGGTCTTATGATTGTTATTTCGTGGATGTGAGTGATTAGAATTGTGTCGTTGCGCACGATTTTCTGTAGCGCGTTGTTGAGATGGTCCTTCCGGAGAAGGCGCTGGTGCTGAAGTCATATATCTTTTTAATGAATGATTATTAATTTTGTTGTTAAATATTGTTTAATCAGGCAATGCCCGTATAAAAATAGCTGTCTATGGTTTTGTGAATGAAGTGAGAAAAGGCCACACGTACTCTACATGTTTATACCATTTCACTACACTGGCAAATCGGTCGGATGGGGTTGTAATCTGGGGAAGCTTTACTCCTGTTAGGTCTTTTGGAACAGCATAAATGAATTCAGGAGTATATGTAAACGCTGCAGGATAATCGTTACTAATGTCTCTTTCGATTACTTGTAAGTCCTGAAGACGCTTCTTTGAGTCACTTATTGTGCGCACTCTTTCTAAAAGAGAATCAACAGTTTTATTGGCGTACAGTGCGATGTTTAGACCAGGGTCGTTGCGTTGGGAAGAATTCCAAAAAGCAAATAAGTCTTGATCACGACCGATAACCATACCGAACAAAAGTGCTTCATATTTACGTGGGCGAATTACGTTCTGGTTTAAGTCGCCAGGTTCATAGAGCTCGATAGATACAGAGATGCCGAGTTTTTCCCAGTCGCTTCGTATTGCTGCTGCCACAGCTTTTAATTCTGGCACATTTGACGTCTTAATTGTGAGTGTGCTAAACACAGCTTTTTCTCGTTTGTTTTTCCACTGACGCGATATCCCGTCGTACACCCACCCAGCATCCTTGAGTACTCGTGCTGCGGTGGCAACGCGCTGAGCGTCATATGTCACTGTAGTGTTATTAATCTCACTACCAGGAGGTATTGGACCCATAAGCGCTGTGGCATATCCGTGCAATACATTATGCACTATATATTGTCGGTTTATCGCTAACGAAAGTGCTTTGCGTACCTCTATGTGTGCCAGTACAGGATTCTTATCAGAGTTAAAGAATACTCCGAATATGCTTGAGAACGGTGCCGTTAAAACATTGGGTGCTGGTACGCCGTATGCACTTTCCACTGTTCCTTGTTTAAGTGCTGTGGCAAGGTCTTCTTGACGTGTATAGAACTTAAATGTCATTCCGTTAAGGTGTGGACGTCCTAGTACGTAGTTCTTACGCGCTGTGAGATCATACTCGGTAATAATTCCACTGGAATCTCGTACTACGCGTTGTACTACGAAAGGTCCAGCACCTACAGGCTCTACAACTAGGTTTGTGAAAGGGAACTGAGCATTTGGGACACTTTGCCATAATCGTTCAGGCAATATCCCTAGTGTTGTGTTTCCAAGAAACGGAGCGTATGGCTTTTGTAACGTGAAGCGTACTGTGCGCGAGTTTACTGCCTCAACAGAAACACCACTCCAATCGGCAAACTGTGGACTTTTGAGTCCTGGGTCTTGCGCTTTGTGTATCGTAAACACTACATCATTTGCAGTGACTAGCGTGCCGTCTGAGAAACGCGCGTTTGGACGAAGGATAAAAGTATATGTCTTTCCATCAGTGGAAACAGTGTAGCTTTGCGCAAGTACAGGTACGAGTGTCCCGTTACCTGAAAGCCCCATTAGTCCAGCATATGTGAGCATAGTGATGTCTCGGTCTGCATCAGAAAGTGCCAGAAGCGGATTGACGAACCGTGGTGACCCAAGTTCGCCCTCAATCAAAGTACCGCCATAAGCAGGCACACGTACCAAGAAAGTTTGCTCTAAAGCGTAAAGACCCGCACCACTTACAACAATGACAACAATTCCTAGTACGCCGACAATAAAACGGTCACCTAGTGAAAGTGTCTTCATGTGTTTTGAAAACCACGAAAACGGTAACAATTCACGCATACGCGTTGCTTCGTGCACAAAACGCGCTAGTCGATTGTTCATGCCCCTTGCAGAAGGAAGTTCGCGATTGCAATTACCACGAGCAACACCGAGAGAATAATACTCGCACGGAATAGAAAAAGCTCCGCTCCGCGCCGTTTATAAAAGGTAGATGCAAAATTATCTCCACCAAAAGCACCTCCAAGGCTGGCGCCACGTTGTTGTAATATGATGCCAATCATTAGCAGGGTTGATATAATAATTTCTGTGTAGGGTAAAAGCATAGTGAGTACTTCAATCTGTACTTGCGAGAATATCACATTATGTGTGTACTATGCAACCACCCGTGCATACGTTCTTGTTTTTATGGTAGAAAATAACGGTAAATAAAAGTGTATATTTGTTTGTTTGCACTTACGCAAGTAATTCTTTATAGTAGTGTAGTAAG
>VAPF01024247.1_pt1 | contig 14662 bp, 19 predicted proteins | sample 3393931 | NCBI WGS metagenome assembly VAPF01 (sample SAMN08290437, study PRJNA428436) | hydrothermal vent metagenome | isolation source: Deep-sea hydrothermal vent chimney | place: Atlantic Ocean: South-mid Altantic Ridge | depth 2773 m m | reverse complement strand
GCGGGGTACCCGGCGCCCCTGGCGGTCATGGTGCTCAAAGAGCTGGCGGCCAATAAGGAGGTCGCGGTCAATCTTCAGGCGCGGGAGAAATTGGCGGAAAAAGAGGCGGCCCAGGAAACGGCTCAGGATGCCCCTGTTTTGCGAAACCCAGGCGATACGTCCGGATAGGCGCGAGAGACCGGACGGCACGGATACGCGAGAGTTTAAAGATAGTTTAAAGATGGTTTGATCGATGAGCGGACTGACATTTGCATATCACGATAAAGACCTGGCAAAGATGGTCGATGATGTGGCCGGCCGAATCAGGCATAACCGCAAGGCCCTGGCTGCCGCCGGCGCGATCGTCAGGGAGTCTGTCCGTACCAACTTCGCCGCCGGCGGCCGGCCGCGAAAATGGAAAAAGCTTAAGCGCCGGAAAGGGCAGCCGCTCCGGGATACGGGCCGCCTGCAGAACTCCATCACCAGCCGGGTACCCCCGGGCGACCGGGTGGTGCTGATCGGCACCAATGTTAAATATGCGGCCGTGCAGAACTTCGGCGCCTTAAAAGGGTCATTCGGCGTCGTTGTCGAAAAAGTCAAGGAGCACCAGCGGGTTTCCCGGTCCGGCACCAAGTACACGGTCCGGGCGCACAGCCGGAGAGCAAAGATGCCGTGGGGAAATATTCCGGCCCGGGAGTTTATGTTGGTGCAGCCGGAGGACGAGGTCGAAATCAAGGCGGTGCTGGCCGACTATATACTAAGGGGGAAGACGTGAGTAAAATGTATGCGGTAATCGCCGCGATTGATGTCCAGCCCGGCGATCTGCCGGAATGGTACCTTGTTTTTGCCGACGGCTGGAACGAGCTTGAGCATGAGACAAAATACCTGGTGGATGAACAGGCCTGGCGGCAGGTGTCGGCCGCTATCTCCCGGCGCGGCCTGGAAATAGTATTTGATTTCGAGCACCAGAGCCTGCTCTGCAGCGTGGCCCCGGCGGCCGGCTGGGCCAGGGAATGGCGCTATGTTCCCGGCGTAGGCATCGAGGCCCGAATAGAGTGGACCCCGGTCGCTGCCGAGTATATCGCAAAAAAAGAGTACCGGTATTACAGCCCGGTTTTTTTCGTGAGCAAGGGCGATCTCAGACTGATTGCCATCCATTCAGTGGCGCTAACCAATACGCCAAAAACCAACAATTTGAAGCCGCTCCTGGCCAAGCTCGGGGCGCAAATGGAGGAAGACGATATGCTGAAAAAACTGATCGCTAAGCTGGCGCTGGGCGAGAACGCAACCGAAGAAGAGGTGATCGCCGCGGTGGCCAAGCTGCAGAACAGGGAGCGGAACGGCAAGGTGCCGGCCAAGCTGATCGCCGCCAAGCTGGGCCTTGGCGAGAATGCAACCGAGGCCGAGGTGATCGCCGCGGTGGCCAAGCTGCAGGACGGCAAAGGTGCCGCCGATGTACCGGCCGAAGTGATTGCCGCCCTGGGCGCCAAGGCGGGAGACGATGTCCGGACGATTGTGGCCGGCATCCATGCGCTTAAACAGACGAGCAAGACGATGGTTTCACGGGATGATTTCGAGGCATTGAAATTGCGGATGGCGGCCCGCGATGCCGACGAGATCGTGGCCAAGGCGCTGGCCGACGGCAAGATTACCCCGGACCAGAGGGAATGGGCCGGAGACTATGCCAAGCGCGACCTGGACGGGTTCGGGATTTTTTTGGCCAAGGCACCGATCGTGGTGCCGATGTCCAAGCTCCCGGGGCGGAAACAGGAGGCCGATGACGAGGCGATTGACGCCGCCACCCTGGCAGTGGCCAAGATGATGGATATCGACCAGGAAGACATCAAGAAATACGGCGGCCTGCAGTAGGGGCCCGAAAAAAAAGACACAGACAAACAAGATTTTAAGCGCCTCCGGGCGCGGGAGGCAGAAAGATGGCATTAACAGCAGACAGGAACACGGCATACAAGGACGGCGGGCTGACCGCCTACGGAGTGGCGGCCGCGACGGTGATTTTCGCCGGGGCGCTGGTGGCGGTAAATTCGTCCGGCTATGCCGTGCCGGCGTCCGACACGGCAGGGCTCAGAGTTGTCGGCCGCGCCGAAGAGCGGCAGGATAACTCGGCCGGCGCCGACGGAGCGCTGACGGTATCGATCCGGGAGGGGAAGGTGCTGGGCATGAAAAACTCGGCCGGCAACGCGGTAACGGCGGCTGATATCGGCCGGCCGGTATATGTCGAGGATGACGAGACCGTGGCCAACGCCGGCGGCACCAATTCCATCATCGCCGGCATTTGCATCGGCCTGGACAGCTACGGAGTCTGGGTAGCTACCGGCTATGTGGCCAAGGCCGCCGCAGTATCGGATGCGGTGGGCGTGGATGTGGCGGCAGCCGGTCCGGCCCAGGTGGTACTGATCACCGAATACAACGCCCTGTTGGCCGCCCTGCGGACCGCCGGGTTGCTGGCATAGCGATAACAAAAGATCGGCGCATTGACCGATCACAGGGTCAAAATTAAACGGAGGAAATAAAAAAATGTTGGTTAATAAAACTACCCTGGCGGCGATCTTCACAAACTTGAGGACCACCTTCAACCAGGCATTTGCGGCAGCGCCGGCAAATTGGCAGAAAATCGCCATGCTGGTCCCGTCAACGACCGGGCAGGAGGATTATGCCTGGCTCTCACAGTTTCCTAGGATGCGCCGGTGGATCGGCGACAAGGCGGTTAAATCTCTGTCAGCCTACAAATATACCGTGGTCAATGATGACTTTGAGGCCACGGTCGAGGTGGACCGCAACAACATCGAAGACGATACTATCGGTATCTACAAGCCGATGGCCCAGGGCGCCGGGTACTCGGCCAAACAGTGGCCGGACGAAATGGTGGCCGAGGTGGTCAACGGGGCCTTTACCGGCCTGTGTTTCGATGGTCAGTATTTTGTCGATACGGATCACCCGGTCGGCGACGGAGCCGGCGGGATGATCAGCGTGTCCAACAAGGGGACCGCGGCGCTGAGCGCCGCGACCCTGGCGCTGGCACAGGCATCGTACGGAGCCCACAGGATCGCGATGATGCAGTTTAAGGACGACGAGGGGCGGCCCCTCAGCGTCATCCCCGATGTCCTGCTTGTCGGCCCGGCGCTTATGGATGTCGGCAACACCTTGATGACCGTGGACCGCTTGGAGGACGGCAAGCCCAATCCGTATAAGGGCACGGCCACGCTGGTCGTGGACACCAGGATCATATCGACTACCGCTTGGTTCCTTCTGGACACTACCAAGCCGGTCAAGCCGTTTATTTTTCAGCAGCGCAAGGCACCGGTCTTCGTGCAGCAGACAGATCCACAAAGCGATGGCGTTTTCGGTCAGCGGCGTTTTCGATTCGGCGCCGAGGCGCGGGGCGCCTCCGGGTATGGTTTTTGGCAGCTTTGCTACGGATCTACCGGCGCCCCCTGATACCGCTGACGACGGATAATGACCCGGTGCCGCCTGGCGGCACCGGGTTTTGGGTAATTATTATATGGAGGGGAAAAGTGATTGTCATATCGAGCAAACAAGACGGATTCCGCCGATGTGGTGCAGCCCACAGCCGCACCGAGGTCGAGCATGGAGATGATCGGTTTTCACCGGCCGAGATGGAGACTCTCATGGCGGAGCCGATGCTTACCGTTAGCAAAGTAAGCGGCGACCCGGTGGCGGAAAAGACCGTGGCGCAATTGACCGAGGCTCTCGTGGCCGCCGGGGTCCAAGTCCCGGCAGGGGCACGCAAGGCGGCCCTGGTGGAACTGGTGGAACGGCATAAGCGTAACATTGATGGCGCCGGCGGGGACAAATGAGTTACGCCACCCAGGCGGATCTCACCAAATGGATCGCCAGCGATGTCATGGTCCAGTTGACCGATGATGCCGACACCGGTGCGATAGATACCGACGTTGTTGACGAGGCCCTTGGCGCGGCCTCGGTCGAGATAGACGGCTACCTCGGCACCAAGTATACGCTGCCGCTGGGCAGCGTGCCGGCAATAATCTCCAAGCTCTGCGTCGATATTGCCGGATACCTGCTCTATATCAGGCGGGACGCCGGGGCGCCGGATCATTGGCGTGAGCGCTACAAAAATGCGGTTGCCTTCCTTGTCAAGATCGCATCCGGGCAGATATCGCTGGGGGCCGGGGATCCGGCCGGGCCCGGCGGCAGCAATGCGCCGACGATTACCGGCCCCGGCCGCATTTTCGACCGCGACAAATTGGCGGGCTATTAAATGCAAAAGGACCTGCTGCTGGCAATCCAGGCCGAGCTGAGATCATCTCTTGGCTTTGCGCGGGCCAGCGACGTACTGATCACTCCGCACGACGGCTACATCCCGTCCGCGGTCAAGCCGGTATACGTCGGCATCAAGGACGGCCCGTCTACGCGGACCGAGCTGACCGGCGGCGTGATGCAGGTGACCATGGCGGTCCGGATCTCGGCATTTGTCCGGCTGGCCAAGCCGGAGGCCGCCATTGTCGGCGACCCGGCCGCCGGCAGGGTCGGGATCCTCGACGCGATGGCGGCAATCCGGTCGGCCCTGCGTGACAACTTGCTCGGCCTGCCCCTGCAGGCGGCAGTGCTTGACAATGCGCCCCAGCCCGGCTCCGATCTTTTCCTGGCCGAGGGCGGCACCGGCTGGCAGCGCCAGACGGTCATCATCAATTATGAGTGGGAGGAGTAGAGCATGTATATCCTCAAGGCCGGGCAGCCGGCGATAGAGATTATGGACGGTCCGCAGATCGGCCAAAAGTTTGTCCCCGGGGAGCAGTATCTCGTGATCCCTGAGGCGGAAAAGAAAAAATTCCGGAAGGTCGCGCCGCCGAAAACGGCCGCTAAGGCCGCCAAAGAGGAGAAAGAATAATGGGCAATCGAGCAACCAAAAGCCTGCTGGCGGTGTCGGGGCAGACGGCGGAGAGCGGTATCAATACGCCGCAGACTACAGACATGTCGCTGCTGGTGGGCGCGGACGACTATTTAAATCTCGACCCGCGGCGCGATACCAATGCCGCCGAAATGAACGGGCGGGAAGAAGCGGACGCCATCTATAATCTCGGCAATCTCGGCGGCGCGACCCTCAATTTTGGCAAATTGCAGCCGCACCAGGCCGGCTTTATCTTGGGCTACGGCCTGGGATCCGTGGCCACGGTGGCGGCCGGATCCGGCTATCAGCATACAATTACCCCGATTGCCGGCGACCTGGATACCCAGCGTTCCAACCCGTCGTTTACGGCGGTCCAGCGGCTGGGCGACGCGGTGGCCAAGCGGAGGTTTTCCTCGTGTTTTGTCGATACCTGCTCTCTCGATTTTGCGGTGGATGACTGGTGTAAGGGCAGCGCCACTATCAAGTCTACGGGGCATTACGAGGATTCGATCACCGAGGAGACGGTGTCGGCGCTCAACAACGCGGCCAGTATCACCCTGGCCGCAAACGGAGTACAGGGGGCGACCGAGGCCGAGCGACTTGACAATGTGCACGTGGTCCGGACCAGCTCGTCCGGGAGCCAGTACACATTTGTTACCGTGACCGCCGTATCCTCGGCAGTGCCGGCGGTGATCACGATTGATCCCCTGAGCGGAGACGGCCTGTCCAGTATCGATTACCAGATCCTGTATGTGCCGGTCGAGGACGCCTGGGGCACCTTCCCGGCCCGGATCGTCGAGACGCCGATGCGGGTCTCCCAGGCCTATTTGTACATCGGCGGCGGCTGGGACGGCACTGCCTTCGTCGGCGGCAAGGCCCTGACATCGGTGCTGAGCAAATTCAACTATACGCTCAATAACAATATCGACATCAAGTTTACCTTCGGCAGCGGCGGCCAGTACGCGGGCAAGGCCTTGCGCTCGGCCCGGACCCAGACCGTCACCATCGCCCGGGAGATGCGCGACTGGCTGGTCCAGCATTACCTGCTAGAAACCGAATATTTTGGCTTGCATGTGATCGCCGAGGGGGCCGAGTTTGATACCGGCCAGAAGTATACGGAGGAGCTGATTTTCCCGCGCCTTGCGGCAATGTCCGCCCCGGTATCGACCGACAGCGGCAGAATATCGGAGGAGGCCACCATCCAGGTGCTGGAGGATGCCACCTACGGCAGCGTCATCGCCAGGATCAAGAATCTCGTCGCGACCATCGCGGCGTAAATCTAATAAGGAGACGAAACAATGCCCAGAAACACAACGGCCAGCGACAACAACGAATTCCGCCTGCACGACAACCTGAGCGATAGCGACCTGGTGCTCTACTACCGCAACCCGACCACCCGAGAGAGACAAGCGTATCAGAATATGGCCATCAAGCGGCGCCGCAACAAGATCGATCTTAACCAGGCAGCCGCCCGCCTCCGGTATGGCCTGCTGATTTTGACCGGCTTCCGCGACGGTGATTTTGTCCGCGAGGTTGACGGCGTACCGACAGCGTACTCCAGCGACAAGGGCAGCGACCGTTATCTCGCGACGTGGAAAGATGAGATCGAGGCCGGGGCGGCCGACATCGCAATGTTGCTGGGGGGTTTTGTTTTCGACAGCTCCGCCGAGGCAGAGGTGCCGGAAGATGATGACGACGGACCGGCCGCCGCCGGGGAGGATGCCGAGGAAAACTGACCGCGGACCTCGCCGCCCTGAGGCGGGGTCTATGCGCCGGCGCCGAAGAGGCCGAGTGTCGCCGGGAAACAGGGGGAAATCTGGCCTGGGCCTGTAGTAATTGCCCCAAGACCAGGGCGGCCGACCTGCACCAGTACACACTTAAGCTGGTACAGATCGCCACCATGCAAGCGGCCGGGTATCCATACCAACCCGATGACCTGGCCGTCGAAGAGTGGCTGGACCTGGCCAGACTAAAAAAAATAATTGAACCGCAATTTAACTGCCCTTTAACCGGCAGCGGAAAAAGCTAAAATGGCCAATAAATCCAAACTCCAGATAGTAATCGAAGTCGACGACAAGGGGTCGATCAAGATACGCCGGCTCGGCAAAGAGGCCGAAAAGGCCGGGGAGCGCGGAGCAAAGGGCTTCGGCAAGATGCGGCGCTCGCTGAACGATCTGGACGGGTCGGCCAAGGTGTCGCTGGGGACGCTCAAGAACATAGGCCTGGCGGCAACGGCCATGACGGCGGCCATGGTTGCCGGCATCACCGCCATAATGGTCAAGGCCGTTAACGCCGCTAGCGACTTGCACGAGACCACCGGCAAGTTCCTCGTGGTTTTTGCGGGGATGACCAAGCAGGCCTACGCCTGGTCACGCAAGTTGGTGGAGAGCTATGCCATGTCCACCAACGAGGCCAGACAGTACCTGGCGGCGGTCCAGGACATGCTGGTGCCGATGGGGATGGCGGCCGATTCGGCGGGCAAGATGTCAAACCAGGTGGTCCAGCTGGCTGCGGACCTGGGATCGTTCAACAATCTTCCCACGGCGCAGGTAATGATGGATATCCAGTCAGCCCTGGTAGGTAATTTTGAGACGATGAAAAAGTACGGTGACGTTCTGACCTCCACCACCGTCGCCCAAAAGGCTCTTGATATGGGACTGGCCAAGAATGTCAAATCCCTTACCGCCGGCATGCGCGCGCAGGCCGCATTCCAGATGATCCTGCACGGTTCCTCGGCCGCTATCGGCGATATGGCCAGGACTGCCAACGGCTATGCCAACCGAATGAAAAAATTCCATTCGATTATCACCAACCTGTTTGCCGGCCTGGGCGATCGGCTGCTGCCGCTGGCCGCCCGAGGAATAGGGCAAATCAATTTTGAGCTGGGCGGCACTACGGACCAGGTGGATGCGCTGTCCAAGGCTTTAGCGGAACGACTGCTGGGTTCGCTCGGCAGCGTGCTGGAGGTAATGAGGTTCTTCCACAACGGATGGCTCGGCCTCAAGCTCGTGGCTGCAGCGACGATTGACTTTATCGCCATGTCGCTGGATGGCCTGTTTAAGCTGTTGCGCAAGCTATTGGTACCCTTGGATTTGATCTATCAGGGCATGGTTAAGCTCGGGGTGATCAATGTTAACCCGTTCGACAAGATATCGTCCAGCCTTGCGGACTTTGCCTGGTCGTCGCACAGCGTCACCAAGGACGTGCTGCGGGATATCGACAAGACCAATGCCGGCTATGACAAAATTAAACGGGCCGTGGCCGGGTACAAAAAAGAGTTGCTGTCCACTAATAAGATAGTTCTGGCGGCGGTGTCATCTTCGAAACAGCAGACCTCCGCGGTCAAAATGACCTCCGCCGCCTACAAGGCGATGATCAAGTCAATAGCCAATACCGGCAAAAAAATAGGCGTTGAAATCCCTGCATGGATGGCAAGAACCGACGCGCTGACAAAACGCATCATCGAAGACCAATCAATACTGAAGACGAAAACAAGCGCCACTGCACAGTACATTGAGGACCGTTGGAAACAGGCCTACGACGGCATTCAATCTTCTCTTGCCGACTGGATTTACAACTGGAAAATTTCCTTCGATTCGATCGTCGACATGTTCAAACGCATGCTCGCGGAAATGGTCGCGGCATGGCTGATGAGCAAGGCCAAGATGGCAATCGGCGGGTGGCTAAGCGGCATGGGCGGCCTGCTGGGGGATTTTGGCAGTTTTTTGATGGGCGGAAAGAGCGGCGGAGTCGGGAGCATGGCGGGTGGAGCGCTGAGCCTTGCAGGCATGGGAAGCTCCTTGGCTTCGGGCGGATCTGCAATTGCTGGTGCCCTTGGCATCGGCGGCGGTGCGACAGTGGCCCCATATATTGCCGGTGCCGGCCAGGCATTAGGTAGTGTCGCCGTTGGCTCTACGGGGACTACCGTGGTCGCGCAATCAGGGAGCACTGTGGTCGTCTCGTCAGGAGCTACGGCTACCGGAGCAAGCACCTCCGGCGCATCCGGTGCCGCCGGCGCATCAACAGGCAGTTTGTCCTCGATCGCGGCTGGTGGAGCCGTAGCTGCGGTGTGGATTGCCCTTGGCCACCTGCTGACCCAGACCAGTCCGAAGAAATATAGAGCATTTGCCGTCCCCGGTGGCGGAGCGTGGCAGACGGTAGAGCACGAGGACGGGCATAGCGCTCATTTCGACGCGCTCCAGGGTATGGCCGATCAGTCCAAATTCGCAGCATTGGGATTCCAAAAAATAACAGCCTCGATTGAAAAATTCCGGGCCGGCGTTTCGGTCCTGACCAGCACATTCCACGACAATTTCGGGGAGCTGTATCACGATGTAGACATGGGGAATGTCACCTTTGCCTCGCTCGCGGAAACAATGGCAGCGGCGTCCGGCACGATGATCAATGTCACGCACAACCAGGAAGATGCAATGCGCAGCCTGGCCAGCCAGGCCGCGGGTGGCAGCATAGATGCACTAAAATCATTGCAATCGATGTTGGTCGGCTTGGGGTCCACCGCCGACAATGCGGCCGTGGCGTCGATGGCGATGGTCTCGTCCATGGCGCGTATCCCGGGAGTGTCCGCTTGGATTTCGGCCTCGGCGCTGAATTCGGCGACAAACCTCAACATATTCGGCCGCGCAATTAGCCAGACCGGCCGAGCCGCGAACGACATCCAATATTACAAGCCGGTTAATATGCCCGTTAGTGCACACGCGGACGGCGGGGTATTCGCCGCACCGGTCCACCTGTTCGGCGAGGCCGGACCGGAGGCGGTTGTCCCGCTCCACGCAGGTCCCGACACACTCAGAAAAATGGACGCCAAGTTGGACGCCCTGGCCGCCAGGCCGGTAGAAATCAGGATCGAGTCCACGACCACGCTGGACGGCGAGGTTTTGGACCGGCATACCGAGAGGATCACGCATCGTGTCATTGAGGACCGCGACCGGTCCGGAGTCTCCAGGGTGCTGTTGTGATTATATGCGAAATCAACATAGACGGCGTCTGGAAATATATATCTAATCAGGATTTGCAATTCGACGATTCGACCGAGCCGTGGGATGGCTATGTGGCTGCGTTCCCTCGGTTGCAATTTGGGATATCCAATGATTGGGGCGGACTGGTATCAAAATCATACGGGGGGATTTCGCTTAAAACTAATTTGTTTTCCGGAACTCCGCCATTGTCGGCGGAAACGAAAATCTACCACACTGCATTAGATTATGCCTCCCGAATTTTGCTTTTTGATGGTTACGCACACCGGAAAGAGATGGCGCAGGATGTAATTTCCTATGACTTTTATCCATATCCCGATACAAATACAATCAACGCTGTAGCGGAAAACGACACTCTTTTTAATATTTGCTCCGCCGCTGCCGCCACGTTGGGTCTGACATTTGACGGCTCTCTGGCGCAGTCGACGTCTCCGACAGTAGTTTACACGACACCGGCGTCAGACAATCTGCTGCTATCGGAACTGGGGAAAATGGCAGCGTTTTATGATCATTTCGTTTGGAAAAATAGCGGGACACTGTACTTAATTTATAACTCAACGGATAATGGCACAGCAGAGGTGCCGTATGTGCATGCAATAAAATATCACGATCTCGTGCCGCCGCATAAAGTCACAGAGGTCACGTTGTCACAAGAAATCGCGACTGCATATACCTACGGACGCACCGTATCCATCTCCCCGACATGTACCGGCACGGCGGCAACTGCGTTATCGGCGATTACGGCAATAAAAGACCGGCTGCTGATGCCATGGTTTAATATCACCTGCCCCCTGGATTTACTGCCGGGGGTTAAATTCGGCCAGAAAATCACTTGGTTGGATCCTGACAGCAGAACAGTAGATATACCGTCATCATTCCCCTGGACAATTGCCGGCTGGTTGCGGGTGCGCAAAATTGCGTACGGCCTGGATGACGGCAAATTAATTTTGTCCGGAGAGGGGGGGGTGGCATGAAAGTCATCATTCCCAGCGGCACGATTAATATCGCAGCTTCCTCTGAATATGGCAATTTCGCTGCCTCCCGCTTGATTAATCAAAATCTTGGCCAGGTTTGGCAGGGTGAGACATATCAGGAGACACTGACCATTTCCGCTCCTCCGGGAGGAGACTCCCTGGGCCTGTTTGGGACCAATGCATTATCCATTGAAGTGCTTTCGATCGCCGGATATATAGGACGCGAGTGGGCAGGGGCCTCAGCGGGGCCGTTGTGGGCCAACAATCGCGCATGGGCCCCGGGGGCAAGCGAGGACTATATGGTCGGCTTAGATATATATACTTATCTGGGACCCACTACTAATTCATATTGGCTTGAGTGGCCTCTGTCGACATCGTCGGTCGACATACAGCTCAGGCTGACTGGGCCGTCGGCAGGCAGGGTATATGCCGGGATAGTAAGCGCCGGGAAAAGAACTGATTTACCAAACCCCCAATACGGGCTGGGGGAAAGCTTTAAAGAGTTTTCGATCCATCACGACAATGCGCTAGGCCCCTCATATTATTCACTCGTTCAAATGGCCCGAGAATTCCGTTGGAAAATTTTGGTCGGACGGGATCGGGAATTTTACTCATTGATGAACGATATTATCTACAAATATGGCTCGCAACCTTTCGCCTGGCGCATCACCGAAATTGCCAACGATTCTACTGATCCAGATCGCATGGTGTGGGCGGCGCCGTTCCAAAAAACGCCGACCGGATCGCATGATTTCCCGGCGAACAGTATAATCCAAGGGTACCTGAGGGAGTTTTTATAATGGCTGAATACGTATATCAATGCATCGAATTGACGGGCGGCGCAGTTGATAATTTAGATGCACAGGATCCGTCGGCGTTTACCGGCAAAGAGATTGCGATTACGGTGATCGACCCGACGCTGGCAACGCGCAAAGTATACATGCACCAAGCCGTCAACTCGGGCGCGGCGGCAGATGGGATAAATATAATTGCACCGGTCGTTGCGTCCACATGGCGCTGGCATATTCTGCCGGATAGCTATAGGGGGGATATCTTAATCGTCGAGGACCAGGAACTTTCCGGCACTGCCGGCGGCAGCTCCCTCGCAGGAGTCAACACGCGGGTCCTCAACACAGTAGTTACAAACGGCATCACCGGAGCAAGTTTGGCCTCAAACCAAATCACGCTTCCGGCTGGAACGTTTTTAATCTCGGCAGATGCCCCGACATTTGAAGGGACATACCATCAAGTGTATCTATACAATGTCACATCCGCGGCGGAAATTAAAAAGGGGGCAAATGCACATTCAAGCGTCTCGAACACAGGACAAACTCACAGTTCAGTAGATGCTATTTTAACTATAACCGTACCCACTGTCATCGAGCTGCGGCACTATATTACCGCGTCGTACGCGACAAGTGGCCTCGGGAATGCTGTATCAGACGGCACGGAAGTTTACGCCAGAATGACTATTATACAGTTGGCATAGGAGCACACAATGAAAGTATGGTATAAAAAACAAGGTGATTCCAAGCCGACAATGGCAACGCATGGAAAAGAAACCAGACCGGGTGAGCATTTCTTTGGTGCTGATCCCATTGCCTCGAAATTGATTCCTTTGTGTAAGATTGTCTGGGCTGGGAAGATGCCCACCCTAAAACTCCCGACTCAAGTTGAAATAAAAGCCGCTGAAAAGAAGCATAAGGCCAGGGACGAGAAAGAGCGAAACCAGTTGAACCCCTGGGAACGTGCAACCCTGGCGCTTCGGCATGAATTTGCCGGGACCGCAACCAAGCAGGAAATCAAAATACTGAATGGATTGCAGACGAGATTCGACGATTACGGCAATTGAATATGGACGAACTCGCACAATTAACAATACTGACCGACATCGCGGAAGGGCACCCCGGCCGCGGGAGACGACGACACAATAAACCGATGGGAGGCCCTCAATATTGGTAATATAGAGGGCCAGGCTCGCGGAAAAAAGTAAAAAAGGAGGTACGCAATGGCAGGATCAGCTATCGCAGGCACAGTCCGGTCCGGGTCCGGATCCGGACCGTGGGGAGTTAAAGGCCTCCCCGTGGACTTTGAAGCAGACGCGGTTGACGCGTCTTTCCCTGATTTCTCTCCAGCTCTTGAGGGCGGCGCCGCGGTTGCGGTTGGGGTGGTGCTTGATGGCGCCACGCCGCCGGACACTCTCGATATCAAGATTTTGGACGTCGACGGCATAGATCTCCTGGCCGGAGCCGGCGCGATTGTGACAACCAGCCGCCGCTTACCGATATCCCCCCCGGCTCCGTTCACCGGCCGACTCACGATCACAGTGGGCGGCAATACCCAGGTAGGCGCAAGGGCAAAGATAATCCCATACATACTATAGAGGAGCAAGGGCGCATTATGATCGGAGATATCTACTTTTTCTTCTGGTTTGCCGCGATAGGCGGCACGCCGTGGGACGATGCAGCCGCATGGGATGACGCGGCAATATGGAGGGACTAAATGGGAGTTCTTGAGCTACTGGCGACAACGCATGGTGATTTTCGCAGCCGTGCGAACACCATGTTTAATGAGACATACTCGGAGGCCGATCTGCAGCGCTACGCGCGGCACCAAAAAGGGTCTTTTACTCTCTACAATCGCGGGATCAAGTCCGGGGCGGCGGTGTCTAAGTCGGCCGCCGTAACGCGTCAGCTCGACATGGCGGCCGGGTACGCATTCGGCCATGGGCGAGTATGGGAGGCCCCGGCGCAATCGGTGATTGCGCCGGAAAATACCACCGCGGCCGCCGCCGCCTGCGACGTTTTTTTGTCACGCTCAACCGGGGTGCTGGTGCTGGGGATTACGGCCCTCGATGTCGCTGCCGATGCCGACGATATTGTCATAGACACGATTTCGATCCCGGCCGGCTCCGACGCCGCCACCGACCAATACTTGGCATCGTGCACATTGACAGAGACGGCCAGGCGCGAGGCCGCATGGCCGGCGGTCCAGACCAGTCCGGCATACGAGGACATCACATTTCCCCGCGTCCAGACCGGCACCGATTATGAGATCGACATGGAGGTGATCAGCCAGGACGGCGGCGAGGAGCCGGTTTTCGTGATCGACGCAGCCGACAGGCTGGTAAATAATTGCCGGGCGTACCTGTCGGGCTCGGCCGATACGGTTCTGACCAGGTGGGTCACCCATTTAATGTAGGATTTTGCCATGACCAATGCCAAAAAAAGAGCACGCAGACACGCCAAAATGATCCGCCACAAAAACAAGATCACAATCGCCGGCATCGTGACGGACTGCGCCGCGGCGCAATTAGATTCGCGGGTGATTATCGATATCAAGGCCAATGCGGCCGGCAAGATCACCTCGCACGGCGATTACTTGGTAGGGTCCATCGTGATCCCCCCGGCGAGGTATAAGATCACGGGTACCGGAGACAACGCCGTGCGAGTTAAACGGCATTTAAATCATCATCAGATACGAGCCAAGCTGTTTTCGTTGGCCAAGGGGATGCAGATATGACCACGATAATCATCAAAGACGGCCTGCGCGCCGCAGTAGAGGCCGCGTCCGGTGGCCGCAACACTGTCCTGTATGACGATCTGGGTCATCCCAGCTATATGGCGGTAATCCCGCGCTGCAATCTGGAGGATATTTCGGCTAACATCGGGACGGGGACGCACCCCGCGTTTATTATCAACGGGGTGGAAAAATCCGAAATCTTTTTAGGCCAGTACCAGGGGAAGGTCCTGGACGGCCGTGCCTGTTCGCTCCCCGGGGTCGACCCCACGGCCAGCCTGAATTTCGACACGGCACTGGGATATTGT
>VAPF01042125.1_pt1 | contig 14668 bp, 16 predicted proteins | sample 3393931 | NCBI WGS metagenome assembly VAPF01 (sample SAMN08290437, study PRJNA428436) | hydrothermal vent metagenome | isolation source: Deep-sea hydrothermal vent chimney | place: Atlantic Ocean: South-mid Altantic Ridge | depth 2773 m m | reverse complement strand
CAGGTGGATATAGAAACCACTTTTATGGATGAAAATGGCGTTATGTCATTAATGGAAGAAATGATTCGCGGTTTATTCCATCGTGTGCTCAACGTAACGCTACCCGATCCTTTCCCGCGTATGGATTATAGTGAAGCAATGTCACGTTTTGGTTCCGATAAACCCGATCTTCGTATTCCGCTTGAGCTGATTGATCTGGCTGAAGTGATGAAGGAAGTAGAATTTAAGGTGTTTTCCGGTCCGGCGAATAATCCGCAAGGGCGTATTGTGGTGTTATGTCTGCCTGGCGGCGCAGCACTCTCACGTAAGGAGATTGATGGATATACCGATTATGTAGGTCGTTACGGTGCCAAAGGGCTGGCATGGATTAAAGTGAATGATGTTGCGACAGGGCGTGATGGACTACAGTCACCGATTGTAAAATTTCTGCCCGATGAGGTTTTAACTGCCATTATCGAAAAAACCAGTGCTCAGTCTGGTGATATTCTGTTTTTCGGCGCTGGTGACGCTACCACGGTGAATGAATCAATCGGCGCCCTGCGGGTGAAACTGGGTCTGGATCGCGGGCTGGTTGATAAAGAAACCAATGCTGGCTGGCAACCATTATGGGTGGTCAATTTTCCGATGTTTGAAAAAAACAGTGAGGGGAACTGGACCGCTTTGCACCATCCATTTACCGCGCCAGCGACCCGCTCGGTGGAAGAATTTAAGGCCAGCCCGGGTAGCGTGCTATCACGCGCTTATGATCTGGTGCTTAACGGTACTGAAGCGGGTGGTGGTTCGGAACGTATCTATAAGACAGCTATGCAAAATGCGGTATTTGATGTTCTGGGGATTTCTCAGCAGGAAGCAGAGGATAAATTTGGATTTCTGTTAAATGCACTCAACTATGGTTGTCCTCCTCATGCTGGTATTGCGTTTGGGCTGGATCGACTGGTAATGCTGATGGCTGGTGCGCACTCCATTCGTGATGTAATGGCCTTTCCAAAAACGCAGAGTGCTGCCTGCCCGTTAACCTCGGCACCGGCAGAAGTTTCCAGCAAACAATTACGTGAGTTAAACCTGAAATTACGTAAAACCGAGGCGGATAAGGCGTCTGCCTGATAAAGATGAGAGTAAAGTGATGAGTGCCCAGGCAATACAACCTTACACCCTGCTGGAAGATGAGGACTGTGAACAGCGTATTTTACAGGCGCGTGAAGCCCTGGGCGACCGGCTGGTTATTCTGGGACATCATTACCAGCGCGACGAGGTATTTCATCACGCAGATTTTACTGGTGATTCATTAAAGCTGTCCCGGCAGGCGGCCAGTTCAGCGGCACAGTATATTGTCTTCTGTGGTGTGCATTTTATGGCAGAAGTGGCAGATATTCTGTCCCGGCCCGATCAGATCTCCATTTTACCTGATGTGTCTGCCGGCTGTTCCATGGCGGATATGGCCGATCTGCAGAATGTGGAACGTGCCTGGTCCGAGCTGGCGAGTGTGCTGGATCCCGATACAGAAATTTCTCCGGTTACCTATATTAATTCTGCAGCTAACTTAAAAGCCTTTTGCGGGACACACGGGGGTATCGTGTGTACGTCAACCAATGCCGCTCATGTGCTTGAATGGTGTTTTGAGCGACGGAAAAAAGTCCTGTTTTTCCCTGACCAGCATCTGGGACGTAATACCGCTTATAACATGGGAATACCACTGGATGACATGGTTATCTGGGATTATCAGAAACCCATGGGTGGACTGACGGCAGCACAGATCAATAAGGCAAAAATGATTTTATGGAATGGATTTTGTTCGGTGCATCAGATGTTTAAGCCAGAACAGATTGACAATTTCAGAGAAAAATACCCGGAAACTCTGGTTATTGCCCACCCCGAAAGTTCATTGGATGTCTGTCAGAAAGCGGATTATGTTGGTTCTACCGAATATATTATTAAAACCATTGCCAGTGGCGAACCGGGTAGCCGCTGGCTGGTGGCTACCGAGCTTAATCTGGTGAACCGTCTGCATGAACAGTACAGACATGAAGGCAAAAATGTGCATTTTATGTCGCCACATGTCTGTATGTGTTCCACCATGTTTCGTATTGATCCACAACATCTTGCCTGGGTGCTGGAAAATCTGGTGGAAGGCCATGTTGTGAACCGGATACAGGTAGATGAGAAGGTGGCGCATGAGGCGAGAACGGCATTAACGAGGATGCTGGAAGTTTCGCCCTGAATATTATGCCTCGAATGTTATGCCCTGAATGTTACGCTTAGGGTAAAATGATGGCGTTATTGTAGAACATGTTTATCAGGTGAGTTACCGTTGCTATGCGTGAAGCAGTCGTATTAATTCATGGAATATGGAGTGTTGGTATTAATTTGCTGCGCCTGCGCCATCGTCTGGTGACGGCCGGTTATGAATGTCATCCCTTTAACTATCACGTATGGGGCAAGCCACCAGCAGAAATTGCCCAACGTCTGCATGAATATGTTACAACCATTGATGCGCCAGTAGTTCATTTTGTGGCGCATAGTTTTGGTGGTATTGTGCTATTGCATATGTATGATCAGTTCCCGTTCTCCTCAAAGGGCCGTATCGTACTGATGGGTTCGCCAGTTAACGGCAGTGCGGTGGGACGGCGCGCTATTAAAAGCCCCATGACAAGATGGATGCTGGGACAACATTATATCAATGGTCTTTCAGGTGATGTGCCACAGTGGAAGGGCTGGCAGGATATCGGCGTGATAGCGGGTAATTTTCCGGTCGGTCTGGGCCTGATTGCCGGTGGCCCATCATTACCGCACGATGGTACTGTTGCCGTTGAGGAGACCATGCTAAAAGGAGCAAACGATTCAATTGTTCTACCGGTTAGCCATCTGGGCATGCTGATTTCTGCTGATGTTGCAAAACAGGTCATTGTTTTTCTGCGTACCGGTATGTTCGATCAGGACACGATTACTCCAATACTGGATGCTGAAATGGTGTAGCAGTACGGAAAGCGAAGAGAAATATGGTGATGAGAAAAGTTATAAACAGACAAATAGAAAAATCTGCTGAGGGGCAAAATGGCCGGACACAGTAAGTTTGCAAACATTAAACATCGTAAGGCTGCGCAGGATAAGAAACGCGGTAAGATATTCACCAAGTTGATCCGTGAGATTACCGTTGCAGCCAGAGGGGGCGGCGGCGGTGAGGTGGCAGCCAACCCTCGTTTACGCCTGGCTGTAGATAAGGCACTGGGATCGAACATGACCCGTGATACCGTCGAACGTGCAATTAAGCGGGGCACCGGTGAGGGGGATGAAGCCAGTTATGAGGAAATTCGATATGAAGGTTATGGCCCCGGAGGCACCGCAATTATGGTGGACTGTTTAACGGACAACCGTAATCGCACTGTTTCGGAAGTTCGTCATGCTTTTACCAAAGCGGGCGGCAATCTGGGTACCGATGGTTCGGTTGCTTATATGTTCAGGCGTAGTGGTCTGCTGGTTTATCCGCCGGGCAGCGACGAAGATGCCCTTATGGAAGCGGCACTGGAGGCGGGTGCTGATGATATTGAAACTGCGGAGGATGGCAGTATTGATGTTATTACAGACTTTGCTGATTATATTGCTATCAGGGAAACCATGACCGAAGCCGGTTTTCAGCCGGAGCAGGCGGAAATAATTGAAAAGCCCGAGACTAGTGTTGAAATAAGTTTTGATGACGCGGAAAAACTGATGCGTCTGATTGATGTGCTGGATGATCTGGACGATGTGCAGCAGGTTCATTCGAATGCTGGTTTTTCAGATGAGGTGATGGCAAAGCTGTCAGCCGGGTAGTTTGAACAGAATCTGTCCATGAAAATACCGGCGCATTAATGAAAAAACAGGTACGTATTCTTGGTATTGATCCCGGTTCCCGCTGCACCGGTTATGCCGTTATTGACAGTGATGGTTTTCGTCATCGCTATCTGGATAGCGGTTATATCAAGGTGAAAGGGGAAACTTTCCCACAACGACTCAGTGATATTTTTACCCGAATCAGCCTGGTTATTGAACAATGGCAACCAACGTCAGCAGGTATTGAACAGGTTTTTGTTAATAAAAATATCGATTCAGCATTAAAACTCGGGCAGGCACGCGGAGCGGCGATCTGTGCGGCCGCACAGGCACAACTGGATATTGGTGAATACACCCCGCGAGCGATTAAAAAAGCCGTTGCAGCCACTGGTGGGGCTGATAAGCAGCAGATACAGCAGATGACGAAAATCCTGCTTAAACTCGATTTTCTGCCTCAATGTGACGAAGCTGATGCGCTGGCGATTGCTATCTGTCATGCGAATCACATGCCGCTAAAACAGATCGGTATTGCCAGCCGTGTTCGAGGTGGTCGCTGGCGCTAGCAGGCAATGGTCATCCGTATAGAAAATCGAATAAAGAGAAAAAAATGATTGGACGCTTACAGGGTACCATCCTTGAAAAACAGCCCCCGCTGTTATTGCTTGATGTGCAGGGGGTGGGTTATGAACTTGAGGCATCTATGTCAACGTTTTACCAGTTGCCAGAGGTTGGTGAAAACGTTATTTTACATACCCATCTTGTCGTGCGCGAGGATGCGCAGCTACTTTATGGTTTTTATGCATCGGCAGAGCGGCTGATGTTCCGCCATTTAATCCGTATTAGTGGTGTTGGGCCAAAACTGGCGTTAACCATACTTTCAGGGATGAGCGCCGATGATTTTACGCGCTGTATTGTGAATGCAGATGCAAAGGCACTAACCCGGCTGCCGGGCGTAGGGAAAAAAACCGCCGAACGTCTGGTGGTGGAATTAAAAGACCGTCTGGAAAAGCAGGCAGGTATTACCCCGCCCGGAACATCCGTTGCCGTTAGCTCGGCAGATAGCCCGGTAAATGATGCAGTTAGCGCCCTGATCTCACTGGGTTACAAAGCCCCGCAGGCCGGTAAAATTGTGCAGGAGCTTGATGTAACCGGGTTAACGACGGAAGAGATTATTCGTCGGGCGCTGAAGGGTATGCAGGCATGAATGATAAAGGCATTCTTTGCGCGGAACAGTCAGAAAGTGAGGTCGCGATTGATCGCGCTATTCGCCCGCAAACACTGGCTGATTATCGTGGTCAGCCGGGAGTGACCGAGCAACTGGAGGTTTTTATTCCCGCTGCCAGAGCTCGTAATGAAGCGCTGGATCATCTGCTGTTTTTCGGCCCGCCGGGTCTGGGTAAGACTACACTGGCCCATATTGTCGCCAATGAAATGGGCGCAACCTTACATTCTACTTCCGGACCGGTACTGGAAAAACAGGGGGATCTGGCGGCATTACTGACCAACCTGGAGCCGCATGACGTATTATTTGTGGATGAAATTCATCGCCTGAGTCCGGTAGTAGAAGAAGTCCTGTATCCGGCAATGGAAGATCATCAACTGGATATTATGATCGGTGAGGGACCGGCAGCGCGCTCAATAAAAATCGACCTGCCACCGTTTACCCTGGTTGGAGCTACAACACGAGCCGGTTCCTTAACCTCACCATTACGTGATCGTTTTGGTATTGTGTTACGGCTGGAATTTTATGAGATGAACGATTTAAGTCACATCGTACAGCGCTCTGCAGATATTCTACAGGTTGATATTGATCAGGCCGGTGCTGATGAAATTGCCCGGCGTGCGCGCGGAACTCCCAGGATTGTCAATCGTCTATTACGTCGTGTACGCGATTACGCACAGGTTAAAGCAGATGGGCGGGTGAATGCAGAAGTTGCCAAAAAGGCACTGGCGCTATTGAATGTAGACTCCCTTGGTTTCGATACCATGGATCGGCGTCTGCTGCTGAGTATTATTGAAAAATTTAATGGTGGCCCGGTGGGGGTTGAGAATTTAGCGGCAGCAATCGGTGAAGAACGTGACACGATTGAAGATGTAATAGAACCCTACCTGATCCAGCAGGGGTATTTAATGCGTACACCGCGTGGCCGGGTGGTAACGACGAATGTATACCGGCATTTCGGCCTGAAACCACCGGGTGGACAGCCAGAACAGGATTTATTCCAGAGTAATTGAGTAATTATACGGCTTATTGACCTTCCTCAAGGGATGTTCTTATTTGGCAGAGTTAGAATTGGAGCCAACCCTCTCCCTGAAGGAGAGGGAGTTAACGAGACAGCAGTGACTGTCATTACATTATTAGAATGAAAAAAACAAATTTCTTATGGCCGGTACGTGTTTATTATGAGGATACCGATTCAGGTGGTGTTGTCTATTATGCAAATTATCTGAAATTTATGGAACGTGCCAGAACAGAATTTCTACGCAGCTTGGGGTATCAGTTAGATCAACTACAGGATGATCTGGGTGTTATTTTTGCTGTGCATAGTATTTGTGTGCAATATAAAAAACCAGCAAGGTTTAATGAGTGTTTATCTGTAATGACTTCCATCTCCTCATTAGGCAGGGCAAGCATACGGTTTACGCAAAATATTTTTCATGCCGAGTTTGCTAAAAGTGATGCACCATTGTGTTCGGCAGAAGTTAAAATAGCCTGTGTTGATGCCGGAAAATTTTCAACACAGCCCATTCCTGCTGTTATGCGGGATAAAATCAAAGCGGAGTATATTTGTGGAAGCTGACATGTCTATGTTTGCACTGGTTACTCGTGCCAGTGTTCTGGTTCAGATAGTGATGACAATCTTACTGGCGGCATCAGTAATGTCCTGGGTTATTATAGTGATCAAATCGGGTGTGCTTAAAGTAGCGAGAGCCGAAAGCCATCAATTTGAAGATCAGTTCTGGTCTGGTATTAACCTGTCTGATTTATATCAGCGGGTGAAACGACATAATGATAATCATGGTATGGCGCGGATTTTTGAAGCCGGGTTTACTGAGTACCTGCGCCATCATAAACATACGGTTAATAATGCCGAGATAGTGCTATCGAGTGTGCAACGGAGCATGAAAGTTGCACTGGCGCGCGAAGAGGAATACCTCGATTCCAATATTTCCGTGCTGGCAACCATCGGCTCTATCAGTCCTTATATCGGTCTGTTTGGAACGGTATGGGGTATTATGCGAGCCTTTATTGCGCTGGGCGCGGTTGAACATGCAAGTTTATCTATGGTTGCCCCTGGTATCGCCGAAGCCCTGATCGCAACGGCAATGGGGCTGTTTGCAGCGATTCCTGCGGTGATTGCCTATAACCGCTACGCCGATCAGGTAGACAGACTATCCGTTGCCTATGAAAATTTTGCGGAAGAATTTGCGACGATTCTACAACGTCAGAGTCATCAGGAGATGGAACAGAATACAGCTGATACGGCGGTTATCGCGCAAGGACAGGATAATGATAGGAAGAAGGATTTATAGCAGATGAATGATCCCCGGTTACTGTGTGAACGTTTATCAGTGGAGTTAAAGCATGCGTGCTAGAGGAAAGCGCCGCGCAATATCGGATATTAATGTGGTGCCTTATATTGATGTTATGCTGGTGTTGCTGATTATTTTCATGATTACCGCACCGATCGTTCAGCAGGGTGTGGAGGTTGAATTACCACAGGCGGCGGCAAATTCCCTGCCTCCTGATGATCGTGAGCCGGTTATTCTTAGTGTCAGTAAAACCGGTGCCTATTACCTGAATATCGGCGATAACAGGGAAAAGCCGGTTTCCGATGAAGCGGTAATACATCGGGTTGCTATTGTAATGAAAACACATCCTGAAACACCGGTACTGGTACGTGGTGATGCGGCTGTGAATTATGGTGATGTAACCCATGCAATGGTGTTGTTGCAGTCTGCAGGTGTGGCGAAGGTGGGGCTGATGACAGAAAGTAACGAGAAATAGGTTGTTGAAATGTTGTATCGGTCATTGATATTTTTTATTGCTAAAACGATTTATCGTTTTTAAATTACGCTCTGTTATATCCCTTATGAGTTCATACGGTCTGTTCCAGGAAATAAAAAAACATCCCTGGGTTCTGGTTATTGTTATTGCCCTTCATCTTGGATTGGCGGTGTTGTTGGGGATTAATTTAATCAATACTGTGCCAGAGGCATCGACGGCGAAACATGAAAAAATAATTAATGCCGTTGTGATTAATGCAGATAAATTTTATCAGCGTGAAAAAAAGAAAAAACAGGTACAGGAAATAAAAAAGCAGCAACAGGAGCTAAAACGCAAGCGTGAGTCAGAAAAGAAAAAACAGCAGATTGAGAAGAAAAAGCAGATAAAATTAAAAAAGGAAAAGATAAAAAAAGAGAAGCTGCGGCAGAAAAAAATTAAAAAACAGAAGATAATAAAAGAAAAAGCCAGACAGCAGAAAATAATGGTGGAGAAACAACGCCAGCAGAAAATCAGGAAAGAGCAGGAACGCCTGCAGCAGAAAAAAATAGCGGCTGAAAAAAAACGTATACAGGCTGAAAAGCTAAAAAAACAAAAAATGGTGGCAGCAGCGAAACGTAAGGAAGAAGAAAAACGTCGGGTTGAGGAAAAAGTTGAATTAAAACAGGCAATACAGGCAGAAGAAAAGCGCCGTAAAGATGAACGTTTGCAGGCCGAACGAGCAACCCGACTACAATCTTTACGGGCACAATATGTTAAGCTAATCGCGCAAAGAGTAGAGAATAACTGGTTGCGACCGCCAGATAGTAAAAAGGGACAATCCTGTGATGTAGTGGTGACACAAACAATTACAGGCGATGTAATAGATGTGCGGTTAAAATCGTGTAATGCGGATAACGCATTTCAACGATCCGTAGAACGTGCGGTGCAAAAGGCATCGCCATTGCCTATGCCACCTGTTCCGGAAGTGTTTGATCGTAAAATTTTCTTCACCTTCAAACCGAAATAGATTTTTAATAGAGGCGCCCTAAAGTAGATGTTTAAAAAAGGTGATAAAGTAATATTTATGAAACAGATTATTGTGAAACAGGTTATTGTAAAACAGGTTATTGTAAAACAGATTCTGGCCGGTTTGCTTTTTTTCCTCTTTCTTCAACCTGCCCAGGCAATTTTAAAGATAGATATTACTAAAGGTGAAGAAGGGGCGCTTCCCATTGCCGTTGTTCCTTTTCAATGGAATACGGCAAAATTGCCTGATGCTGATGTATCCGCGATTATTGTGTCAGATCTGGCAAGAAGCGGTAAATTTTCACCTCAGGCTGAAGATGAACTAATTGCTCACCCACAGAAACCGGAAAATATTCATTTTAAGAGCTGGCGAATTGCGGGAATGGATCATCTGGTTATTGGTAGCGTTAATCGCCAGGCCGATGGTACATTTCAGGTGCAGTTCAGACTGTTTGATGTGTTAACAGGGCAGCAGGTACTCGGATATAGCTTTACCGCAACAAAGAAAACTTTGCGCACGGTCGCGCATCAGATTAGCGATTATATTTTTACTAAGCTGACCGGTTTGCCTGGGGCGTTTAACACACACATTGCCTATATTACGGTACAACGGGATGTGGGAAAACGAGATGTTAAAAAATCGACGAAAAACGGCACGATATATCGGTTACAGGTGTCGGATACAGATGGTTATAATCCGCAAACATTGTTAAAATCGGATGAGCCGATTATGTCACCGGCGTGGTCACCCGATGGTTCGCAACTGGCTTACGTTTCTTTTGAGAAGGGGCATGCACAAATATATACCCAGAATATTCATACTGGCGTACGCAAGCTTCAGTCGTCCTTTCCCGGTCTAAATGGTGCCCCTGCCTGGTCACCAGATGGTAAAAAATTAGCCATGACGCTATCGAAGGATGGCAACCCGGATATTTACATTTTAAACCTGAAAGACAGATCATTGCGCCGTTTCACCACACACTGGTCGATTGATACAGAAGCTGCCTGGACACCCGATGGGAAATCCATTATTTTTACTTCAAATCGTGGTGGTACGCCACAGTTATATATCAAGCCAATAACAGGTAAAATAGCGCCTAGGCGGTTAACCTTTGATGGTAACTATAATACCAGTGCGAGTTTGTCACCGGATGGTAAGCTGATGGCCTATATTCAGGGGGCAGGAAATGTATATCGGATTGCATTAATGACGTTGGCAAGCGGAAATTATCAGGTATTAACGTCTGGTCCGGAGGATGAGTCACCGAGTTTTGCGCCTAATAACAGTATGATTCTGTTTGCCTCTGAAGATAAGAATCATGCTGTACTGTCTGCTGTTTCTACTGATGGTAAAGATAAACAGACATTATCCTATACGGCAGGTGAAGTGAGGGAGCCTGCCTGGGCACCTGTGCGTCATTGATTTTTTATTATGTATATTTATAGCGTTATTTTAAAGGAGTAGATAAATGAAAAGAATTCTTTTACTGATTTTTATGTCCATGGTAATAACCGCCTGTGGCGCACCGATTAAACCGGGTCCGGCAACAGATGAAAATCCGGCTGCTGCTAATGAGCAGGGAGGAGTGACGGCTGGCACTGTTGGTGGTAGTGGCGTTTCCAGCGGTACGGCTCTTGTCGATGGCAAGCGGGTTTCTTATGAAAAAGGGGCCATTAATGATCCAGCTAATATACTTTCAGAACGAAATATTTATTTCGCATTTGACAGTAACGATGTGCCGGATAAATATCTTGATCTGATAAAATATCACGGTCATTATTTATCCCTGTATCCAAAGGTCAAGGTGCGTCTGGAAGGGCATACTGATGAACGTGGCAGTAGAGAATATAATATGGCGCTTGGTGAGCGGCGTGCGCAGGCCGTTAAACAACTGCTGTTGATGGAAGGTGTAGCGGAAGACCAGATCACGGTAATCAGTTACGGGGAGGAAAAACCGGTTGCTTTCGGGCATGATGAAAAATCCATGCAATTAAATCGGCGTGTAGAGATTGTTTATGAGTAACAGGTTTATGAGTAACAGGTTTACGAATAACCAGTTTATGAATAACCGGTTTATAACCATCTGTTTTTAAATGGTCGTTATTTGATAGCAATTATAAATTATTGCGCTTTAAACCGCGCAGTGTATTGAGTTAAAACTTATGTGTAAAAACCTGTTTAATAGATTATTATTTAGTAGGCTATTATTTAATAGATTATTATTTAATAGATTATTTATCAGCGGTATACTTGCCAGTTTTGTTTTTGTATCGGTATCGGCAACCGCAGAAAATGCGATACCGCAGCTTTCAGATCAACAACGTATTACACGTCTGGAAAGGTTATTAAGTGTAGATAATCAGCGTAAAAAGATGCAGACAATTGAAGCAATGAAAGATGACATGGCTTCCCTGCATAACCAGATTGAGCAAATGAATAATCAAATTAATATTATCAAACAACGTCAGCGTAGCCTGTATCAGGACATGGACCGACGGATTAATAATCTGGAGTTGCGTGCTAGTTCCGTATTACCTTCAGGGGTTCCCGCGCCCGTGCTACCATCATCCGCATCTTCCGGCGCCACAGCAGCAGCTAATATAAATGATAAGCAGGCCTATAGTGCAGCATTCAACTTGCTTAAGGAGGGGAAATATCCACAGTCTATTACGGCATTTGAACAGTTTTTAATTCAATACCCGCAAAGTAAATATGCCAACAATGCGCAATACTGGCTTGGTGAGGCAAATTATGTTTCGCGTAAATATAAAGAGTCGCTGAAAAATTTTGAACAGCTAATTTCTCAGTTTCCAGATAGTGCAAAAATTCCGGGGGCAAGACTAAAAATTGGCTATGTTTATTTTGAATTGAAAAACTGGCCTGCGGCACGTGATGCATTACAAAGCGTTATCAGCTTATACCCTAAAATGACTGTGGCAAAAAAAGCCAACGAGCGTTTGCAAAGGATGAAGCGTGAAGGTCATTAGATAAGAGTGTAGCCGTGGTAAATGAACAGACACGACTAAAAGTTACTGAAGTTTTTTATTCACTACAGGGTGAAGCACTGAATACCGGGCTGCCAACGGTGTTTATCCGTCTTACAGGCTGCCCATTACGTTGCTCCTACTGCGATACCCGTTATGCTTTTTCCGGTGGACAGTGGCAGAATATTACCCAGATTCTACAGAAACTTTCTATTTATAATACCCATTATATTACGGTGACGGGTGGTGAGCCGTTGGCGCAGAAAAACTGTATTCCCTTATTAAGCGTTTTGTGTGATGAAGGCTATCAGGTCTCGCTGGAGACCAGTGGCGCGCTTACTATGGAAAAGGTGGATCCACGGGTGGCAAAGATCATGGATATCAAAACACCGGCCTCTGGTGAGGCAGGTAGAAATCTTTATGAAAATATTCAATATCTTGGTTTACATGATCAGATTAAATTTGTTATTTGTGATGAAGCTGATTATGAATGGAGCAAGGCATTACTGGAAGAGAGAAAATTAAATGAATATTGTGAAGTATTATTCTCATCAGCATCTGAGCAATTACCGCCATCTGTACTGGCTGAATGGATTTTACGTGATCAGTTAGCGGTACGTTTTCAGATTCAGTTACATAAATTATTATGGGGTAATAGTCCCGGTGTTTAATACAGATTCATCAAAACCAAAAGCTGTGGTGTTACTTTCCGGTGGGCTTGATTCTACTACTGTCCTGGCGATTGTCAGCAAAGAGTACCGTTGTTATGCATTAAGTTTTAACTATACACAACGCAGCCTGTCAGAGTTACAGGCTGCACAGCGTATTGCTGAGGCGTATGGTGCCAGACATCAGGTTATTACCATTGATCCCGCTGTGCTGACAGGTTCTGCATTGACTGATACCTCCATTGATGTGCCCCGAGTCCATACTGAAGGGATACCGGTAACCTATGTCCCAGCGCGCAATACACTATTTCTGGCTCATGCGCTGGCAATCGCAGAAGTCCAGGGAGCTAATGATATTTTTATTGGGGTAAACGCGGTTGATTATTCCGGTTATCCTGATTGCCGGGTAGAATATATCCGTGCTTTCGAGGCAATGGCTAATCTTGCAACACGTGCCGGCATTGAAGGACACCATATGCAGATCCATACCCCGCTGATAGATAAAACAAAGGCTGAAATTATCAGTACAGGGGTAGCGTACGGTGTAAACTATGCTGCGACCGTATCCTGTTATCAGGCAAATGAACAAGGTGAGGCCTGTGGTCAGTGTGACTCCTGCCGTTTGCGTCGTAAAGGATTTGAAGAAGCGGGAATAGTTGACCCAACACGGTATTACGAGGCATGATTTTTTGAGAAAAATCTATTATTTTGGATTGTTTTTCGGCGCAACTCCATGTAATATTCGCGCCTTCTCGATAAATGTTTACGCAAGCCTGCTTTACATTTTATCGGGGATAGCTGAAGCGTTTACCTGGGTGAATGCATGTATCCTGGATACAGCAGGTTTACCGGGGTTAGTGTTACGGGCCGTTAGCTCAGTTGGTAGAGCACCGGACTTTTAATCCGATGGTCGAGCGTTCAAATCGCTCACGGCCCACCATACATATCAATCACTTAGGGCTGGATTTTTAAAATCCAGCCCTTTTTGTTTCCTGATCCTCCATGTAGTCACCATTAGGATATCCCTACTATCCGTGCCCAGGATGATTTAACACCAAACTTAACAATAATGCGTAGAATTCACCCTGTAGAAAAATAGGCGGGGAGCCAGTTTCTTCTATTATTTTGGTAGTGTACTAATCATGCGGTTAAAAAATCATGCACCACATTCACCCGTGGTACGGTTAACCGGTGGATAGTAAACCTGATCAAACTATTTGGTTGTGTTTTTGCCAGTCAGCGTCCAGAATACTTCAATGATGCGTTGAAGTACTTCAGGCAAATAAAATACCTTGGCCAAAACCAACAGGTATCATCACAAAAGATACTGTTGATCCGGACATGATCTAATTTCTTCGTAGTCACAGGTTATCTTTTTCAGGGGTTACCCGAGTATTTTTTTCACTATATTTGTTGGTTTACCATCAAGACTGATCTGATTCCTTTTTTCCCAATATTCCTTCAGGCCTTTTTCTCCTTTGTTAATTGCCCACTTTTTCAATTGTTCCCTTTCTGATACATAATCAAAGAACGGTACAGACATACCGCATGATGTTTGAACAAGATCAACAGAGAGATCAAATATTTGTCTTGCTCCCGGAATGGAGGGGAACAAAGAAAACATATCATCCCATTTATTATCATTTTTATGGATTACTTCCGCATTCCCATAAAGGCGGAGTATCAGGGGGGTTCCTTCAAAAGCGCTAAACATTATAGTCATTCTTTTGTTTTCCTGAACATGGGCAGATGTTTCATTTCCACTTCCTGTCAGGTTTAGCCATGCAACTCTGTTTTTATCAAGAACACGAAGGGAATCCATTCCTTTTGGGGATATATTTACCCTGCCGTCAGCCGCTGCTGTGCCAACAAAATAGATTCTTTGGTCTTCGATAAACCGTTTCAGTTCGTCTGAGATTTCTGAATATCTTTTGCTCATGCCAGTTTGCCCTTTGAATACCCTGTATCTTACTCGTTACAGCCAAAACCTTCATCTTCAAAGAAATCAGGGTAAAGTTAGCGTGCTGTCCGGGGTACCGCTATGCCTGGATGGCTGTTTTTCAATACGATCATTGGCAGGATGAATGATTTCTACTCAGAGCGCAATCTTTTATGGCGTTGGTTTATGATGTTGGCAGCAGTACCAGATTATCACGGTGAATGAGTTCGGTCTCATCAATATAACCCAGAATAT
>VAPF01085010.1_pt1 | contig 14681 bp, 13 predicted proteins | sample 3393931 | NCBI WGS metagenome assembly VAPF01 (sample SAMN08290437, study PRJNA428436) | hydrothermal vent metagenome | isolation source: Deep-sea hydrothermal vent chimney | place: Atlantic Ocean: South-mid Altantic Ridge | depth 2773 m m | reverse complement strand
CGTTCGAGAACGGTGCAGATGCAAGGCGGCAACGATGTTGATTATCCTGGTGTGATATCAACGAGTTGCCAACGCAGCAGATGCGCCGTTATCGGGCGCCCCGCAGGGTGGCGCGGTGCAGGCCAGGAAATGCATTTATTCGGAGATAATACAATAAATTCCAGATATTGCATGAATTATCACCTCAGGCCGTCACGGATTCAGGTTCCAGTTTTGGATTTCATGCCTGCACCACGATCTTCACGCCGCAAAGCTTGCAGAGCCGGCGGACCTCGATCAATGCTCCTTCCGTTGCATTGGCCACCAGGTCGCCCGGCAGTTCGATCCGCTTCGTCCCGGTTTTAATCACCCGCTGGACGTAAGCCAAAAGCATCACGTCAGACGGCATCGAACCGCGCGTAATTAAGGTCATACTGCGGATCGGCGTATCGGTCGATGCCGATAATCAGAGCTTTGCATGAAGAGTATATGCTCATAGGGCATTTTTTTCTTTATTCAGCAATTTTTCAAGGGCAAGTTTAGCGTAGGGGGACTTCCAGACGCGCGAGGCGCACCGGTAAGCCGCCTTCGCGACTTCTATGTCTCCATTGTCTTCCGCGAGTTCAGCAAGCATGTCAACAGCGGCTGAACCAGTCCCCAGGTCAACACCAAGCCGCCCCATGGAATGTGCATAGGCCGAGGCGCCCAGGTAATCTCCACCCTTCACACATTCCTGTAGACAATACAAGCGATACTGGTTCTGCCGTACTCTACGTAACGGCAACCATGATAACAACGCCAGTCCGAGGCTGCATATTACTCCTATGATCCCACCAGCACCTTGTGCGCCAGAAAATCCCCAAAATTGCATGCAACCTGCCGCCATCACACCACATACCACACCAGCAGCCAGCGAACCGAGTACGATGCCCACTATGACACCTCCATCATCATGATCACTGCTAGCCCATTTTTTCCATTCCATAACCGTGGTCCGCCGGGCACGAGCCTTTCCCTTGTCACGGCAGTGCATTGTTTCTTCCTTGATTTTTTTCAGGTAATTCTTCTTTTCCCTAGTCAGCAGAGCTACATCCTGCCGGAATTTGTCAATCGTTTGTTGGTCGGCACGGATCCGTTCATTGGCCACTGTAAGTTGTTGCTCCATTTTCAGGTAATTCTTCTTTTCCCTAGTCAGCAGAGCTACATCCTGCCGGAACTTGTCAATCGTTTGTTGGTCGGTGCGGATCTGCTCATTGGCCGCTTTAAGTTGTTGCTCCAAGTCCGGAGCTCGCGAGGCGATGTAGATGTCGCCTTTAGTGCGACAGATGCGGACCGGTTCCTGTTTGAGTCGTTTGCCGGCCGTCCAGTCCAGAATGGAGTTACGGGTCCATTCGTAGGCCCGGTCCAGGCTGATCCGTCCGTCTGCACCAACAGCAGCGCCGTGCCGAAGGGCCTCGACGAAATAATATGTAAAGACGCCGTGCTGCTTTTCCGGCCATTCGTAGGAGATCTGGTCGGCGTCGCAAGAAGCTATAGTATAGAGACCTTGGCCAGCAGCGAGTGCCTCGCGGAAACTGCTGGTCATTGCGGCGACGTTGCGTCCTGCACCAGAGTGGCAGGCATCCAGGATGAGTACCTTTTGGGCGGCACGGCAGCTATCAAGTTTACCGCGGATGTACTGGATAGAAATTCCGGTGACCGGCAGGGACTCGAGAGTGGCATCCGCAGGGGCAAGCAGTGCCTGATCATGCAATTCCTGTCCATGACCTGCGAAATAGACCAGTACGAGATCGTCAGGCCCGGGCCTGGAGAGCCATGTGCCCAGCCAGGAGTGAATATTGCCGAAAGTCGGCAAGCGGTCACCCGGCTGATCATCCGTCAGCAAAACCACGTTGTCCGGGGTGAACTCACAGTAATCCGACAAGAGAATTTCCTGCATGAGCTTGGCGTCATTCATGCAGAAGTTGAGAGAACCAAGACTCTCATGGTAGCCATCGATGCCGATCAGCACGGCCCACTTGTTGTTCATGACTATTCTTCCTCCAGCCGCAAGGCAACGGTCATGATACGGACATTGTAGAGAAAGGCCATTATCATGGCGGCAATAAAGACCAGCACTGGGAGCCAGGAGTCCAGGGCCGCGCCTACCAGTAGCCAGGCCAATGAGGCATCGGCAAGCGTGTAAATGCAAAGAATGAAGGCGTTACTCATGTTGGACCCCTTGCTGACCATGGTGCGGATAAAGGCGATGGTAAAGACAGGCAGGAGCAGCACGGCGATGAGCCAGCCCAAGAGACTCCGGAACCACGGGAACGGCTGAGCCGTTGTCTTCGCGGCGGCTGCGGGCTGCTCTAGGCGGTAGCGCCTGGTGAAGACCGGCCGGCCGGTTGCCACGTCGGCCAGGTGAATCTCAACATCGATCTTCGAGCCGCCGGGATAGGATTCGAAGGCGTGAATGGCGCCGTACAGCACACCTTGCGTGTCAAGTTTGCGACCTTCGGCCACGGCTGCGGCCGTCGTGGAGTATGAGGTGTGGCGCAGGCGCAGAAGATTGCGCGCCTTGTAGAGAACGGTTGTGTCCCGGAGATCGAGGACGCCTCGTTGTTCAATGGTGCGGCGGAGTCTGTTGGTGAAGTAATCGGTTGGGTCGTTTCTGAAATGGAGGAGAACTGCCTGGCGGATGTTCCCCCTGGAGATCCTGATGTCTTCGACGATGTTGGGAATAATCTTGTCTGCCAGTTCCTGGCGAACCGGGCCGATTTCAGGCTTTCGCGGCCCGAGGTTTGCCCAGCCCAGCCAGGCAATGTACCCGACAAGAGCAATTGTTCCCAGTCTGGAAATGATGGATAATGGCCATTTAAACATGTGTCACTCCTTACCTGATCAGGATCAGCCAGGCACAGTACGCCTGCCGCCTCTTCATTTCGTGTGGTGCTTTGGCTAATAGAGCCAATCGTTCGTTCGAGGGCCCCCCGATCATCGCCGATAGTCGAGGTGACCGTGATGCCGTGATCGGCAAAGAAGATCAACCGGCCGTCATCCTCCTCTATCCGCTGAAGGTCTTTTTCGAAAAAGCTGGTAATATTCTATCGTATCGTCATGTAAACTAGTCTTTCTCTTTTAGTTCATCTTCTTCTGGCTCCGCCGCTATGCCGTTGGCATATATGGGCGTCGATACCGTCTGTGTCTCAGCAACGGCGCTGGATGCCCCTGAGCCCGAAGGCTTCTTTTTGCTCTTGTAGAAAATTGCAGTGAAAAGCCCTAAAACGAGTATGGTTAAGGCAATTGAAAGGAACCCGAATTTATATGGCCCAATGTTCGTAATCACCCGGAATAAGCTCAGTATGATGCTTGTGCCGAGGATCAACATGAGGAAATTCGGCAATTGGAAGCTGAACGCCTGCAATGCCTCCCTAACAACGATGTGGAATGGATGACAGCGGGCAAGGAGCCCTACGACTATTACACAGAGGATGTACAGCATTGCAGTGTATATGGCCGCAGACGCGAGGTTCGCAAGGCCACCTCCTGTAATGTAGGCTACAGCCGCGTTCGCCAAGGCAACGCCAACCATTGCGCTAACGGCAATTGCCGCGAGCGGGAAAATTATCACCAGCGCCAGCCTATAAATGACCATTGCCGCGAACATAATCATGTCGGCAATTATCTTGCTCAGCGCCTTTGTGAGCTCAAGCAATCTCCGCCAGACTCGCACTAAGGACCGGAGCAAGAGATCAAACACGAGTTGTGCCCAATATGCAAAGCCGTTCGAGAACCGGACAATGCTTGACAACATGTAATAGCCAGACATTCTGCCAGACCACACGAATCCATCAAAGGTCAGATAGACAGGTTTAGCGAGAGCCGGAAGTTCGGACAGGTTCCGCAATTGCTTCTGTGGTTGCGCCGGCATCGCAAAAGGTCGCGTCGCCTCGACAATCACGCCGGGTCGCCTCGTTTTAATGCGAAAGCCGTCAACGAACATGAGACTGCTGACAAATACGACCAATGCGAGGGCCACGCCGCCCAGAGACAGCACAACCCAAAGCGGGAATGGCCATCCCATAACCCATTTGCCGGGGAGCCAGCCGATGCCCAGGAATACGGCGAAGACAAGAAGAACGTTTCCGAGCCCCCGAACCTTGGGTACCGCGAGAGGCCCGATAAGAGTAAGGGTCAACAGTGCGAGCAGCACGGCGATGCCTGCCCATGATGCATCCCATACGACCCCATTGCGGGCAACCTCGACTACTTGATCCCTTGTTAGCTCTAGCAACTGCGTGCCAACGTATATCCCCGTAAGAAGAAGCATCGACGCACACAGGAAGAAACGCTGGGATGGTCGATATATGCGCAGCATCGTTGTGCCAAGAATGATGAACATGACTGCTGCGATCACATACGGACCAGCCTGCAGGCTGAACACGCCAGTCACGCCGGCCAACACGACGAAACCCATTCTGAGCAGCCATGGAGTGCACTTCTGAGTACCCCTTCTCGACCACAACGGGCCGCCGCATCCGCTGCAGATTATTGCAAGCGGACTGTTTGCGGACGAACCGCAGGACGTGCAGGTGAGAGGCTGGGCTTCCTCCGGAAAGAGCAATTCCATAAATCCACCTCGGGGCTTCTTCTTTGGTGGCTGGCCATCCAACATCTCGGCATCCTCAAGCCGTTCAGATGCCTTAGCCTCTGGATAACTCGCAACGCCCTCCGATACGGTAGCGGAGTTATTATCCATATCTTCAGGTTGACCTGCGTCACGATTCTCGTCATCCTGCTCGCCGACAATGCCCTGGAGCAGGGACATCTGCCGGAGAAGGATAGCATCGATGTCATGTGGGCCAACAAGCTCGCGAGCCACCATAATCTCCCCTATTCTCGGAGGAGTACCTGTCATTGCCCGCATGCTTTCCTGTTCTACCAGGCATTCCGCCAGTTGCTCGTGGGTCAGGAAACCGTTTCGCACCGCGAGTGCTCCCAGCACTGTCTCCTCAAGATTCGCCTGTGAGGAGTCACGCTGCTGAATGAGCCTTTCCATCTCATCTCGGCTGATCCATTCTCGTTCGACCAATCTGTCGCCAATTCGTCGATCATCCTGATCTTGAAGGACTGCTACAATTTGTTCTGCCGAGACTCCGCCAGCCTTGACTGTGAGTTGTCCTGCCAGTATTGTGGGGTCTGTATTATCCGACATAATCAACCTCCTGTTGGCTTTGACCAGGTACAGCGAAACCCAAGGTCCGGTTTGGAGTACCGAGCATTAATGCCTTCGCGGTAGTAGCAAGTGCAGGCCTTCTTGCCTTCTTCGTAAGAACCGCCTCGCACAACCTTCTCCGTACGGGCAGGATCGTGCCACGAAGCGGTCCATTCCCATACATTTCCACTCATCTGGTGACACCCGAAGGGGCTGTTGCCACTGGGTATATCATCCACCGGTAGTGTAGCGCCACGGCCGGCGTCTGCCGAGTTGCAGCAAGATGGATCATACGAATTACCCCACGGATAAGACCGACCGTCGGTACCCCTGGCCGCCTTCTCCCACTGTTTTTCGGTGGGAAGGGCACAGCCCGCCCATCGAGCAAACGCTTTGGCATCGCGGTATGTCACATTCCCTACAGGGCAATCCATGGGACATCGTGCAAGCAAATCGGTTACATTGCCCTCGGGCTCGTATTTCGTTTTTTTCAGAAACAGAAGGTATTCTTTACACGTCACAGCCTTTGGAGATATCTCGAAAGCCGGGATGCGCTTGGTGTCTCGCTTCCGTCCCATCTGGAATTCGCCCTCCGCAACAGTGACGAAGGAAGGACATGCTCCATTCACGTGCCGTTCCTGTCTGGGTCGAGGTTGGGGCTTGGGGGCCGGCTTCTTCGCACGGGATCGAATCATCTCGGTGCACTTTGCACATAACCCCCACTGTGCGTCTTTGCAGGCCGAATAGCAGACTTGGCCACACCGTGTACATCGGAACCTCTTGCTGTTCAGCGATGAGCCACAGACCGCACAATATTCCTGCGCCGTCTTCACCACATGTGGCGATATAGGTGGCGGGGCAGAGACTTCGGCCACAACCGTAGCCGACGACAGTCGAAGCGTCGGAATATCACCGTCCCGATGTCTCGCGTCATGTCGCCAGACATAGCCTGTGATCCGACGCTACGTGTGCCTTTTATGGGTGCGTTTCGACACGCATCCAGGATGAGTACCTGCTGGCCTGTCGGGATTTGGCCAAGAAAGGCCCGGATCGTCTCCAAAGATACCGCCGTCTCTCGTAACAAAGCTTCCGATGCGATCTCGGAATCATGGGCTGCCAGGAAAGTCCGGCCAGCGCAGGAGAATCCGTGCCCGGCAAAGACGAAGATGAAGAGGTCGGTCTCCCGCATTGGAGCGGCTGCGAAGCGGTTCATCGCGCGTAGTATCTGCCTGCGAGTCGGAGTGAACTCTGCCTCAACGTCGTCGGTAAGCACAACCGTGTTTTCGTACCTAAGCCCGCACCGATCAGCCAGTTTTTCACGTACGGCGATTACATCCGCCGCCGCAAAAGCCAGAGGGCGGAGATCTTCACTCTCGTAGCGATTGATGCCTATAAATAGGCCATAAATATTGACTGCGGCAGGCTCAGTCATTCGGCATCATCCGGTGTGAGCTTGGCATCGCGCCATGACTCGAACTGTTTTAACAGCTCGGGTGTAATTGATGGGAGAACCTTCTGAATCGCTGCAGCAAAATCATCCGGCAGGACGTTTTCCTTGTTGCCGGTGAGCAGTTGGCGGTTCAGGGCCGCACGCTTGGCCCGGTCGCTCAGCTCCGCTATGTCGGCACCGCTGTAGCCGTTGGTCTTAGCGGCGATTTCCGCGATTGACACGTCACCTGCGACGGGTACATCTTTCAAATTGAACGCGATAATGGCCTCGCGGGCAGGGGCGTCCGGGGGGCCGACATAAATATGGGTCCCCAAACGGCCGGGACGGATAACTGCCTCGTCCAGCATCCAGGGCTTGTTGGTGGCCGCGAGGACCAGCAGGCAGTTCGTGTTTGTGATCAGGCCGTCCGTCAGCGAGAGAAACTGGGCCACTGTTCCGACTTTACGATTACCGCGCCTGGCCAGCAGGTGATCGACTTCGTCGAGGAAAATGACCGATCGGTCCTGGGTGCGGGCCTCGTCAAACAGGCGCTGGAGGTTTTTTTCCGTCTCGCCGACATACTTGTCCTTAATTTGCGAGGCATTAACATTGAAAAACGCGGCTTCGAGCTCGCCGGCAATGGCCTTGGCGACGAAGGTCTTGCCGTTGCCTGGCGGACCGTACATCAGGATGCCGCCGCCGCCGCGCACCTTAAAGCGCTCGTAGAGTTCCGGATGCAGGAACGGTTCAATGACCTTTTCGCGTAATTCCTGCTTTACGTCATCAAGACCTGCCACGTCATTAAGCTTTTCGGTTGGCTTTTGCTTGAGTTCCCAGTGGGTCTTGGGCGAATCCTCTTCACCGCCGGCTTCCGACAGGGCTTTTCTATTTTCTGCCGGCGCCCGGGTTGACGCCTTTTTTTTGAGTTGGCCGGCAATGTCGATCAGTTCGAAGGCATCCTCGACATAACGCTGTGCGATTTTGCCCTCGCTCTGCTCGGCTAAAGTCAGGCCATACTCAGCGGCCTTGGCAGTGTGAAAGAAGGCCCTGGCGTAGTCTTTCTCGACCAGCGCCTGCTCGGCTGCTGATTCGTGTTCGCGCTTCTTGTCGGCGATGAAGCTCATTTGTCTCCCTCCCCGTCCAATAGCTCCTTAAGTCGTTTGCGGCCTTCGCCAATCCGCTGCTTGACGCTGGAGCCGGCCTCGCTTTCTTCTGTCGCTTGTATTGGCCTGGAACCGCCGAGATCCGCCGCGACCTCGTCATTCAGCTGCTTCTCCATGTCTTCGATCGAGGGGATGACGTCGGTCATCTGGGTCTCGACGCCTGCCATTTCCTTGCCGTAGACATTCTCCCAGATCTTGTCGGTATCGACCTGCTCGCCGAGTTTGTCCTGGACCTCGTCGAGTACGTCGGCAACGGCCTCGGGATCAATCTGGACGACGGTGTTGATGGCACCGAGGGCCCGGGTAAAATCCTGGTCGCTCTTGGCCAGCTCGAGCTTGCTGAGAAGCTGCTCGAAAACCCAGCGTTTCATCTCCAGTTTGGCCATGAGCATCTCACCGGCCCGGCAGGCCTGAAGTCCGCGTTGAGCGGCCGCTTTCTGGCCGTCTTTAAGATACTGCCGCGCTTCGTTCCATGATTTGTCGCGGTCTTTTTTTAGTTTTGCAATGCGGCCCCTGACCACATCTACCGCATTCTCCGCCTCGCGGAAGGCCTTGCGGCGTTTCTTCGTCTCCTCGTACACACGATCCTTTTTTGATTTGAACAGGTCGCCAATTGTCATTTTTATCTCCTTTCCCGGGACGTATTGATGTTGCTGCCGATCGTGTCCGGCAGGTATTTCCTCTGCAATTCATTAACCATGATTCTATAGAGACGATGCGTTTTAGCAAGTTGCCGGCCGTCTGCAAGTCTTACGCAGGGGAAAATGAATTTCCGGGCAAGCTCGCGCCAAAGTGCATCCGCATCAGGCTGATTATTGATCGCCGCAACAATCACCGGGGCAATTTTGTAGTATTCTTTCACCTCGCCCTGGCGTTGCGGTGTCTGTTGCATGAATGTATCGCGGAAGGAACGAAGCGTTTCAAGTTCACGGCAGTTATCAGGCATACCCAATGTACGGCATACTGCCGTGGTAATAAAACAGAAGATTTTTTGACGTTTCAATGCGGCTTGGGCGGAGGCATCACCCTGCTCGGCCGCCTTGCGGTACCACCGCACCGCTTCGGCCTCGTCCTTTGATACGCCGTCACCGTTGTCGTAACACACACCCAGGTTGTACTGGGCGGAGGCATGACCCTGTTCGACCGCCTTGCGGTACCACCGCGCCGCTTCAGCCTGGTCCTTTGATACGCCCTCACCGTTGGCGTAACGCAAACCCAGGTTGAACTGGGCGGAGGCAACCCCCTGTTCGGCCGCCTTGCGCCACCACCGCGCCGCTTCAGCCAGGTCCTTTGATACGCCCTCACCGTTGTAGTAACACCCCCCCAGGTTGAACTGGGCGTAGGCATCACCCTGTTCGACCGCCTTGCGGTACCACCGCACCGCTTCGGCCTCGTCCTTTGATACGCCGTTACCGTGAGCGTAACCCACACCCAGGTTGAACTGGGCGGCGGCATAACCCTGCTCGGCCGCCTTGCGGTACCACCGCACCGCTTCGGCCTGGTCCTTTGATACGCCGTCACCGTTGTCGTAACACACACCCAGGTTGTACTGGGCGGAGGCAACCCCCTGTTCGGCCGCCTTGCGGTACCACCGCACCGCTTCCGGCTTGTCCTCTTCTACACTCAGCCCTTCCTGATAGCAGCGACCAATAAGCCATTGTCCTTCCGGCCAGCCGAGTTCCGCGGCACGCTGCCACTTGGCGAACCGTGCCGAATGGACTTTCTCCAGGTAATTTTTCGATCCCTTACCGGTGAGGAGTGATGCCTGGTACTGCTTGATGTCATCTGCTATGGACTGCCGGAGCCGGCTCTCATTTTGCTGCGCATCCTCCGGCCCGGCCTGAGCGGCCGGTGCCGAGACGAATAACGCGCCCCATTCCTGCGTCCCGGCAATTGCACACCATTGATCCATATCCTTTCGCCAACACAATGAATCGCCGGTAATCGTGCCGTTGGCAATCATTTTTTGTATCGTCGATTCATCCAGGGGACCCAGTTTCTGGTCATAGATTACCGCCCACCACTCAACTGAAGTTGCAGGAAGGGGCGGGGGTGACACGATTGGCTGCGCATGCAATGCCGATTGCCGGGTTGGCCGTCTAATGTCGGTTACGTTCCCGGCCACCGGCAGCGCAATATCACCTTTTCCCTCGATCGTAATAAACGGCACCTGTTCCTGGTGATGGATTCTCCTGGCCGTCCCGGAGACGCGATCGACCGTCCAGGACGATAGCGGCGCAATGCTTGTGAATCCCTTGGCAAAAGCATCGAGCAGGTGCGCCGTGAAGATGCCGTGATGGCGGGAATCCCATTCGTATGCCTTCTGACCTTCACAGCAGGCGTTGAGGATCGCAACGGTAGGGATGCAGTCATGGCGCCTGTCTCGCTGGGCCACCTGGATATCGCGGGCAAGAGATGTCAACGAGATCTCCTCACCCCTGGTCATCGGTTCGGCGGCTGCCGACCGGCCGGCCGGCCGGTTCTGACAACAGTCGAGCATCAACAGGGTGTTTTCGGCCTGTACCTGGGCAAGTTTGCCTTTCACAACATTGAAACTGATGGCCGTCCGCTTGAGGTCATGCTCCATGGTGTCCATGCCGCAAAGATAACGCTCACCCGGCACCGGTGAAAAACCATGCCCCCAGAATCCGAACACCAGCAAATCCAGATCATGCAAATCCGTCAGGTTCATCAGGGCATGCTCAATGTATTGCGACAGCCCCAGGGTGGCCCCTTCACCTTGGCAGGACATCAAGGTAATGTCCTGTTCCGTGAACCCATAGTACCGGCGCAAGGCCTCGGCTACCGCCTCGGCATCCTGACGAGCGTATTTCAACTCGCCAAGCAGTTGATAGTCATTGATGCCTACCAGTAATGCATATCGTTTCATGGTCAAACGTCCCCGGGCTCAAGCTGCTTCAGCCGTTCCCTGGTTTCGGCGGACAGGCCGGCTGCGGTTTCCAGCTCGCCGGCAACTTCCGCCATACGATGCTCCGCGTTCACTGGACTGACCTCCGGGGCCTGATATTTCACATGTTCCAGATCGCGCGAGGCGCGGTCGGCTACCTTGAGCCCCTCGAAAGCGTCTTGGAGTTCCAGGGCGATGTCGTCAAGCCCGTCCTCCTCAAGGCCCTTCGCCTGTGCGGCCTGGTATTCCTGTATCTTGGCCTGGGCAACGGAGATGCGCTCGATATTGCCGGCGATGACGATTTCCAGGCCATGCAGCCGATCCAGTTCACGAAACAGCCTCTCGATCTCGCCGCCGACGACCCGCTTGATATCGCCCCTGGCCGCTTCATATTCCTTTTTCTTGTGAAGGGCTTGAACTTCGAACTGCCTGACCTTGTCCTTGAGATCTTCCAACTGGTCCACATTGTTCGCCTTGGCGGCGGCCAACTTCTGTTCCATCAGTTCGGTGCGGCGCTCGCCGGAGGGCTTGATGCCCAGAAGCCGGGCGAATTTAGACAGGATTTCTGACACCGTATCGCCTATGTTTCCCATATATTACTCCTTGTCTTCGCGCCACTTCCGGAAGCGCGTGTTTAAAAACTCGCCGCTATATGCCAGCGGGAGCATAACCATAAAACCCCATATTTTAAATGGACGGCCTAAAATGATGTCCTTGAGGAACCAGATACCGACACTAACCGCCGGCCCGAGGCACGTCACGCGAGCCAGCCAGTTTTGAGAGGGAGTGCCCATTTTCACGGTCGTCCCTATCTTGCTTGCATTGTTCCCGACCGCAAGAACGCCGGACGTTCGATAAACACGATAATGTCCGGATTCCTGAAGCGCCATCAGTGCATCTTTGATTGTTGTTCGGCGATAACCGGTTTCCTTCGCAATCTGCTCAAGGTTGATGTTGCCCTCGTAACCTGATTCAAGAAGCCCGTCGACGAACCGCTTGATCCTGGAAATTCGTTGCTGTCGGGTCTCCGGGCGCAGACGATCCATGAAGTTGCGAAGGGATAACCGATCCGCAAAACGGGGCGGGGTGCTTGTCCGCCAGATGCCATCGTTCTCAAGGCTCGATAAGACGAGCCAGTGATTCCCGGCGGCATGCCCGGTAATTTGTCCGGGCCACGGAGATGCCGAGGCAATCGTGAAAAACGCGAAAGCGGCATGTTCACCGCTGCTTTGGGACCACTGCTTATACACATCACGCACCATATCGATGGCATCCTGTCGGGGTGATGACAGGTCAGGCTTCCCCGGCTCCCGGAATCGCACACATCCGGGAACAGCGGCAACCACATGAATGGTTGCGGTCATACCGCTGAGCGCGTAAACTTTAAATCCGTTCATGCTCAGCAACCACTTACGCCACTCCTTTGGCCACTTCACCTCTTGCGGCACCCCGCTTCGGCCGATCACCTGGTCGATGAAATTCTCGGCCAGGTTTGCTATTTCAACTGCTTGCTTGATCTTGGGTTCCCAGGCCAGGACTGCGAACCATAAAGGAAGCGATTTGACTTCCGGTATCGGCTGATGTTTTGCGGACATGATATTTTCATCGATGGCGGCAAGAAACGTCTTTTTTGCCGTGCGACAGCGCTCGGCCTGTTCGGCAAGGCCGTCCGCAACATCTGACAGTGGTGGAAACCAGACCCGCCGGCGAACTTGCGGAGACCATGTTCGGTCGAAACGAAGGAACTTCTGCCGATTTGCCGGGTTGTCCTCCCGAAAGGCTTCGGGCTGCGACGGGTGGGAAATGACTCGTGTTCCATTTTTCAGGAGCCTGCCTTCGACATCTCTCTCGTCACCCTCCAGACTGCGAATATATTCACGCCATTCAGGTTCCAATGGCAAGGGAGTACGGACGGTCAGCGTACTCGGCCCGGTAAACGCCTCAAATGTATAACGTTCAACATATCCATAGGGCATAAGAGCATGCCCCGCCGCCTCAGGGCTATCGACCGCCCAGCTCTCCCCCCAGCTATTCCGAACGATGAAATAACCACCACCGGGCACATCCTCATCGTCAACATAGCCGACGATGCACCAGGCATGGCCGCCGCCGGGATGCTCACCTGGCAAGGGTAATGTAATCTTGCCGGTACGATGGGTTTCAGCAGACATATACCAGCTGTTGAATACAAGCGTGCCGAAGGTGACGGGCATCCCGCCGACAGAACTGTCGCCGGCCAGCACGCTCTTGTAATGAATAACGAGATTCGGTTCGACCGTTCGGGTTGAGTCAAGTCGATATGATCGAGCATCCTCACTTGCCAGTGCCAGCGGTGGCCCCTGGCCTTCTTCTGCCATTTGCTGCGGATTATATGGCCAGATGGCTTGCCGGCATACACCATATTGAGCAAACGCCGACATGGCGGTGTGGATATATGTCCCCTGGCCGGGATGTCCATCGAGTTCTTTACAGGCCCAGTAGACAAACTGCTCGGAAAGATCATCCCGCTTATTCCGCAGGAATTCCCGGAGCGCCACGGAACCGAAGGCGACGCACGTCCCTCGCTGTCCTTGATCGCGGACGGGGGGCATTTGGTCCATCAGCCGAACGGAATCGGGAAGTTTTGCCTCAAACGCGTAAGCAGGTGTCGCATGCGACGGCCGAAGCCGCCCCATGCGGTGAAAGTCCTCTAAAACCTGTTCATCTACCAGACACCCCAAGCCACCACCCTGACGGGCAGTGCGGATCTCAGGAAGCCGTTCCGGCGCAATTGCCCGTAAGACATCGGGGGATGATGACAAGAGTTTCAGGCCGGTCTCCTCGACAACTGCCTCTGTGATCCCCACCGCGCAACCGGCTGCAACGGCTTCTTCGATACTGTCGATCCAAAGCGACTTAAGCAACAAACGTTGTTCATCGCTGATACCAACTGCCGGCAATGGTGTCTGTCCCTGGAATCTCATGACTCATTGCCCCTGTCATCCGGTTCATTATCGACGCGACGCACGCTCTTATCGTCCCGGAGGGCGCCGGTCTGGCCGCCGGGTCTGGCCGTTGACAACTCCAGGTATCGCTCCTCACCAAGCGAATCGCGAGCGTCTTGCAACAGGGAATCAAGCGCCCCAAACCCAACGTCGAGAGCCCTGCACAGTCCCGCTCGACCTTCCTCCGTGCTTGCTGCGGCGACAAATGACTCAATGGTTGTCATCCATTGATCCTCGAAAGCCTTCAACTGGCAGGGAGTCAGGCGGTACATACCCTCAATGGGATGAGGGCAGATACGATGCCGATTATCATTGTTTCCTTGTTGATTCATGGTTCTCACCTGGGTCTGTGAGCGTTCGAGAACGGTGCAGATGCAAGGCTGCAACGATGTTGTGATTATCCTGGTGTGATATCAACGAGTTGCCAACGCATCTGCAACGGCTTTTTGCTTTAGCATTGCATAATAGTTTGGATTTACAGAGTAAGTTGAAATCGCTGTGGCGTTTCCAGAATCAACCCGATGCCCTACTTGGCGAACGTGCGCATCTGCTGAGTTGGGGCCCCTTTGATATCACAGACTTTAGAAGAAATTATGGCTCTTCAGCAGAATTTATCAGTAGTGTCCAATTAGGGACTTGCATATAATTAATCTATCAGAAATAATAAAAAAATCACCTAAATTGTTTTTTTATCAAATGTTCAGGGTGGTAAAAATTGGGCTAGCGCAGGTGGTCATTTTTAGGTTGTCATTTCCACAACAGGAAGGCCGGGGCCAGTTAAAATTGCGCCCCTCAGCCAAAACATCCTTGAGAATAACGTCAACAAAGTGTAACATTCCACACCAATTGAGATTGGGGCTTAATAGGCCCACAGTAGGTAGGGCGATGAGGTTTGCAGACTTCATCGCCCTTTTTTTATTCCCAATAAAAAAAGACCTTTAAAAAAAGGTCAGAATAATTGGAATATTTATCTCAATTTGTCAAACTATCTCGGGGGAAAATCCGTTATTCTTATTCAAAT
>VAPF01023023.1_pt1 | contig 14688 bp, 11 predicted proteins | sample 3393931 | NCBI WGS metagenome assembly VAPF01 (sample SAMN08290437, study PRJNA428436) | hydrothermal vent metagenome | isolation source: Deep-sea hydrothermal vent chimney | place: Atlantic Ocean: South-mid Altantic Ridge | depth 2773 m m | reverse complement strand
TAACAGGTTAGGCAGAAACAGACCAAGCGCGAAAAAAACGCCCGAAACAGCCAGGAAATACAGATAATGATCTTTATCACGCCATAAAAACAGTCCACCCAGTAACCCGGCGACAACACCCATTGTCAGGCCGAAGCTTCGCAGGTCTTTCTTTTTGCTCTCAATATTTCTGATTTCGTCGATAATCACTGGTCTCTCCCTCAATCAAGCTCAAACTCTTTGCGCCAATCCGTATCATCTTTCAAGGGGTTCTGCTTCTTCTTGTCTAAAAGAAAGTTGCCCATAATCAGGTAGTCCATGTTAGTACGCATAAAACAGAGGTAAGCATCTTCGGGACTACAGACAATCGGCTCGCCCCTGACATTGAATGATGTATTGATAACGACCGGGCAGCCGTATTTTTCGTCAAACTTTTTTATCATACGGTAATATAAGGGGTGTGTCTCTCCGTCTACCGTCTGAATCCTGGCAGAGTAATCCACATGTGTGACGGCAGGAATGCTGGAACGTACGGCATTTAATTGCTCGATGCCGAAGAGTCTCTTTTCCTTATCCGTCATCTGACGACGGATCTCTTTTTTTACTGGGGCCACCAGCAGCATGTAGGGACTTTCCCCATCAAACTCAAAGAAATCCGAAGCCCTCTCTTTTAAGACCGAGGGCGCAAAGGGACGGAAGCTCTCCCGGAACTTTATCTTCAGGTTCATCAGCTCCTGCATCTTCGGAGATCGTGGGTCCCCGATAATAGACCTGCTTCCCAGGGCGCGTGGTCCAAATTCCATGCGCCCATGAAACCAGCCTATCACGTTCTCCTCCGCTATCAGTGTGGCGATCTTTTCAGGGATATCATTATCCTCCAGCAATGTATAAGGTATATCCTGTTTTTCCAAATATCCGGAGATGTAATCATTCTCAAATGCAGGACCCAGGTATGTGCCCTGCTGAGAATCCTTCCTGTCATCGGCAACCCTGGGGTTCTCCAGATACTGATACCAGGCAAACATGGCGGCGCCAAGGGCCCCACCGGAATCCCCGGCAGCAGGCTGTATCCAGATATTTTCAAAAGGCCCCTCGGTCAGAATTTTACCATTGGCAACACAATTCAGCGCCACACCACCGGCCAGACAGAGGTTTTTATGTCCTGTTTCCCTGTGTATATGCCGGGACATCCTGAGCATAACCTCTTCAGTCACTTCCTGAACAGACCTGGCCAAATCCATATGCCGCTGTTCAAGTGTTGACTCCGGTTTCCTTCGGGGGCCACCGAACAGCCCGTCAAACTTTTTGTTAGTCATGGTCAACCCGGCGCAGTAATTGAAATACTCCATGTTCAGCCAGAAAGAGCCGTTTTCTTTAAGATCCATCAACTCCGAGAGGATTACATCTTTATACCTGGGCTCTCCATAGGGGGCCAGCCCCATCACCTTGTATTCGCCGGAATTAACCTTGAATCCCGTGTAGTACGTAAAGGCGGAATAAAGGAGACCCAGGGAGTGAGGAAAATGGATCTCGGAGAGTATATTGACTTCGTTGTCCTTTCCGACCCCATAGCTTGTAGTCGTCCATTCACCAACGCCATCCACGGTTAGAAAGGCAGCCTCCTGAAATGGCGAAGGGAAGAATGCAGAGGCGGCATGGGAGTAGTGATGTTCAGGGAAGACGATTTTTCCGTTAAAATCAAGCTCTTTCCTTATAAACTCCTTCATCCAGAGCTTTTGCTTTATCCAGAGTGGAATGGCCTTAATAAAGGACTTGATCCCAACAGGCGCATAGGCCAAATAAGTTTCAAGTATCCTCTCGAATTTTATAAAAGGTTTTTCATAAAAAGCGACGATGTCTATTTCCTTTCCCGTTATTCCACCTGCATCGAGGCAGTAATTTATTGCATTGATCGGAAAGGAGGAGTCCTGTTTTTTACGCGTAAATCGCTCTTCCTGCGCAGCAGCCTTTATCTTACCATCCTGTATAAGACAGGCGGCACTATCATGGTAGAAAGCGGAGATTCCTAGAATATTCATTGAATGTTTATTAAAACTTTTTTTAGCCAATAAAAGCAACATTTCGCATTGCTTCATAAAAACGCGGCCGAAAGAATTTCGCCGGGAAAGATTGTGGACTGTCCGCGGCGAAAAAACAGGTGAAACGATGGAACAAATTATTGTCGATGGGGCAGGCGGCGTTGGCATCAAGCGGTGCGAGCCCGGAACCTGAATGGTGAAAGAACCACGGAAGACAGGAATAAGAATCCGACTACTGACATAGGAGCTCCAGTCCTTGACAGTCGGATAAAAGACCATCTGGCAAGGCCTGTTGCGATTTGTGGTCCGAATGTACTAAAATTTCCTGTCATGAGGCTTTACAAAAGAAAAACCCCCATATTTTCCGTCCTGTTACGATCATCCAGGGGAAGTATCCGGGAAGTTCTGAAAAATATGCCGATAAGGCGGGACTGAAAAATGTTAAACTACATGACATGAGGTACCTCTCGGCAACGTTTATGCTGAAAAGAGTGCCGTTAAAATTCGAAGCATTTTGAAGCAGTTGGAGAGGTGTCCGAGCGGCTGAAGGAGCACGACTGGAAATCGTGTGTGCGCTAACACGTACCGAGGGTTCAAATCCCTCCCTCTCCGCCATTTGATATATTGAAAAACACGAATGACTAGTGTTCAGTGAATTTAGGTTGAGCCTGATCATTATTCATCGTTTTTATGCAGGCTGGGAGCGGCCCTGCGCAACATGGAGGTGTGAACTTCGTCAGGTCCGGAAGGAAGCAGCGATAAGCATTTTTCCTGTGTGCCGCAGCAAGTCGTTCCCGGCCTGCATAAAGATGGAAAACAGGATTGCTTTTATCACGGGAAACGCGGATTGACCTTATCATCACATAAAAAAATCATGCGAATTGAGAAAAACGCATTAATTCCGGAAGTGGAACTTTTTTACAAATGAGCTACCTTGTATTAGCCAGAAAATGGAGACCGAAGGGATTTGACGGTCTTGTAGGCCAGGGGCCTATTGCGCGGATTTTAATGAATGCCATTGCGCAGGACAGGATCGCGCACGCATATATATTCTCCGGACCGCGGGGAGTGGGAAAGACGTCCACCGCGCGCATACTCGCAAAGGCCATGAACTGTAAAGACGGTCCGTCTCCTTCTCCGTGCGGTGTGTGCGAATCGTGTGTTGCCATTACGGAAGGTTCGTCCGTGGACGTAACAGAAATAGACGGCGCCTCCAATAACAGCGTCGAGGACATAAGGGGCCTCAGAGAGAGGGTTAAATACGCGCCGTCGAGCGCTAAATATAAGGTCTATATCATCGATGAAGTGCATATGCTCTCGGGCTCAGCCTTTAACGCGCTGTTGAAGACACTGGAAGAACCCCCCTCTCACGTCATATTTGTCCTTGCGACGACAGAACTCAGGAAAATTCCCGCCACAATACTTTCGCGCTGCCAGCATATGCCGTTCAGAAGAATACCCGGCAGTCAGATAAAGGCCAGGCTCAAGGAGATATCAGCGGCGGAAGGTATAGACATCGCTCCCGAGGCTTTAAGTCTCATCGCGAGGGCCGCTGATGGAAGCATGCGGGACTCACTCACAATACTTGACCAGCTTTCTTCTTTTTCTTCAGGGATAACAGAGGAAAACATCAAGACCCTCCTCGGAATCGCCGACTTCAGCATGCTTTCGAGGATTTCAAAGGCGGTAATCAGCGGAAACAGGGCCGAGATACTTGATGCCGTGAATCTGCTTTCAGAGCAGGGTGCTGACATAAGGTCATTCGCCAGGGAGCTTGTTCAGTTCTTCAGAAACCTTCTCGTATCGAGCGTGGTCCGGAAGCCGGAAGATATTCTTGACCTTTGTGATGAGGAGCTGACCGCTGTCAATGATATTGTATCAGGGTCGTCCGAGGACCAGCTTACACTGATGCTTTCGGAGATAATGAAGGCGGAGACCGAGGTGAGGAACTCTTCATCCCCCAGGCTGGCGCTGGAGATGGCACTTATGAGGGCAAGCTTCCTGAGCGCCATGAAACCCATTAAGGAGATAATCGAAAATATAGACAGATACGGCAGAGACTTTGCTGGACGGATACCGGATAGCCCGGCCGTGGAGCAGCCCGTGAATATATCGCTGAAGACAGACCCGGAGGCAAAAGTTCCTGTTGAAGAGGAGAGGGCGGAAATTGAGAACGAAGAAACAGACTTGGGAGCAGACCTGGAGACGGAAGCAGAAGGGCCTTCAGACGCAGTGACTCCCGTCGAAAATTCCGCGACCGGGGGGAATGATATATCATATTTCTGGAAGAAGACACTCGAAAAGATAGAAGCTCCGCTGGCCTCGAAAATTTCACAGGCGGATTTTGAGTTTAAGAATGGTGAACTCACGCTCAACCTTAATGGAGGGCAGGCGGTATTTGAGGACTCCATAAGAAAAAAGCTGGAATCCATAGAACAGATATTATCAGAGGAGTCAGGGATCCGGATCAAAATAAAGCTGGCGACATCGAAGAAAAAGAGTCCACGTAAGAGGGACCTGAAAGAAAAGATCATGAACGAGCCTCTTATCAAAGAGACACTGGAACTATTTGAAGGGAGGATCGTGGAAATATTACCAATAGAGGAATCAGCAAATACAAAAAACGGAGGAAATCATGTCTAAAAAAATGCTCGGGGATATGATGCGCCAGGCGCAGAAGCTGCAGGAAGAGATGATGAAAACACAGGAAGAGGCCAAGAAAAAGACTGCCGAGGCAACGGCAGGCGGTGGCATGGTGACTGTTGTGGCAAGCGGCGCGGGTGAACTTGTGTCTATAAGTATAGAAAAAGATGTTGTGGACCCGGAAGAAGTGGAAATGCTTCAGGACCTTGTACTGGCGGCATCAAATGAGGCGCTGAGAAGGGCGCAGGAACTCGTAAATGAGGAAATGTCAAAGCTTACCGGCGGATTACAGGTTCCTGGACTCGGCAATCTGGGAAATATGTTCGGGAAATAATTCCACAGGCAAATGCGCGGTATTATAGATGACCTTATAAATGCACTGACCCGCCTTCCAGGTATCGGCAGGAAGACCGCTCAAAGGCTTGCCTTTTTTATCCTCTCGATGCCTGACCAGGAAGCGCTGTCCCTGTCGAAGGCCATAGAAAAGGTGAAAGAAAAGGCGAGGTTCTGCAGCATCTGCTTTAATATCACAGAGAACGAAATATGTGAGATATGCAGCGATGATTCACGCGACAGAAGCAAGTTGTGCGTAGTTGAAGAGCCGAGCAATATACTGGTTATCGAGAGGGTAAGGGATTTCCACTCCCCTTACCATGTCCTTCTCGGCTCACTGTCGCCGATAGACGGAATAACGCCGGAGAGATTGAAGATAAAGGAACTTGTCGGGAGAATAAGAGACAGCGAGGTGCAGGAAGTAATTATCGCCACAAATCCGAATACAAAGGGAGAGATGACCGCCCAGTATCTAAAGGAAGTGCTTGCCCCGTTAGGCGTGAAAATAAGCCGTATCGCCTACGGCCTTCCGATGGGAAGCGACATAGAATTTGCCGATGAGGTGACGCTCGGAAAGGCCATTGAAGGCCGCCGCGAGATATAATATCCGGACTGAACCGGCTATGGTTTTTGTAATACTGTCAGGTGAAATATAACCCCTCTGCTCCTTCCCCGGTGTCCGGTCTTCTTTTTTGCCTGATACTGGTGCCGTGGGTTAATAAAATTTGCAAGACCCATCTGCCATCTTTTACGATTAAATATGAGTAAACATACTTACAGGATTCTCGAATTCGATAAAGTCCTCGGAATGGCTGCGGCATTCGCATTCACAGCGCCCGGGAGGGCTTTAATTAAAAAAATAAGACCCCTTAAGGATATCGATGAAATAAGGCGGCAGTCCGGCCTTGTTTCCGAGTGCCGCGGATTTCTGGCTGAAGAGCGGTTTCCTATAGTGCATTTTGAGGACCTCGCATCAGTCTTCAGGAGAATCAGACCTGCCGACGCTCTGCTTGAACCCCTGGAATTGAGGTCATTCCTTCCGCTGTTTTCGTCCGCGCTGAATCTCAGAATATTGAGTAATAACCCTGAATACCCCGGCCTCGGCGTGGTTGTATCACGGCTTACGACCCATCCCAGGCTGAAAAGCTCGATTCAAACCTCTATAGGCAGGGAAGGGGAGATAAAGGATGAGGCATCGACGGAACTTTCTCATATCCGCAAGAGTATTAGGTCCGGTGAGAATAAGATCAAAAGGATTCTGGAGGGGATGTTAAAAAGGAAGGACCTTGCGCCGTACCTTCAGGATTTTTATCTGGCCGAAAGAAACAACAGGTGGGTGATCCCGGTAAAAAGGGACTCAAAAAGGAATGTGCCGGGCATAGTTCATGACATCTCCAATACGGGTGAAACGATCTACGTGGAACCCTATTCGATCCAGCTCCCCGGTATGGAGCTTGAATCTTACAGGGCGGAGGAGAAGCTTGAGGAGTACAGGGTCCTCGGGAGGCTTTCAGCTCTTTTAAGGGAACACATCCTTGAAATTGAAGAGGATTATCATATCGTTGCCGGGTTGGACACACTGCAGGCGGTTGCGGAGTTTTCCGGGCAGATGGCGATGTCGCCTCCTGAAATAAATAAAAGGGGACATCTGAAGATCGTCAATGGGCGGCACCCGCTTCTATGGAAAACCCTCAGGGGGAAAAACCGCGAAGCAGGTGTCATGCCGCTTGACCTGGAACTGGGGGGAGAGCATTCATGCCTGGTTATTACCGGTTCAAATGCAGGGGGCAAGACAGTCGCCCTGAAGACAACCGGCGTGCTGACCCTCATGGCCCTTTCCGGTATGCACATTCCGGCCGGGGCAGGCACAACGGTGCCCTTCCTTGAGAGCGTTCTTGCCGACATTGGAGATGAACAATCCATCGAACAGGACCTCTCGACCTTTTCCGCCCATATAAAGCGCATTTCTGAGATTATCCGGCAGAGCAGCGCCGAAACGCTGATCATAATTGATGAGTTCGGAACAGGGACAGACCCGGAGCAGGGAGGAGCATTATCCTGCGCGATTCTGAGAAGGCTGAAACAACGGGGCGCCCTGACTCTGATATCCACGCATCTCGGTATGCTCAAGGCGTTTGCTCACTCTGAACCGGGCCTGATAAACAGCTCGATGGAAATGGAGGAGATTGTCTCCAGTGGCGGTTCAACGTACAGGCCCACATATAAACTTGTAATGGGTGAGCCCGGTATGTCGCATGCCTTCGAAATCGCGGAGTCGCTGGGACTGGATGAAGACGTCATCAGGGAGGCCAGGGAGTTTATGTCGAACGAGGGCGCCGCGCTTGAATCGCTCATCTCTGAACTCAAACGGAAAACCGGTGAACTCGGCGATAAACTTAAAGAGAATAAAAGGCTTGCGCAGGAAACCGGCCATCTCAGGTCATACCTGAAAGAGGAACTTGCGATGATCAGGTCAATGAAAAAGGATATACTTGCGAAGGCGGGCGAACAGGCCGAAGAAATCGTCATGAAGACCAGGAAAGAGGCCCGGGATATCATCAGGACATTAAAAGATTCCACTGCCCCGGAGACCGGAAAGGTCATGAATCACCTCGACAGGAAGCTTGTGGAACTGAAAAAGGTCCGCAAACCGCGTTCTTCTGAAAAGATTCAGCGGGTCAATAAAGTCAGTGAAGGACAGCGCGTATTTATCAACAACCTGGGAACAGACGGCATTGTCCATTCAGTAAATGAGAAAACCCGCAGGTGCTGTGTGCTGGTTAACGGGAAGAAGTTTCTGGTCTCTCTGAACGACCTTTCCGAGCCGGCCGCCAAGCCGCCACATGCTTCTTCGGAAGGATCCGGAGCAGGTGTATACCGGTGTATTACCGGAGCCACGGAGCTCTCTGCTGAACTTAACGTAATAGGCCGGAGGGTCGACCCTGCTCTCTCGCTTGTTGAGCGATACCTGAATGACGCCTCATTGTCGGGCCTGAAACGTGTGAAAATAATTCACGGAATAGGCACCGGCAGACTCTCCAGGGCGATAAGAGATTACCTGAAGGAACATCCCCTCGTTGAAAGTTCGGCAAAGGGCGATGAAGGTGAAGGTGGAGGGGCTGTGACAGTGGTCTTTCTCTGATATTCGACCGGAATTCGCTTGCCGCCGGCCTTTACTTCGTTAAGTCTAAAATCGTAAAATAAAGAACTAAATGCAGTAGTTCTGAATTAAATAATTACGGGGACTGAAAAAGATGAAGACAATAGTATGTATCAAGCAGGTGCCTGACACCGCAGAGGTCAGGATAAATCCTGAGACAAACACACTTATTAGGGATGGTGTGCCGAGCATCATAAACCCGTATGACATGCATGCCATCGAGGCGGGCCTGTATATAAAGGAAAAAACCGGCGGCAGTGTTACTGTGCTTACAATGGGGCCGCCCCAGGCGGAGACCGCGCTCAGATACGCGATATCCATGGGTGTTGATGACGCCGTGCTCCTTACCGACAGGGCGTTCGCCGGCTCTGACACATGTGCGACGGCATACATTCTGTCAAAGGCGATAGAACAGCTGGGAGTAGACATAATAATCTGCGGAAAACAGGCGATCGATGGCGATACAGCCCAGGTTGGTCCTGAGATCGCGGAGTTTCTGGATATTCCGCATATAGCTTATATACGTAAATTTGATGATATAAAAAATGACAGGATAGTCGTCCAGAGATTGATGGACGAAGGGTATGATCTGGTGGAATCATCCCTGCCTGTGCTTCTCACCGTGGTAAGGGAACTGAACGACCCCAGGATGCCTTCGTTAAAGGGAAAGATCGCAGCCAAAAAGGCCGAGGTGAAAAAGATGTCCGCGTCTGATATCGGGGCAGGTGAAGACGATATCGGGCTGAAGGGCTCGCCGACCCAGGTCAGAAATATCTTTGCGCCCGGCACGACAAAGGACAGGAAGATATTGGAAGGCGCCGCGGAAGAGCAGGTCGACCTCTTATTAAAGGAACTTACGGAGCTGAAATGTTTATAAGGATACAGAAAGATAAATGTTCCGGATGTGAAACATGCATTGATTCATGTCCGTATGACGCCATCGTCATGAAAGACGGAAAGGCGGAGATCAATGAACTATGCCAGATATGCAGCGCCTGTCTGAGCGTCTGTCCCGAAGGCGCGATAACCGAGACAGAAGAGAATTCGGACAAAAAAGAAAAGGGACAGGGTGCGGGTGTCTGGGTCTTTGCCGAACAGAGGGACGGCAGGCTCGCCGATGTCTCGCTGGAACTGCTGGGAGTGGGCGGAATGCTTGCTGAAAAACGGGGCGCTGAACTATCGGCGGTCCTCTTCGGCTCAACGGAAAAAGAGGCGGATGAACTCATAAAATGGGGCGCGGACAGAGTGTACCACTGCAGCGCTGAAATATTCAGCAGATTCAATGACGAGGCTTATTCCAGGCTGCTTTCAGATTTAATCAGGCAATACAGACCCGAAATAGTACTCGCCGGCGCTACACCAGCCGGAAGGTCGTTTATCCCGAGAGTCGCGGCAAGATTACGGACAGGCCTTACCGCCGACTGTACGTCACTTGACATAGACAGTGAAACCGGCAACCTTCTTCAGGTCCGGCCTGCTTTTGGCGGAAATATAATGGCGGCAATCCTCTGTCCTCATACCAGGCCGCAGATGGCCACAGTGAGGCCGCGGGTCATGAAGCGGTCGGAATATGACAGCGGCAGGAAAGGTGCGATAATAAAGGTGACCGCCGATAACATTACATCACGGACCAATGTGATAGAGACTGTCAAAGAGGTTTCAGGGGCTGCACTAAACCTTCAGGAGGCGAATATAATAGTTGCTGGCGGAAGAGGAACCGATGGACAGAAAGGTTTTGATCTGCTCTTTGAACTTGCCGGGGTGCTCAATGCCTCCGTTGCAGCCTCAAGGGCGGCGGTTGACGAGGGCTGGATACCCTACAGGCACCAGGTGGGACAGACGGGAAAAACAGTAGGCCCCAAATTATATATAGCATGCGGCATATCCGGCGCGGTGCAGCACCTTGTCGGCATGCAGTCTTCGGATATAATCGTGGCGATAAACAAAAACCCGGATGCCCCGATATTTAATGTGGCGAATTACTGCATATCCGGCGACCTTTTTGAGATCGTTCCGATGCTTACAAAAAAACTGAAAGAGGTAAAGGGACTGTGAAGATAGCATTTGTATTTCCGGGCCAGGGTTCTCAGTATGTCGGCATGGGCAGGCAACTCTGGAATGACTTCGATGAAGTCAAAACCCTGTATAAAGAGGCGTCTGAAGCGCTCGGACATGACATAAAAAAACTTAGCTTTAATGGCCCACTGGAAGAGCTCAACAAGACGTTCAGGACCCAGCCCTGTATTTTGACGGCAAGTATTGCCGCGTACAGGGTGCTGACATCAAAAGGAGTCTTTCCGTATGTTGTGGCCGGCCACAGCCTTGGCGAATACTCCGCGATTGTTGCCGCGGACGTTCTCCCTTTTAAAGAAGCGGTAAAACTTACCGAAAAAAGAGGGAAGTTTATGCAGGAATCAGTGCCTGAAGGAAAGGGCCTTATGGCGGCTGTTATGGGACTGGACAGGAACAGTGTGGATGAAGTATGTCTTAACGTTAAAACCGGCTATGTTTCACCGGCGAATTACAATTCCCCCGGTCAGATTGTAATAGCGGGTGAGAGAACAGCGGTGGAAGACGCTATGAAACTCGCCAAAATCGCCGGAGCGAAAAGGGTGGTTCCGCTTGCGGTCAGTGCGCCTTCACATTGCACTTTAATGGTCGAGGCATCGAACAGGCTGGCTGAGCTTCTCAATACAATCGAATTCCGGAATTCCGGCGTGTCTGTTGTAAACAATGCGGACGCGATGTTCCTGAACAATGCGGAAAAAATAAAATTATCACTCATCAAACAGCTGAACAGCCCGCTGTTATGGGAAGACTCGATCAGGAATATCGTTGATAACGGCATCAATACGTTTATTGAAGTCGGTCCCGGGAAAACCCTCTCGGGCCTCATTAAAAGAATAGAACCGTCGGCAAGACTGTTTAATGTCGAAGATACCGATAGCCTGAATAAGACGCTGAAGGAATTGAGAAGCTGAGATTTTAATCCGGTTGTCGTACCCAGGGGATATTCGGAAACGACGTGGTTTAAAAACAGGAGGTCAGTTTGCTGGCGAAATGGAAAATCATGGTTGATACCAACTCCGTCCCTGAACACTTAACCATTTGCATGAGAATCAAGGAGGCTTTATGTCGGAACAGGAAAGTTTATATGATGTGATAATTATAGGCGGAGGTCCCGCCGGACTGTCTGCGGCGCAGTACACCTCAAGGTCGAAATTAAAGACGGTGGTCCTTGATAAATCTGCGGCGGCAGGGGCGCTTGCATACGCGAGCATTATAGAAAACTACCCTGGTCTGACAAGTCCTATGTCCGGAAAAGAACTCCTTGATGTCTTCAAACAGCAGGCGCTCAGCTTCGGAGCGGAATATATCGAATCACAGATTATAGGCGTTAAACTTGATTCGGACATCAAAGAAGTCTTTACCATCGACAGCAGCTATAAAGGTAAGGCCGTAATTATCGCGACAGGCTCGATGGGAAGAAAACCGACGATAGAAGGCGAAGCCGGGTTCCTGGGCAGGGGCGTAAGTTACTGTGCAGTATGTGATGCCGCGTTTTTTAAGGACAAGACTGTCTGTGTCATAGGCAATTCGGAAGAGGCAGTGAAAGAGGCCGGTTTTTTAACAAAATTCGCAGAGACGGTCTATCTGATATCTCCCACTCCAAAATTGAAAGTCGACGACCATCCTGCTCTTCATGAAAAAAATCTCAAAGTAATCCTGGAAAGCTTTGTGAAGTCAATTGAGGGGACGGATACGGTTGAGAAGATAAGAATAGTGGATTCCAGCAAAAAAGAGTCGGAGATTCCATTGTCAGGCGTCTTTGTATACATGCACGGCAGCAAGCCGATTGTGGATTTTCTGTACGGCTCGGTTGAACTGACGGAGGAAGAATGTATTCAGGCAAACCGTATGATGGAGACCGCGACGCCGGGAGTCTTTGCTGCTGGAGATGTAATCTGTACTGAGATCAGGCAGGTTGTGACCGCTGCTTCCAATGGATGTGTCGCTGCGCTTTCAGCGGAAAAATACATACACCACAGGAAAAGACATAAGCATGACTGGGGGAAGTAAAAAAGCCGGTTCCTCTCAGGCACGTTTTAATTCATAGTCCGTAAATTGACGCTGGTTACGGATTTGACAGATGCCGGATTTTATGCTTTAATAACACCGCCTTTAAAAATAGTCCAGTGAGGCTGAAAAGGCAAAGGAGACAGCGTGAGCTGCAATCAAAAAAACATATCCTTACCAGACCTTCCCGATTACGTCGGGGGAAGGTTTTTAAATTGCTCGCATCAAATGCAACTTCAGACAGAGTATAACGGATTGAATATCTACGAGTGCGTAAAAAATCCCTCCGCCACTTTCTCATTTGTTAATGGATTGAATATACATGTCTAAAAAGATTCTTGATAAAAAGGACATTGAACGTATAATAGCCAGAATGTCTCACGAAATAATCGAAAAGAACAAGGGCGTAGGGTCAATCTGCCTTGTCGGTATTCAGAAGCGCGGTGTTCATATAGCAGGAAGAATCGCCAGGAAGCTGAAGGAGATAGAAGGCGTGGATGTACCTGTCGGCATGCTTGATATCGCCCTTTACAGGGATGATATAAATGTAAGAAAGGACCAGCCTCTTGTCAGAAGAACGGAAGTGCCGTGCCAGATCAGCAACAAGAACGTTGTGCTGGTCGATGACGTGCTCTTCACCGGAAGGTCTATACGGGCGGCTATGGATGCGCTTATGGACTTTGGAAGGCCGGCCACTATTCAACTTGCCGTACTCGTCGACAGGGGGCACAGGGAACTGCCGATCAAAGCGGATTTTGTGGGCAAGAACATCCCTACACTGCTTTCGGAGACTGTCAATGTCCAGCTTGAAGAAGACGGCATGGCGGATAAGGTGTGCCTGAATGAGTCTTAAGTCCCGGGATCTGATTGGCATTAAAGAACTTGAGCCCGGTGACATTGAGCTTGTGCTCGATACCGCCGCCGGATTCAAGGATATCCTTGGCAGGGACATTAAAAAGGTGCCGGCGTTGCGCGGAAGGACGGTTGTGAACCTGTTCTACGAGCCTTCCACCAGGACCAGGACGTCGTTCGAACTTGCGGCGAAAAGGCTGAGCACCGACGTGATCAATTTCTCCGTATCCACAAGCAGTGTTGTAAAAGGAGAAACCCTGAGAGATACAGCAATGAATATTCAGGCGCTCGGAGCCGATTTTATCATAGTAAGGCATTCCTGCGCCGGTACGGCCCACTTTCTGGCGAAGAATTTGAATGCTTCCGTCATCAACGCCGGAGACGGGACGAATGAGCACCCGACACAGGCATTGCTCGACCTCTTCACAATAAAAGAAGCAAAGGGCGACATCAGGGGACTCAATGTTGCGATTGTGGGTGATATCCTGCATAGCAGGGTTGCCAAATCGAATATATATGCCTTAAAAAAACTGGGCGCGGACGTCAGGCTGATCGGCCCGCCCACACTGATCCCGGCATACATGAAAGAACTTGGAGTTGGGTTATATACGGATATGAATGAGGGGCTGAAAGACGTCGATATTATAATGACGCTGAGGATCCAGATGGAGCGACAGGGGAAGGGGTTTTTTCCTTCGACCGACGAATATTTCAGAAACTGGGGGCTGACGTTAGAGCGGATTTCCAGGGCGAAAAAGGACGTGATTGTGTTGCATCCTGGACCGATGAACAGAGGTGTCGAGATCTCTTCTGATGTGGCTGACGGAAAGATGTCGGTCATTCTTGAGCAGGTTACAAACGGACTTGCTGTAAGGATGGCGGTCCTTTACCTGCTTTCGGGGGTAAAGGCATGAAGCTTTTAATAAAAAACGGGCATGTGATCGATCCGTCCCAGGGGATTGATGAGACGGCGGATATATTAATAGAAGATGGAAAGATAAAAGAAGTCTTAAGACGTAAGGAACCAGCTGGCGGCATGAAGGAAAACGAATCCGGAATTAAGACACAGGAACGCGGTGTTATCAATGCCGCGGGGCTTATTGTAATGCCCGGTCTTGTTGATATGCATGTGCATTTAAGAGAGCCGGGATTTGAATATAAGGAGACGATAAAGACAGGCACCGGGGCGGCGATACGTGGCGGGATAACATCCGTATGCTGTATGCCGAACACAGATCCGGTTAACGATAATTCCAGTATAACCCAGTTTATACTGAAGAAGGCTGCCATGGAAGGCAGTTGCAATATATACCCTGTCGGTTGCATAACAAAGGGCCAGAAAGGTAGGGAGCTTGCCGAGATGACCATGATGTACGAGGCCGGATGCGTCGCCTTCTCGGATGACGGAAGGCCTGTTGCTGACAGTCTGATGATGAGGAGGGCGCTTGAATACTCGAGAGTGTTCGATGCGCCGATAATCTCGCATTGCGAGGATCTGATGCTTGCGGCCAGGGGTGTTATGAATGAGGGCCTGTTGTCGGCCTTGCTCGGGCTGAAAGGCATACCGGCCCAGGCGGAAGAGATAATGGTAGCTCGGGACATAGC
>VAPF01024702.1_pt1 | contig 14702 bp, 13 predicted proteins | sample 3393931 | NCBI WGS metagenome assembly VAPF01 (sample SAMN08290437, study PRJNA428436) | hydrothermal vent metagenome | isolation source: Deep-sea hydrothermal vent chimney | place: Atlantic Ocean: South-mid Altantic Ridge | depth 2773 m m | reverse complement strand
TAGATAAAAAAGCATGATTCCGAGTGTTACCATGACCGAGAGCAGAAGGGCCGCAATCAAAAGCTGTCCGGTTTTGGCCAGTGCGGCGGTGAGGCCCCTTTTTATTGATGATTTTCCTGTATCAACCGCCTCTTCCGCCATCGAAATTATTATTCCCTGGGATATAGTCCCAAGAACCATTGAGATTACAGCAAGTAAAAACGCCAGACTGAGGAGCCCAGTGGTCATTGTCGATGGGACATCCATGTTGCCCTCCTCAATTACGGCAACGGTTGCAGCACCGCCCCCGATCAGCAGAAACGTCATAACTGACATAAGCATAGAGATTACAAGTGTAGGGATGATTATGGTCAGATTATTTTTTACTAAAATGACACTTTTTTTGAAAATACCAGGGATATCCATTAGCTCTCCTTTGAGTTTATCTGTCATACATTTATATCGTATTCAGGCGATGTCAGTCAAGGTAAATTTTCGTGAGCAGCCCCGCCATGCTTGACTTTGAAGGCCGCGTAGTGGTATTTTTTAAAGCTATGGCCGATAATTACAAGGATACGCTCAATCTTCCACGAACGGATTTTCCGATGAAGGCGAACCTTTCCAAAAGGGAACCTGAAATCCTTAACCTCTGGAAAGAAAAAAAGATTTATGAAAAGCTGCAAGGCAGGGGCGACTCCGCAGAAACATATATTCTTCATGACGGACCACCCTATGCAAACGGCCATATACATATGGGACACGCGCTGAACAAGGTCCTGAAGGATATCATCGTAAAATATAAGACCATGAAAGGTTTCTATGCGCCATATGTGCCCGGATGGGACTGCCACGGTCTGCCGATAGAGATCCAGGTCGACAAAAACCTCGGCAGCAAAAAAAATGAAATAGATATAGTACAGAAGAGAAAGCTGTGCAAGGAATATGCCGCGAAATTTGTCGATATACAGAAGGAAGAATTTAAGCGCCTCGGAGTCTTTGGAGACTGGACAAATCCCTATCTTACCATGTCGTATGAATATGAAGCCGCGATAGTAAGGGAATTCAATGATTTCTTTAAAAAGGGATACGTCTACAAGGGTAAAAAACCGGTCCATTGGTGCCCTTCATGCGTTACCGCCCTTGCTGAAGCCGAAGTCGAGCATGCAGAGAAAGAATCACCTTCGATATTTGTGAAGTTCAAGGTGAAGGATTCAAAGGGTAAAATCGGAACTGATACAGGAAAAGACGTGTATTTTGTCATATGGACCACCACGCCCTGGACACTACCCGCCAATATGGCGCTGACGCTGCATCCTGATTTTACTTACTGTCTTGTCAAAACGGAGGACGGCGGGCTGATACTAGCCAGGGATCTTGTCGAAACATGTATGGACAAAATAGGGTACGGGGAGGACAAATATACAATTACCGAACTTGTATGGTCCGGCGACGAGCTTGAAGGAATCGCCTGCAGCCATCCATGGATTGACCGCACTGTTGAGACGATCCTCGGCGGACATGTCACACTTGAACAGGGCACGGGTGTCGTTCATACAGCACCCGGCCATGGAGAAGATGACTATAAGGTTGGTTTAAAGTATGGCCTTGATGTCTATGCCCCCGTTGATGACAGGGGAATATTCACGGGAGATGCCGGCCCGCTCGAAGGCCAGTTTGTATTTAAGGCTAATGCGTCGGTGATTGAGATACTGAAATCGAAAAAATCCCTTCTGAAAGAAGAGAAGATCGTTCATTCATATCCGCACTGCTGGCGATGCAAAAAACCGGTCATATTCCGTGCCACTGAGCAATGGTTCATCTCGGTTGAACATAATAACCTGAGAAAGAACTGCCTGGACGAGATAAACAAGGTCAAATGGGTCCCTAAATGGGGTCGGGAGAGGATTTACGGCATGGTGAAGAACCGGCCTGACTGGTGCATATCCAGACAGAGAAGCTGGGGGGTTCCGATCACATTAATCGAATGCCGGGACTGCGGTGAAATTGTGGATGACGAGAGCATCCTTGATGATATAGCCGGTCTCGTGAGAGAGCATGGCGCTGATATCTGGTTTATCAGAGAGGCCGAAGACATACTTCCGGAAGGATATAGATGCAAAAAGTGCGGCGGCTCCGGATTTGCCAAAGAGATGGATATACTTGATGTCTGGTTTGATTCCGGTGTGAGCCATGCCGCCGTGGTCGAGAGAGATGAAAGGTTTACATGGCCTTCGGATCTGTATCTTGAAGGTAGCGACCAGCACAGGGGATGGTTCCAGAGTTCCCTTCTGGCCTCCACGGGCACGAGGGGGAGGGCGCCGTACAGGACGGTTCTGACCCATGGTTTTGTGGTGGACGGCTCGGGAAAGAAGATGTCCAAATCCCTGGGGAACGTTATAGCCCCGCAGGAGATTATCAAGGGATATGGAGCGGAGATATTACGCATATGGGTCGCTTCGGAAGATTACAGGGATGACATCAGGATATCAAAAGAGATATTGAGCAGGCTTACGGAAGCGTACAGAAAGATAAGAAACACATGCAGATTTCTGCTGGGTAATCTTTATGATTTTGACAATAACGACTATAGTGATAAACTACAGGATGTAGACAGGTGGGCCATGAGCAGGATGCAGAGCCTGATCGGAAGGGCGACAAGGGCCTATGAGAATTATGATTTTCATGAGGCCTTCCACTCGATACATAATTTCTGTGTGGTAGACATGAGTTCTTTTTATTTTGATGTGCTGAAAGACAGGCTGTATACGGACAGGGCTGATTCCACTGAGCGGCGGGCAAGTCAATGGGTGCTGTCGGAGATACTCTCAGCGTTGACCGGGCTTATGGCCCCGGTGCTTTCATTTACCGCAGAGGAAGTCTATGGATACATCCGGAGCCGTGGGGCGGAAGAAAGTGATAAAAGCGGCCCTGAATCCGTTTTTCTATCTTCATTCCCGGTTGTGAGAGAGGAATTCATCGACATGGAACTTGAAGAAAGGTGGAAGGGACTTCTCGATCTGCGGGATGAAATCAACAAGGCCCTCGAAATAAAGAGAGCGGAAAAGTTTATAGGCAATTCACTTGAGGCCAGGGTACGACTTTATCTGCCTGAAAAATATATGGACCTCTGCCGGTCGTATACTGATTCCCTCCCGGCGTTTTTCCTGGTTTCGGCGGTGGAGATAGCTGATACAAGGCTTACAGGTTCATATGAGAGCATCAAAATTGAGGGGCTTCAGGTTGCTGTTGAACGGGCGGCCGGGAATAAATGCCTGAGATGCTGGGGCTGGAGCGGGAGTGTAGGAAGTTTTGAAGATGCGCCCGACGTCTGCGAGAAATGCTATAAAGTCATTAAATGAAAAAGAGAATAGTCTATTCCCTGATCATCATCTCCCTGATAGTCCTGCTTGATCAGGCTACAAAATATCTTGCGAGAACATATATCGATCCGTCCGGTGTTATCCAGATCATGCCTGGACTGAATCTTGTGAATGTCCGAAATAAAGGTGCGGCCTTCGGGATATTCACAAGTCTGGGAAATACATTTTTTATAATAATTTCGATAATTGCGATTATAGTGATGCTCTGGATTATCGTTAAGGGCCTGGAAGATTACAGGGTGTTTTCTTTTCTTGCCGGCGGAGCCGCCGGAAACCTGATCGACAGGCTGGCGCTGGGAAGTGTTGTTGATTTTATCGATGTCTCGGTTTCAGGTTATCACTGGCCGGCATTTAACGTGGCTGACTCCTCCCTTACCATCGGAATTTTCTTTATGCTGATCCAATTGTTCACAAAGAGGAGCTGATGTATCCGGTACTCATCAGGATAGGGCCTCTCACCATACATACATACGGATTTCTTATCGCCACCGGATTTCTGGTAGCCCTATGGCTTGCCGTGCGACAGGCGAAAGCTGTCGGCATCCGGAGGGACGACATCATCGATATCGGTTTTTATCTCCTGCTTGCCGCCATTGTCGGTTCCAGAGTGTTTTTTGTCCTGACAAACTGGGACTACTATGTAAACAATCCTCTTGATATAGTGAAGATATGGAAGGGCGGACTCGTCTTTTACGGAGGCCTGCTCTTTACCATACCGACCGCGATATGGTATATAAGACGGAAACGTCTTGATTTCTGGTTGACAGCCGACGTCTTTGCTCCCTCGATCGCGATAGGCCATGCCATTGGAAGACTGGGATGTTTTTTCGCCGGATGCTGCTATGGCAAGCCGGCCGCCGGGGTCTTCTGGTCGGTCACTTTCACAAATCCTGAATCGCTTGCGATGAAAGGGGTGCCCCTGCATCCCGTACAGCTCTATGAGGCGGCTGGAGAGATGCTGAATTTTCTGGTGCTAATTTTCATACGGAAGCGGGGGGCTTTCAGGGGACAGCTGTTCTGGATCTATATCCTGAATTATTCGATAATCAGATTAGTTATGGAGATGTTCAGGGGAGACACTGTTAGAGGATTTATTATGCCGGGCCTGTCTATCGCCCAGGGGATCAGCCTGGGCATTGCTGTTGCGGCAATAACATCACTTCTTATACTTCGAAAAAAACAAAATTCACAGTAACAACGCCTAAAGCCGAAGACTGGCCCCTGGATTCAGATCCAGACCAGCAAAATTTTTGTTGATGAAATGGTGATATCCCGCAGCGGCGATCATCGCGGCATTGTCGGTGCATAACGCGGATGAAGGGATGTAGACCTCCACGGTTTTTTTATGCCCCATATCCTTCATCTTCTTTCTTAATAAGCTGTTTGCCGAGACACCACCTGAAAGCGCGACCTTCCCGACCCCGCTCTTATCTATCGCCCACTCTGTTTTCCTGACCAGCACATCCACAACCGATGCCTGGAAGGACGCGGCGATGTCCTCAAGAGGAAAATCCTTCCCGTTATTTTGAAGAAAGTTCAGCACAGCGGTCTTCAGCCCGCTGAAACTGAAGTCAAGGCTGCCTGGAAGGTACGCCCTGGGGAAATTTATTGCGTCGGGATTGCCATGTTCCGCCAGCCGCTCGATAACAGGACCTCCCGGATATCCGCAACCAAGCATTTTCGAGACTTTATCGAACGCCTCTCCAGCGGCATCATCCCTTGTTCTTCCCAGTTCGGTATAGACGCCGAAACTCTCTGCAATACAGAGACTTGTATGTCCTCCTGATACAACCAGGGATAAGAACGGGAATTCCGGTGAAGGGGTTTCAAGAAACACTGAAAAGATATGTCCTTCGAGATGGTTGACTGCTACCAGCGGTATATCGTCCGAATAACATACGGCCTTGGCAAAAGAACAGCCTACAAGGAGTGAGCCTATCAGTCCGGGGCCCCGGCATACGGCGACAGCCGAAAGATCAGGCAGTGAGACCCCGGCCCTTTTCACGGCCTCGTCGACAACCGGGACGATCATCTCTATATGTCGTCTTGATGCGAGTTCAGGGACTATGCCGCCGTATCTGGTATGAATATCCGTCTGGGATGATATAACGTTTGACAGTATTCTCGTCCCATTTTCGACGACTGAAGCCGATGTGTCGTCACATGATGTATCTATTCCAAGAATTAACATATTTTATTTTAACCCCAAATTGGATTACAAAAGAGCCGTCTTTTAAAATAACCCGACCTACTGCTCATATATACTGACACCTTCAGGCAAGGAGAATTCGAAGAGCGAATCCTTTAATCCCGTGTTTATCTCTATATCCTTCAGTTCAATTTCGACGACATTTGAATTGCCGTCAAATATTGTGAACGACTGTATCGGAAAATCCCCACCGGACATTACCAGCTTTATTGAAGAAATATTCCCCGAGGGATTTTTAGGCTTTAATATTAGCGAATCCCCGCTGCCGGTTATGTTGAAGCTTTCTGTGATATCTTCAAAGCCGCTCAGGAGCGCGACCGGCGACTGGCCATATGTGGACCTGTCGAATTTACCTTTATACGCCTGACTATCGCCTTTTTTATATATAATAACAGACCCGCCGGATATGATTATTTCCTGCGGCGTCTTTCCCTTATACATCCATCGCATCTTCAGAGGATATTTTATGAGAAACTCGCCGTTATATACATCCGTCCGGTCAAGATCTTTAATGGTATTCTTTTGTATGAACGACCCTTTCAGGTCTTTAACTGTTTTGTAAAAATTCTGTATCCTTGAGATGTTTTTCGCTGCGTCAGAGGCGGTACAATCTACAGGCGCAAAAAAACAGAAGAATGAAACAAGAACGAATACCGTTAAAATTTGTTGTTTAGGCGTCCGTCTTTTCAAAAGCGCCTCCCGATGAAATCTCTCGGCTTGCCGGCGCCCTTTGGCTGACCTACGAGCCCGTCATCTTCCATTATTTCCATAATCCTTGCCGCCCTGTTATATCCGATCTTGAATCTCCGCTGTATAGATGAAATGGACACTTCTCCTGTAGACTCCGCGAACTCAAGGGCTTTATAGTAAATGTCATCCCTTTCCCCGGACGGTTCTTCAGTAAAGGACGCTTCAGCAGATATGTTTTCGTATATCGAAAAGTCGGGCGATGCCTGTGCTTTAATGAATTCAGCAACCGCGTTGATCTCGTCCTCGGTGATCAGCGTCCCGTGAACGCGCATTGTCCTCGAACCGGGCAGCATTAAAAGCATATCCCCTTTACCCAGAAGACTTTCCGCGCCCTGGGCGTCAAGTATCGTCCTTGAATCGATTTTTGAAACGACCCGAAAGGCTATTCTGGCGGAAAAGTTTGCCTTTATTACGCCTGTAATAACATCAACGGAGGGCCTCTGGGTCGCGATGATGAGGTGTATGCCGGATGCCCTCGCCATCTGTGCGAGCCTGGCTATGGAATCCTCGACATCTTTCGCGGACGCGAACATAAGGTCGGCAAGTTCGTCTATAAAGACAACAATATACGGCAGCTTTTCTTCCTCCGGAGCATGCCTGTTAAAGCTCTCGATGTTCCTAACACCTTTTTCGGCTAAAAGCCTGTATCTCCGCTCCATCTCAAAGACCATCTTTCTTAACGCCTCCGCCGCCTCCTTCGGATTTGTAATTACCGGCGATATAAGATGTGGAATATTATCATATATCGAGAGTTCAAGCAGCTTGGGATCGATCATCAGCATTTTTACTTCTTCGGGGGACGCCTTGTAGAGGATACTCGTCACCATTGAATTTATTGAGACGCTTTTTCCAGCGCCAGTCGCTCCGGCAACAAGCAGGTGCGGCATCTTTGCCAGGTCCGTGATAATCGGGTTGCCGAAGATATCCTTACCGAGCGCGAGGGTGAGCTTTGAACCGCTTTTCCTGAAATTATCCGAAGAAATAATCTCTCTCATCGATACGAGTTCTCTCTTGCTGTTTGGGACCTCAATGCCGATGGTCGACTTGCCGGGAAGCGGTGACACCCTGATACTCTGGGCCTTCAGCGCCAGTGTGAGGTCGTCCGACAATGTCACGACCCTGTTTATTTTTACTCCGGGCGCCGGCTCGAATTCATACATCGTTACAACCGGACCGGAATGCACGTGCGTAATCTTGCCTTCAACATCAAAGTCCCCGAGTTTGTTTTCCAGCAGAGCGGAATTCGATAGTAGATCCTCCTTTGAAGGTCTTATTAAAGAGGGGTCATACAGTGTCAGGAGTTCAGGTTGAGGAAGTTTGTATCCGGAAATAGTCGCTGTTTTTCGGGGAGCCGTTGCCGCCGGGAGTTCTGAAACCGATTCCGTAAACACAGGGCCGGCACTGGATTTTACCGGCTCGCGAATAATAATTTCCTCTTTTATGACAGCCTTTTCAGGTTTCTTCTGTCTGGCTGGAGATTTTGGTCTTTTCCATTTAAAGGCCAATGAAGTTACGGGGAGTGGACTGAGCAGGATTATAGATGCCAGAAACGCTGCCAGCGAAAACAGATACGCCCCTAAAATGGAAAGATATTTTTCGAGGAAACCCGTGATATAGGCGCCTGAAATACCACCGTTGTTGTAGCCGGCCGTAAGGTTGAAGGTTGATGTTATAAGGGAAACCATCAGAGAAGAGGAAAAGACAAAGAGGACAGCGCCGAGCATATAGGCACTCCTTTCTTTTTTGCCCAGAATCCTCCTTACGCCGTAGACAACCAGGAATACAGGGAGTGCGAATGACGATAGGCCGATAAGAGAAATCAGGAAGTCGGAAATATACGCTCCAGCAATCCCACCGTAGTTTTTAGCGGATGCATCGGTGAAGGTCAAAAACGAGGGGTCCCACCTGGAGTAGCTGTACAGACTGAGTCCAAGGTAAATACTCCCGAGCAGCGATACAACGCCGAGGATCTCTTCTTTTGCTTTTTTTACCCTTTCAGCCATATCCCAAGGATTATAACACCCGCCAGTAGAAATCTGTAATAGACGAAGACATTCAGAGAATGTTTTTTGAAAAACGCAAGAAGGAACTTGATAGCCGCGAAGCTTGTTATCGCGGACGCCAGAAATCCAGCCAGGAATATATAAAGATTATAGTCAGCCTCTCCGGAAAAAATCTTCCTGAAGTGGAGCAGTGTGGCCCCGGCGATAAGAGGCGTCGAGAGGAGAAATGAAAATCTCGCGGACGTCTCACGGTCAAGCCCCCTTAATAGCCCCGCTGATATAGTTATTCCAGAGCGGGAGACACCGGGGATCAGGGCGAATGCCTGTGACAGTCCGATCGCGAGAGCATCGGCCAGGCCGATATCACCGTTCTTTTTCTGTTTAGACCTTTTTTCCGAAACGAACATCACAACACCTATCAGCACCAGGCTTACGGATATGATAAGAGGATGCCTGAGGTGGTTTTCGACAAAATCATTAAGCAGAAGCCCTGCTATTCCGGCCGGGAAGGTCGCGAGCACGATCAGACCCAGAAGCTTTCGTCTTTTAGTCGCCATCTCGACCCAGTCTTTCCAGAAATAGATGATGAGCGCCAATAATGTTCCAGCATGGAGTGCGACATCAAAGGTGAGGGTGTTTACCATTCCGTCCCAGCCGAAGAACCATGGGAATAATATCAGGTGCGCGGTGCTGCTGACCGGAAAGAATTCAGTAATGCCCTGTATAATACCAAGGATAATAGCCTCTAGCATTTAAGGATTATAACAGATTTGGGCGGAAAGTATCTTCGGCGTTTCCGGGATAAGTACAAAGAGGGGGCTGAAGCGATGAAAGGCCGATGCGCAGCGGTTTACACGTCGAATATAATAGGCATTATCATCGGCTTTTTTTCCATTGTATTTCTGAGGTATTTTTTGAGTACGCTCCTTATTTTTGCCTGCATTAGCGATTTATCCGAAATGATCTCGCGGTCGAGTTTTTTTATGGTGTTATAGACCAGCTCCTTCACATCGTTTATTATTTCACTTGAGGCGTCCTCTAATACAAAACCCCTTGATATGATGTCCGGTCCCGATATGATTCTGCCTGTAAGTTTTTCTATTTCGAGGATTATGATCAAAATGCCGTCGTGCGCCAGTCTTCTCCTGTCTCTCAGGACTATATCCTGAACGTCGCCGACACCCTTGCCGTCGACAAATATCCTGCCCGAAGTAACCCTTCCGTTTTTCCGGGCGGTCTCATCCGTTATCTCCAGGATATCTCCATCATCGAGCATAAATATATTCGGCTTTGGGACACCGGTTTTTTCGGCAAGCCTGGAATGATAGAACTTATGCCTGTATTCTCCGTGAATCGGCATGAAATATTTGGGCTTTACAAGGTTGAGCATCAGCTTCAGTTCTTCCTTTGCCGCGTGACCCGAGACATGGATTTCCGAAACCTTTTCGTATATTACGTCCGCGCCGCGCCGGAAGAAGTGGTTTATGATTCTTCCTATTGCCCGTTCATTGCCGGGAATCCATTTGGCTGATATTATTACAGTATCATTTTCCCTTATTTTTATCTTTTTATGTTCGTCCGTTGCTATTCTCGAAAGAACGCTCATCGGTTCGCCCTGGCTTCCCGTTGTTATCAGGACAATCTCGTCATCCCGGAGATTTCCGATGTCCCCGAGTGTCAGCCATGTGTTTTCAGGAATTGTAAGGTATCCCAGGTCAAGGGCTATCTGGGCGTTTGTTATAATACTCCTGCCGGTAAGGATTATTTTTTTGCCGAACATGACCGCGACATCGATAACCTGCTGTATCCTGTGAATGTTGGAGGCAAAGGTTGCAATGATAATTCTGCCTTTTGCGTCCGCGAATATGTCTTCAAAAGACCGTCTGACCTCTTTTTCGGAGAATGTGAATCCCCCTTTCTCGGCATTAGTACTGTCAGACATAAGAAGGAGCGCGCCTTTTTCCCCGTATTCCGAGAACTTGTGAAAATCCATTAGCTGACCGTCGACCGGAGTAGGGTCGAGCTTAAAGTCTCCTGTATGAACAATCAGCCCAACGGGTGTCTGTATGCCGAAGCCGACACCGTCGACTATACTATGCGTCACCCGTATGAACTCGATCGCAAATACCCCGAGGGTTATGATCTGCCGCGGTATTACTGATATAAGTTTGATATCATCGAGGTTATGTTCACGGAGCTTCTCTTTTACAAGTCCGATGGTCAGGGCGGTCCCGTAGACCGGAACGTTTAACTCTTTTAAAAGGAACGGAAGTGCGCCGGTATGGTCTTCATGTCCGTGTGTCAGCAGGATTCCCCTCACCTTGTCCCTGTTTTCCAGTATATATGTGAAATCCGGAATAACAAAGTCGACACCCAGCATGTCCTCTTCAGGAAACATGAGGCCGGCATCAATAACGATAATATCGTTATCGTATTCCATGACGGTCATGTTGAGGCCGATCTCCTCAACACCGCCGAGGGGTATTACCGAGAGTGACTTATTCATCATTGCAGAGTATAACAGATTTTATCGAAATATTTTATTAAATAGGGCAGAAAAAACAGAGGCATATGAAGAAATGAACCTGAATACCCCGCAGTTACCTGCTTAAATGGGCTCCGCGATATAAAGGGGGAGACTACTCCCCTCTTAGGGTTAAGAGGGGCTGGGGGAGTTAGCCGGTAAACAGGTAGTTTCAGCACTTATCTGCATAAAAGTAAGTTCAACGTTCAACATCCCATGGATGTTCATGATAAAAGCCGCCTTCTTTATCTATTCCGTATACTCTTTCACCAGCAACCACAAGAGCTATATTCAGCTTTTCTTTTGTCTCATTGGCGTAAATCTGTACAAAAACCTCACGAGAAAAAACCAATCCGTGCAATTAAGGTGATGCCCGTACGGTCTAACTCTAATAGTTTTAAGCCATATCTGTCAGTAATATCTTTTATGGTCTGAGCTACTTTTTCAACTTTTATCATTCACTCATTTTTTTAATTTTCTTTATTTTTTCTTCAAGATACCTTATGCCTTCCACAGCGTGTTCCCAGTTCATGGAGTCCTGTTCAACATCACAGGAAAATCCCTTCTCTGCTACAAGGTTTTTTTCCTCAAATTCTTTAAAACTCATACCATATTTTTTCCTGAATTTTTCATCGGTGAGCTTGAATAAAGTAAGCCGTTTTTCATACTCACTCAGGACAGCCTCTTTTATTTCTTTTTCCGGAAGCAAATCAGCAAGTTTCATTTTAATCACCTCCTGTTTGTTTTGTTTAGTATAACAAATTTTTCATCCCTGGCAATTGCAGAACACTGATTCCCGCTCAAAAGACCAGGCACCCTATGACGATAATAGAATTAGTGTTGTTTCTTTGCACGTAGGGGCGGGGTTGTCCCGCCCTCGTGTGAGTCAATATTCTTTGGGTGGCATTGGATCGTCAGGTCCGGTGCTTTGCGTGAGAGCCTGTGCAGAGGAAGAAACAGTTCCATTGTCGGAAATAGTGTTTATCCGCGCAATCTCGCCGGTAGTTCCATCTAATGTAAATACATTCCACCATCTGCCGGAACCTATCACCGGCACATCGAATGCTGCGATTACACCCTGTGCGTCGATCACCTCTACATGTGCACTCGATGTTGTAATATCCGGTACACCTGAGTAATTGTAGACAGAGTATGTATATGTGTCAGTAAAAAGACGTTCAAACCAGATTGTCTCAGGCCCGTAACTGCTTGTATCGTCAATGTCCAGCCATGCATAGGGTGGTGATTCCAGTGAACCTTTGTCAACGTAATAAATGTGGTAGTTGGAACCTTCTATCTCTGGCGTGTACAGATGGGAGTCAAGGTCTGTCGGCTCATTGCCCCAGGTCAGCACAATTTTAAGGGCTTGTTGCGACCCAACCACAATGTCAAGGGAACTCCTTGCCATAAGCCCGTCAGAATCCCTGACTTCCAGAATTGGACAATAAGTCCCTCGGCCTGGATAAGAATAGGAGACATACTTATCCGTTGACCATGAGGTCTCCCATGCTCCATCCCCATCCAAATCCCAGCGAACTTGTAAAGATTCGGAAGAATCATAATCATCGGACGAACCGGAAGCATTGAAGTTTACGTCTTCACTGATTATGGGGTTTGTGTTATCGACTGTAAATAATGCCGTTGGAGGAATCAGAGAGAAAACTTCTGTTACAATTCCATCTGTTTGGCTGATGGTATATTCAAGTTTCGATGGGGCAGTAACGAGATCGTAAAAAAATGGAATCCATTGGTTCTCGGCCTCCAGAACGGTAAGAAGCTGGTTTGCCACTGGGAGGGCCCGGTGGATACCGTTGAATGCCTTTCCAATATCGCGCATAAAATCCGAAACATTCCTCAATATCTCCGGGTCTGATGTCCAAATGGTACCCCCCTGCCATACCCAGTACGAAATATCATCCCAATGATTGCCTATGAAATCCGGCAGGTTTTGCAATAGCAGCTGCCTCCAGTTGACGCTTCCAGTAATTGCCCCCGCTATTTCGGAAAAATCGAGAACCGGAATGTTATCAACGGTAAGTAAGAATTGTATTGATGAGTCACTTGGTGCAATGATTGAAACTGCCTCAAAGCCCGGAAACAACCCAACCGTTTTCATCAGCATACCGAACATCTTCAGAAAATTTGCGTAAGTTGCTTTTCCGGCGGCTGTTTCCGGAAGTAACCATCCGTCTTCCGGTATATTAAATCCTTTGTAGAATGTAATCTGAAATGTGCCATCTCCGAGATTCCAATCCTTTTCGTATGGAGTTGTGGTTGTGACCCACTCCCAGGGTGGACTCCAGCCAATATCTGTCGTCAAAACTCCGCCACGCCCATTTAACAGCGTCTTCTCCCCATTCCCCAGGTCGACGCCATAGAACGTCTGTTTCGGATTTACCAGCGTGATATCAGGGCCTGAAGGATCTTCAATATGCGGATCATAATCAGAGCCTACGGCAGCAGCCAAATTAGTATAAGCGGAGCTCGTAATAGATTGCGTGCTTCCACTATAGCCGGCGATTACCTCGATCCCGATACTGACGGCCTTCTGGTAAATGTAGGGATAACTTTCATAATCAAGAGCATTATCCGGCGAATTCGTTAAGGCGTTCTCAATATCCGTAACAAGACCGAAAAAATCTGCATGGTCACGGGCCTTGTCCAATACAAGCGATTCCTGTTCAGGACTTAAAACCATCAGGTAAGGATTGAGCTTTATCAGCCCAAGTGCCATTTCTTCATAACCGATCGTGATGTTCCCACCGGCTATATCGTCTGCCGAGATATACGCAACAGCTATAGCATTGCCGTCTGCATTCTCTACAAAAACAACCTGACCAAGTCCCTCATTAACAGCTTCAAGGTTTGCAAAAACACCGATATTGTTGACAGATGTATTTCCGGTAATTGCCCGTACAGTAAGCTCCTCAGGGTCGATCAGACTGTCGGCTGGAAGATTAATCGTGCCGCTAATCAGCTTTGTTTGTGGAGGAGGAAGTGGCGCACCGCCCCCGTTGACCCCACTCCCTCCTCCCTCTCCTCCACTACTACTTCCACCACATGCGGTCAGATATACCGCGAATAGGGCGATCAGCAACACCCCTGTCAAAACTTTCAGATTTTTGCTCATGATTCCTCCTCCTCTTTTTTTCGGTCCTCTTTTCCGGCTATTGGCGCGACATGAAGCCCTTTCAGCGTCTCCAGTGAAAACTCAAGTGCATTCACTTCGTTCCCGATCCTGTAATCAACAACCAGTGCAAACCCTCCTTTTTTACCCAAAAAACACCTCCAGAATCCTGATCGCCTTCTCCACATCACCCTTTTCCTTCCCTTTGAGAAGTCTTTCAAAGCCTTTAAAAAATTCACGCTTTGTCATTGGACAGCAGTCTGTTGACAGGAGTTCACAGACCGGCACACCAAGAGCACGGGAAAGTTTGTAAATTACAGTTCCGGACGCTGATTTAATATTCCGTTCGAGTTCCCCGAGGTACTTATAATTTATATTCGCAAGAGCACCCAACTGCTCCTGCGTAAGCCTCTTATCTGTTCGTATCTTTCTCAGGTTTTTAGCGAAACCTTCAAGCATGAGCCCCTTATTATCATCATCTTCCTCTTCTATTTGAATGTAATTATATAAATGATTGTTTCTCATCTTAAACCCGCTATAGCAGGTTTTTTCCTCTCTGTCATTGATTTTATCTCCTCCATTCTAAAAAGATTTTTAATGCAACTCCTCAATAACCTCTTAATAAAACAGATTCTTTTTTTTGTGACGGAAAAGTTACTGAAGTGAGATTATGGTGAGTAATAATTGAAGAATGCGGCCCGTTGAGATTGGAGAATTTGCTGTAAAACAG
>VAPF01078731.1_pt1 | contig 14720 bp, 12 predicted proteins | sample 3393931 | NCBI WGS metagenome assembly VAPF01 (sample SAMN08290437, study PRJNA428436) | hydrothermal vent metagenome | isolation source: Deep-sea hydrothermal vent chimney | place: Atlantic Ocean: South-mid Altantic Ridge | depth 2773 m m | reverse complement strand
TCCAGCCTTTCGTCTGTGAAGTGCGCCGCCTTCCCTATCTCCCAGACGACAAAGGCCGTCCTTTGCTGATGCTGTATCAATGAGGGACTGGCCAGATCCATGGCGTCCGAAAGCGAAAGGACGAGATTCCCCAAATTAACTATGACTTTGCGTTGCACTCTGTCATCCCGGAAAAATTTCAGCGGCTGTTATCGCGTCTGAACCCATTTCGTCATTCTTTTGCCGGCAGGTTTTAACTTTCCATTTTATCCGGCGGATGGACCTTGTACGGGATGAGATGGTGACTTTCTTTTTTTGGCCTTAAGAATATCCGTCTCTGATGGCTTTGTTCTCGTAAAAATGTCCTGATTTATTAAAGTGGAAGACCAATCGTCCTCTGAAGGTTCTTCTCTTGTTAACAGCCAGAGCGATGATATCTCTTCTTCCTCTCCAATTGTTTGATATTGGCCCGACCATGCAGTTATTGAATGTGAATTTAAATGCTGGTTATTCCAGACGACAACCCACGCGATCGCCTCTCCCCCCGCAGTCGGGTCACTGTCTATGCTTCCAACTAGCTGATAAGTTCCTTCCGCGCTTCCTACTGCTGTTTGATAGGTCCCGGTTATCGAAGCTCCGTTGACTTCCAGATTCATCATCGACCCCAATTCATTGTACCATGTTCCTTTTACCGACATGTTCGCCTCCTTTTAATGTATTTAAAGTTACAGCACCATTAATCCGGCTTACCCTGCTATGCCGGGGACCGGGACTTTTTATTGCAGTCTCTTTTGTTCTCCTGGGCAGGCTACCGCAGGGCTGCTGTATAGGTGTAATCACAGCAGAGATAGGTTCGTGCATGCGGCAAAGCCCGGTCCAATTCCCACCGAAAGTTTTTTGCACATGTAACATGTCCTGTCTGTATCCGGGCGGAGGGCATATCCCGTGGAGACTGAAAATACCGGAGACTTTGAATATCCAGCCAATGATTACAGGAATAAAATCAGATCCGGTTTATTAATCGCCCCCACCATCAAGTTTAATCTGAAATATATTCAGCAGTATTCTGCAATTTGATTGCAAATCCTGTCAAGTAAAAAATTCGCCGAAGTAATAACCTGGATTTTTGATATTTTAGCAATAAAAATTGTATTTTATATGATGCTTTCAAAAGAGATTAAAGGCTGGATAATAGCCGTGTTTATTGCAGGGATAGCAGTTTCGGTATACTTTGCGCTTAACCGCGCGGATTATAAAACGGTAAAAATCGATAATCAGGCATTTGAAGAACCACCTGTTCCCGAATCTTTTCCCGAATTTAATGCGAAGGAGCGGAAGTTTCTGGAAAAGATTGATAAAGACCCCCGAAATTCCGAACTCCAGGCAAATCTCGGAGATATTTATTTCGAAAATAACAGGTTTGAACAGGCGGTGGAGAGATACAGGAAGGTGCTGGAATTAAACCCGTCGGATGTGGATACCTACAATGATCTTGGGCTTGCACTGCATTATACCGGCCGATCCGGCAACGCCCTGGATACGTTAAAGAAGGGCGTGAAGGTCGATCCCTCTTATCAGCGCATATGGCTCAGCCTCGGCTTTGTTCTGGCGTCGGCGGGACGGAATGAGGAGGCGCGTAAAGCGCTGAATACAGCCGTTGATCTTGCGCCCGGGACGGATATCGGCAAGGAAGCAAAAAAACTTCTTCTCCTCCTGAAATGACCATTCGGATTTACTGTGGTGGTGTTGCATGAGATTCCCTGTTGAAATCGTGCCCGCAGCCTGATTTTTCCCTGTGAAACCGGCAGCTCCTGGGCGGAAGCACGTCTCCGGGTTAACTGGTAGCCGCGATTATCGCGTCCCTTACAATCTCCAGCATCCGGTCCAGGTTGTCGTGGCTGATGCTCAGGGGCGGCATCAACACAAGGACGTTCCCGAGCGGTCTGATGAGCAGGCCATTGTCTCTGGCGTGATACGCGACCTGCCAGCCCATCTTCTCTTCCCATGCATATGGTTCTTTGGTCGTCTTGTCCCTGACGAGTTCAATGCCCGCCATAAGTCCCCTGTTCCTTGCGTCTCCGACATGGGGCAGTGTGGAAATTTCCGCAAGGCGGTCTTCAAGAATTTTGATCTTCGGCTGAAGGTTTTTTAATGTCTCTTCTCTTTCGAATATATCCAGACATGCTATCGCCGCAGCGCACGCAAGGGGATTGCCGGTATATGAATGGCCGTGAAAGAATGTTTTCAGCTCACTGAATTCCCCCAGAAATTCATTATAGATCTCTTCCGTGGCGAGTGTTACGGCAAGGGGCAGGTAGCCGCCTGTAATGCCTTTTGAGAGACACATAATGTCAGGCACAACATCCTCATGGCGGCAGGCGAACATCTCCCCCGTGCGTCCGAACCCCGTTGCAACTTCATCCGCAATCATAAGGACATTGTATTTTGTACATAGATCACGGACAGCCTTGAGGTATCCGGGAGGTGAAACTATCATGCCGCCTGCTGCCTGGACGAGCGGTTCTATTATCAGCGCGGCGATTTCATTATGGTGGGCCTTGAGTATCTCTTCCGTCTTTTCGATGCAGGTGAAGCCGCATGCCGGATATTCCATTCCAAGTTCGCACCTGTAGCAGTATGGAGATGGCGCCTTGAAGGTTTTCATCAGGAGCGGTCCGAAGACTTTGTGGAAGAGATCCACGCCGCCGACGCTGACGGCGCCTAATGTATCGCCGTGATAGGCATTGTTAATGGAGAGGAAGCAGTGTCTGCCGTCGACGCCTTTATGTTTCCAGTACTGGAATGCCATTTTGAGCGCAACTTCAACCGCAGTCGAGCCGTTATCTGAATAGAAGACCTTGCATAATGAGGAGAGCGAGGACGACGGGCCGGATTCTTCCTGCTGTCCCGTCATGGCGTATTTCTTTTCAGGTTCTGAATCCCTGATCGTCCTTATAAGTCTTTCCGCCAGTTTTATCGCGGCGACATTGCTCAGGCCGAGCAGGGCTGAATGTGAGATGTTGTCAATCTGCTCTTTAATGGCGTCATCAAGCTCTTTTTTCCTGTGACCGTGGATGTTTACCCATAAGGAAGATACACCGTCCAGATACCATTTCCCATGGATATCTTTTATGAAACAGTCCCTGCCTTCCGCGATTACTATCAGCGGCTCTTTTTCCCAGTCCCGCATCTGAGTAAAAGGGTGCCAGATATATTTTTTGTCAGCGGCCTCAAGTTGTCTGGTTTCTTCTGTAATGTCCATATTAATCCAGTCTTATCCTGCCCTGTTCGTTCTCCTGATATATGCTACCAGGCCCGGCAGACTCCCGGTAAATACCGCGAAGAACCATGCGAGAGCGAGGGCCGTGGCCACTTCGGGCTTGATCCCGATAAGGCCGAACAACAGCACAACAGAGCCTTCTCTTAACCCGAGACCCGAGATTGAGATAGGAAGGGACGTGACGGTCATGACTATGGGCAGGAAGATGAAGAAAATGAGCAGGGGGATATGTTCACCCATGGCGTAAGCAAGGATAATGACCTTCGTGAAATTCAGAAGTTGTGTCAGAAGGGAGAGCAGAAAGGCTTTTGCAACGAGGCCTTTTTTTGCCTTTAATGAGTTGAAATACCCGTAAAATTCCGAGATCACCCGGAATCTCCTTCCGACCTGCAGTCCGAAAAGAATAAAGCTGCTGACAATGAAAATTGCGAATAAAACAGGCATCGCCCATTTCTGGGGGGATTCACCAAAATATTTCAGGGCGAACGGAAACGCCGTAATGCCGATAGTCATCAGTCCGACATAGCCCATGTACCTGTCGAAGAATATTGATGCCAGAGTGAGGCTTATTTTTTTGGCGTCTTTGTTAAGGTAGTAAGCCCTTACGGCGTCTCCGCCGATGACACCCGGAAGGAAGCTGCTGAAAAAGGCCCCTATCATATAGAGGGAAAAGAGTTTCCTGATTCTGAATTTTTCCGGGAAATTAACTTTCCATTGCTCGGGTATCAGTATCCTCCACCTGATTGTTGCTACCAGCTGTGTTGATAAATGAGTAAGTGCCGCGGCAAGAAAATAAAAAATATTGATGCTCCCGAGGATAGAAAACATATGATTGATATCGGTCTTTGAGAAGACAACGTAAAGGGCTGTTCCGCTTACAGCTATCTTCATGATGATAAGTAATAACTTATTTCTTGTCACTTGTGATTACTCTCCTCATAACGTAGATCGGTTTTTTCTGTGTTTCGTGATAGACACGCGCCATCATTTCGCCTAACAGGCCCATGCCTATGAACTGTATGCCGACAATAATCAGTAGTGCTCCGAGCAGGAGCAACGGCCTGCCGCTGATATCATTGCCGAGAATAAATTTTTCAAAGGTCAAGTATAAAGAGATAAGGAACCCGAGTATTCCGCTTAAGAGTCCTACGGGACCGAAAAACTGCAGTGGTTTGGTAGAGAAGCTCTGCAGAAATTTCACTGTTATTAAATCAAGAACAACCTTCATTGTCCTGGATATTCCGTATTTCGACTTCCCCCTCTTTCGCGGATGATGGGTAGTCTCGACCTCGGCGATCTTTACCCCGTACCAGCTCGCGACAGCCGGTATGAACCTGTGCATTTCACCATAGAGCTTCAGGTTTTTCACCACGTCTCTTCTGTAAGCCTTAAGCGAACATCCATAATCATGAAGGTTGACGCCGGTCACCCTGCTTATCAGCCAGTTCGCGATGATTGACGGAAGTCTTCTGGAGAGAAACGGATCTTGCCTTTTCTTTCTCCAGCCGCTTACGAGTTCGTTGTCCTCCATGAGTTCGAGGAGCTTTGGTATGTCCTTTGGGTCGTTCTGAAGATCGCCGTCCATCGTAACTATTATGTCTCCTCTTGCATAATCGAAGCCGGCGGCAAATGCCGCGGTCTGGCCGAAATTTCTTCTGAGGCTTAAAATTGTAAGGCTGCTGTCCCCGGACTGAATCTTCTGAAGTAAATTTAATGTATTGTCGGTGCTTCCGTCGTCTACATACAGAATTTCATATTCAATGCCGGTCGCATCCATCACGGGTTTCAGACTGCGATGCAGTTCATCGACATTTTCCTCTTCGTTATATAGTGGTATTACAACTGAAACTTTCATTAGAAGAATTCCGGGGGCTTAAATTCAATACCCTTGAAATCATAACACTTATAGGCGGTAAATTTCACTATTTTGTTCTGTTTCGTTCGTATATTAATCACTTCCTTGTCACATGTTTCAAAGGCGTTTTTCACGTTTTCAGGCAGTTTCCGGCTTTTTATTCTCACAAGGATCGCATTGTGGCCGATAAGTTTGTCGAATCCGGGCCAGAGGTCGTACTGGTTCATCCTTCTGCCGAGATTGATGCAATATGTCGCTGGATGGCCCTCAACATAAAATGCGAGTTCACTGGATATCTGATAGCGGTCTGAAAAGATAAAAACAGGGCCACGGGTAGACATTTCAGCGTATATCCTGCTCACCTCCCTGCCGAGTTCTTTCCAGCCTACAAGCCTTATTGTTGGGTCTTTTTTCGGTGGGAGGTTAAGAATCGCCGGGAAATGGGCGAAGACCGTGACGATAAACGCCAGCAAAAGAGCGGAGACCGTAAGAATTTTGACCGTTTTTTTTGATCTCCTGAAATCCCTTAAGTAATATGCCGCGAATGCTATAAAACCCGTTAAGTATGCGGTCAGGGCCCAGTTCGCCTGGACCTTTGCCTGGAGGCTCTTGAGCAGAAAAAAAACAATGACAGGTGCCGAGAACCAGAACAGAAACGCCCCTTCTTTGTCTTTTCTTAACCTCCAGACGGCGATAAAGATCAATACGATCAGTAAAGGGGTGACAACCCCGAGCTGTGACCCGATAAACTCGAAGAAACTTTTTGCCGATATTGTCAGGCCGTCGGCAATATGCGCCTGTCCGGCCGTATGCCTGAATGTAACCCAGTCATGGGCCGCGTTCCATACAATTACGGGGCTGAAGATGATCATACTGACCAGCAGAGAGATATACGGCCCTCTTGAGGTCAGGAGCCTCCTGGCGTCTTTATGGAATACGAAGAAAAGGAATCCCGAGAGATAAAAAAAGGCCATTGTATATTTCGTCAACATTCCGATTCCGAGAGAAATTCCGAGCACTACCCAGTAAAGATCTGACGGCTTCCTGTCCGCTCCGGGCAGACTGCTGTTTACCGCCCTGTGGAAGTAGAAGAGAGAGAGCACCCAGACGAAAATAAACGGGGAGTCTATGGTCAGGAGAACACCAAATACGGAATAAAGGGGAACTATCTGGATTAAGAGCGCCGACGCAAGACCTGTTTTTTCATCGTATAGCTCGCTGCCGAGCTTATAAAGTATTATGCTGCTTAATGCCGACAGGACTACCGCAAGTATCCTTACCCCGAATACATTATCCCCGAATACAGCGGTTCCTATATATATAAGATAAGCAATCATCGGCCCCTTGGAGTAATAGCTCCAGTCAGGATGGCGCGCCCATTCCCAGTAGTGGGCCTCGTCGGGAGTCAGATCAAACGGGCCGGTCAGGATAAAGTAAATCCTGAAAAGACTCATAAGCAGAATGCTAAAATAAAGCGCCTGTTCGTACGACCGTTTTGCATATATTGCGGCTGCCCATCTGTATAACTGAATCGACAGATATGCGACGCCGGCGCCGAGTAGTCCCCCGGCAAGGACATCGAAAGGATAGTGCGCACCTGTATAGACCCTTGAAAATCCTACGGCCGCAGCGATAAAAACAAGGAACCAGCTTAAAGCTTTCCCGCGCATAAACAGAAAGACCATGGCAAATGCAAATGCATTGGCTGTATGGTTCGATGGCATTGAGAAAGCATGTCCGCAGCCGACCAGCAGATTTATCCCCTCAATGGTATTGCAGGGCCGCTGCCTCGCGAAGAGGTCTTTCAGCAAATTCCCGCTGCCGTCGGCCAGTGCTACCGCAACAAGCGCGATGCCGGTGAACAGCCAGATTTTCTTTCGGTCTTTGAGAGCAGACAGCAGAACGGCCAGAAGAAAAATCGGCACGGTGTTTTTTGACACAAAAGGCATCAGTATATCGAAGAAACCATTCTGCAGGTTTTTATTTATAAGGATAAATAATGAAGTATCTATTTCAGCAATGCCCATTCAGGTCCTCTCTGTTATTACCGCGCCCGTTCCCGGATGTTTTTGCAATATCCAGGTTAATAATCTAACACTGCTGTCCTGATCAAGGCAACAACCGGCGGTTTATGCCTCCCAAATGCGATAGACAAATGATGAATTTTTTTTCAGGATGCATCGTTCGTACGGAATGGCCGGTCATAAAATATGCCGCTGAAATTAACGCGGATTTCGTCCCATGGCGCCTTGATTTTAATCTTTTGGAATCTATAATCATTAAATTTCATTTTATTTTTCGGTCGGCGGCAGGATAAGATAGAGAATATGGCCTGTTTATAAACATAACAATTGGGCCCGAAAATAAAAAACAGCAATTTATGGACAAACATCAAATATACTACCAGGAATTAATAACAAGCCCCTACCGGCTGAATTGCGAAAAACAGGGGGGAGGGTGAAGTGAAGCAAAAAATATATAGGAGGAAATTATGCACTGGTACTATGTCGATGGCAGCAAAAAGATTGGGCCGTTAACAGACGAAGACATAGGCCGGTTGGTGGAGGAGGGGGTGGTTTCCGATGACACACTCGTATGGAATGAGATCATCTCAAGATGGCGGTCGTACGGAAGGGTTAAGTCCGGCATAACAGTAGATTCGCCCAAGGGTCTTTCACCGGAGGCCGAGACCACACTGGTCCCGGTACGGACAGAAGATTCCGGAGGATCCTTCTGCTCTGTGTGCGGCAAGATATGTCCGGATGAGGAAATGACTCTTTCCGGGGATTTCAGGATATGCGCGGCCTGCAAGCCGGTGTTTTTTCAGAGCGAAAGTGATGGAGGGGATTCGCGGTCCGTTATGGATTATGCGGGGTTCTGGATACGTTTCCTGGCGAAAACTATTGATATTGCTATTACGTCCCTTGGGGGTTTTCTGTTTGTGATCACCGGGGTCTTTCTTCTGGGTATTGATGCTGCGCCTTTTGGCGTTGTCCCGGCTGCCCTGGTCTTCTTTCAATACATTATTCCCGTAACCTACACTACCTTTTTTGTGGGAAGGTTCGCGGCCACTCCCGGGAAGATGATTTGTGGCTTAAGGATAGTTACGCCTGACGGCGGACGGGTGAGTTATCTCAGGGCCTTCGGGCGGTATTTCGCCGGGTTGTTGAGCGCGGTTATATTGATGATGGGGTATGTCATGATAGCTTTTGATAAGGAAAAACGTGCGCTGCACGACCATATCTGCTGGACCAGGGTGATCAGAAAATAAATCAGACATATTTATTCATTGCTCCACTCCCGGAGTTTTTCCTGAATAAAACGGATTATCCAGCGGTGTTCGTCAGCGCCTCGATCTGTGATGCTCATCGGCCCGCCAAAGGCAAAATGGACCTTCTTGTCCGTATCCAGTGGTCCGAAATCTTTTATGAATCTGCCAGTGCGCCAGGCATCGGTTTTCAGCGCCAGCGGGATTACCGGCGCACCTGACCTTAAAGCCAGTTTTATGCCGAGGGTATTGAACTTGGCGGGATCAAAAACAGTGGAACGCGTACTCTGGGGAAATACTATAATGGACTCGCCCGCCCCAAGTCTTTTCCCGCCTTCTTCAAGAACGGTCTTCATATCCTCTCTCGGGTTTTTACGGCCTACCGCCACCGGTTCCCTTGAACGCATGATAGGGCCGAAGACCGGCGTGTTCAGGAGACTCTTTTTGACGATAAAGGTGACCGGTTTTACGGGTTGGACAATGCCGGGAAGGAGAAAGGTTTCGAGCAAGCTCATGTGATTACCTATGAATACCACAGGCCCGTCGACCTTCCGGATATTTTCCATGCCTGTTATTTCGATGTTTACCCCGGCGTTTTCGAGGGTCCGGAGTATATCAACGCTGCTCTTCACCCATTCAGCGGTGTCGTAGTCGCCCCTGACGGCCTTTCTGCTGTTCGTCCATATAATATGGAATATCCGGGGATAGAACATGAGTTTCGGGCTGAAAAGCCGTTTTGAAAGGGTAGTCTGCCGGCGATCCGGATCGGTTCTGTAAGTATCCTGGTCGGCAATCGGCAAGGCTTAACCTTTGTCTGGTATCAGTGTGTGGATTTTTTGATCGCCCATTTCATTATCTCTTCGACCATGGCTTCAATCGTAGCTGTCCCGGGCGCTATATCCACTTTAAGTCCGGCCTCCTCAACCGCCTTGGCGGTAACAGGCCCGATTACCGCGATAGCAACATCGCTTAACATTTCATGAGCGCTCTCTCCCAGGATTTCCCTGAAATTGGTGAAGGTGGCCGCGCTTGTGAAGGTGGCTATGGTGATTTTGCCTTTTTTTAATGATCTTAGCAGCCTCTTGCCGTGAATTACGGGTTTTACTGCCCTGTATGCGACAGGTGTATCGATTACCCCACCGAGTTCACGCACCTTTTGCGGGAAAATCTCCCTGGCGGTTTCAGCGCGCGGCAATAAAAACCTGATGCCCTTTAAAAGCTGAGAGTGCGATGTTCCATGTTCAATGTTTTTTGTTGAACTAATCATTGTGACCTCTTTGTTTTGCTCTTTGCTCTTTACGCTATGCGCCATGCCCTTTGCTCTTTGCTCTTTTACAAACGCCTCTATCAGACCCTCGGCCCTGAATTTTTCGGGTATAAGATCGACCTTTATCCCTAAGCTGGTAACTTCGGCCGCGGTTTTTGTCCCGATAGCGCATATCTTTATCCCTTTCAGCTCGCGAATATCTATCCCCCTGTCGAAGAGCCTTTTGAAGAAATATTTCAGACCGTTGGAGCTTGTGAATATCAGCCAGTCATAACTGTTTATATTATTAATCGCCCTGTCAAGTTCCTCCCATGTCTCCGGCGGGGTTATATCCACGGTCGGAAACTGAATAATCTCCGCTCCAAGTTCAGCGAGTTGGTCGAAACCTTCAGCGTGCTCTCTTGTTACGAGTATCCTGTGGCCGAACATCGGCTTGTCTTCATACCATTTAAGCTCCTGCCTTAAGTTAACAACATCACCAACCACCATAACCGCGGGCGGTCTGATGTCCCTTTCCCTGACAAGTGGAGCTATATCCTTTAACGTGCTTACCAGCGTCTCCTGGTCGGGCCTTGTTCCCCATCTTATGACAGCCACGGGCGTATCGGGGCTCCTGCCGTTATCTATCAGTTTCTTTGTGAGCGTATCGATATTTTTGATTGCCATGAGAAAAACCAGAGTGCCAACTCCGGTGGCAAGCTTCGACCAGTCTATCGCCGATGCCTCTTTTGTTGTGTCTTCATATCCGGGGATGACGGCAAAGGATGATGAATAATGCCTGTGAGTCAGCGGGATTCCGGCATATGCGGGTGCTGCAACGGATGAACTGACTCCCGGCACGACCTCGAACTTTATGCCCTCTTCTACGAGCGCCTGCGCCTCTTCACCTCCCCTTCCGAAAACGAAGGGGTCGCCGCCCTTCAAGCGGCATACGATCTTGCCTTCCTTGCCCTTATCGATTATAGCCCTGTTGATCTCATCCTGCGTCATTGTATGATGTCCGCCGCGTTTGCCCGCGTAGATGAACTCGGCATCGTGGTTGATATAGTTGAGAATCTGGTTGTTTAGATGGAAGTCATATATTACGACTTCGGCCCGCTGAAGGCATTTCAGCCCCTTAACCGTAAGCAGGCCGATATCTCCGGGACCCGCGCCAACAAGATAAACAACTCCTTTTTTATTATTCATGAGGCATTTAGTTTAGCATAAAATACAGGCATTATCGAAGAGCATACAACAGACCCGGCCTTGGACGGGCAGGTCGTTCCCATTGCCCGACTCCCTTTTTACGGTCTTTTCCGGCTTTCCGCGTTTTTCCGCCCGGGAGCCTCGCCAGGGTGGATTTTTATCATATTTTGTGGAGCAAGGGGATTATAACTGCCTCACACTGGAAAGGGAATTGAGAAAACTCTCAACAAGAATGGGATTGAAGTCTTTTCCAGACGCCTCCATTAAAAGGCCTATTATGACGGGTACATCGAGTGCCTGCCTGTAGGGTCTTTCAGTCCTGAGCGCGTCGAAAAAATCGGATATGGCGATGATCTGGCTTATTATATGCTGTTTTTTGCTTCGCCTGTTCGTCTCGGGATAACCCGTGCTGTCATATTTCATATGATGTTCAAACGCGGCTATTAACGCGAGGTTGGGGACATCGGACAATCTTGAGAGGTACATTACTCCATATACCGGATGTTTTTTTATCTCAATCCATTCCTCAAGGCTGGGCTTTGATTTTTTTTCGAGTATCTCCTTGGATACGAACACCTTTCCAAAATCATGGAGCAGGCCGGCAAGGCCTATATCATGTAAAAGTTCCCCTTTTATGCCGAGTGTTTCGGCCTGGAAAATCGACAGGACGGAAACATTAGCGGCATGCGCGTATGTATATTCTGAATAAGACTTGACCGGGCTGATAATATTAAATATACCGGCTTCTCTTGTTAAGCTGGAAACAAGACTTATCACCACATCCTCGAGACCGAGCATGTCAAGCGTTTTATCACCCGAAAATCCCTGGTATGCCTCCTTGACCTTGGCGATATTGATTTCCATTATTGCACGGATGTCCCCATCATCCGTCTTTACGTTGACTTCTATGATTCCCGAGGTGATATGCGGATATATTCCGGAAATTCTTTTGGAGAAAGCTATTTCGGCGATAAACCCCTTAAGCTCTTCGGCTGTAACGCCTTTCGTAAAGATAATCTTTTCTATCCCCTTCCTCCTCAGCCTTTTCATGAGGTTGCTGACGAGGATGTTTTTGGCGGCAAAGGGGACATCATTAAAGATCATGTTGCTGCCGATTATAGCCAGGCTTATGGTATCTTCCACGAAGAGGTCGTCCATAACCTTGACCGCCTTTTCGGCATGGTAGATAACGGCCGGGTGGCTGTCACTATAAAGAGAACAGTTGGATAAGGCGGTTATGATGTAAGAAATAAACTCGAAAACTTTATCCTGCATTCTCAGTTCCCTCTTCTGCCTGAAAATTCATGGTTTTTGTCCATAAGTTGTTCGCTTATCGCATTTATCTGTTTGTTTCGGGATTTGAGGCCAAATTCAACAAGCGGTTTTATGGCTTCGTTCGGGTAACCACCGAGGGATTTGAATATCTCAACCTTCAGACGTTGGAGGTTGTCCCTGTAGAACAATGCCTTTGCCTTGCAGATTTTCATCAGCGGCGCTATCGCCCTGGTATCTCCTATTTCCCCGAGCACCCTCACAATATCGTGTTTGTAAAATGCCTCGGCGCCAAACAGGTCTTTCTTTTCGAGGAGCTTTATGAGATGGGGAGTTACTTCCGTGATCCTGTATATGCCCGCAAGTCTTACAGCCCCTCTTCTTAATGTCTCGTTTTCACTCTGGAGATATGACTCAAGATATGATACCGAGTCGTTGGTTCTAAAGTGCAGCAATGTCTTTAATGCCTCGACGCGGATGATCAGGTTCTTGTCTTTTGTGAATTTCCTGACTACCGCGATATGACTTTTGCCGTCGCATTCCCTCAAAAGATATAACATGTTTCTCACTATATACCACTGGTCGTCGTTCAGTCTTTTCGCGACATAAGGGATGATTTCGCTTCCAAGAGAGACAAGCATCGAAAGGAGAAATTTCCTGATACTCGCATCGGCTTCCTCTATAAGCGCATCGAGCAGAGGATCTATCACTTTTGCGCCCAGCACCGTTGCAAGCCCGAAAGCACTGTCCCTGTCTTTTCTGCCCCAGAGCCGCAACGAGCTTATGAATTCATTGATGAACTTTTCGGAAGTAAAGAATGCCTCGATCATGCCGGATGTATCATCGCCCAGCTTTTGCTTCAGCGCCGGAGAACTCAGTGTATCGCATATCTGAAGGATCTCCCTGAAACGGCATGTCTCTATGAATATGTCGGTTAACTCCAGGACCCTGTTAACAAGCCTCTGTGTGTCCTCCGTGCTTATAAAATCCGTCTCGAAAAGCTCAAGCAGGGCGCCTAACGCGGCCCTGTCTATCACCTCGTCCCTGCATTCTTTCCGCAGATCTTCAATCTCAACCCTGGATTCAGGGGAGCTCTCCAGCATTTTCTGGAGTTCTTGCTGGTAAGATTCACTCACGTAGATTTTGAAGTTGTCTACATCAAAGAGCTTTTTTATGTCTTCCCCTATCTCTATGTCATGGACAATTGCTGAATTCTGGTCGTAAAGGTCAAAATTAAACTCCGTATCCGTCTTGATGGAGGCAAGCTTGTCAAGAAGCCCTTTGAATGTTCCCTGTAACATGGCGGAATTCTCCGTGAAGAGTTTCACCATTTTCTGGAGGTTGGCGGGTGTTGTCCTCCTCAATAGTTTTTCGACATCCGAGCTTTTTAAATCGGCATGCTCGATCGCCTTCGACATGAAGTTCTTCCGGAGTTCGGGCTTGAGAGAAAACATCAATGAAAAAAATTTGTTGAATGCCTCCGTGCTTAACCCCGGTTCCTTTTTTTTCTTGAGATAAACCTTGATTACACTGTCGTATGCCGTGGTTTCGGTGGTCTCGGGCATTGAAGCATTTATCAGTCCGGCCAATTCTTCGGGAGGAATACTTGAAATCACATCTTCTTCGTCATCGGATAGCCTGCCAAGAAGGAGATTGGAAACATAATCCTGCCAAATAGTGTCGACCTTAGTATCAGCTTTTGCAGCGCCCTCGACAAACCTGAAGCCGGCAAAGTCTATAGGAATCAGTATGATATGCCTGATATTTCTGGATGTTGCGTAATCAACCAGGGCGCTGCCGGCGATCAGTTCTCTCATGGTCAGTAGTTCATGGAACCTTATAAGTTCATCTTTTGTCAGCCCTAAATGGAACTTGATGGCGGCAATCCCCCTGTTATGAAGGCTGCGGGCGAATTCCTTAAGAAACGGGTTCTTTTTGTTGATGGTGTTTTCATCAACCACCAGGCTATCCATGGCAACACCGAGTGTTATCTCTACTCTCAGCTCGAACAATCTCTGGAGATAATCGAAAGCCCTGGCGATGGATTCTTTTATTACGGGATGATCAGGTGGGTACAGCCCGATGCTTCTCCTGGATATGTTTAGTTCAACGATTGCGTCTGAAAGGAGTTCCGCGTCAATTGGGAGCTTTTCCTGTTTTTCCTCTTGCATCTTAATATATTCCGTCGCATCCTGATATATTCAGAAAAACAGCACAGATCATCTTAGAGAGGAATTTGAAGCACAGTTCTATCCATAAAAAACCAATCATTTTTATTATAACAATACATGCCCTGTCTTATCAGGAAATTTAAAAATGTTTAATCCAGCCAAATTGTTGCAGCGGATAATAGCGTGTCCTGTTTTCCGGATCTCCTTTTTCGGGTTAAACAGGTTCATTTGAACAGGAGAGCCAGTGATCCGTTCAAGTTTTCTCCGGTCGCGCCAGACTGTCATCGAAAGGCCTGAATTAACATAATATATCGGGATTAAGCGCGGGATTATTGAGACTCAATGGTCCCATCGGCTACTTTGGCATAGCCGGTCCTGGCCGGGGAAAAAGTCGGGTCTATGAAATAAGTCTCTTTGAAATATTCGTTTGCCTCATCATA
>VAPF01076000.1_pt1 | contig 14725 bp, 9 predicted proteins | sample 3393931 | NCBI WGS metagenome assembly VAPF01 (sample SAMN08290437, study PRJNA428436) | hydrothermal vent metagenome | isolation source: Deep-sea hydrothermal vent chimney | place: Atlantic Ocean: South-mid Altantic Ridge | depth 2773 m m | reverse complement strand
CATTGAATTTATGTCTAGCTTAAGCCAAGCCGCGCTTGAAAAACCCACGGCAAGATCACAATGGCTCGTTTGGATTATTTTATTGGTCGTGATTTGGCTCATTACTTGGGCAAACTATGCCGAACTGGATAAAATTGTACGTGGTGAAGGAAAGGTTGTTCCTTCCACCAAAATCCAAATCATTCAAAACCTAGAAGGTGGAATTGTTGAAGAAATTTTTGTCAATACAGGCAGCCATGTAACCAAAGGGCAAATATTGATGAAGCTGAACAATATTCAGTTCTCAAGCTCTTTTGACGAAAGTGAGATTAAAGAAGCCCAATTAACCGCTCGAGCACAAAGATTAAAAGCCGAGGCCTTTAACAAACCCTTTAAGCCCCATACAACAGCACGAAACCAAAAAATACAAGCCCTTTATGACCGAGAAAAAAGGCTATACAAAGCAAGAGCAAGGCAGCATAAAACCAATGACAGCATTATTGTCGAGCAAATTGAGCAAAAAAAACTGGAGCTTCGCGAAGCAAAAAACCAACTCATACAGCTCAAGCGAACACTTCAATTGCTTCAACAAGAAATCGCTTTAACTCAGCCTCTTGTTAATCAAGGAATAGCCTCGCATGTTGACTTATTAAAACTTCAACGAGAAGAAAACGAAGCGTACTCAAAATTAAAGTCCGTGGAGTACTCAATCCCAAAGTTTCAATCCGTGATCACTGAATTTCGTTCAAAACGAATTGAAGCAAAAGAAAACTTGATGAATGAAGCGCATGAAGAGTTCAACCAAGTGCTTGCTGAAATTAGTCAGCTCGAAAAGTCCAATACGGCACTGGCTGATCGAGTCACGCGAACCGAAATAAAATCCCCTGTTAATGGAACGATTAAGCAAATGTTTGTCAGCACCATCGGAGGCGTTATTCAACCAGGCCGTGATATCATCGAAATTGTACCCGAAAATGACGCCCTAGTACTCGAAACAAAAATATTACCCGCAGATATTGGCTTTATTTACAATGGACTCGTTGCAAAAGTTAAATTTACCGCCTATGATTTTTCTATTTACGGTGGACTTGATGGAACCGTTTCCCAGATTTCAGCCGATACAATTACAGACGAAGAGGGAAACAGTTTCTATATTGCACGAATTAAAACAAACGAGACCCATTTAGGTTCGGTGGACAACCCTTTATACTTACTTCCTGGAATGACCGCAAGTGTTGATATTATAGTCGGCAAGCACACACTATTAGACTATTTATTAAAGCCTATTATTAAAGCAAAAGACCTCGCCTTGCGAGAGTCCTAAAATAAACCCTCTTACAGAATAAAGTTTTATATATAATGAGACCTTTGCACGAAAAGGTTCATCAATGCACCGTCAACTAGGAGGCTGCCCGAGAACTAGAGTCGTAACGAAAATCACAGAAACGTTATAAGGTGACTTTATCAAAAAAGGCGAATAGCACGGCTATTTAACGACTTTGATAAGGTCAGCTTATGATGTTTATGGGGTTTACAGTCGATTTTTAGTTCTCGAACAGCCTCCTAGATAACATTACTGACACTACATTAAGGCTCCCGATGCAAATGAAACGTCCTTTTATTTTTATACAAAACCCTAATGCCCTCAAAAACTGGCTGGCTGCTGCTGGCTCAGAAACCAAAATATTATACGATCTCAATAATCTAGATCAAAAAATTACGCCTGCTAATGCAACGTTGCTTATCCAGCTTTCTGAAAAGGCCAACCAAGAAACCGTCCTTCAACTTTGCCAACAAAACTTTAATATTTTAGCTTTCAGTGACCACCCTTCGACAGAGGAAGGCATACAACTTTTTAAAGCTGGTGTTAAAGGTTATCTAAATACCCATGCCTCGGTAGAACGAATACAAAAAGCGCTTTCAACAATTGAATCCGGCAGCATTTGGCTAGGCCAAGCCATTATGCAAACCATGATTGGCCAAGTTGGCCAAACACCTATGAAAAACAATGATTGGAAAAACTTACTCACAAACAGAGAAAACCAAGTAGTTGACCAAGTGCTTAACAAAAAAAGCAACCTCGAAATTGCAACCCTATTGGGCATTACAGAACGTACGGTAAAATCTCATTTACACAATGTTTTTGAAAAACTCCATGTTTCTGACCGACTAGGCTTGGCTTTAAAGGTACACAACTGGTAGAATGGAGACAATTACCTAGGGGCTTGCCCAAAGAACTCGTTCTTTTGCCCCCCTCCTTTAACGTATTGATAAGTAAGAACTAAGAACTAAAAAGTAACGTTTTCGTTGAAACGGCCATTATCTGAGAGGAAAATGGTCTAATTAATTATTAATTAAAAGATGATTTACCTATGAATAAACAATTTTATTACCCTAGACTTCTCATTACCTTTGGCGGCATTGTCGCGTTATTTAGTATGGCAAACACCACTCATGCCATGGATCTTTCAACCACCGTAGAGGATGCCATCCTACATAATCCCGAGTTTCGAGAGCAACTTAAAATACACCAAGCCGTACGTGCTGATTTAAAGGGTGCTGAAGGAAGCTGGTACCCTGTCATTGATTTAAACGCAGGCATCGGTAAAGAGATTATTGATCGAAAAAACACGCCTGAAACCGACTTAACAAGAACCGAAGCCAGCTTACGATTAACCGAAAATATTTTTGAAGGTTTTGCAACGGTTAATGAAATTGATCGTCAAAAAGCGAGGCTGGATGCCGCTGGATACAGTGCCCAAGCCTCAGCCAATCAAATTGCAATTGACATGACCTCTGCTTATATTGAACTTGTTAAGCAACAAGACTCTATGAGGTTGGCGCATGAGAGCAAAGCAACCCATGAACGTATTTTAGATCAAATTCAACAGCGTACTGAAGCGGGCGTTGGAAATCAGGTTGAAGTGAATCAAGCAAAAGCTCGATTAGCACTGTCCAATTCAAATTTAATTGCCACACGCAACAACTCTATTGATGCAAAAGCAAAGTTTCAGCGTGTATTAGGTCGCTTGCCTGAAACACAGTTAATTAAGCCAACCATGCAATTTCAATTCCCTGATACCCTTGACAAAGCAATCAATGTTGCATTAACGGATCATCCTACGCTACGTTCTGCAAATGCCGATATTGCCGAAGCACGCGCACAACACGCCTCAGCTGCTAGCCCTTATTATCCGCGTATTGATCTAGAGCTTGAAAAAACAATGGATAACAATATTAACGGATTTGAAGGAAAAAATCACAATCTACAAGCCATGCTACGGATGCGATACAATCTTTATAATGGTGGCAAAGACAGTGCAAGAAGAGATGTCACAGCAAGCGAAGTACAGCAAGCAACCGAAATTCGAAATAATTCTCGTAGACAAACCATTGAAAATTTAACCTATGCTTGGGCGGCTAAAGAGTACCTAGAAGAACAGATGATCTACATTGATCAACACATTAAACTTACCCACGATACGTTGGAAGGTTATCGCAAACAGTTTAGCCTAGGTCGTCGCTCTCTACTTGATTTACTTAACACTGAAAATGAATATATTAGTGCGCTATTAACACGAATTAATACCGAAAGTGAGCTCAACACGGCTCAATACAGAACCCTTAATGCGATGGGAAAACTGATTGAAGCACTCAATATAGACATTGATTACGCGAGCGTAGAGCAAGACTACTCTAAAGAGTAAACGAAACAAGCCCTCTCTCCCTCAAAAATAGAGCAGGAGAGGGTTCTATTTACTTACAAGCTTACCGAGAAAGCTAAATACAGCTGCCAAATTCCCATCAAAATCACACTCAATCCTGCAAACCGTCTGACCCAAACATTACGGGCTAGTTTTGTAAAATAAAAAGCAAAAACACCCATCAACAGTAAACTCGGCAACGTCCCCAATCCAAACGCTAACATAATAAAAGCTCCGTCCAGCGCACCGCCTGAACTCATCGCCATAATAAGCATACTGTAAACCAAACCACAGGGTAGCCACCCCCAAATTAAGCCATACAACCAAGCTTGAGGCAGTGTTTTAACAGAACCAAGGCGTTTCGTATAGGGAGCCAGTTTTTGCCATAGGCGCTGTCCTAATTTTTCAACGGCTACAACGCCAAACCACCATCCCCCTAAATAAAGGCCTAATGCAATCATAAACAGCCCTGCAATCACTTGTAGCCCCTGTTGAACAGGTAAAAGTGTCGCAATCGAGGAAAATGATGAACCTAAGAAACCAAACAACGCGCCAACCAAAATATAACTTGAAATTCGTCCACTGTTATAAGCAATCTGATAAGGAAGCATTCGCCACCAACTGGCTTGCACTTTAGGGCTTAAACTAAACGTTAAGGTTCCGACAACGCCACCACACATTCCCAAACAGTGAACGCCTCCTAAAAACCCCACCATTAACGCCGTAATTAACATTGGATCCATAGGGTCTATCTCCGTGTTGCTAAACGATCTAAGGAGCGGTAACTCAAAGCCTCGGCAATATGCTGGCTACTCACGGATTCAAAACTTGACATATCCGCTAAGGTTCGTGCAATACGCAATACGCGATGGTATCCTCTGGCGGATAACCCCAATTGATTTACCGCTCGCTTTAAAATATCTTTGCTTACGGCATCTAAGACAACATAACGTTGTAAATTTGGCACACTCAATGCTGAATTTAAACACCCTTGACGCACTAACTGACGCTCGCGAACGGCAATCACTCTCTGGCGCACCACGGTACTTTTCTCCCCCCCATCCCCCTCTCCTTGTAAATCTGAAACATCAACAGGAGGAATTTCTAAATGAAGGTCAATTCGATCAAGCAAAGGGCCTGATATTTTTTTCTGATACCGATGAATTTGATCGGGCGTATCCGAACAACGTCCCAAAGGATCGTCTGCAAAAAATCCCGATGGGGATGGGTTCATTGCGGTAACCAACAAACAGTCTGCGGGAAATCGTACTTGTTGATTCACGCGAGAGATATCAACATACCGAGCTTCCAGCGGCTCTCTAAGTGCTTCCAGTGCATTACGATTGAACTCAGGTAGTTCATCTAAAAAAAGAATGCCGTGATGCGCTAATGAAATAGCGCCTGGCTTGGGGTAAGAGCCTCCGCCCACCAACGCGGCCGAAGAGGAAGTATGGTGCGGGCTAACATAGGATCGCTGATGAAACCCTTGCACTCGAATATCCGTATTTGAAATAGAGCGAACAGCGGCAGATTCAATCGCTTCTTCATGCGTTAAAGGGGGCAGTAAAGTGACCAAACGAGACGCCAACATGCTCTTGCCTGAACCCGGTGGACCGACCATAATCAGAGAGTGGTGTCCACTTGCACAAATTTCTAACACGCGTTTTGCCTGATACTGACCCACCACATCCGATAAATCATTAACGTAATTTAATGTTTTCAATGAAGCCTTTAACGAGTTCATGGCTGGCTGAGGAATGGACTCTCCTTGCAAGACTCGACACACCTCTTTTAAATCATTCACTAAGATAAAATGTGCTTGATCGCCATCACCCAGTAAAGAGACAGAGGCCTCTTCATGATTATCCATTGGCAAAATACAAAACCGACCCACTTTTTTCGCCGCCAAAACACTCGGTAACACCCCTTTTACAGGACGAATTAACCCATTTAAAGCAAGTTCGCCAATCAATTCAAACTGAATTATATTGACCGCATTCAACTGCCCTGTTGCGATTAAAATACCAATCGCTATCGGTAAGTCGTAACGACCGCCTGATTTAGGCAGATCTGCAGGCGCTAAATTCACGGTAATTCTTTTAGGCGGAAATTCAAATCCAGAGCTTAACAGCGCACTGCGAACGCGATCTTTGCTCTCTTTTACCGAGGCCTCTGGCAATCCTACAATTGAAAAAGAGGGTAACCCATTGCTGGCATGAACTTCCACCGAAACCTTTGGAGAATCGATTCCGCTTAACGCACGACTTGTGATTTCGGCAAGATTCATACACACTCCTTGCTTACTTTTCTAATTCAGAGACCACTTTTTCAAGCGCTTCCAATTTTTGGCGTGTTTTCGCTAACACACCCGCTTGAACATCAAACTCTTCGCGGCTCACTAAATCCATTTTTTCTAACGAACGTGATAAAACCACCTTAACCTGATCTTTAATTCCAGAAGGAATATTTCCCACACCTTGAGGAATCATTTCCGCTATCTTTTTTGCCATCTCTTCCAACTGACTTGGATTTAGCATATGTTGCTCCTAATCTATTCATTTATCGTAACTGCTCAGCTAGCCCCTGAAAAAGGTCAACTCTGTGTTAAAAAATGATCATTTACACTTGTAAACGCACATTTTTCGCCTTGATTTGACCATTTTCAGGCGCCATCTGAGCCGTTACTATACATATTGACTACTCGCTGAATAGTTACAGTTTATCTCAATTATTCTAAACAATATGTAGCCAAACTATACTCGGTTCTCCCGAGTTATACTACTCAAGATATAAAAATCAAACTTTTCTTCCCTCCCCTTAATCATACAATAGATACCTAGTATTCCTGCTTTTATTCATGTTAGAATCTTAGGCCTAAATGCCATTATATTTTTAGAAAAGGTCTAAATTGTTATGCTCATTAATGTACAGGACACACCTCAGAAAGCCATTCGTATTTTTGATCGACTTGTCGAAACATTTAAAGAGCAAGACATAAATCCAAGCCCTTTAAATTATTATGTGTGGTATCAATACGTTAAAGGAAACATCCCTGCTTTACGCCAAGAAATGGACTCCATTCTACACGACCCCTTTGGCTATAATGACCGCGTAGGAAAACGACTTTATGATACCTATTTACTAGAACCAGAAGAAAATACCAACGAATTTGATCGTGCATTTAGACGTTTAATTGATGCCATGGTTAAAAAAATGGACGCTTGGAGCGACAAGCTTGAAAGCCATACTCAACAACTTGACGAATGCTCAACCCAACTTTCCAATCCCAATCTAAACAGTGAAGAGATTCAACGCATTACCAACACCGTAATTACCGCCGCATCATCCATTAAGGAAGGCTCTCTTAACATTCAAAATGAAATGATTCGCAATGCCGAAGCCGTTAAAGACCTTCGTAAACAATTACAAGAAGCACAGACAGAAGCCTTAACGGATGAGCTGACTCAAATAGGCAATCGAAAATCGTTTAATCATGCCATTGAAGAGTTAATACAAGAAGCACAAGACACCCCTGAAAACCTATGTCTAATTCTTTGCGATATTGACCACTTTAAACAATTTAATGACACTTATGGGCACTTAGTCGGAGACAGCGTCTTACGATATTTTGCAAAAATCTTACAGAAAGAGGCGCAAAAATTCGAAACCATTTGTCGATACGGGGGGGAAGAATTTGTTATTTTACTGGCAAACTCTAGCTTAGAAGAAGCCATCGAACGCGCCAATAACGTGCGAGAAGCCATTCAATCGGCTCAATTAAAGCGCAAAAACTCTTCTGAGCCACTTAAAACTATCACCGCATCCTTTGGCGTTGCCAGCTACCATGGAAACGACGAAACGGCACAAAGCTTTATTGACAGGGCAGATAAAGCGCTTTATATGGCCAAAGAATCTGGACGAAACTGCGTCATCGATGAAAGACAACTGCAACTCGAATAACAAGCTGTGTCTATTTTGATGATTTAATGAGTAACGTATCCACACCCAATTTTCGCAATTCATTTCGTCGCTTATTCATTAATAAGCGATCGGTAAAAGGCCCCATTCTTAAACGATAATAGGTTCGGTCTCCTTTCGTCAAAGCCGACACCTCTAATTTTTGTCCATGCTTTTTTAAACGATTAACTTCTTCCATCGCAACCGATTTTGACCCAAAAGAACCTGCTTGAATATAATAGGGTTGCTCAAGCGCTACGGATATAAGCTCTGCCTCAACAACAACCTCTGTCTGGCTCAGTCCTTGATAAAAAGAATAAAAGTTAGAATCGACATTATCGGGCGCACGCTCTTTTTCATTTTTACCCTCTTTTTCAGTGGGTAAAACGACCTCACTCACCAATGGCTCGGTTGGCGTAGAGCGTTCTTTCGATTCTGGCTCAACTTCTTCTACAGCCAACTCTTTTTCATGAACCTCCACTGCTTTAAATATTGTTTGTGTCTCAGGCTCTGATAATTTACCCCCCTGAAAAACAAAATGTTTTACCACAAAAAAAATGGCCACAAACGCGACAGAGAGCAACAAAGCCACTCCCCAAATTAAAAAAGAAGACCTTTTTTCAGTCGATCGTGCACCCTCTTGTTGAGATTTACGCTGAAAAGACCTTCTGTGCGCATGGCCATGTCGATAGTCTCGTGCCACTTACATTTTCTCTGGGGCAGAAACACCCAAAATGGCTAATCCATTTTGCAACACCTGCTTCACCGCACTAATCAATGTCAAACGAGCCTGACGAACCGACGCCTCCTCAACAATAAACTGACTTGCGTTGTAGTAAGCGTGCAGCGCATGCGCTAAGTCTTTTAAATAATAAGCAATTTGATGTGGCTCATAAACCAGTGCCGCACGTGCAACAATATCAGGATATTTTGCCAACTCTGTCGCAATATGCGTCTCTTGTTCACTGTTTAAACACGAGAGAGCCGCCAGACCTGCTTTTGCATCAAGCGAATACCCTCTCTCCTCCGAAAGTGCCAATACTCGGCAAATACGAGCGTGTGCATACTGAATATAATAGACAGGATTTTCATTGGATTTTGAGACCGCCAAGTCCAAATCAAAATCCATGTGCTGTTCTGATTTACGCTGAACATAAAAGAAACGCGCAGCGTCACGCCCCACTTCATCTCGTAACTCTCTTAGGGTGACAAACTGCCCACTTCGAGTAGACATAGCAAGTTTTTCTCCCCCCCTATATAAAATAGCAAATTGAACCAATAATACTTCTAACGCATTAGGATCCGTATCCATCGCTTGCATGGCGGCTTTTACACGCGGTACGTACCCATGATGATCCGAACCCCAAATATCAATTAAAAGATCAAAACCTCGCTCCAGTTTATTAAAATGGTAAGCAATGTCCGAGGCAAAGTAGGTTTTTAAACCGTTCTCGCGCACCACAACACGGTCTTTTTCATCGCCATAATCCGTTGAACGAAACCAGAGTGCGCCCTTTTTTTCATAAATTTTATCGGCCGCTTGCAGTTTTTCAATCGCTGCATCAATCACGCCCGTATTCATTAAAGCGCGTTCCGAAAACCACTGATCAAAGGTCACACCAAAACCAGATAGATCCGCTTTAATATCCGACAATATAGAATCAACGGCCGCACTAAACACCGCTTCATAATGTGTTACACCCAATAAGTTTTTAGCCTTCACAATCAAGTCATCAATGTGCTTCTCTTTATCACCACCGTCTTGACCTTCATCTGCATGAACACCTGAAAACACCTCCAATCTCGTACGCTTTAAGGTCTCTCCAAAACGTGCTTGTAAGGCTTTACTGATGTCATAAATATACTCACCTTTATAGCCATTGCTTGGAAACACAAGTTCCTCACCGCATAATGAAAGGTAACGCAACCAAACAGAGGTGGCCAAAATATCCATTTGACGACCTGCGTCATTCACATAATATTCTCTAGAAACCTTAAAGCCTGCCACGGCTAATAGATTAGCAACGCTAGCACCATAAGCGGCTCCCCTGCCATGACCAACGTGCAAAGGCCCTGTTGGGTTGGCCGAAACAAACTCTACTAACACAGAGCGACCTTGCCCAACATTGCAGCTACCAAAATCATCTTGTTGCTTTAAAACTGTATTTACTACCGAAAACTTAGATGTATCACTTACAAAAAAATTTATAAATCCTGGGCCTGCAATCTCAACCTTTTCAATTAAAGGCTCATCTACAACGAGCGCAATAATCTTTTTAGCTAAGTCTTTTGGAAGCATTTTGGCGGGCTTGGTAAGCATCATAGCCAAGTTGGTGGCAAAATCACCATGAGCTTTATCGCGCGTGTTGTCAACATTTATGCTTGGGTCAAGTGATTCTGGAATAACGCCATCTATTTTTAGCTGTTTAACCACATCGGATAATATTTGTGCAATTTTGTGCTTCATTTAAAAAATATCTCTATTAACTATACGAGACCTTTGCACGGAGAGGGGTGCGAGAGAAAAAAGTGATAAAATTTGACTGATTGAGGCGGAAAATGCAGGGAATAGCTAGCTATTCGCAAGGTTTTCAACGAAAATCAGGCATATTTTAGCCTTTTTTATCCGTGCATCCTTTCGTGCAAAGGTCTCTATACGAAGTATTTTACTAAAAATTAACGTAGTTAAGTTTTTTTAGATAGATTAAATGTTTTAGCCTGACAAGATTATGTATGGCGCTTATAGATTGCTTAGAAGATTCATAATGAATGAATAGAAAAATAAAGGAGGGAGGGGGAGGGTAAAATCCTGCATCAATACCCGTTTCATTGGTTTTGATGCAGAATAAAAAATTGCTTAGTCTTTATGGTGATCCATGACAGAAACACCAAGTGCTTTAATAGATTCAACATTTAAATACTTATCAATCGGCAATTTATTCGCCTTTTGAAATTTATTCATTGCCACAATCGTTTGAGAACCAATCACACCATCAATCGGCCCTGGGTTATACCCTTTTGCTTTTAATGCTTTTTGGATATCTTTAATACGTGAACGCGTCATATTCGTTTCACATAGAATTGAACGCCAATCCATACGACCATCTTCAACCAACTCTTGACGAGTAATGGTTCGATAAACGGCTGGAATTTTAGTTCTTTTTTCAGACGCTGAAGACACCAATGTTTTCACTTTAATAGATTCACTTACCGCAGGAATCGCCACTTTCGTCGTACTTGCGGGCGTTAAGACCACTCGTTTATTGGTCGTTCTATAAACCGCGGGTTCATTAACCAAACAAATTTGACGCCCAGTACGAGATTTAACACTCATTGTATTGTCATGAATTTCATGCCATACCAACGCACCATCAGACTCAACGACCGTATTTGTAACCGTTTTATATTTAGCAGGAACCGTTTTGCGAAGCTCTTTTGCAGCCGCCACTTCTTGACGAACTTTAATGGTTTTTATAACCTGAGGAATGTTAATCGTTTTAGTCGTTGCAGGCTTATCAACAACACGTGTAGTTACCGTTTTATATTCTGCTGGCACATCCACTAAACACATGATTTCTCCTGTTGCAGAATCAATTTTTTGAATCGGCCCTGTCCCTTTTTTCCAAACGGTGGTTGCAGGTTTTACTAAAATTCTTTGCGTTTCCGTTTTATAAGTTGCTGGCACAGCCACCATTCTTGTTGATGCCTCAGAAACAACAATTGTTTGCTCTACCATTTTATACTGCGCAGGAGCGGTATCAACTACGTCATACGCTTCGCTAACCAAAACTTGCTCACTAACTTTTTTATATTTTGCAGATTTACGGTGTTCATGAAAACAGGTTCCAGGAGCGGCTCCAGCAATTTTATCCGTTGAATGTTTTTTCGCAAACTCAAGCAAGTCATTTGTGACAAGCGGGCTATTTTTAGAACGTGTTTCTCTCCAATCCGTGCGCTCTTCACTTACCAGCGTTGTTACTTTTTCAGTGCCATAAACGGCTGGCTTAGTAACCAACTTACTTGTCGCACCTTTCACTTCAACACGTTTTACTTTCCACTGATATTTTGCTGGAATAATCGTGATTTTTTCACCTTCCGCTTCAACTAACACTCTTTCCGAAACGGCTTTATAGCGTGGCGCTTGCCAAATTCTAGCAAAACATTCCCCTTTTTGTGCATTGGGTGGTAATAAGTCAGAACCAAATGTAGCGGGTGGTTGAGCAGACGAACTCTCTTTTGATTTTAAAGACTGATCTCTAAGCGCACTTTCTTTTTGACTTAAACTCGCTTCTTTTTGACTCAAACTTTTTGCTTGTGACTCCAAGGAAGCTTCACGACTGTCCAGTACCGCTTGGCGATTATCAAGCTCTGCTTGCAAGCCACTCGCTCCCGCAGTCGTTGTTGGCGCAGTTGTTGAACACCCTGAAGCAAGTAATGCAGCAACAACAACCGCGACGGGCGTAATGCGTTGTAATGTTTTCATTTGTAAGCCTTCCTTTTAAATTCATCTGTTTTTGGTTAAGCACTCAATAAGAAACCCCTTAAAACATTCAAGCCTTCTTACCACTTAATGAAGATAATACGCTCATTTAAAGGGAATTTGTACTAAAAATGCGGCTTCACCCCCTGTTTTTAGGTTATTTTAACCACATAAGTAAAAAATCTTATTCAAGATCAAAATTTTGTGACTTTAGCCCCTTTCCGTTAAAATATTCCGCTTTAACATCAAAAAATGGTTTTTACATGACACAGCGCGCAAAACACTTAACGATCTTAAAGGATTTACTCAACAAACGCGTTGTTGTGCTCGATGGCGCCATGGGCACGATGATACAAGAGCAACACTTAACCGAAGCGGATTTTAGGGGGGGGCGTTTTTCGAATTATCATATGGACATCAAAGGCAATAACGACATTTTAGTGCTGACCAAACCGGACGTTATTCGAGACATCCATTTAGCTTTTTTACGTCAAGACACCGACATTCTTGAAACCAACTCCTTCAATGCCACCACCATTGCACAAGCCGATTACGACATGGAAGGATACGTCACCGAGATCAACTTTCAAGCGGCGAAGCTGGCAAAAGAAGCCTGTGATATTGCCGAAGCGGAAGATGGCAAGCCACGCTTTGTGGCAGGCGTCCTTGGCCCCACAAACCGCACGGCTTCAATGTCACCCGATGTAAATGACCCGGGTTACCGAAACACCCATTTTGATGAACTGGTCACCGCGTTTAAACAAGCGACCATTGCACTGCTTGAAGGTGGATCTGATCTTATTTTAATCGAAACCGTTTTTGACACACTCAATGCCAAAGCCGCTATTTTTGCCGTCAAAGAAGTGGAAGAAGAGGTTGGCTATGAAGTGCCCATTATGCTCTCGGGTACGATCACCGATGCCTCTGGACGAACGTTATCAGGGCAAACCACCGAAGCGTTTTACAATGCTATTGCACACGCTGAACCACTTTCGGTTGGGCTAAACTGTGCCTTAGGCCCCCAAGAATTACGACAATATGTGGAAGAACTCAGCCGAGTCTGTGAAGCGTATGTGTCCATTCACCCCAACGCGGGACTGCCCAACGAATTTGGCGAGTACGACGAAACCCCTGAAGAGATGGCAGAAGAGATTGCCGTTTGGGCGGAAAAAGGCTGGATTAACATTATTGGCGGCTGCTGTGGCACCACGCCAGATCATGTTCAAGCCATGGCAAATGCCGCACAACAATATCCATGTCGCCAACGACCTAAAATAGCACCTGCTTGCCGTTTATCGGGGCTAGAACCTCTTAATATTGATGACAGCAATTTATTTGTTAATGTAGGTGAACGAAATAATGTAACTGGATCTGCCAAATTTAAACGCCTTATTATCGAAGACAACTACGAAGAAGCGATTGACATTGCAATAAAACAAGTCAACGACGGCGCACAAATTATTGACATCAACATGGACGAAGGCATGTTGGATGCCAAAGCCTGCATGCATAAGTTTTTAAACCTGCTGGCCTCCGAACCCGAAGCCTCCCGTGTGCCGATTATGATTGACTCCTCCAAATGGGAAGCGGTTGAAGCGGGATTAAAATGCATTCAAGGAAAAGGCGTGGTCAACTCCATCTCGCTCAAAGAGGGCGAAGAAGCATTTATTCATCACGCCAAACTGGTTAAAAAATACGGTGCCGCCGCCATTGTGATGGCCTTTGATGAGGACGGGCAAGCCGATACCTTTGAGCGTAAAATTGAAATTTGTAAACGCTCTTATGATGTACTGACCCAAAAGGTCAAATTTTTACCCCAAGACATTATTTTTGACCCCAATATTTTTGCCGTCGCAACCGGAATTGAAGAGCATAACAATTACGGCATGGACTTTATTAATGCCGTTACTTGGATTAAAGCCAACCTGCCTTACGCCAAAATTTCAGGTGGCGTGTCCAACGTCTCCTTCTCTTTTCGTGGCAATAATCCCGTGCGTGAAGCGATTCATTCGGTCTTTTTATACCATGCCATCAGAGAAGGCATGGACATGGGAATCGTTAATGCAGGGCAAATGGCGATTTACGACAACCTTCCCCAAAAACTTCGTTTGGCTGTTGAAGACGTAATTCAAAACACCGATCCCGAAGCGGGTGAGCGATTATTAGACGTGGCGGCAGAGTTTCTTGGAGACGGAACCGCCGCCAGCAAAGAAGCCGATTTAACCTGGCGAGAGACCTCGGTTGAAAAACGGATTGAACATGCCTTAGTCCGAGGAATTACCGACTTTATTGAAGACGACACCGAGGAGGCTCGCCAAAAACTAGGTGCCCCCATTAATGTCATTGAAGGCCCATTAATGGACGGCATGAACGTGGTGGGAGATCTATTTGGTGCGGGTAAAATGTTCTTGCCCCAAGTGGTCAAATCCGCTCGGGTAATGAAACGTGCCGTGGCGTACCTTGACCCTTTTTTGGCCGCCGAAAAAGGCGGTACTCAAGCACGTGGCAAAATTGTTATGGCCACGGTTAAGGGCGATGTGCATGACATTGGTAAAAACATTGTTGGCGTGGTGTTGCAGTGTAACAATTTTGACGTCATTGACTT
>VAPF01047657.1_pt1 | contig 14762 bp, 12 predicted proteins | sample 3393931 | NCBI WGS metagenome assembly VAPF01 (sample SAMN08290437, study PRJNA428436) | hydrothermal vent metagenome | isolation source: Deep-sea hydrothermal vent chimney | place: Atlantic Ocean: South-mid Altantic Ridge | depth 2773 m m | reverse complement strand
CATCTGGAAAACTGGTGGAACCTGATCAGCCGTTTCCTGGAACCGGTGCATGTCAAAAGCACCTACATTAAATCCAATGATTTTACGATTGAAAACAATCTCGTGTTTGTTCCCTACATGCCGGACTACATCACTCAACAGAAAAACCATTCCCTTGCCCAGGAAGTGCAAGACAAAATACAGGACGCCGTCACCGTCGCACGGGAACTGGGTGATGACAACATCCCGGTATCCATGGTGGGACTGGGTGCGTTCACCTCCATCGCCACACAAAACGGCCTCACCCTCAACGACTACGAAGTCGCCACCACCACCGGCAACGCCTACACCACCGCATTGACCATACAAGGTATTATGCAGGCAGCGGCCAGCAAAGCACTGGATCTGAGCAAAGCCTCCGTTGCTGTCGTCGGTGCCAGTGGCAACATCGGTATGGTGATATCACAAGTCATTGCATTAAACGTCGGAAAATTATGTCTGGTCGGTCGCCCCGGTGAACGTGGCCTAGCCCGTCTCGACTACGTGCGCCAACAATGCCTGCAAGAAATTGCACAAGCCATTTATCAGGAATTCCAGTCCGGCATCACACTAGCGCAAACGCAGCTCAGTGGCATTGGCTTGCGTATCTATCAACAACTGGAACAGGCAACACCGGGAACCGGTTTATACAATATTGCCGATTCACTGAAACACACGGCACCCGCATCGGATACCGGTAAAAACCTGAGCAAAACTATCGAAGCCGAGGTTCTTGATAGCAGTATACCGTTGCAACTCAATCTGGATTCACTGCATGAATTTGACGTGATTATTGCCGCGACCAATTCCACTGATCGCGAGCTGATTAGCCCGGACATGGTCAAACCCGATGCCATTGTCTGTTGCACCTCCATACCTTCTAACCTCAGTCGCCAGTTCAACCAGAACAACACACAACTGGCCTTCGACGGCGGGCTGGCCAAACTGCCGGAAAATTCACAAATCAACTTTGTAGGCATGCCAACCGAAGGACAGGCCTATGGCTGCATGGCCGAAACACTATTGCTCGGCTTTGATGGCCAGAATCACTCGTTCTGCAAAGGTACACTCACCGCCGCGCAGGTTTACCGCACCATAGAACTGGCTGAATTACACGGCTTTGCTCTGGGCGACCTGAAGCTCGACGACCAGCGCCTGACCCCAACCACTCCATTGAAAAAATCAGCCTGACGGAGAACACACATCATGTTCATGTTTAAAACCAATAAAAAAAACGACATTTTCAAAGCATTCGACGGCATCAGCAGTGTTGCCGATATTGTGGGCCAACAACTGCCTACCTACGGTAAACGTTCAGCCATTCGCTATGACACCGGATCAACTTACCGGGAACTGAACTTCACCGAATACCATCACTATATTCTCCGCATGTGTACCTGGTTCATGCAGAAAAATATCGAACGTAAAGTTGTTGCCACCTTTTGTAAAAACCGCCTGGAATGGGACATGATCGCCATGTCCACTTTTTACCGGGCCAACACGTTGTTTCCGCTCGACACCAAAACCAATGACATCGAACTGAAACACCTGCTCACCCTGAATCCACCGGACTACATGCTGGTCTCCCGACCACAGCTGGAACGTATGCGTAACCTGCTGGCGGAACTGGCCATCGACACACAAATCATTGTCGCAGATCTGTGTGATGTCTTCGAAGATACCGACCATCAACACACCCAGCCGGTGGAGGGAGAACTCAGTCTGCAAGACATCCTGCCCGAACAACCCGCCGACACCCTTGTACCCAGCAAATACTTGCAGGATGACAACTGCATACTGGGCCACTACCCCACCTCCGGCACCACCAACCTGCCCAAGATTGTACAAATCACCCACAGTAATATTATTGCCGAAGTTAACGAAGCCATTGACGTTATCAATCTTCGTGTCAACGAAGAACTGCTCAACATCGGACCGTATACCCATATTGCTACCTTGGTTGAATTTCTGGTCACAAAATCACGCGGTTTCTCCGTCACCTACTTTACCCGCGAACCCGACGACGATGACGTACTGGAAAACGAAATCAAAAAACTGAAAAAACTGGGCGTCAGAATTAAAGTATTAATGGCCGTACCCAAATTCTGGATCTACCTGCTGAAAGAAATCCTCGAAGAAATGAAAAATAAACCTGTGCTCAAAAAACTCTACGAGCACCTGATCAGCATAGAGCGTAACGAAAAACTGTACGACATCGGTACCCTGGACAAAGCCAAACTCACCGCCATGCGCATCCTACTGCGCAACAAACTGGGCGGCTACTTCAGCTACGGCATTTCATCATCCATGAAACTAGACGGCAGTATTGTTGAAGCCTTCGGCAAACTGGGCGTCACCGTCATTGATATCTACGGCGCAACAGAATGCAGCGGCATCATCTCTCGCAACCGTCTCAACGAATTAAAAGCAGGCTCCTGCGGTCGTATCATCGACATCCTCGACTATCGTCTGGTCAACGAAGAACGTATACCCGGCATCCCCAAAAAAGTCGGCATGCTGGAAGTCAAAGGCCCGACCATCATGCACTCTTATCTCGGCAATCATCAGGAAAAAGTGCTGGGTGAAGATGGCTACTACTGCACCGGCGACCTAGCCTGGATCGACGACGAAGGCTTCCTGCACCTCGTCGGGCGCAAAAAAGAACTGACCAAATGGAAAGACGGCACCTACATCGACCCACAATACCTCTCCAACCTGATGGTACGCAGTATTTTTATAAAAGATGCTCTGGTCACACGCGTTCAGCCAGATGATGATTTTCTCAGCGTCTACCTCTTCCCGGATTACAAACGCATCCACAAAGACCCCGCCTGGCAAAAAGACATTGCCACCGGCGTCAGCGAAGATGCCGCATTACGGCAACGGTTTGAAGCCGCCATCGACTACGCGCAATCCATCGCCAACATCACCCCAAGACTGAGCAAAGATAAAATATTTATTTTACCGCACTCACTGGAGCGTACGCCCACTCACAAAATCAAATTTATCTTTGAACTGAAACGACTGGATAAGGCACGAGCCATCTAAAGGATTTTTACCGCTAATAAAATTAACCACCGTAGGTTGGTGGTGAGTTTGCGAACCCCAATGTTGCCGATGTTGTTGGGGTTCGTAAGCTCACCACCAACCTACACAAGCAGGAATATCGACTTAACGTAATGGCATCGGGCCTGAGTCACATCAACCATCATGCTATCCATTACACCGTAAAGGGTGCATGCAATACATCTTGTCGATTAAAACCCGGACAAGGGGGATAAAAAATGAACAGCATCGAAAATATTAAATCCAGGTTAATGACATTGTGTGAAGAATACGAAGTCTTCGGAGATGCCTCTCCCAACCTCTACGTCTCCACCGATCTGATTGAACACGGTTTAATTGACTCCATGACAACAGTTTATATCCAGGAAATTCTACATGAGCATTTTTCATTGGATATTCCCCCTGAGCTTTTTGTACTGGAACTGAGAACCATGGATGCGCTAGCCAAATATGTTCATGCTGCCATGCCTGTCTGAATAATTATAATTTCGTAGGGTGGGCATTGCCCACCCTACGAAAAACTGATTATTTCATGATCACCCTGAAATCCGATCAAAAACATAACCGAGTAATAACTATACAAAAACAATGATGTTATTTAACAAACAACTTACTACATGCATATTCATAATTATGGCCCTGTTCGCTACATACTCCCTGGCCAGCGAACCGGAAAACCAGGGCCTGGAAATTATGGAACAGGTCACCAGCCGGGAAAACGGTTTCGGTGATTTTCAAGCAGAAGTCACCATGGTAATCCGGAAAAAAAACGGTAACCAATTTGACCGTCATATGGCCGTACGCGGCTTAGAAAACAAAGACTACGGCGAAAAAAGATTGTTTATATTTGATCGCCCACGCACCATCCGTGGAACGGCGATTCTGTCCCATACCCTGAAAGACCATGACCTGCAATGGATTTACCTGCCCGCCTTCAAACGGATAAAACGTATTGCCAGCAACAACCAATCCGGCCCCTTTGTTTCCAGCGAATTCAGCTATGAAGACCTGACCTCCATAGAACTTGATAAATACCAGTACCAGTACATCAAAGACACCACAATCAATGGCAAACCCTGTTACCTCGTCAAAATGACCCCCTTGTTTGAAAATTCCGGCTACCAGCATCAACTCGCCTATATCGACAAAACAGACTACATCCTCCACCAAATCGACTATTACGATATAAAAGGCAGCCTGCTCAAAACCCTGACACTCACAGACTACAAAAAATATATAAACCGTTTCTGGCGAGCACTCACCATGACCATGTTCAACCATCAGAATGGTCGATCAACCACCATGACATGGACAGACATCACCTATGGCAACGGCTTCTCGGAAAATGACTTCAGCACAAACGCCCTGAAGCGAAGCCGGTAAAAACAACATCACTCAACCTGATTTTTAGAGGTGCAATACCAATATCATTAAGTTAAAAGATCGTAGGGTGGTGGTGAGCCTGCGAACCTCAACCGCATTGGCAACGTTGGGGTTCACAAGCTCACCGCCAACCTGAAACAAACAGAAAAATCGACTTAACTGAATAGCATTGAATGTAACGCTATCAACCCCGGTGTTGTAAACGCAGAGATGCAAAGAGCGCAAAGAAAAACAGTAAAAATTTTGCGTTCTTTGCGATAAATGCTCAGCAATAAATACTTACAAAACCAGGATGAGCCGTTACAAAACAACAAAGGAAACCACCATGTTTGCATCACTATTGTTGCGCAAGCGTATGCTTGTTCTGGCCCTGTGGGTTTTAGGCATTACCCTTGCCATCACCGCATTTGGCCTCCGCATGGCCAATAATTCGCCCTGGATCGATAACTCTGTTGGTATATGGTTTCAAACCGATGACCCAAAACTGCTGACATACAACGCACACAACGAAGCCTTTGGTGAGCAAGAATGGACACTGCTGATGCTGGAAACACCATCCATATTTAACGCCGGTTTTTTACAAGACCTCGCCGTTATCACCACACGCATAGAAGCACTGAACCATGTCGTAAAAGTCACCTCCATCGCCAATGTGCGAGACAACCACATGACCGACTCCGGTGACCTGGATTACACCACACTATACCCTGCAAAAAATGGACAACTCGCATCAGAACAGGAAATTGTAACCCTGCGCCAACGCCTGCACAGCAACCCTATTTTCCAAAGTAACCTGCTAAGAAAAGAAAGCGACCGTCACACCGTCGTACTCATTCAAAATGACAACCTGTTACACGACCCCACTCCCTACCGCATCACTCTGGTAGACAACATTACCCACATTGTTAATGAATACGATCGCATCACAGACAGCGCCCTTGCAGGCACCACCGTGGTCAACGCCGCACTCAACCGAGCCTCCAAACACGACGTGATTGTTTTTTATATATTAATTTCCCTCTTTCTGTTCATTGTTTCTTTTCTTATTTTTAAAAACTGGCGAGACCTCGTCACCCTGTTATCCGTCATCATCGGCAGCATACTTCCGGTTATGGGGTTAATCGCGTATTTAAAACTACCCTACAACATGATGACTGTCATGTTACCCACCATCATGGCCGCCCTCGGTGTCGCCAGTGTTGTGCATGTCATCAATACTTTTCACCGCCTCCATTGCGACCATGATGCCGAAACGGCCCTGTACAAAACCCTGGCAATCGTCATCCGACCCGGGTTTTATGCCATGCTCACCACTGCCGTCGGTTTTGCCTCACTGACACTCAGCACCGTCACCCCCGTATTCCAGCTCGGCCTGTTTGCCGCCATGGGTATTATTCTGGCGTGGGTTCTCTCCATCACCGTTGCCCCCGTTCTGCTGCACATGTTATGGCAGAAAAAACATAAAACACTTTCCAGCGACACCCACTGGCCCTGGTTACAAAAACTGACAACACCCTGGCCAAGCCGCACATGGGTACTCGTCATTATCGCACTGACCTTGCCCCTGAGTGGTTTATTACAACTGGAAACAGACACCAACTATAGTGAGTTTTTTGCCGATGATGTCCCGGTATCACAAGCCTATCAAAAAATAACCAATGCAGGCTTTGCCCAAAACCCCATCAACATCGGACTGGTCTACCCCGAAGGCAACACCTACGAAATGGCACCTTATTTCCAGGCCGTCATCCGCTTTGAACAGGCAGTAGAAAACCTGCCACAGATGATTAAACTCCTCTCCCCCAACGCCCTGGTCCGCGAAATCGACAAAGCCTTTAACGATGACATTGAAATAACAACCGAAACATCAGCAGTGGATCGTTTAACAACCTACCCCGCTGAAGCCATCAGCCAGCTATTGTTTCTGGCAGAACTGAGTGGCAATGACGACATCACCGACCTGCTGACACAAGACCGCGACCGCAGCCAACTGCTTGCCTTGACCGACTACATGAGTTCCAAAGAACTCGACGCATTTAACGAAGAAATCATGGCCCTGGCACAACAACACCTGCCATCAGACATACAGGTTTACCTCACCGGTACCACCACCCTGTGGGCCAACATGGACCGGCAAATCAGCACCACCCAAATACAATCACTATTAATCATGGCAGTATTTTTAAGCCTGATTTTGCTGATGATATTCCGCTCCTTCAAACTGGCGTTATTAGGGATCGTCGTCAACGGACTGCCACTGGCCATCGTGCTGGGCATCATGGGCCTGCTGGGTTTTACCATCAACATCGCCACCGCCCTGATCGGCGGCATTATTTTGGGCGTCGTAATTGATGATACATTGCACCTGTTAATGCGGGTGCGAGAAAACCTCAAACAGAATAAAGAAACGGCCATTGCAACTGCAATTAACGAAGTTGGCCGCAGCATTGTATACACCACACTTATTATAGTGGGCGGCTTCGCCTGCATGATGACATCAGACTTTTCGCCCAGTGCCGAATTCGGAGCCTTTGTATCACTGGCGGTCGTGCTGGCACTGTTGCTAGATTTATGGCTGCTGCCGCAATTGCTGAGACTGGCTATTGGCAGGCAGCTTCCGGTATTAAAGCGCGAACAGGAAACCACATAGCCATAGAATGGTTGCAAAACAACCATAAAACAGTGGCAAATATTACTGACTCGTAATCCCAAGATACCAAGGTAAATTGACCGGTTTTCCATAATTGTCTGGTAAGATTACCTGTTAATTCAAAAATAAAAGTAAGGTAGATAAAACATGAAATGTCCTAAATGCAGGAATCACATATTACCATTCAAAGTATGGTTAATATCTACCTGGTCATTTATTGTATGTAAAAAATGTGGGACAAAATCTGGAAGAAATATTAATCTTCAGCTATCTTTAATTTTAGTTTTGCTCGTAATTCCGATAGTTTTGAAATTCAATGTATTCAGCCTGTTTTTTTTCATTTGGGCAATTGTGATAATGTTTTTAGATGCCTACACAATTAAATTGATACCCCAGAACAATAAAGGGAGGTAGAGAAAAACCAATGGGGTCAGACTTCTAATACTGCTTTTTTAAGGACATATTACAACTAAATCAAGTTAATAAAGGGCTGACGATCGGGGTGCTATGCCAACAGGCAACGCAGCGGAATGGCTCACGTCCCACAAAATGTATGCTTTACCTCTTCATCCGGCTCAGGAGGCAATTGATAATTTCCCTTACCCTCTTGCTGCACATAGGGGTTCTGCAACACTTCGTATAAATCGTGGAATACAGAAAAATCATCATGGTCTTCTGCTGCTCTAATCGCAGCTTCGACCTGATGATTTCGAGGAATATAAACAGGGTTTACCGCCTGCATTCTTGTTTGTCCTTCTTTTTCGTTTAGTCCCTCAGCAGAAAAACGTTTTCGCCACTTGACTGCCCAATCATCAAAGTGTGTTTGGTTATCAAACAAGCCGCGTATATCTCTGTCGTCTTTTTCTGTGTGTGCAGACAATCGCGATAAGAAAAAAAATGTTTGGGTAAAGTCGGCATTGTTTTCGGCCATCGTATTAAATAGATCTTCGATAAGCGCTTTATCGTCATCTTTGATTATTTGATCGACATTGTCCGTCAAGCCACACTTAGCCCGCATGCCGGCCAGCCAATTATTCTCATAAGTTTCAATAAACGTTTCCAAAATATTCTCAGCTATTTTCACTGCTGCATCAGCACTTTCTGCGAACAATGGCAACAGAGTTTCGGCCAGCCGCGTAAGATTCCACAACCCGATAGATGGTTGATTATTATAAGCATAACGTCCATTACTATCGATATAACTATAAACACGATTATGGTCATAGGCATCCATAAAGGCACAAGGCCCATAATCAATCGTCTCTCCGGTGATCGACATATTGTCAGTATTCATCACACCGTGGATAAACCCCAATTGCATCCATTGAGCAATTAATGATGCCTGTCGATGAACGACGGCTTGAAAAAATGCTACATAAGGATTATTTGACTCACGTATCTGGGGAAAATTATGTTCAATAACATGATCGGCCAGCTTTTGAATAGACTTAGCATCACCCTTCGATGCAAAATATTGAAACGTGCCGACACGAACAAAACTCGTTGCGATGCGCGTAATAATACCACCCGGCAACAATTGCTTTCTTTCCACATCCTCACCCGTAGTCACAACCGCCAATGCTCGCGTGGTCGGTACCCCCAGCTTTTGCATCGCCTCACTGAGCAAATATTCACGTAGTACCGGGCCTAGTGCTGCCCGACCATCGCCATTGCGTGAATAAAGTGTACGTCCTGATCCTTTTAACTGGATACCAAAGAGGTCGCCGTTCGGGCTTTTAATCTCACCTAATAGAATCGCACGGCCATCGCCCAGTTGCGGATTGAATTGGCCAAACTGATGGCCTGCGTAAACCATGGCTAAAGGTTCTGCTCCTTCAGAAATACGATTACCTGAAAAAAGTGCAGCCGTATTTATAGTGTCCGAGGGGTCAACCGATAACCCTAACTCTCTGGCAAGGCTTTCGTTAAATTTAATTAACGTAGGATTGACAACGGGTACAGGGTTCGTCTTTTCATAAAACGTTATTCCTAGCGCCGTATACTGGTTACTGAAAAGTATAGGTCTCACTGTATTTCTCTACGTATTTTTATAGCTGGTCCACAAAAAATCATTGAAGATAATGGTCAACATCCGAGGTTGTCTTATTCAAATTTCTCAAGGTATGTCATTCGTATCTTTGTCAGCCTCTTCCGGTTCGCACCAAAATCCGAGTGCCCAATACGTGATGCAGACCGCATATGAATTAGTCGTTTATCTTTATCTATTCGTAATTCAACATCATCAATATACCGCATGAGTGGCGTCATAAAGCGGGCATGCAAATAATCAACCCGTTCAGTCACAATCTCGCCACCATTTTCGGTAACAGCTTGTTTGGCATTTTTCCATGCATCATTCGTAGTTGCGGTAACTTTCAGCGGCTCAATATATGCCGCTGTACCCTGCCGCTCACTACTCACACAATTGGGCGTCGCCGGACAAACACGCAATTGATCATTGAGCATGCCAAGGTCCGGCGGCTTACGAGATGAAACTGATAAACTAAGAAAATACAAGCTAATAATAACAAGCAGGCCAATAACACTATAAAGTAGAATTTTCATGATAAGACCAAAAGGGATCGGAGTGATTTAATTATAGATGGCCTCAGTGAGCCGCATAAAAGTAAATCACTCCGATCTCTTTTCGCCTTTTCGCCTTTTCGTGCTGTACAACATGTGCAGGGGTTCCCTGCAGATACATTCTTGATTTTCATGGCATAGAAATCCTTTTGCATATATTGGAACGGTTACATTACCCTGATGAGCATATCGGTTTTTCCCGCACAATACAAAGCCGTATCTTATTGTGACTCATGGAAAAATTGTAAGAAATGGGAAGCGGGCATTGCGTTAAAAAACCAGCGTTCCAAACTCAGGGAGTGATCTTAAAAAGCCGAAAGTGATAGTATAGAGCGCAAGAACGGGGTCAGGTCTTGCAATCCAGCAGAAATGGTACTCAACGGTGAGCAGTGCAGTAAAATCATTTGAAGCCAGTGCTTAAATGCAAGACCTGACCCCTTATGCTCCTCTCGTATGCCCGTGAATATGAGTGATAAAAGAAACAAGCTGAAATTGGAAGTCCCGAGCAGCTGGAACAAATGCGAAAATATGCCAAAGAAGCGGCTAATGACTTGTTCGACCCTAAAAAAGCTCCTGATTTTTCAGAAATTAGTATTATGTCAGGTAGTAAGGAATTACTGGAAAAGTCTGACGCGGAACTATTTCCTGATGAAATTGAAGCATATACTCCAAAAGAACGCCGAAAAGGATTCAAAGTGCATTCAAAAAAACAAAAATAATAAAACACAAAAGGGGTCAGAATGATTTAATTTCAGACAAACACCTCACCTCTCCCAAAGGGTTCCACTACACCGATAAGTCCTATTGATATAAGCGACATACCATCGGCAATGTATGCATGTCGTTGGAAATTTCAATGTCCTTACATTCCTGGGTCATTAATAGTGTACATGGTTGATCATGAGGCAATAGAACGTTATCGCGATGTTTGCCACGCTGTACAACATGTGCGGGGATTCCCGACAGATACATTCCTGGCTTTCTGTGGCATCGTAAATCCTTTTGCATATGTCGGAGCGGTTAAGTTATCCTAATAAGCATATCGGAAGACTGCATTAAAATAAATCATTCTCGCTCCTTTACTACCGCGAATAAAATAATCAATACTTCATACTTTTAAAAGGAAAGTAAACCCGATGACAAAAATGGTACAACAGTGGCACGAATTATGGGATGGCGAAAAATACAAGACTGTGGAGGATGCTTTATCCCTGAGAGCGCTGCTTGATCTGAGTGCATTCTATTCAATTACAGAGGATGCATGGCGGGAATACGTAAGAGACACCATCACTAAACTAGGGAAAATGAATCAAAAAATTTCTCTGCTGGAAATCGGCTGTGGTGCTGGCGCATTTCTACGAGCAATTGAACCCCAATACGATCTGTGGGGTATGGATTTTTCTGATCAACAAATCAAAGTATGCCGTCAGGCATTACCCGATGGACACTTTTCTGTATGTGAGGCTTGCGATATCAACGTTGATCCAGGTTTTTTTGATATTGTCATATCAAACAGCGTGTTTCAGTATTTCCCGGGCACTGACTACGCAAAAACTGTTTTAAACAAAATGTTAGTATTACTCAAAAAAAATGGAGCAGGAGCAGTTTTGGATATCACTGATATTCAACACAAAGACGCTTACATAAGTGCAAAACGGAAAGCCTCTGATGAGAAGGTGTGTGACCAACTTCCGGATCAATCTTACTATTCCAGAGAAATATTCATTGAATTTGCGGAAACAAACGGGCTGACATACCAAATAACACCCCAGAAAATTTCAAATTATGCAAACACACCCTTCCGATTCAATTTTTTCTTTTGGAAAGGAAAATAATTCATTGTTAAGCACACTAAATATACGTTGCATGTATATTCGTGTTGCCAAAAGGCTACCGCGAGGGTCAAGTCTTTACTGATAGCATTTAATGACTTCTTCACGCACTTTACCTTGAGGGCATGATTTTATGAACATAAATTTCTATAAATAAAGACTTGAACACCCTGCTATCTTTCTCTCTTTTTTATAGGTGCAAACCCACCCCCCCCTCTGGGGGGGTATTTATTCTTCCTGATGGTCGCCTGTCTTTCTGCTTTTAGAGAAGTCGCTATGCGGTCACGCTGATGCCAGGGCAATCGCACATAAACAACCCTGAGCTGTGCATTTTCCACACACGTTCGCAATAAATGGCTCTATATACCCCCCGTGGTTTTCGACAAAAAATTCACATGTATTACCTGCTCGATAAACCAATTTGTGAATAGTCAAATCAAAATGCGGGATAATTAATGCCTACTTGATCATTTAATAAACGAATTTGTATAAATTACCCTGATGCTTATTCAGAGACGGTGGATTCCTGGAGAAAGGAGGCTTACACTTCCTGCGTTCAGATTTCTATCTTCCGGGAACGAGAAGGGAAAAAGCCTTTTGGCAATGCATTTCTCACATGGGGGGAGATAATAATCTTACACTCCGGTTACTGCATTAGTACAGGTAACATGAACATTCTTTACCGCATGTTACTCTGTTCGAGTTTTCCACCAGTTCAGTGTATGCTCAGTTGCCTGAAGGTTCAACACATGTTATTTGGGGAGACATTCTCACTCTTAAGGATCAGGAAACTCAATTGAAAAAAATCAATTTGATCACATTATGACCAGAAATGCTTGTCACGAGACATCAAGAGAGGATCAGCCTTTATTTTTCACAAGCCTCATGAAGTTGCTCAAAGCCTAGCCGGAAACTCGTTATTTTAAGGCTTGTCCTGAAAAACGAAGAAATGCAACAAGAAGTCGTGAAACTGGCTAATATGAAAGGTACGCTTTCACCAATAAAGGGAGCTATCGAAAAAAGGTATTTTTTTACGACGCAAAAAATGAACCAATACAAAGGAAGGGTCAGGTTTTGTATCAATATCAACGGTAGAATATTTTCATTACAAAAGTCATTCAGATACTGTAGCCAGTCAGTATTTCATTAAAAGAAAAGAAGACGCTTCCATCGAATGCCAGGAGGCCCACCTTCGGGGGAAAACCTCCGGCTACAGAAACATATCCTTTTTGAGGAAGACAGGTTGTGAGTTGCGATTACCAGATGAAATTGGTATCGCTAAAAAGCCTTACCTGGAAGAAAAGTCTTTAACCGCATAAAAATCACATTTATTTCTACCTTCCTCCAAAAACCTATTAATTCAAATACAAAGTAACTTAAATGAATCGAATTACAACAAACTTACCGGTCTATGCTGGTTTGAAAAATAACCACTATTCAATTATTACAAGTAAAGACTTTCATATTCCTGACCATCTCAAATGGGAAAAACAACAATTTGACAACAGCTGGAAAAATCTCAAAAAAGACAATTATTTAAAACACGGAAGAAGTTTCCGATATCGAAAATTTCGATATTTTTATATCTTGCCAGCCTCTGAAAAAATCATGCCTTTTGCTGCTACGCCCTATTATCAGCCACCCGAAATAAATAAATATGCCGGGGGTATTGACCGTGAGTTTTATAGTATGGAAGATGAAATATGCAACAATGCTTTCCTTCTGGAATTAATAAAATTTGACTTTCTTCAGTTACCTGTTGAAAAACAAAAGAAATCAGAACCCTGGCTAGTGGATATACATCAAGTGCACGTCGTAACAACAGAGGCTGAGAATGGTGAACCTACACCTGAAGGTGTCCATCATGATGAAAATGACTTTGTATGTATTCACCTGATTAAGCGTGAAAATATAACGGGTGGCATTAACGGAATTTATAGCAATGACAGGGAGCTATTGAAAAGCTGTACGCTTACCAACAATTTGGATTCAATTATTTTATGGGATCCGAAAGTAATGCATGGAGTTACACCCATTCGCCCAAAATCCCTAAAAAATATTGCATTCAGGGATGTTTTGTTAATAGGTTTTACTCACGCCCCTAATCTGCAATCCCCAACAGGTAATACTCTTTTTGATTATAAAGAAATAAAAGAAAATATAAATCCACCAGTTCTGCTAGAACAGGTAAATTAAAAAATTCAGATGGCAACTTATACCAAAATACCCATTCTCGATTTAAAAGAAATAGCTGTTGCTTATGGCATTGAAGCATTGAACGTTACCTCTGTTAAAGGTGGTAATGCGAATTCCAATTATTATATTCAAGCAAAAAAGGATGACTATATACTCACCCTTGCTGAAGAAAAATCGTTACAGGAAACACAAAAATTAGCCACACTGCTTCAGTGGTTGGCGGAATATAATTTTATGACCTCTAAAGTACAGCCATCGCTCGCAGGGGAAATTGTGACACAATATGCAGGAAAACCAATATTGATAAAAAAATGGGTACAGGGAAAAGTATATGAAAACATAAATATTGACATGTTAAAGCAAATTGGTAGCACTATCGCAAAGTTACATCAAACTCCTGCACCTGACTTTTTACCTGAATCACATCCTTATGGTCTTCAGGTATTTTTAACCATTGTTGATAAGGGAATAGACAAAACATATGAATCCTGGCTAGCTGAACAAACTCAATTTCTTACAAAAAATTTGCCTGGAAATTTACCATCCGGGTTGATACATGGTGATATTTTCTTTGATAATGTTTTGTTTGAAGACGGTAAGATAAAAGCTATTATTGATTTTGAAGAGGCGTGTTCCTACTATTTAGTTTTTGACTTAGGTATGGGGATATTAGGACTTTGCAGAACCAATGGAAAGATTGACTGGGCTAAAGTGGGTGCATTAATACACGGATATGAAGAGGTGCGCCTTTTAGAATCTTTGGAGAAAGAATTTCTACCATTTTTTATAAAATATGCTGCTATCGCTACTTCATGGTGGCGATATTGGAAGTATAATATTCATTCGCCAAGCCCTGGCTTGAATAATAAGCATTGGGAAATGGTTCATGTAGCCAAAGAAATGGATGCCGTGAAATTTGAAGATTTTATGACATAAATAATATTCTATAATATAAAACATCCCTCTCTTTCGATGTGCTAAATCAGTCTATTTACAAAAGCTGGGATACTTTATGGGGGGGGGGGGGAATTACT
>VAPF01020751.1_pt1 | contig 14807 bp, 13 predicted proteins | sample 3393931 | NCBI WGS metagenome assembly VAPF01 (sample SAMN08290437, study PRJNA428436) | hydrothermal vent metagenome | isolation source: Deep-sea hydrothermal vent chimney | place: Atlantic Ocean: South-mid Altantic Ridge | depth 2773 m m | reverse complement strand
TCGGCTGGGGAACCACCAGCGCCAACCTTCAAGCGCCCATATTCCCTAGTTTGTTACAGGAAACACAAATTCCACGGTTTGATTTTGCCGCATGCAATACCGTTTACAACGATTTATTAACCGACAATATGATTTGCGCAGGTTTTGCTGCTGGAGGGAAAGACACCTGTCAGGGTGATAGTGGTGGCCCCATACTGTATTTCAACACAAGCGACAATACGTATTACCAGACCGGCATCACCAGTTTCGGTAATGGCTGCGCAGTAGCAAACACTCCTGGCGTTTACACCCGTGCAGCCAATTACCTTGACTGGGTAAACAACACCATGTCGACTCCCCTGGCAGGACAACGTCAATTCGGCTACCACGGCATCAACCGCAGCGCGTCTGCAACGCTAACGTTAAATAATAACTTCGGTGAAAATATTACAATCTCTGCGATAAACCTCGGCAACCCGACAAACTTTACTCTTCTCTCCCAAAGCTGTATTGACACAATTATCGTTAACGACAGCAGTTGCTCCATCACCCTACAATTTCAAGCTACAAATGTAGGCACACATCTGGCAACTCTCAGCGTTGATTTTGGCAGCGGCAACCCCACAATCAATACCACCATAAGTGGCACCGCGCTGGCCACGGTCAGCAATGCTGCGGGGCTGGATGAGTCCCCCGCACGTCTCTGGTACAGCGGGAATAACGCTAGCTGGCTCAATGCCTTCACGAACAATAGTACTGGCGGTACAGCTATGCGCAGCGGTAATATTGGCGACAATCAAAACACCGCGTTGCTTGCTTATTTCACTGGCCCGGACACTCTCAGCTTCCGCTGGAAAGCCTCCACCGAACAAAATTTCGACCTTCTGAAATTGTATATCAATGACGCATTAATCGACGCCATCAGCGGCAATCAGGACTGGCAACAACGCGATATTGCTTTAAGTGCAGGTGAACATCGAATTGTTTGGGTTTATGAAAAAGACAACACAATCAGTCATTTTCAGGACACCGTTTGGCTAGACAGCATCAACACCCCCTTTGTCAGCACTCCGGGAACTAATCCCCCTCCCGGCGGACTTGGTGGTGGCGGAGGAGGAAAATTCAGCGGACTCTTTTTTCTGCTACTTGCAGTTATGTTTGTTCTGCGAAAAAGCCTTTATCGCCGCCAGACGATATCATCAGATAACAAACCGTACATGACTAACGTATAACACATGAAACACCTTTTTTATCCTGTTTTATCCGCTTTCCTGTTTTTACTGACGATGCAAGTCAAGGCAGAATCAAGCATCCCGGTGCTACACAGTTTCGCCATACATCAGGACAGCGTCGTATTCGAGCTTACAAGCTACGGTTGCAGCACAGATGCAGATTTTGAATTACGTGTAGAAAACGGACCTGCTATTACCCTGATTCGCAAGCGGCCCGACCATTGCAAACGGGCACCAATGGTATTTCAGGTGAAACGCTCTCTGAGTGAGTCCGACCTCTCCCTGCAAACACCCTTTACGATACGCAATCCATTTGCGCCGCCCCCGGTAAAACACAAAGCAAAAGGAAAACCCTTTTCCAAATAAGTCACTGATATTACGCACTTGAATAATGAATCAATGACTGAAGCTTGTGCAGTATCAGAAGCTTTCGGGCAATCGTTCCAATGTATTGAGAGGTGATGTTGTCGTGGTACTGACAAGTGGCGTGTTATAAACGCAGAGGTCGCAAAGGACGCAGAGAAAAACACGAAAGACTTTGCATCCTCTGCGATCTCTGCGTTAAATGCCCGGGGATTTTTAAAACAGGTGTTTTAGCACTTAATTCACATTTGAGACCTGCCCTGCGTAACATCAGTAAGTAACACCGTATTCACTAATCACAGCATCATAAAATCCAACGCGAAGACGCAAAGAACGTAGAGGTCCACAACCATTGAGGTTTTTTATATCTTTTGGTCGTTATCCTCATAACTCTTTGCGTTTTCTGCATCTTTGCGCCTTTGCGTTAGAATTTCATTATTCAGATCCAGCCACCAACATGCGCATGAAAACATGGGCGCACACTTTTTTTACACGCAGCAATCATCATTAACTCTGGATTAATGCGGCTTTTTATTTTCTTCCTCAAACACAGCAACGTATTTTTCCACATATTGCCCAGCCAATAGCTCGGCCTCTTTTAATTGTGTATCGCTTAATTGCTGCAAGGCATAATCACGACTTTGCTCTGCAACCTTATCGCCCTGTTTCGCTGCGGCATGCAACCAGGCGTAAGCCTGTACATCATCCTGCTCCACACCCTGCCCTTTGCCATACATCAAACCCAGATTACGCTGCGCCTCAATATTGCCCTGCTCTGCGGCTTTACGCCACAGCGATATAGCTGTAGCTCTATTTTGCACAACACCTTTACCCTGAAAATAAAGCCCGGCAAGCGCTGCTTGTGATCGAGTGTCTCCCTGCTCTGCAAGTTTTTGCCACCAACCAGCAGCTTCAGCAAAATCTTGTGTCACCCCCTGACCATAGGCATACATCTGCGCCAGATTAATTTGTGCCGTAACATTTCCCTGATCAGCGGCTTTGCGATACCAATATGCGGCTTTTTCATAATCCCGCTGACGCCCCTGACCGTCATAATACATCCAGGCCAGCGACTGCTGGGCACGTGCATCATCCTGCTCTGCCAACACCGAAAACACCTTGAATGCCTCGGTAAAATTTCCATCATTAACCGCAGCCACTGCCTCATCAAAATTCGCTGCCTGAGTCATGGTCGCCAACAACATCAAAAAACCGCTGATCATCCTGCGTAACATAAATTTCATTCCCAAAATGTCCAAAATACCATTTTACGCAAAAATCACCAATGCCGAAATATACTCGTCTGTATTTATATTAGGCTTGACTAATCTGTTTGAAGAACAGAGAGTATGCCTCAGCAGGACAAGGCAAGGAGCAAGCAAATGCGGTCCCAACCCGTGACAATATCTTTTGTTGTCTCACCAGCGAACATTTCGCCTCTGGCAGTACTGCTATGACGCTTGCAAACCAGCAACCCATACAGGGGATTTTGTTCATTGTCCTCACATTGCTTTTGCTCCCGATTGATAGCGCCCGTGCGGAACAAACCCAGACGCTACCCGCCCACCCTGATCAAAAAACAAACAGTAACGATACCCTCTATTTTGGACTGCTACCCTACCTCAGCACCACAGCCTTGATCAAAACCTGGCAACCCTTTGCCAGCCTGATTGAAAAAACCCTGCACAAAAAAGTCATTATCAAAACCGCACCAGATTTTCGGTCATTCATCCAGCGCACCGCAGAAGGTCGTTACGATTTACTGATGACCGCACCACACTTTGCCGCACTTGCCGTGAAAACCCATGGATACCGGGTTATTGCAGGTCATGCTCATGACCTGGCAGGTGATATCGTGGTCGCGAAAACGGCGACATTTCAATCCATCAATGACCTGCGCGGTAAAACAATCGTCACCCCCGACCCTCTTGCCGCTGTCAGCCTACTGGTGGAATTAACCTTCAAGCAATACGGCCTCACGCCCAATAAAGATATTCGCATTAAAACCACAGCCTCGCATAACAGCGCGCTGGTTGATGTTGCGGAAGGACGTGCAGCCGCTGCCGTCACGGTGGGCGGCCTGTACCGTCGATTAAATGCCAGCAATCGATTTGGTCAACTCAGAAAACTGGCAACCACCGACAAAATCCCACACATCATGTATATTGCTAATTCATCATTTTCGGAAGATGACATTCTTAAACTGCAAAAAGCCCTGATTAACCCGGCACCTGGCAGCTCCGCGGCTAAAGCCATCGGCGTACTAAAAAAACAATTTAACGGAGGAAACATCAGCATCGTCTCGCCACAAAAACTCCACCGGCTCACGCCTCTTCTTTCCATTCTGGAAACAAAGATCAAACAAGAATGAGCAATCTTAATTTTTCAAAATATGGCCCACACTCCATCCGTTTCAAACTTGTCACAGCCAGCATTATTGTGCAGGTGGCCATACTCTCATTACTGGTCTGGAACAATACAAGACTCGCCAGTGAACACCTTATCCAACAAGCCGAAGTGCATATCCAGAAAACACTACCATTACTGAACGCCAGCGTTGCAGGACCACTCTTGCAAGAAGATTTGGCAACACTGGGAGAAATTCTTGGTCAGGTAAGCAGTGAGCACAACCTGCGATATATCGCCATTTTTAACGCCAACGACAGTTTGTTCATCGAGCGCGGCCTACGATCTGCCAGCAGAAATGACAACCCAATACAAAATATACCTTTGCAACAACACATCGTATCCAATCCCCCCGGAACCCCCTACCGCTTACGCGCCCCCATCACTATTGCAGACTTAGTGACGGGTTACCTGGAGCTTGAACTTGACACGCTTTCCATCGAGCAAGCCATTGCCTCCATTCGTAAACAAGGCATTATTATTGCTGCGGCAGGCATTATATTAAGTATTCTTCTGCTGACTTTTCTGGCTATTACTATCACCCGCAACCTGCTAAAACTAACGAATGCCGTTTCTTCTTTGTCTCCCGGCACCAAGCCTGTTGATGTCATCATCAATGCCAAAGATGAAGTGGGCGGGCTCGCCCTGGCTTTCAATAAAATGGCCAAAAAATTACAGCAACGTGAACAAGAGCGCGATGCTGCCGCTCGTGCTACTCAGGAAAGTGATGCACGTTACAAGCGTCTGGTGGAAAACCTAAGTTCTGAATACTTTTTTTATTCACACGATACTAACGGTGTTTTTTTCTATGTCAGCGAATCCATCACCCACGTACTGGGTTATACACAAGATGATTTTCTTTCCAACTACAACACCTATCTGACGGATAACCCTGTTAACAACGATTTAACTTTCCGGGAAGAGCATCATCAGGCAGGTGAAAGACGCCCACCTTTTATGATTTCCATCTACCACAAAAACGGCAGTGAGCGCATGCTGGAAGTTTCTGAATCTCCCGTTATTGACGACAATGGGAAAACTATAGAAATGGAAGGTATTGCCCATGACATCACCTCCCACCTGCAAGAGGCCGATGAGCTTCGGCAACACCAAGATAACCTGGAAGTATTGGTCGCCAGACGCACCAGCGATCTGGAAACGATCAACAATGAACTGGAATCTTTTTGTTATTCGGTTTCTCACGATCTTCGCGCACCACTACGCGGCATCAACGGTTTCAGTAACGCTTTATTGGAAGACTATACTGATGTTCTGGATGAAACCGGAAAGAACTACCTGACGCGGATCACTCTTGGTACCCAACGTATGGCCAGCCTGATTGATGATTTACTCAATCTTTCACGCATCACACGTTATAAAATGAACATCCAGCCAGTCAATCTTACCGACATTGCCAAAGAAATAATCCAGACCTTGCGAGACAATGAAGCAAACCGTTCCGTTGACATTACGCTTGAAGAAGACCTGTGCGCCATGGGAGATAAAAACCTGTTGACCATTGCTCTCTCCAATCTCATCGGCAATGCCTGGAAATACACTGGGAAATGCGACAACGCCACAATCAACATTTATTCCACCATGGAAGATGATACTCGTGTTTTCTCGATTTCCGACAATGGTGCCGGATTTGATACCAGCTATATTGACAAAATATTTTTGCCCTTTCAGCGTTTGCACAGAACCGATGATTTCCCTGGAAATGGTGTCGGGCTTACCACAGTACACCGCGTCATTACCCGACATCAGGGAAAAATATGGGCCGAGGCAACAGTGAATGAAGGTGCCAGCTTTCATTTCACCCTGAAGATCAGGGCCGGGAACGACTGATGGCCGCAGGATAAAAAGCAGAAATAAACTACCCCCGCAGTACCGTAGGTTGGCGGTGAGCTTGCGAACCCCAACATCGTCGATTCCGCTGGGGTTCGCAAGCTTACCGCCAACCTACGGTACGCCATTTTTTGTTAACTTAATGACATTGGTGATTTAGCCCTTAATTCGCATTTAAACAATTCCGCCAATAATGGTATGGTGCAAGCATATAATCACATACCAACGAAACGACTCATTCCATTGCGCACTTTAATTAACAATTCACTCCCTGCCTGGCTGTTTATTTTTTGTGTCATCGTCTTCGCCAGCGGCCTTGGTGGCGATTTTGTCATGGATGACTGGCCCGTCATCAAAGAAAACAGCAAGATAACCGACACAAAATATATCCCGGATTATTTCACCAGTGGGGTCTGGGCCAACACCGATTTAGCGGAAGAAGTAGGAATCGGAGGGCATAGCCTTTATCGTCCCGTATTTTTACTGACACTGAATCTCTCCTATCAACTCTGGGGAGACAGCGCTCTGGGTTACCACGCACTCAACCTGACGCTGCACAGTATCAATACCATCCTGGTGTATTTTTTAATTCTTGGCTTTTTGTCGCCCAACTACCGCATGGTCGCCGGTATGAGCGCCGCCATTTTTGCCGTACATCCCGTGCATGTGGAATCCATTGCCTGGATCACAGGAATGACAGACCCCTTGGTCTCACTGTTCCTGCTCTGCGGATTTTTATTACATCGTCGCGGGTATCAATCCACATCCCGAAAAAGAAAATGGATCTATGCCATCAGTGCTCCACTGTGTTTTGCACTGGCATTACTTTCCAAGGAAACCGCAATATTTTTCCCGCTGATACTGATTATTTACGATGTATTATTTCAGCGTAACGCATTACGTTTAAAACCCTTCATCGCACGTTATCTCACCTATGCTGCACTCTTACTGGTTTATTTTGTACTGCGCGGCAATGCATTGGATGAGGGTGACATTCAACAATCCGGCGCATGGGCCCGCATCAATTTCCAGAATTTTCCGATATTGCTGGCATTTTTTACCCATTATATCCAGTTACTCGTATTCCCCTCACCACTGGAATATTATTATTCTCCACCCTCCCCTGGCATACTTGTGCTTGCTACTGGCGGCCTTTTCTTTATTGGCGCATTGTTTTACCTACCCCGCGCCCTTCGCCAGCAACAAGGCCTGTATGTACTGGCCATTGCATGGGTCGTCATCACCCTGTTACCCGCCCTGCCCATTGCCTTGTTTGACGAACCGGTATTTGCCCAGCGTGTATTGTATTTACCCTCGGTTGGTTTTGCCCTGCTCATCGCCTGGGCCATACGACAAGCACAACAACGTAGCCGCGCTACCGGAACCGTTGCAAAAACCGCTGCTATCGTATTTTTGATTTCCTTTTCAATCGCCTCCATGACAGAAATAGCCGACTGGGAAAATGACACCGTGTTTTACACTCAAGCAATGAAAAGCAACCCTAACTCTTTCCAGCCTGTTGCCGGTCTGGCCGCGGCTTACGCACGCGACACAGATCAAAATACCGAAGCAGTCATCGATCTCTATTTAAAAGCCGCCGAGCTTGCCCCTCGTGAAACCGACAAAGTCAACTTTCAGGAAAATGTGGCGCGTATTTATGGGCAAAGCGGAAACACCAGTAAAAGCGAACAACTTTATCGTGACATTGTGCATCGTATGCCAAAGCGCTCATCCGCCTGGGTCGGCCTGGGCAACAACGCCCTCGCCCGGGGAGAACAGCAACAGGCTTTAAGATTTTATCAACGGGCCTATGAAGCAGCCCCGAATAACCGCATTGCCAGCCATAACCTTGCCCTGGTTTATCGACAACTGGGCAGACTGGAACGTGCCGCTTTTTTTCGGAGGTTGGCTCAGACCCCACCGACTACGCAATAAAATAATCCGGGACGATAATAGAGCTGGGGTATTTATAGATTTTTTCATCCCGCTCTATTCAACACAGAGTAAAGCCGTAGGGTGGAACAAGCGCAGCGGTTCCACCAACAGGCTATAAAGAACAACCATTCACCGTCAAACGGCGAAACAAGATGGACATTGATAACGAATCGAACCTTGAATATGTCCCTTTCCCTTTTTGGTGGAACCGCTACGCTTGTTCCACCCTACCCGGCTTCGCATTTTTTGCAGCCTTTACGTTAATATTCATTGACAGTCTGAAGTAACACCATCAAGGGTAATACTAGTGTTTCCTGAATTCAGGTTTTTTAAAATAACCATCCCTCCGTTTATTAAACCTAACACATCGATTGAGCCGTAGCGAGAGTGGCTAGGGTGCTCAAGATCAATGACTTTTTCGGTTATTTTGAATGAAAGCGTATCACCCATACGGTGAGTTCAACATGTCCGGAAAAGTCATTGAGATTGAGTGCATTAGACGTTCGCAGTAGGCTCAACTGATGTGTTAGGTTCAACATAACGAGTGACAAACCTTCAAACTCGATCTTTCGCATCATTAAACCCGATTCGCCAGAGTATCTGGCCTACCATACGCACCTCAATTTGCTCTCTGGCCTAAACCTGGCAACCCTGTACTGCTAACAATGTTCTACCGTAGGCACTATAAAATACACAGGGTATACTGGTGATCAACAACAGAATATTTTCTCTGTGTACCAACATTAAAACAGACGGATACAAATAAAAACCTGTCATCCACTGCGCCGCTTGATGATACAGACTAAATAACCGGATATGCTCCAATGTCATTAAGTTAAGCCAAACTTCCGGCTTGTTATAGGCTGGCGGTGGGCTTGCGAACCCCAACCTACGGTACGCCATTTTTTGTTAACTTAATGACATTGGGATACGCTCCTTTACCATGCTCTCCGAAACCGACATGCTCGCCCTGTGGACCACGCTCAAGCTGGCCGGGTTGACCACGGTCATCCTGTTATTGCTGGGCACACCCCTGGCCTGGTGGCTAGCACACAGTCGTTTTCGCTACAAAGTGATTGTCGAGGCACTGGTCGCACTGCCGCTCATCCTGCCGCCCACAGTGCTGGGTTTTTATCTGCTCATCATGCTCGGCCCCAATGGTCCACTGGGCCCGCTCATGCACAGCCTCGGCATCCAGTCTCTGGCATTTACCTTCACGGGACTGGTCATCGGTTCGGTGTTTTATTCACTCCCGTTTGTCGTGCAGCCCTTGCAAAATGCTTTCGCTGCCATCGGTCGTCGCCCACTGGAAGTAGCCGCCACTTTGCGTGCCCGACCCATGGATCAGTTTTTCAGTGTTGTATTGCCACTGGCAAGGCCCGGCTATATCACCGCTGCGGTGCTCGGCTTTGCACACACGGTGGGAGAGTTTGGTGTGGTGCTGATGATCGGCGGCAACATTCCTGGTGAAACCCAGGTATTGTCTATCGCTATTTATGATCATGTTGAAGCGCTGGAATACGGACAGGCTCATGTGCTGTCTGGCGGTTTGCTCTTACTGTCGTTTATCTTGTTGCTTTCTGTTTATACATTGAACCGTCGTTACCGGCTAACACCCACATGACGATTGAAGCACAACTGCATTTACAGCGTGACGACTTCACGCTAGACGCCATGTTCTGTGTGCCATCTCATGGCATTACCGCCCTGTTCGGCCCCTCAGGCTGCGGCAAAACCACGCTGTTACGTGCCATTGCCGGGCTGGAAAAAGAGACACGCGGCCGGTTTGTCATCGGCGATACAGTATGGCAGGACGAAACACATTGCCTGCCCACCCATCAACGCGAACTGGGTTATGTCTTTCAGGAGGCCAGTCTCTTTGAGCATCTTTCTGTACGACAAAACCTGGAATACGGCCTCAAACGATTGCCTGCGAAAAAACAGCGTTTTGATTTTGATCAGGCCGTCACACTGCTGGACCTCACCACACTGCTACCGCGTCAGCCTACCCGGTTATCCGGCGGTGAACGCCAGCGAGTCGCCATCGCCCGCGCCCTGCTCAGCAGCCCGCAACTATTGTTAATGGACGAACCGCTGGCCGCACTGGACCAGCAACGCAAACGGGAAATCCTGCCTTTTTTTGCACGCCTGCACAGCGAACTGGATATTCCCATACTGTACGTCAGCCACGCAGCCGATGAAGTGGCACGCCTGGCCGACCACCTGGTGCTACTCAACGACGGTCGTGTACAGGCCAGCGGGCCCATTGCGGAAATGCTCACCCGAGCCGACCTGCCGCTGGCCCATGACCACGATGCCGCCGCCATTATCGAAGCCACCGTGTCCGGCCACGATACACCATTCAACCTGACCCAATTGACCTTTCCCGGAGGTCAGCTCAGTGTACCGCACCCTGTTTCAGACGACGGGTTGCCCGTGGGACAAAATGTCCGCCTGCGGGTGCTGGCGCGCGATGTCAGCCTCACTCTGGAACGACAGACCGGCACCAGCATTCTAAACATCGTCCCCGTTACTGTGACCGCATTAAACGAAGAAAATACCCTGCAATCCAAAGCACAATTATTGGTGCAACTTGATGTCAACGGCGTACCGCTGCTCGCCCGCATTACCCGCAAATCTGCTATGGCACTGACACTTGAGCCCGGTAAACCCGTCTTTGCACAAATCAAAGCCATCGCCTTGCTAGACTGATTATTCATATCATTTCGCTCAGGACGTGTTTTCAGCCGTCTTTTTGGGTATCATAGCCGCCCTCTGACATGAACCGAATCATCGGCATCACGTCAAAACCGTTTTATGGTGACCCGTGTTGGTCCCCTCGCAACGATAAATTGTGAACCCCGTCAGACCTGGAAGGGAGCAGCGGCAGCAGTGGATTCGTGTGCCGGGGTGTGGCTGGTGCGGGTTGCCACCCTAATTTCAACTGCGAGATATCGTTTCTTGCCATAGCGTTAGACGCCCGATTACGCACAGCACAATTTTGCTCGCCCATCGACCCGAACCGCTTGAGCAATATTAATGACATCAATTTACTTGGTATCGACTTGACCCGTTCGGGACATAGGCCGTCAGGCTAAGCTAATTAAACGGAAAAAACTCCAAAACTACCAATAGCTCACACCGTTCCGTAGCTTAAATATCGTAACTTATTGATTTATAATAAAACTGAATCCCGAAACTTGCGTTAGTGCCAACACGCAAAAAGCTACAAGATCAAATTTTAGGCTGTATAAAAATGTTTCTTTCCAGGAACTAATACATCGGTTAACATTAATTGAGCATTGATATGTAACCGAAAATTTCCTCATAACAGTCTGTCAAAATAAAGAGCGTTAATTATGAATTCTATAAATACGAGCAATGAATTTGGCAATAACAGCTGTCCCGGCGAATGCCACGCATCGTCCAATGGAAAAGTCGATACTGAGATATTCAGAAACATCATTCAATCCAACGACACTACTGTGGTATTGCTTACTCCAAAAGAAACACTGTCCCTATGGCTAATCGACCAACAAAAAAAAGGTACAATAACTGCTGACGAGGCAAAATTACAGTGGGAAGAATGGACTACGCTTGGCGAATTCACCACCGCAAACATTGGCGTAGGACAAGGTGTCTATTCCATTAGTAAACTTGTTAAGGATCTAGGAAATACTTCTACTCGCGTTTATATAAAAACATATGGCGGACAACCACATATTATTCTAAAAGGCTATCCAGGTTTACGTTCGGTATTAAACGCCCCCAAATATGGATTACAAAACCCCAAAATATTACAAATGGGTATCGGTAAATACGGCGCAGTAAAAAGCGCTAAATTTGGCGGTATCCTTACAGTTATCGGCTTAGCTGCATTCCGAATAGTACACTTTTTTTTAGACGATAAAGCAACTGTCACTCAACTGATCGGTTTCATTGGCAGCGATATCGTTAAAGTCGGTGTTTCAGTTGCCGCCTCAATTGGCGCGGCATCACTCGCGGCCGGCACCTTACTGGTTGGCTCATTTGCGCTCGGCCCTCTAGTAGTGGCTGTTGCAGTGGGTGCTGCCGTTGGTTTTGCATTGGATTGGCTGGACAGCAAACTTCATATTACAAACAGAGTAATAAAGGCTTTGGATCAGGTGGGTAAATTCACCAAACTCCAATTTCAAGCCATAAAACATGCAACTCTTGACCTTGGTAGAAAGGCAAAAGAGCAAGCCACTGAAAAAGCTGGGCAAGTAATTGACAAAGTATCTGAAGCCGCAGCCGACAGTGTCAAGCGCTATATAGTGAAAAAAATTGAAGACTTATTCTGGATAAGTCCGACACCCAAAGCAGGAGGAATACACTGAGCACAACTAAGGTTGAATGGTCATATGCACTGTTTTCCGTAGGCTGCTTTTTCGGTGCTGTATTCAGTTTATATATTGTATTCGATGTTACTACGGAATTTATAGATAGTTGGTCAAACAAAAATGGTATTGTGAGATTGCCCTGGGCTTATCAAAGCCTATATGGTGCTGCAATCATTCTGTTTACTATTGCAATTGGCGTGGGCTACGAAAAAATAGTCAGAAAACCGATTACTGAAGTGGTACTCCGCCTCGCAAAACACGGTTTTATTGTGGGTATGATACTTATGATAGTGATCCCGACCAGCTTCAAATTGATAATGGAATATCAATTAAAAAACGAACACTATGCGCGCTGTTTTACCTTTACACAACGCGGCATCTCATTATGGGCAATCGATCAATCCATCTGTCGTTAACTCAAGTGAATCCTATCTCATGAATATAAACCCAAGCTTTCGAATAATCCTTACAATAATAACAATCCTTTATTCATTTTTAGTAAGTGCTGCAGATGCACCTCGTATGTTAATCGCATGCAATGTCAGTGCAGAGAGTTATCCCGAAATAAAAAACACTCTGTTTCGTAAAGAAATCACCTTGACGGGCAGCCAGCTTAGTCAAGAGGGTAAAAAACTGATTGGCAAAATTCGACCTTATGAGTTTTGGGTCGAAACCAACATGTTAAGTCTAAATGAGCCTGTGCAGATTCTTGATTTTGTGCTGGTGATGAAAAATACCAAAACCAATATCAGCCATTTCGCGTTGAGTGGTCGGCATGCCATTAACGATGGATTAATGATGGCCAAGCTGCGATCCGTTGCCTATAAAAAAGAGGGTGTGCATGAACATGGCACATTAGAGTTTTCTTGCCTAACTCAGGATGTACCCACAAAACCTGTTTTTGATGTTAATCGATAGAGGACCTACGGAAAGTCCAGGAAACCGTAAGCGCCAAACTAACCACGTACTTGCATTGTCAAGCGGAATACCGATTTTTTTCATTTTTCTTGAGAAGGGATGTTTGATCTTTCACGCTCCTAGGAAGCTGTTCTGATCCAGCCTCAAACACCTGCTTCCGAGACACAGAGTTTTTAGTGTTTTTCTTTGCGTCTCTGCGACCTCTGCGTTTATAAGCACCAAATTTTATCCAGTGCGCTTAACTTAATGACATTGAAGCACAACCCTTTTTATTGACATTCTGCCGACATGATATATTAATTACTAATACATATTGATTGCATGAGGTGATATTATTATCAGGAATACAAGCGTTACATTAGATAACCATTTTAAAAGTTTTATCGTTTCAAAAATCAATGAAGGTCGCTTTGAATCAAAAAGCGGAGCTGGAATGCGTTTGCTTGAAGAGCACGAACAAAAATTCGATACCTTAAAATTAGCGATTGCCGAAGGTGATAAAAGCGGTGAAAGCAACCAAACATTAAAAGAAATTTCACTTGAGGCAAGGCAAGAATTAAAGAATGAGTTATAAACTTTTTGAAAAAGCTATTTTTGTTGTGCGCATATGACACAACAGTGGAAATATTTCAAATATGCAAACCTTCCCTAAATAGCGACCAAAAGAAAACATACAATAAGCCACTCAACGCCCGAGGCATATTGCCCAAAAAGAACCCTATGGCCACGACGCAAGACTCGCTCCAAGAAGCGTATGACATCGATACAAAACTAATAAAACTATCAGTTTCTTATTATATTTTCAGAATGATTTTAGCATCCAAAAATTATTTCGGATTTTTGGAACTATTAAGGTGCAGATAGCCATCACCTACCGAGCTTACCAAGCATTCCAATGGTGGGGTATTGGAACAAAAATACCATTAACATTGCGACCAGTTTATTTATCAGATTGACCTGTTACAGTGAGACGATTTTTCAGCAAAAAATCCACTTCGTTTTTATTATTCGTTACACAACGACAAGTTACCGGAATTTTTTTGGTATTAAAAAAACATGGCGACGTTGCATCATGCGTATGCGGTAACGTGGTTACAAAACTACGACGGTCCTTTATTATTGATGATTTGTTTGGCAGCAGTGACAGTGTCGAGCAGGCGGTGCCTGCGGATAAAGCATGGTGAAATACTTTGTTACGCAATCTCAATAAAAATGGCTCGCTGGTGATGAATTTTATTGGCAGCAAGGCGTTGAGAAAAAGTGCTTGTATTGCGGAGCCCGATGTCGCTCGGCATTTCAAGTCCGTTTTGCAATTGAGCCTACCCGCCTATGAGAATATGATTGGTGTGTTTTTGGGTTCACCCAGCAGTGGTAAAATGTTACGCAAAAATATGTGTGGTATTCCTGGGCTCAGTCAAAAAATTTGATTTCAAATTGCGTACGCTGACGAAGTAATTTATCCGGTGTGGGGCAATCAGGCGATCCTTCAGGTTAGGATAAAACTTGAACGTCAACATGTTCGTCGTGCAGGGCATGAATTGTTTTTGGGCTTGAACGTCGGGATAAATTGGCTTGTGGTGTTCTGAGTATGGTTTTGGGGAAATTTGTTGCTCTGGCATGTTGGGGTTCATAAAAAACATTCACCCTAACCTACGCGCTATTCAATGCAGAATGATCTCGTGGAAGTTGGTGGAAGTTGGTGGAAGTTGGTGGAAGTTGGTGGAAGTTGGTGGAAGTTGGTGGAAGTTGGTGGAAGTTGGTGGAG
>VAPF01005776.1_pt1 | contig 14809 bp, 11 predicted proteins | sample 3393931 | NCBI WGS metagenome assembly VAPF01 (sample SAMN08290437, study PRJNA428436) | hydrothermal vent metagenome | isolation source: Deep-sea hydrothermal vent chimney | place: Atlantic Ocean: South-mid Altantic Ridge | depth 2773 m m | reverse complement strand
TACGTGTTACTACCTCGTCTGCCGGTTGCTCCGAAGAGCCCCCTTGACTTGCATGCCTTATCCACGTCGCCAGCGTTCACCCTGAGCTAGGATCAAACTCTTATTAAGAATAGGCGGAACGCAATAGAACACATTAATCTATTGCTATATAGGATTCCTGCGTAAGAACTACTACGCGACTAACTTCGGAACCCAGAATTTCAAAGCAACTAAAAACCGCCCTAAGAGCGGTTCACCTATACTACCCTACCACCTATAACACGTCAATACATTGTACGTATCCACCACATACGTCTTTCTAAAACTCGCTATATGTTTGCGTAATATTCACAATCTGTGTAGCGGCAACAGCGGATGCACTGGCGTTATTTGTACAAGTTATTTTGTATATGGTTTGAGTTGTAATCTAGTCTGTAGCAGACTAGGACGAACTATCTTATATGGTATCTATAACTTGCACGTATCTATATTTTTGAAAAGCTTATTGAGATATTTTATATCTGCACGCCATGTTTCGTTAGTGTCAATATTGTTTCGTATTCGAGTAGCTAGTATACTACTTGTAGCCGTCACCTTGCCTGTATGTTATGAATATTTCCCCAACACGCATTATCGTATCCGTTGGTGGTTCACTTATCGTCCCCGATGGGATTGATACCGATTTCTTAACAAAGTTCCACACTATTGTAGTGCGGGCGATTGCGCAAGGCTTCTCCTTTTTCATTATTGCTGGCGGAGGTAAAACAGCACGAAACTATCAAGATGCTGCCCGCTCCGTGCGAGGTGATTTGACTCGCGACGACCTCGACTGGCTAGGCATACATGCAACTCGCCTAAACGCACACCTTTTACGTACTCTTTTTCGCGAGGAGGCAGATCCACGTATCATCACCGATGATAAAGAGTCTTATACTACAACAGCCCCGCTACTTATTGGTGCCGGTTGGCGACCAGGACGTTCAACAGACCATTGTGCTGTTATAGCTGCCGAGACATTGAAAGCAAAAAAGATAGTTAACTTGTCAAATATAGACTATGTATACACTGCAGACCCGCGTATAGACAAAAATGCTACACCTATTAAAGAAATAAACTGGGACGATTTTCGCGCGCTTATACCAAAAGATTGGGACCCTGGACTGTCTTCGCCGTTTGACCCAATAGCAGCAAAACAAGCAGATGAGCTCGGTCTTGAAGTCGCAATAATGAATGGAGAGAAATTAAATAACTTTGAACAGTATATTACTGGTGAACAGTTTGTAGGTACTATTATTTCGTAAACATATCGCGGAATGCTTCTAGTAGCTCTTATTACACAAAGCTGTTGAGTTTTATTTTTAGCTTCTTTTCTTTGTAAAGTATTCTGCAACTGGTATCAGTAGTGGTGCGGCAAGTAAAATAGACGAGTATGTTCCTGCAATGACACCCACAAGCATAACCAAAGTGAAGTTCACTGTTGTGGTGCTACCGAGAAGTGCAAGCGCGGCGAGCGCAATGACTACGGTGAGTGAAGTGTTTATTGAACGGCTCATTGTTTCTCTAATGGAACGCCCAACGAGAACGGAAAACTCTTCGTGGTTTGAAGTCTTTTGATTACGGGCAAGATTTTCACGTACACGGTCAAAGATGACGATAGTGTCATTCACCGAGTAGCCGAGAACTGTAAGAAGTCCAACAACAAACAGCGCTCCTGCTTGCGCACCAGTGAAGTGCTCCCATAAAGCATAGAAACCTATAGGTACAATTAGGTCATGCACCAAAATAGCTACGACAATAGCACCATATGCCCATGAGGACACTGGTTTTGAAACTCGTCTAAACGCCCATGTAATGTAAAGCACAATAGTGAGCACTACTACCAAAAGTGCTACCAATGCCTTACGTCCTAATTCAGAGCCAAGTGTTGGACCTACAGAAGTAAATTGTAATTCTGTAGCTTTAGAGCTTTTTGTAGAAAGTGCTGTGAGCACTGCGGTGTATTCTTTTGGAGTGAGAGTACGAGAACGTAACACAACATCATGTGCCCCACTGTTACGTATCGAAACATTACCAAGCGATACGGTAGCTACTCTAGTTTTGAGTGTGTTAATGGTAGGACGCTGAGTACTATAAGACACCTTAACTAGCGAACCTCCAGTAAAGTCGATACCGAGTGGCAGTCCATAAAAAGCAATGGAGCCTATAGCAAGCGCAATGATTACGCCAGTTATGTAGAAAAAAAGTTTTCGATGGTTAACAATAAACATATATTAGTTGTTATCAGAAAGTGGCACACGCAAACGTGCTCCACAGCTAGTCAGAAATCGCCATACACCTTTGTTCTTTTCTGGAAGTACAGCAAAGAGAAGTATGCGTGATACCGATACAGCAGTAATAAGTGAGGCGAGCACTCCAAGCACAAAGGTTAACGCGAACCCTTGTACCATAGATGTGCCGAGCCAATAAAGCACGACCGACGAGATGAGCATAGTTACGTGCCCATCACGAATCGCAGGCCATGCACGAGCAAAACCGATGTGTGCTGCCTCACGCGGACCTTTGCGTGCACGCAGCTCTTCTTTGATACGCTCGAATATCAACACGTTAGCATCCACAGCCATACCCACAGAAAGTATAAGTCCTGCGATACCAGAAGCTGTAAGTGTAATAGGGACAACTTTGATAACTGCAAACACAAGTGCGAGATAACCAGTAAGTGCTATAGCTGCGATAAGCCCTGGCAAGCGATACCAGAAAAGCATAAACAGCACAACAAAGGCAAAACCTACTAGCCCAGCCAGCAAGCCGTCTTTGATAGCGGCAGCTCCAAGAGTTGGACCTACGGAGCTACTGCTCTCAAGTGAGATAGGCACTGGAAGCGCACCGAAGTTTAAGTTCTGTACCAAACTACGTGCCTCCTTAAGAGTAAATCGTCCAGAGATAGTCGCTGTACCTCCAGGTATAGCTTCTTGAATAGTTGGTGTGGAGATAGGCTTCCCGTCAAGGAAAATCGCCAAAGTACCGCCAACATTTTCGCTGGTGATTTTTTCGAAGAGTTTAGCACCCGCACTATCAAAAGTTATAGCAACAGAAGGTCCGCCCAAAGCGTTAGACTGCGATGAGCCAAATTGTAGTGATGCCTTCTTCAGGTAACGCCCTGTAAGACCTGTTGCCAAGAAAACTGTAGTGGTGGTAGTGGCACCCTTTAGACGTGTGGTTGTTGCGAGACGGAAATTAAGCGTAGGTGTTTTACCCAAAGCTGTTACTGCTGCCTGTACGTCTGTAACTCCTGGCAAGTCTACGATAAGTCTGTCCTCTTGTGTTGTGGCGAGCGCGCTTGAGTGTTCGGTTTGTACCAACGGTTGCGCTACACCAAAAAGATTAACTCGTCGTTCAATCACATTACGCAAAGCACTGAGTGCACCAGCCCTCTCAGACTTAGGAGTTTCGCTCATGTCGGCTTTGTAGACAAGCTCTGTACCGCCAGCAAGATCAAGCCCAAGCTTAAAAGCGTATGGGGAACCAGCTACATTTGTAGACCACACGAACCACCCAAGAGCAATTCCAGCTAGGATTACTGCAACTGCCATTATTCTATAGCGTGTCATATAGGTTGCAGTATAAAGAAACTTTTAGACTATGCAAATCGGCGCACCGAGATTTCTACAACATTTTGGAGAAGCACGGCTACAGTAATGGGTCCTACGCCACCAGGCACTGGAGTGTAAAGCACGCTTTTTTCTGCACAACTAGGGTCAATATCACCAACAAGAGCAGTTCCCGACTCCGCCGTGCCAGCATCCACAAGCGCAACTCCGCTTGTAATAGCATCATCTTTTATGAGGTGCGGCACACCAGTTCCCGACACTATAAGTTCAGCACTAGAGAGTGCTTGCCGTAGCGTACCGCTTTCGCGAGTAACAACTTCTACCTGTGCCCCGCTACTTTTGAGCCACTGTGCCACAGGTTCTCCAACCAATCGACCAGCGCCTACTACCACAGAACGCTTCCCTGCCACTGGAAAATTTCCCTCTATAAGAACAGCACGCACCGCCGCTACTACAGGAGGCAAAAGTGCGCTGTCATGTCCATCAAGAAACGAAGCATATGCCTTGGGAGAAAGAACGTCAGCATCTTTTTCTTGTGGTAGTGCGGCAAGTACACTGTTGGTATCTACATGAGACGGTAGAGGTAGTTGCACCACCAGTGCATCTTCAGTGGCGCTATGAAGTGCGTCACACAACGCCTGAGTAGAAACGTCATCAGTAAACCTCTCCACGAAAAGTTCTATCCCAACCTGTTGTGCTTGACGTTTCTTAATACGTACAAATGACTCCGTGGCGCTATCGCTCCCCACCAAAAGTACACGCACTTTGGGTGTGTGCTGAAGCTGCTCCACAGTTGAGCGCAACTGTGCGAGCATACGTTTTGCAATAGCGGTACCGTCAATAATCATTGTTTTTATTGCTCTTTTTGCTTGTTCGTAGATGCGTAGCGTCCTTCATTTTTTACAAAAGCATCTTTTGAACCCCAGCGATATTTGAACCCATATTGTTTTGTTAGTTTACTTCCATCAACCGCAATAGGGTACGAATACCATTTCCAACTTCCTGGCGCTGTAGGAATAACACCACGAGTAAGGTGCCACATAAAGAAAAACACTATACGTGCCATCCATGGGTGGATAGGCAAAGTGCGCTTCCCAACTGCCTTTGCCATGTCCTTACCTAGTACTGCAGGTCCTGACGGTGCAAGGTTAAATACTTCGTAGGTGCCTTCGAGCTCATTAAAAGCAAAAAGTGCCATGATGTCGGTTACATCATCTTCATGTAAGTATTGTCGCAACCATTTGTCAGTTACAGGAACCCACGACACCATGAGAGATACAAGACTATAGAAAAACCCCTGCCCCTTGAGCGAGCCAGACAATGCCGATTGCAGTCCAAAACGAATTCGGTCTACGCGACCGCGAGGACCAGTAATAGCTGCTGGACGTACGACAAACACCTGCATCGGTGTGCCTGCTGATTTTGCTTCGCCGTAGCGTGAGTGGAGATGGTCTTCTACAACGCGTTTCTCCTCTGCATAGAGATAATTAGTCACCTTAAATTGTTCCTTTTCAGTAAATAGGTGCTCTATGGTGTTCTGAGAAAAAGCACCGTAGGAAGATACTGTAGAAAAATGTATGAGCTTTTTTACAGACTCTGTTGCAAAGGCAAAATCAAATACTCTATCAGAACCCTCAACATTCCATTTCCATTCAAGAGGTCGGTTGCCGTATATCTCACGAATTTGCCATGCAGTATGTATGATTATTTCTGGTGCATACGTGCGCACCTCACTTTCCCAGTCATCTCCAGAAAGATTTTGCTCTATATAAATAACTTTCTCATTGTCTTTGAAGATTGCTGGCATTGGCTCTTTGTCTAGTCCAACAATTTTCTTCACATCAGGACGCTTTGCGAATTGTTCCACAAGCATAGCACCAACATATCCTGCGGCGCCTGTAATAAAAAGTGTTTTTTGTTGAGTCATGGAAATTATTTTAATAAGTAATAATGTACGGATGAATGATTTTGTTTTTTAGAAGTCCTTGTTTTTATAGACCCTTCGCTACCACGCGCTGACGCGAAAGACCATGCGCTTTAGTGTTCTGAGGGAGATTACAATATCAAGCATAAATGACCGATGCTTAATATAATAAAAGTCATACGCCAATCGAGTTTTTGTTTCATTGATTGACTGCGGGCTGATATTCCCCTGTTCATACTGTTGATTAACTTGTGCCCAACCGGTGATGCCTGGCTTTACCAGATAGCGCACAGCATAGTATGGTAGTGCCTGCGCAAGACGGTCGCCAAGTGCAACGATGTCATTGCGTGGACCTACAAGAGAAAGCTCTCCACGCAATATGTTTATGAATTGAGGAAATTCGTCAAGACTTATCTGACGCAACACCGCCCCAACACGAGTGACAGCGTTTGCATTCTCTCCTTTCCATACGCCATGGTCATTAAAACGCATAGTACGAAATTTGTACACACGCATACGTGACCCGTACATACCAGCACGCTCTTGTGTAATAAAGAGCGTGCCATGCCCCTCCAACCGTAACGCAGCCCACACGAAAGGTATTACTGCTAGTGTAATAGCTCCCATGACAGTACCACCGACTATATCGACTATGCGTTTCAACACCATATACGAAAATGATGTACGGCGCATCGCGTGTGCAAACATCCAATCATATCGCAAGAGTGAGATGGGGACTCGCTCAAACACGTCCTCATAAACTGCGACAAGTGGCGTGAGTTCAAACGCGTGCTCTTCAAAAACCATTTTGTACAGTATTGGAAGTAGAGGAGAGACAGATGAGTCTTGTGCATCAACGATGATATTTGAAATACCTTCACGCCGATAGTCAGAAAGACAACGCGACAGTTTTTCTGGTGAAAGCCCGTGCGGGTCAATTGTGGCATGACACACAATAGAGTAGTGATTGTGTACACTGAGCTCCTGTGCAAGAGCCTTCACTTCATCGCCAGAACCAATAATGACAGCCCTAGGTCGCCAAGTACTTTGAGATAGAAAAGGAAACAGAGAAAGTCTCCACACAAGTACAAGCACCAACGATACAACTAAATATATTACAAGAATAGTCTTTGGTGCCACACCGAACACAGGAATGAGAAAAAAGAATAATGCAGCAAGAGTAATGTTAAGAGCCTGTACTTTCACAATCCTGTCGGGAATTGCACGGCGTGCGATAAAGGTACGCTTATTATAAAGCCCAGCTAAAATGAATATCAAAATCCAAAGAACGAAGAGTAATGAAAACGGACGTATCAAATCTATAAAAGATGCCCATGAAGGAATGGCAAAATAGCGTATAGATAACGTTACCCACAACGAAAATACGAAAACCGCAAGGTCTCCACCCAAAAGAAGCATCTGCATAAATTTCCTACCAGTAATCATATTAGTACGCTATTATGTAACTATTCTACACGAAATTAGGTTTCTTTTCTCATGACAGAACGAATTAAAATACTTTATGTAATAACGAAAAGCAACTGGGGTGGCGCCCAGCGCTATGTATACGACCTAGCCACAACGCTATCAAGCGAGCAGTTCGAGGTGGTTGTGGTTGTAGGAAGCGATGGAATACTTGTGGACAAGTTGCGAAGTGCACACGTACGAGTCATTTCTATCAAAAGCCTTGATCGTGATGTGTCTTTAGGAAAAGATTGGAAAGCTTTTTTGGAATTGCGGAGCATATTTAAAAAAGAGCGCCCACACGTGGTGCACCTGAACAGCTCAAAAGCAGGTGGTCTCGGCGGACTTGCTGCTCGAGTAACGCACATGCCTCGCGTCATTTTCACAGCGCATGGTTGGGCTTTTAACGAGTGCCGTCCAGCGTGGCAACGAGTCGCTTTGTATATTTCGTATATTACCGCCATCATTCTCGCTGATAGAACAATCTGTGTTTCTAATGCAGTATTTCGTGATGTCCATAGCGCCCCTGGCATCAGCTACAAACTACAAGTAATTCCTTTAGGCATTACTTCCCCCGCCTACAAAACTCGCGAAGAAGCACGAGAACATCTCGCACAAAATGACACAAAACGCCGTTTAATTGGCATGGTTTCAGAACTTCACCCAACAAAGCGCGTCGAGGACGCCATTGTTGCAGTGGAGAAACTCAAAGAAAAATATCCTGATATTTTATTGCTTGTTGCTGGAGAAGGAGAATATCGTTCTTTTTTGGAAAAAGAAATTGAGCGACTAGGTGTGCGTAAGCATGTACGCTTGCTTGGCTTTGTACCTGATATTTCTACATACCTAAAAGCCTTTGATGTTTTTCTTTTTCCTTCGCGTACAGAAGCTTTAGGATATGCACTGCTTGAAGCTGGAGACGCAGCACTGCCAGTTGTGGCAACGCGCGTTGGAGGTATCCCTGAAGTTATTACCGATGAAGCAAGTGGGCTTTTAATCGCTCCTGAAAAACCATCTCAACTCGCTAAAGCTATAGGGCGAATATTTGATGATCCCAACTTACGAAAACGTCTTGGTGCTACCATTGTCAAAAGAGTGCGTAATGGCTTTGTTTTTAAACGTATGATTGCAAACACGAGCGCTCTTTATCACCACTAAACCTGATACTCTTGGCTTGCTAACGTGCGCGGCACGCTACGTCCATAGCGTGCTAGTGAGGTGACTATTCCAAGCACAGCAAACTCCATCATAAGATGCGACCCTCCATAACTCATAAACGGAATTGTCGTTCCTGTTACAGGAAGAAGTCCTACGTTTATACCAGCGTGAATTGCAATGTGTGCAGCGAAAAGTACCGCAACACCCAAAGTAAAAAACGCATCGAAATTAGTACCCGCGCGCCGCGCAATAACAAATAGTCGTGAGAGAAGTAACGCATAGAGAGATAAAGCAAGTATGATACCTACAAAACCCCACTCTTCTGCATATGCTGCAAAAATAAAATCCGTTTGATACTCTGGAAGGAACCGAAGCTGGCTTTGTGTTCCGTATCCAATTCCCTTTCCAAGCAACTGTCCTGAGCCAACAGCTATCATGGCTTGATAGGCGTTATAGCCTGCCCCCTGTCTATTAGCTGCGGGGTTAACGAAAGCAATGATACGATTTCGTTGATAAGGTTTCAGACCACCGAACCACAAACCTGTGGCTACGACAACTAACCCAATCCCAATAATAGCAAGATGTTTTTTTGAGATACCTGACACAAACATAATCCCTAACCAAATGGAACCTAATATAACTGCAGTACCAAGGTCTGGCTCTACAAGTACCAAAAGTACCAAGACGCCTGCATAGGCACCAGAAACAAGAACATGCTTCCAGTAAGCTATTTCTATATGCCGACGAGAGAAATACTTTGCCAAAAGCATAATAAGTGCAACCTTTGCTATGTCGGCTGGCTGGAAAGACATGCCTCCGATAACGAACCAGCTCTTAGCACCCATCACAGGATGCGCTACCACAAGCAAAAGTAGCAGGAGTGCTACCACCACGCCATACACTGTCATAATAACTGGAGTTCGCCGTATAAACCGTAAATCAGTTAGAGAAAGCACCGTATACACAATCACGCCAAGAACAAGCCATACTATTTGACGCGGTGCCAAAGAAGCACCAACACCAAAAGTGTGCATGGTTAGTATTCCAAGAACCGTGAGAACAAATGCTGGAGCAATGAGTTGCCAATCAATTACCTGCAGTGCCCGCCTAACAAAAAGAACCCTTTGCGTCATATCTATGGACCACGAAATTGTAAGAGTGGCCACACTTCTTCTTTTGCAGGTGTATCTGTAAACGGCACGTTCCAAGTAAATACCAATGACGCAGTACCTTGTGCTGGGATTATTGGTTCAATAGTCTGTGAAGCGGCAATGACATTTCCTGCAGTGTTGAATACCGCAATGACTACTTTTACATGATAGAGAGCGTTGGCAGTAGGATTTTTAATTGTCGCTGTGATGCGTGGTGTCGCGCCACCAACAACCTGAATGTTAGAAATAGGCAGAGTTGGCGGTGAAGTTATACTTTTGAACCAACGCATTGCTCGCGTATCAAAAGTAAGAAACCCTGTTGTGGCTCTTTTGCCTTGCAATATGTTTGGTATAAAAATTGGCACTGTCGAGTGAGGAGGGAGATTTACTGTTCCCTCTTTTTTCACCAGTAGCTGGTTACCTGTACCATAAAGCTCCAGAGTATAAGGAGCGTTTTTTACTGCTGCGCTCGCATTTGTATTGTCCACATAAGCAATGACATCTGTCCTTTTGCCGACATTTTGAAGCGGGCGCGGCTGTATACGCACCACTGGTTCCTGAATTTGTGAATTGTCTAAGTACTTGCAATACACCCCTCCACGGTCTACACCTACCTCATCACGATTTCTTATACCGTCTGTACACGAAGGAGCTTTATAGAAAGTCGCTATAGACACCAATGCGATTACAGTAGCAATGACTGCCACAATGATAGTTATGATTAGTGCTTGCCTACGCTGTGACCATGACATAAGTATTAGTATAGCAAAACACCACCTAAAAAGGTGGTGTTTTGCTATTTTCAGTGAGAAAAAACTAGAACACGCCCGCAATGTTGGCGACTACTACCAAGCGAACAAGAATACGCAAATGGGCTATGTTTGCGTGTTTGAAGCGAGCGAAGGGAGAAAGAAAAAAATGCACCAGACTATGGTGCATTTTTTTCTTACCTACTCTCCCCCTTGCTAGAAAGAGCAGTAACCTCTATTTAACTAGAACACGCCCGCAATGTTGGCGACTACCTACTCTCCCCCTTGCGGAGTACCATCGGTTCAAGAAGGCTTGACTTCCGTGTTCGGAATGAGAACGGGTATACCCCTTCCGATAAATCACCAACATTGCGGGCGCGTTCCAACTGTAAAATGCAAAGCATTTTACAGTTTTCTAGACCTGCAAAAAATAATATGTATAGGTATATAAAGCGTCAACGAGAAATTCGTCTTGTGACAAACAGAATTCCACGCAAGAGACTGGACATATTAGTACTTCTCGGCTAAACACATTGCTGTGCGTACACCTAAAGCCTATCAACCCGGTCATCTTCCGGGAGTCTCATAACGATTCCTAATCTTGGAGCAAGCTTCCCGCTTAGATGCTTTCAGCGGTTATCAAAACCCGACATAGCTACCCAGCGATGCTCTTGGCAGAACAGCTGGTAGACCAGAGGTCAGTTCATCCCGGTCCTCTCGTCGTTTTATTCCCCTGTTTCCAGGAGCACAGACTATATCTTCATCCGTTCTCGCATATAACTGCGAGACAAGGATGGCGGCGTCTCACCCATAGGAGCTGTCATTTTCACCGAAATGATTCCTCAACCTATGAGTCCACGTATCTTTCAACGTAAGTCGTTACGGGGTCAAACCAAGAATATTATACAGTTCTTTTTTCGTCTTTCGTGTTTTACTCTTGTAATTCTCATTTTGAATTAGCGAGAGTAAATCTATGACGACGCGCATATCACGCGGAGAAAGTTTTCGTATCGTTTTTTGCTCCAGCAATCGACACACTCTAATGAGCGCACGTGCTTGCTTTTGCTTGAAACGAATATATGGCAGAAGTGTTTCTAGAAGTTCTCGTATACGAGAAAATCCATTAACACGAAGTTCTGTCATACCATCGTTTCGCTGCGATATATAACCTCCTCCAATTCGTTTTTGAATCCACAGCAGTGGCTTTTCATGACGTGTGTCTTGGTAAAAACACACTGTTGCCATAAATCGCACACCGAGCGTAGAGTCACTACGATGCTTCAGTTGGAGCATGAGACTCCCGTCTCCGTCCAAGAAGCCCGCAATATAAGCGAGTTCTGTATCGATAGTACTTGATCGACTTCCCACGGTATTACCATAACCCCATCCTGGTCCTCAAGCGAGTTTGTTATCCACTGGACCATCGGATAACACCCTCTTGAACCAGGTGAGCCGTAGGCTTCACCGTTATAAGCCGCGTTGTCATTACAGATCTCTCCGTAAAGTAGCAATTTCTTACTAGGGACGACCCTCCTCAAGAATCAACGCCTGTGGTAGATAGGAGACCAACCTGTCTCACGCATCTTGTTTACCCGTATTACTACGGGGATCGGACTGTAACTTCATCCTTCGCAATTACATTGCGTGTAGGATGTTCAACATTCAGTCTCTACGGGCACAGAACAATTACTCGTTGTGTTTCCCTCGGTATTGTCCAGTGCATTGTGCTGGATTTCACCGATATCAGTTGATTTCTTTTCGCTACATTACTGTAGCGAACCGCCGTGAGTGTCGTTTTCTTTCATGCGTCTCCACACATGTAACATTCCTCGGGGTTCAAACAGGTCGAGCATCTGAATCGTTTGCACGACTCGGGTGCTCGACGGTTTGAACCCAGCTCGCGTACCTTTTTAATTGGCGAACAGCCAAACGCTTGGGACCTGCTTCAGCCCCGCGCTAAGGTGAGCCGACATCGCTGTCGAAGTTTTCTCCCATTACTGGAAGGATCGGACTATATCTTCATCCTTTCAATCATACAAAAGGAGATGGCGTGTTAGCCGCCTTTTTTAGGGCGACTCCGTTCAGTTAAGAACAAGTCTCTACGGGGTCATGATTCAATTTGTATGTCATAGATGGAACAATGTATTCTCGTATCGTATCAAAGAAATGCGGGAGTGAATTTTTCTTAATTCATATTCTCGTGTATTTCTTATCTCGATTAAGAGATGCATCAATTCCAAGCGACGCAAGCAGTGTGAGACAGTATTCCTGATCCTCACGGACAAATTGTTGTGTATTAAGATACACATCATCTGCCCTACATCTACTTCCGTCATCCATAAACCATACAGCCAGCATCATTGGGTCAAGTATCACGTTTCTTGGCACTCGCTTTATTCCATCCACATAGAATAATTTTTTGAGTTCGGTTAACTCCGAACATTGCCGAGTAGTAAATCTATACGCAATTCGTTTTCCATTTCCATTTCTAGAAACTGGTCCGCTTTTACATACAGATTGTAACATTTCATATTTCCAATCTACATATTCTTTTTGAGAAAATGAATGATTGATTTCAAGAAATGCATTTTTTCTACCTGGAACAATTCGAAGATATCCATCTCCAAGAAGAGTCCCAATGATTAATGATTGCTGTAATTTTGTCAGACTTCCCACGGTATTGTCCATTGCACAAATTATACAATGGATTTCACCGTTATAAGCCATATTTCGCACACTACTTCATTGATTCGAGCCACGTTCAATGAACTAGCCAGACTCATGCGATTACTCGCATGGCACCCCGATTCGTTAAGGTGCCGAACACCGCCGTCGCTATGGACGCTCGGGCGGTACTAGCCTGTTATCCCCAGGGTAACTTTTATCCGTTAATCTCTGGCCGCTTCTAAGGCGAACCATCGGTTCACTATGCTCTGCTTTCGCACCTGCTTGGGATGTACCCCTCGCAGTTAAGCCAGCTTATGCCATTACACTATCGGCACGGTTTCCATTCGCGCCTAGCTGACCTTAATAGGCTCCTCCGTTACTCTTTAGGAGGATAGCGCCCCACTAAAACTACCTGCCACGCACGGTCCCATCGGGGTTCCCCCGACGGTTAGGAACTACACAAGATAAGAGTGGTATTTCACTGACGGCTCCACAGCACCCAAAAGCGCTGCTTCAAAGCCTCCCACCTATTCTACGCATATATCACATAGTCCCAATACGAAGCTATAGTAAAGCTCCTGGGGTCTTTTCGTCTAACCACAGGTAACCGGCATCTTCACCGGTAGTGCATTTTCACCGAGCGAGTCCTCGAGACAGTTTCCCAGTCGTTACGCCATTCGTGCACGTCGGAAATTACCCGACAAGGAATTGCGCTACCTTAGGACGATTATAGTTATCGCCGACATTCACCGGGGCTTATACAGTCCAGCATCACACCGAAGTATGATACCAACCGTACTTAACCTTCCGGCATTGGTCAGGCGTCACCCCCTATACTTCCTCTTGCGAGTTTGCAGGGAGCTGTGTTTTTGATAAACAGTCGCCAGGAAATCTTTCGCTGCGGCCCACATTGCTGTGGGCAGGCCTTATCCCGAAGTTACGGCCGCTGTTTTGCCGAGTTCCTTGAGGACCTCTCACTCGTTCATCTTAGTCTTCTCGACCAGACCACCTGTGTCGGTTTTCGGTACGGACACTCATACACTGAAGCTTAGAGGTTTTTCTTGGAACCGCGCTCCCTACACTCCCTTCCTCCGTAGAAGAAAGTCGCTGCGTCGCTTGGTGTGTTGTGTTTCGGATTTACCTAAAACACCACCTTACGAAACAGACCAGAATCCAATAACTGGCCGTAAGTACTGCAGTCCGTCACCCCATCGCATGTATGAGTGGTCACGGAATATTGACCGTGTGTCCATCGGGTTCGGCTTTCGCCATCCCCTTAGGCCCGACTAACCCCTGGCTGATTGTCATGGCCAGGGAAACCTTAGTCTTTCGATGTGCGGGGTTCTCACCCGCATTGTGGTTACTTGTGCCGGCATTCTCACTTCTGTACGCTCCAAGGCGGGTCACCCCTTCCTCTTCATCGCGGAACAGAACGCTCTCCTACCGCTTACACACTTCACAGGAGAGGCGAATATTTTTAATATATTTAACATTCGTCTCGAAATACTTTCTATGACCATTTTCGAAAAATGGTCGGGGCGGGAGGACTGTAACCTCCTTTCTACGCAATTGTATTGCATATATAAAATTCACCGGAATTACCGGATACGTCCCGAAAGAACTAGAAATTATTTGAAATCACATAGAAAAATAGCGATGGGAATTGAACCCACGGCCCCTTTAAAAAAGAATGACCAAAAAGACACTACGCATTGAGCAGCCTTCTGAACTTTTAAAAAGCGCTCTACCTAGCTGAGCTACGCTATTTTTGTATGTAATCTCAGGAAGTTTTCTCCCCTGTGAAGTGTGCAAACCCGCAGTTTCGGTACGACGCTTAACCCCGATTATTTACGGCGCAAAGACCCTCGATGAGTGAGCTGTTACGCTTTCTTTAAATGGTGGCTGCTTCTAAGCCAACATCCTCATTGTCTAAGAATCCTTACTTCCTTAAGTTGTACTGAGCGTCGATTTAGGGACCTTAACTTGCGATCTGGGCTATTCCCCTCTTGAACGACGGAGCTTCGCCCCCGCCTTCTAACTGCCGCGCTGTAACTTCTGGTATTCGGAGGTTGATAGGAATGACGAGATTTCTCCCTGTTCATCCCTTCC